>Ga0209713_10000697_pt1 | contig 19189 bp, 11 predicted proteins | sample ArcOceMetagenome_3_FD_187444 | JGI IMG/M metagenome (GOLD analysis project Ga0209713, IMG submission 187444) | Marine eukaryotic phytoplankton communities from Arctic Ocean - Arctic Ocean- Svalbard ARC20M Metagenome (SPAdes) (version 2) | ecosystem: Environmental > Aquatic > Marine > Oceanic... | reverse complement strand
TTGTCAACGTCTCCCTCGGCTTCCCTGTACATGACGACTCCAGTTTCCAAGTTCAAGAACTGATCGTAGTCCTTTACCCTTTCCCCGTAGAAACCAACTCTCGCGACTCTGTTGGTCTGCCTCCAAGCACTTTTCTTCTTTTTCTCGACACCATCCCCGCCTTCTCCGGATTCTTTCTCGACAGCCTCCTTCAACTGGCCCATGGTGAGCTCGAAAGGCATGCCACCCTGGCAAGTGAAGAGTCTCTTGTTCAAGTAATACACCTCCTTGGTCTCAGCCTCCGGAGGCTTGCTCTTTGGCGGAGGAGGCACGAAAGGGGGCTCATTTCCAGGTTTCTTTGACCTGTAGTAATTCTCGTTCAAGGCGCCAGGAATGGAACTTGGTTTGAAGCAGATTTTAGGGAACGTTTTTCCGCTCCAAACACCCTTGTTTGTCATCAAAATGCACCAGTCATCGTGATCCTTCACGCTGTCTCCAAAAGAAATTTCGACAACGCCAATTCCTCTGTCCCTGAGTTGGACGAGCCTCTGCGTGCATCTCACTCCCGAACCCAAGGCGGTATCAGACCTCACCATGCTGCAAGGTCCTGGCAGAGCGTAGCTCGTGAGCCTATCATTGGCCTGGTTTAGCTGATGCGCCGTCGAGGAGGGAGAATAGAATTGCGATTTTGCCATGTTGCTCGTCCTCCTGCTGCTCAAAAGGGCGTCAGCCTCCCATTCTGTGAGGCTGTCCTGGGAAAGCTGAGATTTCGCAAAAGCGACGACACTCTTTATTGCCTCGTCCAGCTCGTGAATCTTAGGGTGAGAGAAGTAGAGCTGGTCAGCGCTCGTAACCTGCACTCCTCCGTCTCTGGCCCCGTCTTTGCCAACGGCACCACCTCCTTCTGCCTTCGCGGCCCTTCTCCGGTTCTTCAGCTTCTGCCTAGGGGTGTTGATTGCTGGCAGGGAGTCGAAGTAACGAGTTGTGTGCCAAGCTGAGTCAGAGTACAGCTCTCTCCTCTCCCTCACTTGGTCCGGCCAAACTTCGCCCATCTTCATAAGCTCTTTCCTGCATACAGTAAAGCCTCCGCCCGCTCCAGCACTTCCGCCACCCAGGGACTCCATAAAGCGCATCGTTTTCTTCTTGTCACCCCTAGTCGGGGGCAGCATCTTCACTTGTTGCTTCACGTGTTTGTTCTTTCCAAGGGTCTTTTGGGTGTCGAGGTACATGTCCATCACAGTTTCCCTAAGCCAGCCCTCCTCGCTCCGAGCGTTGAATTGGCTGTAACGCATTGCCGTCATCCTAGATTGGGATGCCCGCATCATTAGATTGGTAAGCGAAGTCTGTGTGCTAACATTGTCGTGGAGGGTGGAATCTCCCCTTCCAGGAGAGAGGGCTGGGTCGAGATACTTTTCGTGCAGGCCGCCCTCTAGGTCGTAGTGCGAAACCTTTAGTCTCGTCCTTGCGAGCCGCTTTTGTTGCTGCTTCGTGTCCCTGCCGATCACACTGATGACAATTTTCTGTGGGGTGGAAGCCCTCTCGAAGAAATCCTCTTCGTCCCATTTCCCGTCCTTCTTCTTCTTTTTCTTCTTCTTGCCCGCAATTTCGTTCCCTTCTTTATCTAAGTTTTCTCCTTCGCCCCATTCCAGGGGCTTCTCCCACTGAAAGCTGTAATCTTGCTTGTTCTTGTAGAATTTGAAGCCCGTGAGAGGATCAGCGAGCTGGCTCCAATGGGCGCTCTTGGCTTTGCCCCTTCTCAAAATGAAGGCCCTCCTGAGCATGTCTGGGTTATTGACGTCCTGAACTCCCCTTGAGACCGTCTTGATGAACCTCTCTCGCTTCCTGTTGTGCATTCTGCTATCATTCTCCGCGGACCTCTCGAGATCCATTTCATCGCCGTCATCGCTTTCATCCTCCAGTAGACGTCCGCTATCCCCTTCGTATATCTTGCTCTGACTCCTGGTCATGCGCTTCGCTACCTCGCCTTCGTCCGCTTCGAACTCGTTGTCGAGGTTCTTCTCGGCTTGCTTGAGCTTACCGTATACCCCGATGTAGTTCTCCGTCTCAAGGGCGTCCCTCGTAAATTCATTTCCCGCTCTGAGACTGTCAAGGCCGCGAATCCAGCTGTTTCCATTCCAGCTAACTTGCATCTTGTCCTTTTGCACAAGCTCCAATTTGTTCCATTTAGCCTCCACGTCCGTTCTATTTTCCCAGTTGCGTTCCAGCTTCCTCATAGCAGCATCTTCCTGGAGCGCTTTGTTTCTGCCGTCTAGCTTCTCTCTCTCCTCGATGGCCATTTGTCTCTCAAATATGAGAGGAGGGACCCACTGTCCCCTGGCGTCCATAGGGTTGTAGTAGAATATCCTACCCGATGAGTCGAGCCACTGTTCCCAGGCATCTAGCGCCCTAATCTTGGCCCCCCTTTCCCTAAGCCTGTCGAAGATGTCGTCATAAGCACCAGTCTTCTTTGAGTTTTCCTTCACCCACGACTCTTTCTCCTTCATCCTTCGCCGCATCTCGCGCATAGCCTTTCGGCCTCGCACGTACTTCTGCAACATCTCAGCGGCCCTTTTCTGGCGAAGTATGTAAGTGAGGGCGCCGTCCTTGTAGAGTCCCGCAGCAGCGGCCTCCTCTTCTTCGGTCTCGGCCTTGAGCTTTCTGCCGTTTAGCTTCTTGAGCTCGTCCTGTGACACGGCTGTTGAGAAAACTGCCATGCCCTCCTCGATACCAACATCAATTTTCTTTGTCGTCATATGCTGGTGTTTCATTTGTGTTGCGGCGGTCTCGGGGGCATCGAGGTTCTTGAGTTCCATAAAAAGGGAAGTGGGCTCTATAAAGTTTTCGGGCTTCTCCCACTGGCTTTGTCCGGTAATTTTGTGAATGTAGAACCTTTCTCCCGTAACTTCGTCAATGGATGATTCCCACTCACTTGATGAGTTCTTTCCTGCTTGTTGATGGGTTTCTGCAGAGGCGGAGATGCCGTACGGAGTCAGTGAAGTTTGCGGTTGCTGCTGTTGCTGAAAATGTTGCTGGGGCTGAGCCTGAAACGACTGGTACTGAGACTTCGAAGCTGTCGGGGGCGTAAGTGCCGATCTCTCCGTTGCGGGTATCGAGGATGGCTTCTCCCACTGGCTCTGGTTGGTCTTGGTGTTGACGTAGTAAAAGGAGTTTGAGTGACCATCAAACTCCTTCACCCACTTCTTCGGGCCGCTCCCCGCGCTGCGCGGGGTTGGCTGACTTAGAGGAACTTGGGGTGTGTTGTCTTTCATCGGAGAGACGAGAAGCTGAGAAGGCTGCCTCGACCCTGCCGGGCTATGTTCGACAGGAGGAGGGCTAGTGATGCTGCGATTGGAGCTGAGCAACGTCATTCCACCTACTCCAACGGGCAAAGGGTGTGGCCAGCCAGGAGGAGGTTTCCACAAGCTCTCTTCCGTCGAGGCATTGTAGTAATAGTGCGAGTTGTTGTCAAAGTCAAAGAGCTCCTCCCAGCCATTAAACGTGTGGATCTGCTGAAAGTGCTGAGGCTGGGGGGATAATATCAGGGACTGCATTGGGTGACCAGCTGATTGGTGGTGCTGCTGGAAGGATGCGTTGGGCGTTTGGCGGGCTGGCGAGGCGAAAGTCGGGTTGGGGGATGGAGAGGTAAGGAAGCCCTCCGGTCTTTCCCACGAGGACTCCTGGGTCACCGGGTTGAAGAAATAGGGGGTCCCCGAGTCTGCCTCCCACAGTTCCTGCCAAGGGAGCGGTAGGGCGCCCATGTTTGGTGTGGAACCTTGCGCACTGTTGGGGTTCGGGTATGGGAAAGGAGAGGGAGAATTGTTTCCGCCGTACATTGACATTGTTTTAGCCGGAGATCCGTAGACCGAAGGTGTCATTCCTGGCGAGACAAGGGTCCCGGTAGCCGGTGTATTTTGTTGCAGCGGTCGAAGGGGCGTGCGAGCAGGGCTTGGTTCACCCATGCCCGCTGCCCCCTTAAACTTCCTGGGCCTCTCCCACTGGGTCTCTTGCGTGTTTCGGTTCATGTAGTAAGGAACATTGCTCTCCGCATCAAAGAACTCATCCCACTCGTTATTCGATGACCTTGTGCTGAACTGACCCTGACTGAACTGAGACCTCGAGGAGTGCAAGGTCTGAGGGGCTGGATGGGCGTAGTACTTTGGAGACTTCATCGGGGACGCCTGATGAAGATTTTGAGAAAGAAAGTTGGTAGGCCGTTCCCAGAGCGACGCGAAAGTCTGCTCATTGTAATAATAGGGAGCTCCAGACTCGGGGTCCTCGAGTTGAACCCATCCAGGAGGTAGGGGACCATAACTGTCGGATGCCATAGTTCCGGGTCTCGAGTATATTTCCGAGACGATTTGCAAGGGAGGTCAAAGGTAGCGGAACTTGGAATTGAGTTTTCTGGCACTTGTGCTTTAAAATTGTTTGCAATTCAAAGGGTAACAGATGGACAAGAAGAACGTTTCGGGATCATGGCTTCGAAGTGCGAACTTAATGGTGACCTTACAGACCTCGTTCGACAAGCTATTTCACACTGTTATTTTCGTGAAGCACATGAAACCCTTTATTGCTGAGCAGCTCGACCATCCTACATCTAGGCAGGTGATTTTCTCTCTGATTGGGAGTCAGATGGTGAGAGAACACTACAGTGAGTGGCCAAATACGCCTCAGATCCTCCATCCGCCTTACTTGACGGATGAGATGAGGAGGGAACTCATGAATGAGGCCAGGTACAACCTCGGCAACCAAATTGTCAAGAATGCCAGGAAGGAGGGTTTTCACAATGAGCCCGCTTTGGTGGCTTTCAGGGAAACAATTTCTGAAACGTACAAGAACGAACTGCGCGCGTTCAAGAAGGCCAAGTTAAAGGTAATGAGGGGTAGGACCTCAAGCGTTGAACTGGGTGAGGGGGAAGACGGGGGGGGGGAGGACTGCGTTTTGAGGCGCCTTAGGGCGAACAAGAAAGTTTCTACCTATGACGAGGTCGGGGCCGCGTTGGAATCGATTCTCGATTACTCTGCGTTCTCCATCCCTCCAAGTAGCATTCCTGAGAACATAAGGCAGTTCTTTGGAAGGAAGAATGCAAGTAACGGCTGGTGGTTACCCAAATCTATCTTCTCCAAGGTGGTAGGGCGAATATTTCCAAGGCCGCTGCGGAGCTACCTTTACAAGAGCCACCTGATGAGGGGAGGGAAGAAAGATTTCAAGGCCCTCGTTAACGACGCGGCCGCAGAAAAGGGACTGCTTAACCCCTGGAATATCTCAAGCGAAGTCGACGACAGCAGCTACCTCTCCGTTTTCTTGAAGGCCGCCATCAAGGAGTCTCTTCCCAACTTCGACAGAGAAATGTTTGAGAAGACGAGGCGGGTTCTTAAAATGTTCCACACCCTGACGGGTAAGGAGAGGAGTGAGCTGAGTTATGTCGTTTTGCCCTTCATGTGGAACTTCGAGTCTCTCGGCGAGTACGAGATCGTTGGGTTGTTGAAGTCCTTCGAGAGGGATCACTTGTCTCTTCCAACGTCGGAGGTGGCAGCGGCGGCCCAGACTCTATTGGCGACTTTGGACCCCAACCTCCACAGCCACCTCGGGAACACCCTAGTTGAGAACACAAAGTCTGCAATTTCATCCTCCTTCAATTCAGGCGGGAAGAAGATTGAAGAACTCTTCAGGCGCATGGTTGACACTGCCTTCGTCAGCTTGCTGAACAGAACCCAGCTTGAGTTCGTTTGGGACCACAACTTTTTGGTCGGCTGGAGGGAGAGCTGTTGCGCCCTCTTTTGCGTGGACATATTGTTCCTCCACCGCAAGAGGCTGATGCGCTTCAACGGTGGGGTCATGGAATGTCTCAGCCTGATGAACCGCAACAAGAACAATATTCTTACCTCTCAGCTCATGGAAAGATTCGGGTACTACAAGGAGAAGGGTTTAGTCCCCGACATTGACTTGGAGGTGTGGGGGGATGGTGATGAGAAGCGCAGGGTGAAGAAGCTTCCACTCCTTTTCAATTTCAAGGACGAGAATTTCAAGCCCATTGAGGCGAGCATGTTTGTGAAGGAATCCCCCAGGTAAGGGGTGGGGAGGCAAGCGGAAGGCGAGCCGCTCAAGATCATTTCCATAGCCTTAACACTCAAATGTACGCCAAACTAACCCTTTATCCGCTCGCTCCAGGCTTGATGAGTTGAAGGGAAAGTACGACAAGGATATCGGGGAGACAATGGACGATCTCCTGGACAATATTGAGAAGAAGATCGCGGCGACGAAACTTCAGGCTAGCTTCCGCGGTCACGTTTCCAGGGACACTGTGAAGAATGGAAATTTTTCGGAGGAGAGGAGGAGGGAGACGGAGAAGGCGGCCTTGAAGGGCGCTGGCCAGCTCAAGGCGCAGCTGCTCCTGCAGAGGTTGATGCGAGGCGCGATTGCAAGGAGGAGAGTGAGGAAGGCCAAGGAAGCTAGGAGGAAGGAACTGCTTGAGAAGGGCATGAAGGACGATACGAAGGATAACATTTACACGGTGGTGTTCGAGGGCGAGGGGGGACTCGGTTTCAAGCTCCGTGACTGCTCTGAGGAGAACCTCGTGAAGGCTAAGGAGGTGAGGCCAAGCGAGGAGCGGAGGCAACAAGTGTGAGGAGCGTAGCGACCCGCGAGAATACTATATGGTGTGAGACTGCTGTAGAGATAAGCTAACCGCCTACTCGTCGCTTCGCTCATCGCAGCTTGACCTGTTTGATGGGATCAAGGGCGGGGACAAGGTGAAGAACGGCGACGTCGTGGGTCTGCCGGAGGTCTCGGTCGTCAACAATGATAGCTACGCCGAGAAAGAGACGGTGGCCCCGGGCGATGTAATTCTCTCGATCAATGGCAAGGTGGTGGAAAAGAATAAGCTGAAGAAGTTTGTCAAGAAGGCACGCGACGGGGGCGCCAAGGTGACGTTCCTGTTCATGAGAGGGGAAAGGATAAGGGTCGGGGCTGTGTCTGCGCTGTCGTAGGAGGGGGCGGGGGGGTGGCGTAGTGTCAATCAATGTTGTTTTGTAAAATCCATCTAGGCTCTTCTTTGACATTTTTTTCTCCTGTTTCTCCTTCATTTGTTTCCACTCAATTTCCAATCACATTTGGTACGTTTTGTGTTCTGTCGGTCTATCTTAGATCATATGTCGTCGTTCAAACGTTTTTATCTCTTCTTATTGTTTAAAGTGAAAAATAGGGAACTCTTCCTCGAGTAACAGTTCGTGCTCGCCCATGTTTTTTCTGTCCCCCCATTAACTCTGCTAACATTTTTTCTCCTCCCTCCCATTCACAGTAACATAGTTGTTCCCTCTCCCCCCGTAATAACCCCATGGCAACCCCCCTGTCCCTCAAGCATGCAGTTGGTTCGGGGTCACCGTCGCCCCAGGCAAGCCCTAAGAAGTTCGGTGCCAACTCCGACGACTATCTTCCCGAAATCGACGTGAATCAGTTGGTTGTTTGGAACTCCAAGAGGAGGAAGTGCTGCGGTTACTTGATGAAGAAGGGTGGGAGCGGGGGGGCGGGGTCGCTGTTTGGGAACCGCAAGAATTGGCAGAAGAGGTTCTTCGTGCTCGAGCACCGCGTTTCGCCCAAGGAGAACTACCTTCTCAAATACTACTCCAAGCCCGACGACTCCAAGCCTAAGGGTAGCCTTCCGTTGGATGGTGCTGAGATTTTGGAGGGTCAGGGGAGAAGCAAGAAGGGGGAGAAGGAGTTCGCCTTCCAGCTCAAGGTCCCAAGCCGCAAGGACGTGTTCGACATAACCGCGGAGAGCGCAAAGGAAAAGGGAATGTGGATCGACACCCTCAAGTATGTCATCTCTGTAGCTAGCAACAGGGGCATGCTCATGAGGAAGAAACTCGGACAAGCTCACGCGGAGAGGGACCTTGCGAACAAGGATTTCTTCGTCGAGGAGGACGAGCTTCCCCGTAGCCCTAGGAGGATGAGGGACAAGAAACAGACCAACCCGAGGTGAGGCAGAGCGAGGAGCGTAGCGACGACTTTTTACCGCATAGCACTAAAATACATTCCTCTCGCTTCGCTCACAGAATGAGGTTTGAGATAGACTGCAAATCCATACCACCATACAGCGCGGAGAGAGCTCGTTTCGTTTCCAACTTCCAGGAGGACCTAGCCCGGTGCATCTTCGGCAACAACAACATGGGACCGAGCGCCGTAAAGGTCCTTGAGGTCAAGCCTGCCGCCGGCATGGACTGGCTGACAGTGGTAGAGTTCGACATCGTCGCCAACTTCGGCGACGCCGACGAGAAGGAGGCGCTCCTTCAGAAGCTCAACAACCAGGTAGTCAACCCGAACTCCGACCTTTACATGGGCATGGTAACCTGCCAGGCCGACAGCACGTTCGATGGCATTTTGGACAGCGGCGAGGAGGGGGGGAGGATCGACGTGCCTCCCACAAAGAGGGCGATAGCGACCCCCGTGCCGAGGGTCAAGTCCGTGCTCGAGAAGTACATGCACCTCGAGTTACCAGCCGGCTCCCACGACTCCTCCAAGTTCCACGTATACCTCAACTTCGAGGGAACAACACAAACCTTGTGGGTGCCTTCCCCCAGAACCCTGCCCCGCCGCTCCTGCGTCCTCTGGCCGTACGAGGTAAAGGACTGCCTCGGTATATCCGGTACAGTCTCTGACGTTTGGATGTCCCCCGTTGCCCTGAACCCATCGGGAATGCCCACCTCCCTAGCCTCCCCCCTCCAGTTCGCCCCCTCCCCTCGCCACGGCGACATGGCGATAATCGACACCTCCCTCCTCCGTCAGGGCGTGACGTACGTGGTGTCCTTCGACGACCGTCGCCTGGACTGCATCGAGGACCTTACGGAAAGCCAGAAGGAGGAGATAGCTGAGAAATTCGTCAAGTACGACGTCAACGGGGACGGGAACATAAGCAGGGAGGAGTGCATGGTCGCCTGCAAGGACAGGACTGACGAGGGACTGGCGGCCATTGACGCACAGTTTGAGGCTGCCCTGGCCAACGCGCAGGGGGGCGCGGAGAGACAACAGATCATGGACCAGAAGGAGGTACACGTTCAGAAGGTAAAGGAGGCGGAGGTTCAGCTTCTGGCACAACTGGCGAAGGCGGACGTTGACGGGGATGGGGAGCTGAGCGAGCAGGAATTCTACCTTGCTGAAGCGTGGTGGATGAAAAGTACACTTAACCCTAGCAAGGTCAGTCTTTTCTAAAGGGGGGTGTAGGGTTAGGGGGGGAGGGGGGTAGTAAGGTGACACATTGAATAAAAAGAGAAGGCACGTCAGGCTATTCTTTATATGTAACAAAGTTTCTCCTCGTTCTTCTTTCCCCTCGTTCCCAGCCCCGCTCCCTTAAAAGAACATGAAGTTAGTGCTCGCGAATTTCCACCCAAGAACCTGTGTAAAAGCATAGTACCCCCCCACAGAAACCAGCCCGATGGTACCGCTGAGGGCCGCGACCCTCGGCCCCGCGGTTGACTTGTACGCAACCCCTCCCATGAATGCCCCTATTGCCGGTGTGACGGCCGGCGAGTTCCCGATTACCTTGCTGGTGTACTCCTCTACGTCCAACTTCTCGGAAGCACCCTCAAATATGGAGTATAGGAGGGCTACACAACCTACGGCGTTGCCGACGCGGGAACCGTAGCGACCGGAGTGGTTGAGGAGGGCGTTCACCTTTACCTTGAAACGGGAATTAGGGACAGAGGACATTCCTGTCTTTACTCCGTAGCATGCTCCACCTACTGTACCCTATGAGGCGTGTTGAGGAGAGATGAGAAGCGATGAAGGAAAGGAAAGGGTTAGAAAATCGTATAGAGTTGTATAGTTTATAAATAGAGTAGTATAGCCTATAATAATAATTCCACCATCGACGGGTGATGACGAGTATGTTCCATTAATTCTTCCTATATACCTCTATATCATATATAAACCTCTAAATCCTATAGACTTACAATTAAATAACCCCATCCAGTACTACTGACACTCCTCTCCCACCATCCTCTACCTTTAATATCATAATCAAGATATTCAGGCTCTGCAGCGAGACCTCCTGCTACTGAACGTAAATCTACACCATCTAATGAGGGTAGACGTAATGGTGGGGAATTATCGGACATATTATTGACTTGAGGAGAGTATTAAGGGTTACTAAAACGCTATAAAGTATATATGAGTGAAATAATGAAGACTATTTGCAATGAGAAAATTGTTCTCTGACTTCGGCGTGAGAGCTGGGATAAATCAATTTTCGAACACGTGGTTCCGATTTAAATAGACGAGTGGGGAGATGATGAGGTTCAAACGTCCACTTCGTAAAAATGATACGTTTCAACAAACAGGAAGGTAATTTTTAGAGAATCAAAGTATATTATTTTAATGTATTTTAATGTATTTTAATGTTTACAAGTGTCTGCGCGGTTTAAATTTAGATGGTGCAGAGATGATGTATGTGATGTTATTCCGCGTGTTGATTTTTATTTCGACGCAACGTTGATTGAAATGGTCAACAATTGTTTTAAAATAGAAAATCAAAATGAGGACTCCAACAACAGGACTGACCAGTCCCTTGGGAAAGTGGTTTAGAAAGCGAACAAAGGGATTGTTTGATTTACGCAAAAAAATTATGATATCGTATATTATCCTAGCCTCAAAAGAGCCCAAAAAAGCTGACGGCTGCGTTCAGGTCAAAAATCGAAGCTCCAAAGAGCCAAAAAGCTGACGCCAAATAGTACGTGAAATGCACCACAAAGCACAATCGTGACCAGCATCAAAACATCCCACCTATCGTCCATTTTAGGGATTAATTGATGGTGTCCAGATTTGCGAATTTCAGGAGTAGCTGTTGAGCGAAGGCCATGTCACGATAGGGGTTGGGATGAGGGGCGTGAGCGAAGCGAGCGCGAGAAGGAGTTGTTAGTTACATGGATAGACGGTTATTTTGGTTTTGCTGTCGCTTCGCCTCCTCGTTCAATCCTCACCTCCCGCTTCACAATGTCTGAAATGATTTCACTCGAGAGCGCAACGAGGATTTGGATGGCAACCATGTCAGCGGACGGGGGTGATATTAGAGGCAGGGCACGACGGAGGAACGCGAATTGAGACAGGGAATACGCGACTACGCCTAAAAATACCAACCCGAACTTTTCAGAGTAGTCTGGAATGAGCGAAGTGAAGAGCGGGGCGAGGAGCGAAGCGACGAGCAGAAGGTTGAAGCGACGAGCAGAATGCTGTTAGGGATCTGTGGTCAGCGGTATGATGATGCTCCTTCGCTCCAGCCTTCGAGCGTCGCTTCGCTCCTGCAATCTCACCTTGCCAAACCTCTTTGAGGGCCACGCCTTTGCGCTCGCCAACGAGCTTTGCCTCCTCGTCGATTTAATTTGCTTCCTCGCCATTGCCAGTGGTCGCGTTGAAAATCCCTGCGCCTGCGTCATCTGAAGAACTGTTGGCGTACTCGAGTTGCTCTCCCGCTGTTGCTTACCCCGAAGCCACAGCAAAGACTTACTTTCGAGGTTTTCTTTTTTACCTTCTTCTTCAATTTTTCCGCTGACCATGTGTAGCGAAGAGCGGTTAAAAATCCAACTGAAACCTCGCCCAAACAGTTAAGGAACACTGCTCACGTGAATTATGCGATGAGTGAAGCGAATCGCGAAAAGGGTTAAGCAAGGAGCTAAGCGACCGGTTAGAGGGTTAGATTTATTGTATAGAGTAGCTTCGCTCGTCGTTCAATCTCACCTCCGATTGTCTCTCCCGCTACAAGATAAAGCATTGCGATATTCGCAGAGGAAAGAATCGTCTTAGTGCCACGAATGAAATCGACCGCCTGCAGTTGTTCGTAAGCGATTTGATTTGTTTCATCGTCTGGCCCTCCCTTAGCGAAAGTTGCTGCTGTAAACTTCAAAGTCAAACTCATTATTAACGCACTAAAAAGTGGAGTCAAGCCGCCAAGGAGTACCACCCTAAGGGAAGCTGAGCCTTCCATCATTTCAAGGAGCAATGGGGGTGAGTAGAGCACGTGAATCCCCGGCATTAAATGATACCAAAGGAACCCTGTGATGGCTTCGATGGCAAGATTGAGAATGCTTTCTTTTTTGCCGCGCCCACCAATCAGAGCTGAGAAGAATGAACCTGGTTGGAAGGCGGCAGGTCCCACCAACGCAATCGAAAGTATAGATGTCCCTGGGTCGTTATAAACGATGCTAGAAATCACGGCGATGCCAACTCCAAGGAAAACGTTCCAAGTCATGAAAATAGCAACCTTCTCCATGGGAGGGGTGAATTTTGGAGGATTACAGTGAACTTTGGGGGGTTGAGACGGAAGATTTTTTGCCTCGATCAAAGAAGAGCGAAGATACGAGTGGTAGATAGAGTAGATACGTGAGGTCAAATTTTAATTATGAATAAAAAGGGTTAATAATATTATATGAAGGTTATATTTGGGTTGAAACGCCAAAATATTTAGGGAGGGCGGCGGGTTTGTAAAGCTCCACTTAACAATCGCAATTTTTCCAAGGCAAAAATGCTGTATTGGGATCCAATTGATGTCGATAACCAAATCACCCTGTCTCACTGGAATCAAGACCCTCCCAAAAATCAACCCCCCCCCCATGTATCTCCTCTACCTCCTATATCTCCTTCTCCTGACCCCCATAGCATCCTACCGCGAGGTAGGCTCGTCCTCCGAGAACGATCCGTTCGTCCCCTACGAGTCAGGATTCGTAGGCAAGGAGAACCTGGCTTCGAACTTTGGACGGGAGAGGGTTAATGAGGGATCATCCAGGACCCAGACGCTGCCGAGACTTTTTGGGGGATTGGATATGGGGGATAATAGAGCGAACCAGGTTTGCCCGGGGATGGTTGGACCTATGAAAGATGGGAAAGTAAGTTTGGGGGAAACGAAGAGAGAGAGGGGGGGGGGGAAGGGGGATCAGAGGAGAAAGAGGATGATAAAATGCATGTCTATATTAACATAACCAACAACCTCTTGCTCGTCGCTTCGCTCCTCGCCTTAGTATTACTGCATCTCCAAGGAGTACGGATACTGCGACCGTCGTTCAGGTACCTGTTTCTGTTCCGTAGGTTACGAGGGTTACGACTGTGGTTCCTGTTCGCCCTCCCACATCCGAGCTGGGGGCCTTTGCTACCCCAAGAAATATTGCCCCTCCGACTGCTCAGGATCAGGCGATTGCGATTACCTCACCGGCACCTGCTCCTGCCGCTCGCACCGCACCGGCTCAGACTGCGGCACGGCCCTGTGTACTGGTTGGTCCAGCCTCTGCACCGACTGTGATTCCACAAAGTGCCTAAAGTGCACGGAGGGTTACTACGTGGACGACGGGAACCCGGCGGGGTACCAGTGCAGAACGTGCACGCAGTTCGACCCAAGGTGCAGGATATGCGACAAGAACGAGTGCCTGGAGTGTGTGGATCCTCTGCTTTCCTCCATTAAAAGATCCGGCGCCAGGCCCACTGACTCGGCGCTCCCGCAGGACGAACTCGACAGGGAGCTCAGTATCAATGTACCGTTCGGCAGCCTCCAGACTAACGCATTTGACGAGGCTGAAACTTTTAATCTCCAGGATACGTCAGACCCAGACCTCAACACCCTGGCGGTCGACTGCGACCAAGGCTACGACACTACCACGACGTGGAACTGCTCGGCGACCACGATAAGCCACAGGGTTTGCGGTCACCCTGGCACGTTCTCCTTCAGTTCTCCAGAGTACGACGTTCTAGAGGACAAGGACACCATAAGAATAACGGTCAGGAGGTCGGGAGGAGGGGCTGGAATGGCGACTGTCGACTACGATATACACCACCTGGAGACGAACGGAACGTTCGTCACCCCCACGCACGTTTACACGACTACCCAGACGCTTAGTTTTGCTACTGGGGAGATCTCCAAGAGCTTCCTTGTTACTGTACACGACGATAGGTGAGACGGGGCCATGATCGAGGCGATAGCTAGCCCAATAACTGACAAGTCCTCTCATGCCCGCTTCGCTCGATCCCTTCTCTCGCTCCCTTCTTATCCTCGCCGCAGGTACTATGATAACGATAGGAGGTTCATGCTGGCGTTGAGGAACCCGACGGGGGAGGCGAGTCTAGGTCCCCAGCATAGGACTATCGTCACTATTAAGGACGATGATAAGGACAGGACTACTCCTTTTACCTCCTACATTGACTCACCAGGGAGGGACTATACAAAATTCTCCATTAACTCGGTCGTGCTGAACGGGGTCGAGTTTGAGCACAACCTTGCGGCGACGGAGAGCGTCGCCGCGAGCTGGACCCGCGCTTTCGCCGGTGTTGACAACGTTTTCAACATTGCCGCCATGTCTGGTAGCGGTGCGGCGAGGTCAACGGGGGGGGACGTATTCCTACCTGAGGTCGTTGAGAAGAAGTACAGGGCGGGTTACAGCAGGACCAGCACGGACCCTGACTCCAAGGTTCCGAGCTACGAGTTCGGTAGTATTGTCAACAACGACCAGTTCAGGCATGGACACAGGCTCACGCCAATCAGGCCGGACAAAGGATCGGGAGGGGTCGTTGACAACAGCGACGGCTCGTACACTGTTACCCTTAACACAAAGTACGCTGGTAACTACGAGCTTCACGTTTACCAGGTTGTACCGGGTGGTTTCTTGGGACACTACTACGACGACCCTTACTTCTCACCTTCGTCGTTCGCCAAGAGGAGGGTCGACGCATCCCTCAACTTCAACTGGGACATGGGAAAGGTAACGACGTTCGGTAAGGATTTCGTGAGCGCCTGGTGGACGGGCAAGGTAAAAGTTCCAAGCACCAACTCCTACACCTTCACCCTGGAGTTCGACGACAATGTAAGGATGTTCCTGGACGGAGCGCTGCTTGTGGACATGTGGGATAGATCCCCTGGAATCGCGAGCGCCGAGCACACACTCGAGGCAAACGTTTACCATGATGTTATGATTGAGTACAGGGACGTTGTCGGGGATGCGCACCTCAAGCTTTACTGGGAGTCCGCGGGGGCGGGCGTGCCCTACGAGATCGTGCCAAAGGATAACATGTACTACGTTGAAGACATCAGCGGCTCCCCTTACAACTACACTGTGGTGGCAGGGGACCCAGACGGCCCCATGTCCACTGCGAGGGGGAAGGGACTCTACAAGGCCACGGCAGGACTCGAGAACAAATTCGTCGTTGAGGCAAGGGACGCGTTCGGGAACTGGAGGGGCGACTACAACAACGGGTACGGGGCAGAGAAGGCTTTCCACGACTATATGCTTGAAGATATCGCCAAGGTGAGCCAAGGAGGGATGAAGCTACCAGTTTTGGACCGCCTACAAGGGAAGCAAGGGAGGCAAGACATAAACACGCTTGAATCGCTTACACTTCGCGCTACTCGTCACTTCCCTCCTCGCAGCTTAACGGGTTCGTTGGCTCGGCTACCCTTGTCACCGACAACTCGGGCGGAGGATGGGGGACCACCAGCGTGCCCGTTTTCATTGCTTTCAATTCTACCACCAAGCTCTTGGATTGCACTTACATGCCGGGCAAGTCTGGAATCTACAACCTCCATGTTGGACTGTCCGATGAGATCAATTACTACACGGAGTCGGTGTCGGCACTGCCACAGATCTTCGGCTCGCCTTTCAAGGTTACCAACTCCCCAGATAAGACGTCCGCTCAGTTCTCCGACGTCTTCGATGGCTTCGGAAACTGTGTCGCTGACCAGTCCAACGCTGCCCTCTACGACATCAGCGGTGCAAACTCCGACACCTGGGGGTCTTGGTCGTCGAGTGATAGCTGCTCGGGCATAAACCATGGCCTCGCCGGTGTTGAGCAGACCTTTAACATCAAGTCCAGGGACCACGTCAACAACGAGCGCAGGACATTTGATGGAGACGACAACTGGGAAGTATGGGCGCACTCGCAGGACTCAGTGCTCGCATGGGAAGGCACTGTCGAGCAGACCGGCACAGCGGGCACGTACCTCGCTAAGGTCACCCCAAAGACTTCGGGGAGGTACTATCTAGACGTGACCCTCGACGGAGTCCACGCAAAAGGATCGCCGTTTGAGCTTTACGTTCGTCACAACGAGGCCTACGGGCCCACTTCTTTCGTGATGGACACCACTGAGGCTTACCTCACCGGTTACACCGCCCCCACGGCGAACGAGTACTTTGTACAGCCCGCTGACTTGGAGGGGAACAACCTGCGCAGGACCGCATACCCTTACGTTCCCACTGTCAACGTGTACGTCACATCGGACGCCGCGAACTCTGTCACAGATGCAACGGCCACCATCACGTACCCTAACGACGGAAGTGGAAGGTTCAAATTTGCTTACAATCCCACCGTGGTCGGCCCTAACAAGCTGAACGTGGTTGTTAACGGCCAGCATATCATCGGGTCGCCCTTCGATATTGTTTCGGAGGCAACTGTTGGGTCGGTAAAGGGCGATCAATCCACTGCGAGCGGATTGGCCCTCACGAGCGGAATTGCCGGTGTCGAGGGCATGTTCGTTGTGCAGGGAAGGGACAGCTTGGGGCAGCCCAGGAGCTCGCAAGGAGATACCTTCACCACCCAGCTCGTCATGCAGGCCGTCAGCACAAGGCCCGTTGACATTGATCCCACCCACACACCCGTGGACACCACAGCGGGTTCCACCTCAACCTTTACCGGAACGCAGACGTACAATGGGAGCGGACAGTACCAAATACGGTACAATGCCACCGTAAGTGGCACTTACAACCTCAACATACAAGAGACCGGGACGGGGTCGAATGAGCACATTGCTGGGAGCCCTTTCACCCTCGTCATTGACCCTAATGTTATCTCTGCAACTGAGACCACCGTTCCTGGGTCTGGAACCAGGGATGGAACGACTGGCGTGGCTAATCAGATCCACATCTACGCCAGGGACGTGTTTGACAACTACCTCATAACTGGGGGGGACAAAATCAGGGTAAAAGCGGAAACGAAGACCAGGCATCAGAGCGCTTGGGAGAAGGTGGTCGACGCAACCGGTTACGTCGTAAACGGCATAGTCGGTGCCGACCTTGCCTCCGGCAATGCCGAGGGTACCTACTCCGTTGACGTGCCCGTCTCTGACGACGGGGATGGGACTTATGTTGCAGACTTTACTCCCCTGAAGAGTGGAACTTACGACCTCACCGTCACTGTTGAAACTCCTGGGGGCCTCTGGGGCAACTATTACACTTCGGACGATTTCATGAGTAGCAAGTTGGCCGTTATTAAACACGACCTGGTCGTTGACTTCGACTGGGGTTTGTACAGCCCTGTTGCTGGGGGAAGCCACCCTGCCATGTACTGTGTTGCCAGCACTGGCTTGCCGGACGACCCCCAGACGGACTTCTTCGACGAGAGCAAGTGCTACGGTAATGGCCTTGCCTTGCCCATGGACTATTTCACCGCAAAGTGGACTGGTTACATTGAAGCTGAGCACGATGAGGAGTATGAGTTCGCTGTAATGTGTGATGTGAACAGCGAGGCTAGCATTCAGGTCGCCGGCGTTGACGTTGTTCCGTTCGGAAGGTGTGATGGAACTATCGGGGCAGGGAAAATGAAGGGCAAAATCGTCATGTCGGCCAACACGAGGGTCAGCTTCGAGGTAAAGTACAAGCACGGCGAGCTACAGAGCAACATCGGGGTGTACTGGAGGAGCGAGACTCAGGGATCAGGGAGCTGGACACGTGTGTCGAAGGACAGATTTTACAGGGACATCATAGCTAGCAACACGGTCTATACACCAACTTATATCCCCAACAGCCCTTCGAGTTTGATGTCCACGGCCGTCGGTAGCTCTGTGACACAGGCCGTCGCTGGGGTTGTGCAAACTATCGTTGTCGAGTGCAGGGACGACTTCGGGGTGGGCGGCTTTGGGAGTCTCATGTTGGCTGGAGGGGGTTGTAACATCGCTGTCGTGGCGAGGGGAGCAAGTAGCGGGGTCAACGGGGCGAGTTTCCAGGGGAGCATCACGGACAACAATGATGGCACCTACACTGTTACTTACAACCCGGTGCACTCCGGAGCATACTACTTGAGTATCACTGCCGCCACTTACGGTGACCATGCTGACGTCGGGCATCACTACGGTGACTTGAGCATAACGAACTACCATGTTGCCGGCTCGCCTTACGTTCTCAAGGTTGATCCTGGCGTGGTCACTACCATGAGCCACATCGATAGGCTGCTGGTGGAGGATGCAATCGTTGGTGTTGAAAGCAACGTCACAATTTGGGCCAAAGACACCAGGGACAATAGGCGCTTAGTTGGCGGCGATACCTTTGAGATATTCCTTGCCCGAGCAGCGGACGGGGACACCTATGGCCACGTTGACGGCGACAAGAACGTCTACGGAACCGTCACGGATGAGAACGATGGAACTCACACCGGAAGATTTACCCCTGGTAGTCAAGGCGGGAACCTTGGTACGTGGAAGCTGCACATTGTGCTCAAAGAGTATGACGCCAGCGGTAATTTGGTGTCACGGACCGAGGTTACTGGGAGCCCCTACGATATCACTGTCTGGCCCTCTTCCCCTTATGGCAGGGAGACCCATGTCAGCAGCGGAGAGAACACCAAGACGCTTGTTGTCGCCGCCCCCGGAGGAGAGATCAACACCTTCTCCATGGGTGCTGGAAACTCCAAAACGTTCTTCGTGCAGGCTAGTGACGTGAGCAGGAACAACTGGTGGATTGGGGGCGCGAGCCTTGTTGCCAGGGTCAGGGGGAACACGAACGAGCCGGAGGTAAACACAAGGTTGGAGGTGTTGGACATGCAGGATGGGAGATACAAGGTCAGTTTGGCCATGACGGTTGCGGGGGAATATGAGATTGATGTTGGCATTGCAGGTTACTCCGTTGGGCTGGAAAAATACGGCAAGTTTGTTGAAAGGGATACCGGTGGGTTCGGCTTGTTGGGCAAATACTTCACGAACCAGCACCTGCAGGGTGCCCCTGCGCTTGTGAGGGTGGACAGAACAGTTGACTTTAACTGGGGGCACGGCCTGGTGGTTAGCGGGGCTATCGACTACGTGAGCGTCGAGTGGACGGGATACGTCAAGACCCCGTACAGCGAAGAGGTGATATTTGAACTGACGAACGTGGACGACTACGCCAAGTTGTATGTGGATGGGAAGTTGCTGGTTGACACTAGTACTGAAGTATTTGAGGGAAGGTGAGGTGGAGCGAAGAGCGAAGAGCGAAGAGCGAGG
>Ga0209713_10000695_pt1 | contig 19212 bp, 7 predicted proteins | sample ArcOceMetagenome_3_FD_187444 | JGI IMG/M metagenome (GOLD analysis project Ga0209713, IMG submission 187444) | Marine eukaryotic phytoplankton communities from Arctic Ocean - Arctic Ocean- Svalbard ARC20M Metagenome (SPAdes) (version 2) | ecosystem: Environmental > Aquatic > Marine > Oceanic... | reverse complement strand
TGGCCGAGCGAGATAGTGAGAGCACGCACGCAGGACGGCTGCCGTGAATGCCTCGCGCAAGTATCCAAGTTTGCATGCGCCACCAACGCATCCAGCACTCAAAGAGTAAACAGCTATTCGGCCGAAGGAAAAGATTATATCTGGGAACGTGTTGACGCGGCAGGGGGCAAAAGCACCGCATACAAGGCGTCCCTGTCGCTCGCTCTGTCCACAGCACACAGCTTGCGCAGGTCGTGCGGCCGCGCCACCGCAACCGCGCACGAGAGAGTCGAGAATGTCCGACGCTGACACCACACCTACGACCACGGCCGAGGAGGCGACGGCGACGGCGGCGGAGCCGGCTCGACAGCCGGGCCAGGTCGGGGGACCGAAGAAGACACCCGTTCCCAGCGGGCGGGGCGGCGCAGCCGGCAGCAGCAGAGGCAGCACGACGACAGCCGCTGCACCGGCCGCGGCGCCCGCATCTACACCAGCGGCGGAGGCCAGCTCCGAAGCCACGCCGTCCGCGAGCGCCGACGCTTCGAGTGCCGATGCATCCAGCGCGCCCGCCGAGGCCGCCGCAGCTGCCTCCGCCACGCCGGCTGCCGCCGACGCAGCCGCGCCGCCCGCTACGGCGGCGCCGCCCGCAGCGCCCGCTGCGGCGGCACCGCCCGCATCGCCCACGAAGCCGGAGGAGCCAAAGCCTGCTCCTAGAAAGCAGGTCGGGCCGGCCGATTTTGACATTCTCGACCAGCTGGGCGAGGGGGCGTTCGGGCAGGTGTGCCTGTGCAGGCTGAAGAGCACGGGCGCCGAGTACGCGATCAAGATCATCGAGGGCGTGCACGCCAAGCGGCACGGCGGCCTGCAGCAGGTGAAGAACGAGCGCGACGTGCTCATCCTCCTGCAGCACCCGAGCGTCATCAAGCTGCACTTCACCTTCCACGACGCCGAGCACCTCTACATTGTCCTCGAGCTCGCGTCCGGTGGCGAGCTCTTCAGCCACATCAAGCGGCTCGGCGCGTGCCACATCAACTGCGCGCGCTGGCTGACGGGCGAGCTCGTCAACGTGCTCGAGTACATGCACGGCAAGGGCGTCGTGCACCGCGACCTCAAGCCGGAGAACATCCTGCTCGACGACCTGGGGCACATCAAGCTCGTCGACTTTGGCTCTGCGCGGCGGCTCGACGTGGAGGACCACGCGGCCAAGTTTGTGGGGACGGCGCAGTACGTGTCGCCCGAGGTGCTCAACGACGACGACGCGATGCCGGCGGCGGACATGTGGGCGCTCGGCTGCATCGCCTTCCAGATGCTGTCGGGCTCGCCGCCCTTCATCGCCGACTCCGAGTACCTCATCTTCAAGCGGATCGAGGAGCTCGACTACACGTTCCCCGACCACTTCCCGCCGTCGGCGCAGGCGCTCGTCTCGTCGCTGCTCTCGCTCGACCCGACGGCGCGCCCCGCCGCCGACGCGTCGCTCAAGGCGCACCCGTTCTTCCAGGACTGCGACGCGCCGCTCGACTTTGCGTCGATCATCTCGACGCCGCCGCCGCCGCTCGTGCCGCCGCCGCCGGCGCCCGTGCTCGAGGGCGACTCGATCATCAACGCCAACCTGGCCGACCACTCGCTCGAGCCGGCCGACCGGAGGGAGCTCGTGCAGCGGCAGAGGGGGACGCGGTGGGCGGCCTTCGCCGGCCCCGACGAGGTCATCGTGCTCGCGACGGCGACGCTCAAGCGGCGCCACCTCTCGGTGAAGCGGCGCCACCTGCTGCTCATCGACTGCGTCGTCGACGCCGTCGAGAGCGCGCGGCTGCTCTACGTCGACCCCGACGCGATGGAGCTCAAGGGGTCGATCCCGTGGTCGGCCGAGCTCAACGCCGAGCTGATGCCCAAGGGCTGCTTCCGCGTCCACGTGCCGGGGCGCACCTACTACCTCGAGGACGCCGAGGGCAAGCAGGAGACCGCCGAGCTGTGGGTGCGCACGCTCATGAAGCTGCGCGCGCGCATCGGCGGCGGCAGCAGCGGCGGCGGCGGCGGCTCGTCGCCCGACTCGACCGGCTCGCTCATGAAGCGCGGCTCGAGCAGCGGCAAAAAGGTCTCGGCGCCCTCGGTCGTCGAGCCGCCGCCGTTGAGCAAAGGCTCGAGCTCGATGGGCAGCAACCAGCGAGTGTCCGGAGACCTGTAGCAACGCGCGCGTGCGAGTGGCGGCGGCGGCGCCGGTATGCATGCCATTGCCTGCGCAAGGCGAGAGGGAGAGTGCACCTTCGCCGTTGTGATTTCTTATTTCATCTCAACATTGACTAAGCGGATGCACTTTTTGAGCATGAGGCTGAGCCGCTCATGCGACATGCGGCCATGCTGGCCATGCGGAGGGAGGGCGCGTCGGGCGCTCACGGTGGAGCGCCTGCTCATAGCCGCCGTATACGGAGTATCGTGTGCAGCTGGCGGCGCAGCTTCGCTTCATATGCCGTCATCATGGCGTCTCCTGGGAGGCCATCAATTCCGCCACGGTCGGCATCGCCGCCCAGCCGGACGCCGGGCTCGGCTGCTGCGCCGCCGGGCCGCCGCGCGGTGGCGTCGACGTGGCGCTCGCGGCCGAGGCGCGCGCAGCCTTTCTGCCGGCGGAGGTGGGGCTCGCGTTGCTGCTGCTGCTCGCCGCCGCACGGCCACGCGACCCGCTGCCGCGCGGCGCGGCGGCGGCCGGCGATCGCCTGGCGGGGCTGCCGGTGGCCGGGCTGCCGCTGCCGCTGCCGCCGAGCGCCGCGCTCGCGCCTCCGCCGCTGTCGGGCGGCTCGGCGGCGCGCTCGCCGGCGGCGGCGGCCTCGAGCGCCTCGAGGACGCGCGGGTCGGTGCACTGCTCGCGCGCCACCTCGAGGATCGAGCGGCCCGTGACGGTGTCCTCCTCGGCGGCCGGGTCGGCGCCCTGCGCGAGCAGGCTGCGCACGAGCCACAGGTCGGCCTGCAGCACCGCGAGCGTGAGGACGCGCGTGCCGAGCTGGTCCTTGGCGTTGGGGTCGGCGCCGCCGTCGATCATCGCCGCGACGAGCTCGCGCGGCCGCCGCTGCCGCACGAGCGCGTGGAGCAGCGCGCCGTCGGGCGGCAGCCCGTGCTGCAGCAGCGCGCGCATCGCCGCCGCGTCGTCGGCCGCCACCGCCGCGCGCATCGACTGGCGCATCCGCGTGAGCGCCTCGTCGCCAAAGCCGTGGCGCGCCGCAAAGTTGACGAGCCGGCGCTGCGGCACGCGCGCCGCCGCCGCGCAGCGCTGCGGCGCGGCGCCGCTCCGCAGCAGCCGCTGCACGAGCTGCGGCCGGTCGAGCCGCATCGCGTGGTGCAGCGGCGCGCCGCCGCACCGGCGCGCGTGCGGGTCGGCGCCGCGGCACAGCAGCATGTGCACGACGTCGAGCGCGGCGCGCAGGTTGGGCAGGTGCACGGCCAGGTAGAGCGGCGTGTTGCCGTCGGCGTCGCGCGAGTTGGCGTTGGCGCCGGCGGCCAGCTGCGCCTGCACGGCCTTGGGCAGCTCCTGCGCCGAGCGCGCCTGCTGCTTCTGCTGCGGCGTGAGCGTCGAGTCGCTGTGGGTCACCTCGCGCACGACGAGCGGCGACGGCTGCGACGAGCCGAGAGACTGGTCCTCGTCGTCCGAGTCGGCCTCGGCCTCGTCGGCGTGCGCCACCTTCCGCGGCACCGCCGACGACAGCAGCGCGAGCACCTGCTGTGTGGCGGTCGGCCCACGCAGGGAGCCGTGCAGGTCGGGCTGCTTGAGGCCGACGACGACGGCGCCGACGAGGCGTCGAGCGAGCGACGCGTCGCTGCCCTTGGCGTGCTTGAGCCGCTTGCGAGCGTACGCCAGGGCCAGGTCGTGCAGCGCGGAGTGCGAGCCCCACTTCGGGTTCGGGGCGGTCGAGGAGGCGCCGGGCGGGCCCATGGATCCCGGCTGGCCCGCCATCGCGATGCGCTCCTCGGCCGTCGACTCCTGTCGCTCGAGACGCTTGCCCGGGGAGGTGCGGTTCACCATGGGTGCGCTCGTCCGGCTGGAGGCTCGAGCTCGGATGGCTCGTCCTCTCGCGCTGGGTTTTCTTCGCCTTGCCAGCCCAGCGCTTGCGCAAGCCGACTCAGCCGCGGCTAGCCTATCGGCATGGGCACGGGAAACAGCAAGCAGCTTACTGAGGACCTCACCAAGGCGCAGGCCGAGCTGAAGACGCTGAAGTCCAAGGCTCAGACCCTGGAGGCGCAGGCACAGACGGCGCAGGCGGAGGCGGCCGCCGCGACGCAGAGGGCTACCGCCGCTGGCCAGGAGGCCAGGAGCGAGTTCGAGGGCCAGCTCAGAGCCAAGGACGAGGAGCTCCACCTGGCGATCAAGCAGCGGCAGCTCGCCGAGGAGCTGCGGCGATCCGACGCGCTGCTGGCCAAGCGGATCATGTGCGCTCAGCTGAAGCAGGCCGGCGGCGGCGGGTCTGGCGCACCGCTCGACGCGGGCTCGGTCGTGGCGGGCGGCGAGATGGCGGCGCAGCTGGCGCTGGCGGCGCAGGACGAGGTCCAGCTGCGGCAGGCGCTGCTGAGCGTCGGCGAGCAGCTCGGCAAGGCGCGCTCGCGCAACCTGCAGCTCGAGCGCAAGCAGATGTCGGCGCTGCGGAGCGCGCTGTGCGACTCGATCTGGGCGCCCGGGATGTGCGACGCCTCGGTGGCGCTCCGCAGCGCCGGCTGGATGGCGCTCGGCGGCGTCAAGCTGCCGCGCGCCAGCTCGGTCGGCCAGCAGGACGGCAACGGCCTCTCGCCCGGCGTCGCGGTCCTGCGCCAGTTTGGCAACGAGCTCGCGGCCGGCGGCTCGCTGCTCTTCGACACGAAGGAGCAGTCCGTCTCCGCCGTGCGCATCGCGCTCTCCGCGCAGCCGACCGCCGCGCAGACGGTCTCGATGGCCATCGACGAGCAGGGCCTCTTCAGCGGCGTCTTCAAGACGGCGGTGCCGGCGGCGGGCCCGCTCGGCGACGGGCTCACGATGCAGATAAGTGCCAAGCTCGACGTCAACCAGAAGCAGCGCTCCACCTTTGGCGTCCACCTCATGTACGACATTGAGTGAGCACCACTCTTCAGTGAGCACGAGCACGGCGGCCAGCGCAGAGGTGTTTTTGCGCCCTTTTCCCGGGATTTGCGCGCGCCGCGCTGTGAGTTTCTTGCGCACAGTGAGGTAGCAAGAGGCGGGGGGCGTGGTGTGCTGTTGCCTCGTGTGCCGTCTAATTTATTGCCGCGCCCCTCTACTCCTTTTCTTCCTGGTCGTCCTTTGTGCCCCGCGCCTTTTTCCTGCGGCGGCGCTGCCGTCGCCGTCGCCTCGCCTTTGCTCTGCGCCCACCGCCCCACTTGCCTCGCCCCTCCTCCTCCTCCTCCTCTGCCGGCGCCTCTCCCTCCTCCGCCGCCTCCTCCTCCTCCTCAACCACTGCCTGCTGCACCGGAGCCGCGAGAGCGGCGGGCATGGGCGGGTCTGGTGGGCTCGGTGGAGCGGAGACGCCCTTGCAGTCCACCCGCCACTTGCCATTGTATGGAGCGGCAAGGACGAAGCCCCATTGATCGGTCCGTCCATTGGCGCGCGCCTGCCGCGGCGGCGGCGGCTCCTTCAGCTCGAAGGACAGCACGGACGCATCTGGCGCATCGGCGGGCGACGACACGGGACCCCAGAGCTTCTTGAGCTTCACGGGCGTCTCGAAGCTCCACGTGATCGTCGCGCCCTGGGCCCAGCGGCGGACCGAGATCCTGAAGCCTCTGGGATTCGCATGGTCGGTCCCGACGCCGAGCAGACAGCTCTCCGTCCCGCCGAAGGCCGCCCCCTCGCCGGCGGCGCCCCAGCCACGGCCAATGGTGCCGGCGCTGCCGCCGCATTCCCGGTCGCATTGGCCGCAGCCAGCCGGAGCGCACCGCTCCAGCAGACAGCGCGTCGCCAGGGCCGCGCTGCAGTTGGTCGCTGCGGTGGTGGGAAGGAGGAGGGCGAGGACCATTCGCGGCCGCGTCCGCGCCATGCGGCTCGGCCAACTTTGAGATAAGGTTTGCATGCATTGCATGCATGTATATGGGAGGAGAGCTACTTGGAACCCCTTCCGATTGGGTTTTGCCGAGTTGGCCGTTGCGGCTTGCGGTGGAAACCGGGGAATTTGGGTGGTTGTCTCCTCTCTCGTGAAGGCGATGGAGCGATGCCAAAACAAGCCGCTGATTTTCTAGGCGGAACTCCGCTGCCATGCTCGCGCCGCTCCTCTCACTATCCCTCGCCATCTCCTCGCCCGAGGTCACGTACATCGGCTGGGACCACGTGCTGCTGCACCACCCGACCACCGGCACCTACACGATCCAGCACTATGCGCGCTACTCGCGCCCTCCGTGCGTCGGCCTCGCGGGCGAGCCTCGCTTCATCGGCAACGTGGGCATGCTCGGCCAGCGCTTCGTCGCGCTCGGCAAGGGCACGCTGCTACAGCTCGATCCCGTGAAGGGCAGCTTCGCCTTGCGCCAGTGCAGCACGGCCGACCGGCTGGCGCTCGGCCTCCGCATCGCCTGCCCGGTCGTGCTCGAGGGCCAGCCGCAGGCCGCCTTCGCCAACGTGAGCCTGCTGGCCGCGACCGACGACGTGCTGCTCGTGCACAACACGAGCCAGCTGTCGACGGCCACGCTGCGTGGCTACCGCATCCGCCGCGGCGCGGGCTTCACTCCGGCGGGCGCCTTTGGCTTCGAGAAGCTCAAGCTCGCCGGGCTGGTGTGGCGCGAGTCCTTCGGCCGGCACGCGCTGACCCCGATGGGGAAGCAGCTCGTCTTCGACTACGAGTCGGAGGCACCGTCGCACTTCCGCATCTGGCGGCTCAACCCGTCGTGCGCCGCGGGCAAGCCGTGCAACAGCGCCACCGACCCGCCGCTGCAGGGGCCGCTGCACGAGGGCACCTTCCCGCACGCGGGCCGCGCCTTCGTCGGGCTGTCGCACGACGCGCCGGACGACGTCTCGGTGCTCCACCTGATGGAGCTCGACCCGGCCTCCGCCACCTACCGTGTGCTCGTGTGCGACTCGGCGCGCCTCGGCGGCCACGACGCGCCGCTGCCGTGCTCGTACTACCAGAGCCGCACGCCGCTGCTGCAGCCGTCGCCGTGCATGGCGCGCGCCGACCGCGCGTCGTGCCTCGCGCACGAGGGGTGCGGCTGGTGCGCGTCGGCGTCGGTGTGCCTCCTCGGCAACGAGGTCTCGCCGTGCAGCGGCGGCTGCCCGCCCGAGGCGTGGGTGGGCCGCGAGCCCGACACGAACGCGACGCGCTCGCAGCCGGGCGAGTGGGACCCTCGCCCGGCCGGGGCCCACGTCGTCGGCGCGTCCGCGAGCGACGCGGGCGTGGCGCCGCGGCTGCTCGACGGCGGCGGCGAGCTGAGCGTGCGGCTGGCGATGGCGGCGCCGTTTGGCGCGTCCTCCCTCGCCGTCTCGTCGACGGTCGGCCTCGGCGTCGGCAGCCTGGTGCGGCTCTCGCCGGGCACCGACGCCGAGGAGGACCACGTCGTCGGGCAGCTGAGCGACGACGGGCGGCTGCAGCTGCTCGGCTCGACGTGGCACGCGCAGCCGCAGGGCGCCGGCGTCGCGCTGCTCGCCGCGGGGGACCCGTCGGTCCTCGAGAGGCTCCGCGACGGCCTGATGCCGACCGCCACCGCCATCGCCGCCGCCGCCAATCCCAACGCCACCGACGCCGGCGTCGCAGCCGTCGAGACGCTCGTGTACCTGGGCGGCGACAGCGTACTGCAGCTGCTGCCGCAGGGGCAGTACGCGCTGTGGAAGCTCGCGCGGCCGGGCGTCGAGTCGAGGGCGCCGTCGGGCGTCACGCGCGCGCCGCCGCGCAACGGCTTCGAAGAGGCGCCCGCCGCGCAGGGGCTGCTGCCGGCGCCGCGCCTCGCGACGGGCACCCCCGCCGCGCAGCTCGTCTTCACGGGCGCCGCGAGCTGCGGCGGCGTCACCGACGACGGCTGCGACACGTTTGTCGCCTTCGAGGCGGCGTCGGGCCGCTACTTCCGCTTCCAGCGCCGCCCGTCGCAGGCGTCGCCGACGGCGCTCGCGGCGTTCGGCGTCGGCGGCGCGTACGAGCTCAAAGCGCAGGGGTCGTGGCCGACGATGGCGAGCCGGCAGCTCCTCTACGTGGGGCACAACGTGCTGTGGGCGTGGTCGGCCGAGCTGTGCGACCTGCGCGCCTACCGGTACAAGTCGCACCGCCAGCGGGGCGCCAACGCCTCGGCCTCGGTGGGCGAGGTGGGCGGCGCGGCCGAGGCGGCCGTCTTCATGGGCGCGTGGCGGCTGCCGGCCGACCTCAAGGGCGAGTCGCTCACCTTCCTGCGCACCATGCCCGACGACGGCCTCGTGGTCTCGTACGACCCGCACGCGCCGCCGCCGGTGAAGGCGCGCGTCTGGCTGCCCACGCCACGCGCCGACGACGGCGCCAGCAGCGGCGGCGGCGGCGGCGGCGGCACGGGGCGGCCGCTGCAGGCTCCGGCGCTGCTGAGCGTCGATCTGTGGTCGGCGGCGCCGCGGCAGCTGGTGGGGCTCCACTCGGGGCTGCTGCTCGAGCACTCGCTCGGCGGCGGGCGCGACGCGTACACGCTGCACGGCCTCGCGCCCAACGGCTCGGCGATGGTGGCGGTGGCGCGCGGCCGGCTCGGCGGCTCGGTCGGCGGCGACGCGCGCGTGTGCGCGCACGACGGGCGCACGGCGTGCGTGCGCGACCTGCGGTGCGGCTACTGCCACGCGACGAGCCGCTGCGTCCTCACGCCGACGGCGCAGGCCGGCGCCGCCGCCGACGCCGCCGCCGGCGCCTCGGCGCTCGGCTCGGACGCGGACGAGGAGTGCCCCGACCCCGCGACGCTCGAGATCGTGCCGCCCGCCGCGCTCGCCGTGCCGCCGATTGGCGCGCGCCGCCTCGGGTGGCGCGCCGAGCACGCGCTCTCGCTGCTCTCGCCAACAGGGCCGCTCCTGCAGTGGTCGCCGACCGACGGCGTCTATCAGCTCTGGTCGATCGAAGGGCTCGGCGACGGCGACGGCGACGGCGAGGTGGGCAGCGGCGACTCGACGGGCGGCGGCGGCTCGACGTCGACGTGCCCGGCGCTGCTGCCCCTCGGCTCGGGCCAGTGGGCGCGCGCCGGCGTGCATCTGCTGCCCTTCGACGCCGGCACCGGCACCGAGGGCGCGGCGGGAGGAGGGCAGCAGCTGCTGCTCGAGCACCACCGCGGCGGCGGCTCGTACCGGCTGCTGATGCGCCTCGCCGCCAACGCCTCCTCCTCCTCCTCCTCCTCCGCCTCCTCCTCGGCGGCGCACGGCGGCGGCGGCAAGGCGGCGGCGGCGCAGCAGCAGCTCGCGGCGCAGCAGCTCGTGCAGCGGCAGCTGCCGGAGCCGCGCGCCAACCGGACGCTCGTCCCGCTCGGCGGCGGCGTGCTGCTCGACGTCCACCCGCCCACCGGCGGCTACCGCGTGTGGGCGCTCTGCGTGCAGTGCGCGCTGGCGGGGCACGACCCGCTGCCGCAGCGCGCGCTGCTCTACGAGACGCCCTCGTCGTCGCTGCTGCGCGAGGCGCGCGTCGCGGCGCTCGGCAACGACGAGCTGCTCGTGTACCGCGACGCGCGGCACGACGGCGCCGACGCGCCGCGCGACAAGGCGGCGCAGCCGTCCTTTCATCGGTACGTGCGCGGCACCGCGGCGAGGACCGCCGCGCGCATCGCCACCGACGCGTCGCCGCTGCAGCCGAGTGGAAGGGCGCCGCCGCAGCTCGGCGAGCTCGTCTCGCTGCCGCGCGTCGTGGGCATCCCCGGCGCCGCGTCGTCGTCGCACCTCCTCGTCGTCGACGGCGAGAGCGGCGACTACCAGCTGCAGCGGTGCGCGCCGCCCACCGGCGTGCACGCGCTGCAGGTCGCCGGCGTGCCCGTCGAGGGCCTCGCGGCAAGGCTCGACGCGGCGCCGCCCGCGCCCGTCTGCACGCCGCTCGACTGCCCGCGCGGCTGCGGCTCGCTGCACTCGCCGCCGTGCGACCACCCGCACCACGACGCGTGCGTCGCCGACGCCTCGTGCGGCTGGTGCGCCGCCTCGAGCCGCTGCCTGCCCGGCGACGCCGTCGCGCCGTGCGCGAGTGCGGCGGCGGCGTCGTCCGCCACCTGCGGCGCGTGGGAGCACCAGCAGCAGCAGGGCAGCACGCCCGCCGCCGCCGCCGCCGCCGCCGCCGCCGCCGCGCCGCCCGTCGTCGACACGGGCCCCACCGCGGCGGCAGCGGCGCGGAGCATCGGCTGCGCGCCGCGCTGCCTCGGCCGCGTGCAGCTGCCGCCGCGCCAGCTCGTCCACCTCGGCGACGAGGACGACGCCGCCACCGGCGCCTTTTTGCTCGAGTACCGGTGGGCGGCGGGCTCGTACACGCTGCTGCGCCACTCGTCGGCCGCCGCGGCGCCGAGCCTCGACCAGGCCGGGGCGTCGTCGTCGTACGCGCCGGTGCTCCTCGTCGACGCGTACGACAAGTCGAGGCGACGTGTCGTGCGCCACTCGGACGAGGTGTGGGACGCCAACGCGTCGGCGGCCGTGTGCGACGTCTTCGAGTACACGCGGCCGACGCGCGGGCTGTGGCGCCTCTTCGAGCCGCCGATCGAGCCGGGCGCCGAGCAGTGGTCGGCGTGCGCACGGCAGCGCGCGCCGCTGCTCGTGCCGCTAGGCAAGCGCGCGCCCCACGACGCCGACGAGCTGCTGCTGGCGGTCGACGTGCTGTCGGGGCGCGTCGAGCTCTTCGCGTGCAGCGCCGCCGCGCTGCGGCGCGGCGTCGGCCCCGACAAGGCGTGCCCGCTCGTGTCGCGCGGCCTGCTGCGCGACTGGCGCTGCTCGGACCGGCTCGCGTCGCTCGGGCGCGGCCGCGTGCTGCAGTACGACACGCACACCGGCGACTACGTCGTCCTCGAGCTGTCGGTGGTGGAGCCGGCGGCGGCGGCGGCGGCGGCGGCGGGAGACGCCGACGACGGCGAGGCCGAGGTGGCGTGGCGCGAGGTGACGTGGGGCAGCCTGGCCGAGCTGGTGGACGCGGCGGTGCTGCCGCTGCGCATCGACGTGGTGCTGCTGCAGAGCCGCGCCCTCAATTCGTACACGACGTGGCTGTACAACCGCGAGGCGCACGGCGGATGCGCGCCGCAGAGGCCGGCGCCGCCGCGCAGCACGCCGCCGCGGCGCGTCGCGTGCGCGTGGCGCGCCGACCACTCCGAGACGGCGCGCGACGCGGGCTTCCCCGACATGGCCGACGCGCCGCGCGTGCTGGCGCCGCACGACCCCCTCGTGGCGGCGGGGCCGCCGCTGCTGCTGCCGTACGCCACGGAGGCCCAGCCGACGCAGCTGATGCCCGAGGCGGCCACCTTCACCGGCTTTGGCGCCAACCGGCTCCTCGCGTACGAGCCCGGCCGGCCGCTGCTCAACGGCACGCGCGACTGGCGCGTCCGCGTCTGGTCGCTCAGCCCCAAGACGCCCGCCGGCCCGACCACGACCGCCGCCACCGCCGCCACGGCCGCCGCCACCGCCACGGCCGGCGTCAAGCCGCCGGTGGCCGTCGCCGCGATCGCCGACTGGAGCCTGGTGGGCGCGGGCAGCACGGGCGTCGCGCCGTGCCAGCACTCGAGCTGCGGCGAGTGCACGGCGCAGCCGGGGTGCGGCTGGTGCGCCGAGCGGCACGCGTGCATGCAGGGCGGCGACGACGGGCCGTGCGCGTCGGACGAGTGCTCGGCGGCCCTCTGGATGGCGCACTCGTGCACGGCGAGCGGCGTGGCGTGCGGCATGTTCTCGGCGTGCGCCGACTGCGCGCTCAACGACGACTGCGGCTGGTGCGGCGGCGAGGCGCGCTGCGTCGCCGACGCCGAGCGGCTCAGCACGTGCAGCGGGCCCGATCCCGACTACATTCGCGACACGCAAAGCTGCGACGTGTCATCAGCCGTGTAGGGGTGGAGGGGTACTGGAAGAGGAGGAAAGAGATCAGTTGTTTTGCCATGTTGTTTGCCCGCACGCTATTGCTATTGAGGTTTTTTCGCTCAGGTCTGCACGGCGCTCCTTTGGCGGCGATTCTTTTTCGGCTTGCATCGACACGTCGTTCGCGCATCGGCGGTCATTGACGCGTGGCCATGGGAGGTGGAGGCAAAGGCGGGGTCAAGCTCGACAAGCTAGGCCGTCCACTCAACTTTGGCAACTTTAAGAACGGTAGGCTCGCCGGTGCTGGCAAAGGTGGCCGTGGCAGCAAGGGCGGTGGTCGCGGCAGCAAAGCCGGTGGGAGTCGTGGCGGAGGTAGCGGCAAAGGCGCTGGTGGCGGCCGTGGTGGTGGCGGTGGTCGTGGCGGCGGCGTTAGCAGCGGCAGCAGCAAGGGCAAGGGCGGCGCGAAGAGCTCCGGCGGCAAGGGCGGCAGCAGCGGTGGTGGCAAGGGCGGCAGTGGCGCCAAGGCAGCCGCGCCCAAGCGCGTTGACGACGGTGCCATGGCCGTGGGCATGGGCTCTGCCGAGGCGCTGGTCCGTGCTGCGCTCCAGGGCACGAGCCTGGACGACGAGGATGACGAGGGCCTTGAGGAGGGTCAGGAGGTGGAGGCGTGCTATGTCGGCACGTACGACGAGGACGGTGAGTGGGTCGACGGCGACGGCGAGTGGTACGACGCGACGGTCGTGTCGTGCGACGACGACGGTGTCACCGTCTTCTTCGTGGAGGAGGAGGAGTACTGCCTGCTCGACTACGAATACGTGCGCACGTACTCGGCGGGGGAGGAGGCGGCGGCCGCGGCCGGCGCGAAGAGCAAGGGCAAGAGCAGCAGGCACGCCGCACCGCGCGCCGCCGCGGTGCCGGCGCCGCCCGCGGGCGCGCCGCTCAGGGCGCAGCGCGAGGCGCTGCCAGCCTTCTCGCACCGCGCCGAGCTGCTCCGCGCCATCGGCAGCCAGCAGGTGGTGGTGGTCGAGGGCGAGACGGGGTGCGGCAAGACGACGCAGGTGCCGCAGTACGTGCTCGAGGAGGCGGCGCGGGCCAAGACGCCGTGCTCGATCGTGTGCACGCAGCCGCGCCGCATCTCGGCCGTCGGCGTCGCCGAGCGCGTCGCGGCCGAGCGCGGCGAGAGCGTCGGCGGCACGGTGGGCTACTCGATCCGGCTCGAGTCCAAGTCGTCGGCGGCGACGGCGCTGCTCTTCTGCACGGCCGGCATCCTCATCCGCCGCCTCGAGGAGGACCCCGAGCTCAAGGGGGCGACGCACGTCTTCATCGACGAGGTGCACGAGCGCTCGATGGAGTCGGACTTCCTGCTGATGATCCTGCGCGACCTGCTGGCGAAGCGCGCCGACCTGCGCCTCGTGCTCATGTCGGCGACGCTCAACGCCGGCCTCTTCGCCGGCTACTTTGCGCGCGCCGGCGCGGCGGTCGTGCCGACGGTGCGGATGCCGGGCCGCACCTACGCCGTCACGCCGCTCTACCTCGAGGACATCCTCGACCTCACGCAGCACAAGGTGCGCCCCGGCGCCGACTGGGCACGCAAGGGTGGCGGAAAGGGCGGCGGCCCCCCTGGTGGCGGAAAGGGCGGCGGGCCTCCTGGTGGCGGAAAGGGCGGCGGCCCTCCTGGTGGCGGAAAGGGCGGTGGAAAGGGCGGCGGCGCTGCGGAGCCGATCCCGTTGGCGCTGCGCGGCGACGACCAGCTGACGCCCGCCGAGCTCGCGCAACGCTACCCGCAGTGCTCGGCGGGCGCCATCACGGCGCTCGGCGCGCTCGCGCCCGAGGCGATCGACTACGAGCTGATCGTGCAGCTGGTGGCGTGGCTGCGCGGCTGCCCCGGCCCACACGCCGTCGAGGAATGGCTCGCGGCGCGGCGCGCTGGCGACAAGAAGGGCGGCGCTGCGAAGGCCGCCGCGCCACCGCCTCAGCCCTCTTCGCAGCCGCCGTCGCAGCCGCCGTCGCAGCCGCCGTCGCAGCCGGTGGAGGAGAAGCGGTTCGACTCTGACGGCGAGCTGTATTCCAAGGCGGAGTTCGTCGAGGAGTATGGCGGTACATCGGAGTGGGAAAAGGCGAAGCGGCAGCCGCCGCCACCGCCGCCGCAGCAGCAGGGCAAGAAGGGCAAGAAGGGCGCAGCGAAGAATGGCGGTGGCGGTGGCGGAGGCGGAGAGGACGGCGACGTGGTCGCCGACGCGGTGCTCATCTTCCTGCCCGGCTTCAAGGAGATCCAGACGCTGCACGAGCTGCTGCTCGCGACCAAGGAGTGCGGGCAGGAGCCGCAGCGCTCGTGGGTGCTGCCGCTGCACTCGACGCTGCCGCCCGAGGAGCAGCGGCGCGTCTTCGACCGGCCGCCGAGCGGCGTGCGCAAGTTCGTGCTCGCGACCAACATCGCCGAGACGGCCATCACCATCGACGACGTCGCGTACGTCATCGACTCGGCGCGGATGAAGGAGAAGCGCTTCGACCCGGCGCGCCGGATGGAGAGCCTCGACGACGTGCTCGTGTCGCGCGCCAACGCCAAGCAGCGCCGCGGCCGCGCGGGGCGCTGCCGCGCCGGCGTCGCCTTCCACCTGCTGACGTCGCACGCGCACGACTCGGTTTGCGACGGCGAGCAGGCGCCCGAGGTGCGGCGGGTGCCTCTCGAGCGGCTCGTGCTCTCGATCCGCGCGCAGAACTACCCTCTGACGGCCGCGCAGGTCTGCGCCAAGCTGCTCGAGCCGCCCGCGCCCGCCGCCGTGCAGCGCGCCGTGCGCGAGCTCGTCGAGCTCGACGCCATCGAGATCGTGGAGCCGCCCTCGGCCAAGAGTGGCGGCGGCGGCGGCGGCGGCGGCGGCGGCGGCTGCGGCGAGAGGCTGACGCCGCTCGGCGCGCACCTCGCCGCGCTGCCGGTCGACGTGCGCATCGGCAAGCTCATCCTGCTCGGCGCCATCTTCGGGCTCGTCGACGAGACGCTCACGATCGCCGCGGCGCTCTCGCACCGCTCGCCGTTCCTCTCGCCGTTTGACAAGCGCGAGCAGGCCGACGCCGCCAAGCGCTCGTTCTCGTCGGGCGAGTCGGACCACCTGACCGTGCTGCGCGCGTACACCGAGTTCGACTCGCACGGCGGCGGCAACGGCCGGTACGACTTTGCGCGCGAGAACTTCCTCTCGATCAAGAGCCTTCAGACCATCGGCCAGCTCAAGCGGCAGCTGCTCGAGCTGCTCTCGGCCGCCGGCTTCGTCCCCTCCGGGCTGCGCGCGCGCCAGGTCGAGGCCGTCGGCCGGCGCGGCGGCGGCAGCGACGGAGTCAAGCTCGCGCTGCAGCAGGGCGCCGCGTTTGCTGCTGGCAAGCCGCAGGGCGGCGGCGGCGGCGCGGGCAGTGGCGGCGAGGAGCGGAGGTACGACACCGATGGCGAGCTCTACACGCGTGGCGAGTTCCTCGACGAGTACAAAGGCACCAAGGAGTGGGACAAAGCGAAGCGGCAGCAGCCGAAGCCGCCGCCGCAGGAGGAGGAGGCCGGCTCGGCGGCGCTGCCGCTCGGCGCAGACTCGCAGGGCGTCCTCAAGTCGCTGCTGTGCGCGGCGCTCTACCCGCAGATCGTCGTTGCCGAGGGCGGCAAGGGCGGCGGCAAGGGCGGCGGCAAGGGCGGCGGCGGCGGCGGCGGCCTCAAGTTCACGATGCGCGAGGAGGGCGCGACCGAGCCCGTGTCGGTGTCGATTCACCCGTCGTCGGTCAACTCCAAGGCGAGCCGCTTCGAGAGTCGCTATCTCGTCTACGCCGAGAAGATCAAGACGTCGCAGGTCTACGTGCGCGACTGCAGCCCCGTCTCGCCGTTTGCGCTCATGCTCTTTGGTGGCGCGCTCAAGGCGGCGAGCGTGCATGGCGACGAGAGCCGGCTGGTGGTCGACGGATGGATCAAGTTCAAGGTGTCGCGGCAGCAGCAGAGCCTGATGGTGAGTGTGCGCGCGCAGCTCGACAAGCTGCTCCGCCGCAAGATCGAGCGGCCCGAGCTCGAGCTCACCCACCACGCGCGCGGCGTGCTCGAGGCCGTCACCGCGCTCCTCGCATTGCCGCCTCCCGAGCTCTGATGGGCGACGGATCACTACCTTGTACTGGTTCTGGTTGTACTGTCAGTATTGTGGGGGTGACTTGGGTCAATTTTGGGTCTCGCCAACGCGTGGCGGGCGTGTCGTGCACGAAAACTCACCTGAATAGATCATTGCGTCGGGGCCCGCACGCCCAGGGACGACCTGGGGGGTGCCCCGCGCACAACACCGTCAGACATGCACACCTAAAGTACCAGTCATGTCAAAACGTGGGGAGGCCCGCACGCCCAGGGACAGCCCTGGGGGGTGCCCACCCGCACTGTGGTTGCGACGCTCAGGCCTGGGGCTTCGCATCGGCGATATCCATCGACGTGAACATCGGGGCGCCCCGCTTCTCCTTCGAGATGAGCATGCACGTGAAGATGAGCAGGCCGCACAGCAGCGCGCCCATGCCCGCGCCGATGGCGATGGCAGCGATCACACCGGCGTCCATGTCGTCAGAGTCGGAGGCCGGGTGCAAGTTGGCGAGCGGCAGGTCGAACTCACTCCACCCGAACTCGAAGCCCGCGACCTTGGTGCTCGTGACGGCCGTCTGCCGCCTGGCGGTCAGCGGCAGGAAGATGGCCTCGTCGTGCAGCGTCGTGAGCACCTCGGTGTAGAGGCCCTCGCGCGTCGTCAGGTCGGGCTCGTTGGAGAGCGCGCGCACCTTGGTCGCGAAGTCCGCCAGCGTCATGCTCTCCATGTTCGAGACGGCGGGCGCGTCGGCCTCCTGGCTGCACCAGCCCGACATCTGCCCGTGCGTCATGTCCCACAGCTTGGAGGTGGGGTCGTACGGCGGGCCCCAGGTCTCCGAGAATGCGATGTCCCACGACATGTAGTTGTCATCCGGATAGAGGCCGTTCGCTTCCGACAGGTTCCCCCCGTGCTGGTCGTAGGAGTACCAATAATAACCAAAGCCCCCCTCCGAGGTGGGCTTGGTCAGGTAGCTGCAGTGCATGTTGTTGTACACAGCCTTGGTGACCGGCATCGGCACGACGTCGACGCCAGCCGTGTAGAGGGTGGAGATGACCCAGCTCGCCACCATGGCCTCGTGCGGCACATCGTACTTGTAGAGGAACCGCAGCGGCTGCGTGATGCTAGCGGTCGTGACGCTGGCGGACTTGGTCGCGGCCACCGCCGCCGACGACGAGAGGGTGGAGAGCACCGCGCAGTGCGGCATCGAAGGGTCGAAGAGCGTGTCCATCGGCTCCTCCTCCGACAGCTCGCCGTCGTACAGCATCTGCCGGCCCGCCTCGAGGATGCCCATCACGAGCTTGCGCAGGTCGAGCGTGTTGAGGCGGCCGCCGCTGTTGAGCACGATCAGCCGCGTGTTGATGTCGTGCGTCGCCTTGTGCGCCACCAGGCCGGCGCCCTCCTCGGCCGAGGCGAGCGCGACGAAGGCGCTGGGCATCAGCGTGTTGACGCCGTACGCCACGTCGAGCGTGCCGTTCTGCAGCGCGGCCTTGACGTCGTCGTGGGTGTTGTACGCGCGCAGGACGACGTTGTCGTAGATCGGGCTCGACCGGTGGGCAGCAAACTTCTCGAACTTGACCTCCGACACCCACATGTCGTTGTCGTAGGTGCACGTCTCCCGCTCGTAGCACGAGGCGTTGAAGTCAGCGGCGAGGAGAGTCTGCGTCTCGCCGGCCGCGTTGAGGAGCGACTTGTGGACGACCTTGTACGGCCCCGTGCCGATCGGCGCCGAGATGCCGCGCATCACGTAGCAGTCCGGATCGCCCTGCTGCCAATCCGCATTCTGCGGAGGGCCGCAGCCATGAGGAAAGTAGCGCGCGTAGCTGCCGCGCCACCGGTTGTGCGACAGCTCTCCGGCGCTCATGTCCGGGAGCACCAACGGGGAGACGAAGCGGAACGGCCGGATCGTCGAGAGCTCGCGCAGCGCGCCCTCGTAGAAGGTCGTGAACGTCAGCTTGAACGTCATGTCGTCGACGACCGACCAGCCGTCGAGGTTTTGCGTGAAGCCGAGCCAGTCGTGCATGCCCATCATCGCCTTGACGCCGCCGGACGAGCCATCGCCGCCCATGATCTGGTCGATGTTGGCCTTGCACGCCGCGGCGTTCCACGCCTCGCCGTCGTGGAAGGTCACGCCGGCGCGGAGGTTGAACGTGATCTCGAATTTGGTCGAGGAATCGGCCACCGCGGCGTCGTAGTTGGTGCTCCAGCTCTCGGCGAGCGAGCCCTTGATAAAGTCATCCATGTTACCCGTGATGCCGTCGAGGCCCGTGGCGTCGTCCGGGTCCCACGCGACGAGGCCCTCGTAGATGAAGTCGTTGGTGACGAACTCGCCCGGCCGGTAGTCGTGCGCGTTCATCTCGCCGATGTCCTTGCCCGTCTGGAAGAAGCCGGTCTGCAAGCCGACCGCGATGGTGAGAGTCGTACCCTCCTCCGAAGCGGAGGCAAGCGCAAGCCCGCCGATGGACAGAAGCATGGTCGTCGGGCGCATCATGTTCTCTCACACTGCGAGGGCGCGCGCAAGAGAGGCTGTGAGCTCTCGTTTGAACGACGGCTGCACGCAGCGTGCAGCCGCTCCCGACGCACGATGCGTGCAGCCGCTGCGTGCAGCCGTCGTGCGTCGCTCGCATCGTGCGTCGGGAGGGCTGGCCAGTGTGCGGGTCTGGGCGAGCTCGGTGATTCGAGGCTTCCGGATCGGGCCGTGGGGTTGCAGCAGTGCGTATTAGCTGTTGATGGTGGACTGGCGACGCTCACCGACGGCAGAGACGCTGACTGTCTCATGTCGCGACGTCGCGGTCGATCGGTGCGTCCGTCGAACGTGCAGACTTGGTACTCCAGGCTGCATCCGTGCGGGCTCAAAGGCACCAAGAAGCACCGCTATGAAGCGTAAAGCCTAGCTTTCTGCCCCCCGGCACCGCGCCACCTGAGGATGTGCCCAGGCGATGTCCTAAAATGCTCCCTACAGTGTGCTGTAATCAGTTCCAATTGATGCAAAACTCATCATCAACGGTTTAACGGTTTAACGGTTTAACGCTGTTAGCTTACCTCAACTACAGACCTCGGCTCCCTTACTCGCACGAAGACCAGATAGTATGCGGTGGGCGAGTAGGTTGGCAGAAAGCTCTTAGTACCAACGCGGACCCTTGAGTCCATGCCTACCTCCAGCCTACCGTGCCTTCGCTGGACCAGCTACCGCGCCCTGCACGCTGCGGCCACCCTGACCTTCGCCTACCTCTGCGCGGGCGA
>Ga0209713_10000692_pt1:0-17500 | contig 19248 bp, 14 predicted proteins | sample ArcOceMetagenome_3_FD_187444 | JGI IMG/M metagenome (GOLD analysis project Ga0209713, IMG submission 187444) | Marine eukaryotic phytoplankton communities from Arctic Ocean - Arctic Ocean- Svalbard ARC20M Metagenome (SPAdes) (version 2) | ecosystem: Environmental > Aquatic > Marine >... | reverse complement strand
AGTTTTAATTCTAAATGAACTAGATCAAACGTGTACATTAGAGGATAATCTTGCGACCATTCTGGCACACGAGAAAGCAGATCAACTTATACATCTTTTATATAGCGAACCTCTTCCGCCGATCTATGAAATGGATTTACGCCCAATAAAAATCAGTAAACATATTAGCTGCGAAAGTTTGCAAAAGAGTATAATTGCGTCTAGGCTTGTGAATGGCGAGGAAATTCCACTTGACGTTCAAAAAGCTTTATTGGTAAAAGCTGCACAAAAGGACAATGAAGATTTTTCAGATGATGATGATGATGCACCTGTTGCTTATGCTCCAACAAAGAAAACTGACAAACAGCGTCTTGAGGAACGCTCGTATATTGTTCATGCTCAGGTCATGAAGCGTCAGCTCATCGACATTACTCTAACGCCTACAACGGACCCGGACCGAGATGCCATTGTTTTGGAATCAATTTTAAGTCGGAAAGCAACCTATAAAGAGGTGATCGTGTCAGCAAAGGCTTCAATTGATTTAATTGATGATTTGGATCCGACCTGGAATGGGAAAGTGACATATCAAGAACTTGTCGAGGCGGCGGAACCACTCTTAAATGAAGAAATAACGTATGAAGAGGCCGTTGAAAAGACGGTTAAGGCAGTAGTATCTTCAATGTTGAAGCGGCCAGTTAACCCCGAAGCTCCATATCCGCAGATTCTTCAGGGAGTGAAGACAATGCTGTTTCAGAATAAGCAGGGAGACAGTATTGAAAAACAAGTTCTTGATATTTCTAACGACGAAAAATATCGTAAGCATGTTGAGCAAAAGAATTCGATGGTTCAGTTTGAGATTTTTACTCAGAACGAGCGAACTCAGGCTAATGAAATTTTTGGCAAGATGAATTTTGAGGCAAAGGAATTTTCCGAATTTCTGGGAGATATCGATTTAAGTGATAATCATGTTTTTAAATTGATTCAACGAGTGATAGATACGGCCGGCAAAATTCACCTAGAAAAGTTAGAGAACGAAGCTGCAGCAGCAAATATCGTATCTAAGACTAAGGATAAGGAAGAATTGGAATTATCTGAGCCTTCTCTTTCGTCTGAGACGAATGACCGATCTCAATTTTTAGGAATGATGGCTAGATTAGAAGCACGAAACGCACGAAACGCCAGATTAAAAGGGAAGGCCAGATTAGAGGAAGAAGAGATGGAGACGCTAGGAAGAGGAAACTCAGAGGAAAGCGAAGACATGCTTGATCTGAACAAGGCCACACAAAACTCAGTAAAAAGAGAAAGCTCAGAAGAAAGAGATCTTAGGGTTGTTAAGAAGAGGTCCATTGAAGATATGAGACAAAACTCATTAAAAAGAGAAACCTCGGAAGAAAGAGATCTTAGGGTTGCTAAGAAGAGGTCGATTGAAGAAAGTGGAAATTCAGAAAAAGGGAAGGAAAAAATGCCCTTAATGCAAAACCCAGATAGTTCTCAAGCTAGTACTAGTACTTCCCAAGCTACTACTTCTACGCGCCCATACGGGTCCATTTCCCTATCTGCTACGGGATCAACACTTCCGGGAGAAGCCTGGGTTTTACTTCTATTAGGGTTAATCTTTGGTTTATGGAAAATGAATAAAGAAAAAGGTGAAGGTGATTAATTCACCTTTTTCTTATAGTTGAGAAACTCGAATGGAATAGAAACTAGTAACACTTAAGGGGTACTGATTATGATTAATAAAAGAAAGATCAGTCTCAGGTTTTGTATCCTTAAATGAGCAGGTTACTATGCATATATTTCAAAACCATCTCCTGAAGCTGGATTCTTTATGTTGGATATAGAAAGTTTTCATTTGAACTTTCTATAATATCACTTAAGCTCTATGATCCAATAGGCTGAGTCCTTAACTACCGACTTTAAAGCCATCTGCAAGTAAAGCAAATAAAAGGCCCCGTCGAATATAAATGAAATGCAAGAATATCGAATTGGGTTCTTGGAATCTTTTTGGAGAACTCATGGTAAGCCATCCAATACATTCAGAAAAGAAAAGAATCAAGAATCCCAGTAGACCATTCCAGTCTAAAAACCGGCTTGACCAAGTAAAAGCTATACTGCCACAAAAAAAACCTAGAAGACTAGTCATAAGAGCAAAGATCCAATTAAGATCTTGAATTGTGTTATATTTTTTACTGAAAATATTTTTAATTTTATTTAGGCTACTTGACATCGTTGTTAATATATTATTTTTATAATTAAGTCTAATAGTTACGTATACGTAAAGTAATAGATTTTGCATTCAGCGAAAGTAACAAGTTCAAACAAAAAAAAGAAAAAGCAAGGGTAGGGGGTTAAAGATCCGGTTTCATATCTTTCAGATAGGGAAGAAGCCATTGAACAAAACAATTTAGAAAAGAGTGTTAAACTAAAGAAAAATCTTTTTAAATAAAATGAATATTGAAAATAATTTGATCATTGGAGCAGCGCTTTTTTGTATAGGTCTTTATGGATTTTTATCAAGTCAGAATGTAGTTCGTGTTCTAATGTCATTAGAATTACTTCTAAATGCTGTAAACCTTAATTTTGCCTCATTTTCTACCTTTATGGATTCACAAGAATTAAAAGGCCAAGTATTTGCTTTATTTGTAATTACGATTGCAGCTGCTGAATCAGCTATTGCGTTAGCAATCTTACTAAGTATTTATCGTAATAAGCAATCGATTGCATTAGATCAATTTAATTTACTAAAATGGTAATTTATTTTACAAAAGGATAATAAATTACCATTTTAGTAAATTCGCTAAGTTTAAAAAGTTTAAGTTGACATGTCTATTAGCTATTTTCTTTAAAAGGGTAGTCTATTGACTAAAGAGAGTACATATATCAAAATGTGGGTAGATAAGATTGAATAATCCTTAATATTCCCGTTGAATTTTTATTTTACTTTTACTTACTATGTCTCATGCAGTAAAAATTTACGATACATGTATTGGTTGCTCTCAGTGTGTACGTGCATGTCCTACAGATGTTCTAGAAATGGTTTCTTGGGATGGTTGTAAAGCTGGTCAGATTGCTTCAGCTCCACGAACAGAAGATTGTGTTGGCTGTAAGCGTTGTGAGTCAGCATGTCCCACTGATTTCTTAAGTGTACGCGTATATTTAGGTGCAGAAACTACGCGTAGTATGGGCTTAGCATACTAATTCATATAATTCTAGAAAGTCAGAATTTTTTGACTTTCTAGAATCAATTTAATATCCATATAAACCAATTTTTTAATTTACCTATTAATAAATAATGTTTAAACTAAAAAATCGAACATATTTCGATTTGTGGAACTTGCGACTAATTCATTCATTTTTGAAGAAGGCCAATTGTCTTTTATTGAAGAATGAGTATATAAATTTTCTCGAGAGTCTTCTATAATTGCTTTTTCTTGAGCATAACTTAGACTAGGTGAACCCTTTCCTTTATTTTGAATAATGGATGGTGTACCATTAGTTTCATGAAAAGCGGCATAAGCACGTTTGACTTCTTGTAGATGTTGAATTTGCTCTGGAGTAGAACGATCTGCTAATGGTGTGCGTCGATTTAATTTAAATTGATCAAAGACTTCAGAAACTTTATTAATACGGTGGGTATGATATCTGAAATAAATATCTTCTAACTGTTGTTCAGTTAATGGGGCTTTCTCATCCCAAATTCGATGTTGAATTAATGAATCTACTGGGAAATGTCGAAAAACATAACCTGGCCGATCACGGTTTTCAATATTTGTATCGCATTCTGGAAAAGTTCGAATTCCATCAACTTTTGATAAATCCATTGGCAAAGATGGACTTACCGATTGAATTGCGGTAAATAAATGCTCTGATGGGTATTGAAGAAAAATCTGCCAAGTCCATCGACCTGTACTAGCCAGGATTAAACTTAAACTAGCAATAACAATCCATTGATTAAATGGGTTAATAAAACGTAATAAAAATGTTTTAAAAGTTAATGATCGTTGAATAATATCTGTTTCACTTTGTCCAGAATTTTCTGATGAGAAAGAAGAATTTTGCCAATTTTTATAACTTACTAAATAATTTCTTAGAAAATAAAATAGAAAGCCAAAAAACGAACTAAAACATAAAAACCCAATAAAAAAACTAAATAAAAAGAAACCAGGCGAACTTAGTTGCGAGATATTAGGGTTTAAAAGTAACTTTGAACTACTGATTAAACTAACTGGATTGCATAAAATTAAAACAAAATTTAAACCAGCAGTAGAAAGTAAGTTAAAAGGAGTTAGTGGCAAAGACTTTTTTGACTTAACCCCATATTTATCGAGCATATCATACTCAACAAGATTTGCTGGGGAAGCATTAAAAAACTCGACTAAAATTTTCCAGCTTAAAACAATCCCAATAATAAAAAAGACAGGTTCCCAATCATACCAAAACTGGACTAAATCTCGGGCACCAAACAATAATAGTGAAAAAAAGACAGTATACCCAACTGCAGTACCTAAATACGATGCTAAACCAATTCGAATACCCTGAATAACCATTCGGCGTAAACAAATTAATAGTGGTGGGGAAAATGGAAGTGCCATTGTAAAAGAATATGTAAATCCTAAAACAAATGTATCCAAAATAGAATAACTGTTCTCTAAATAGGTGAGATCAAATTCTAAAAAATCTAACATAAAGAGCTCCGTAAAAAATAATAAATTAGAAATTTTACTGATTTTTATTTTTATATTTACAAAAATTAAGTTTATCCTTCTATTCGAATAAACAATAGAAGGATAAACTTAATTTTCCAAAGCATTATGATACACTTTGTTGTTTCTGTTGCGGGTACTTAAATGTTGTACCATTTCCTGAAAGAATTGACTTTGCTAATGAAATAGCTTTTAAAGCCTCTTTTGCAGGTTTTTGTTGCCAAGTCGTTTTACGAGAATTTTTCTTTGATTTTGAGGTACGTTTTTTAGGTACAGCCATAATTTAAATAGTTAATTTTTTTTGGAATCCTAATAATTACTAACAAAAAAATTGTTCCAAAATTGGAAAAAGGTTAATAGGAAACCAGTACGCTTATAATTTAACTTTATCATCAAAACTAAGTTTTTGGCAATTTTCTAGAGTATTAACTCCATAATGTAGGTGCAGTATTGCCAGCATTTTTATTAAAATGCGTAATTACCATATCTGTTCGTGATTCATAAATTTGCGTAACCATTTTTGGATATACGCCAATCCCGATCATTGGCACCATTAAGCAAAATACAATAAAAACTTCTCGAGGACCTGCGTCTACTAGTTTTCGTGAGTGACCAATTTGTCCACGTTTTGTACCATAGAAAATTTGTCGAAGCATTGAAAGTAAATAAATTGGGGTTAAAATAACACCAATTGCTTCAAAAAGTGTAAGGATTGCGCGGAATAAATATGAGTATGAGTCGCTGGTAATGAACCCTAAAAAAACCATGAATTCAGAAATAAAACCACTCATTCCAGGAAGTCCTAATGAGGCAAAAGAAATAGCAGTGAACATAGCAAACATTTTTGGCATTTGAATCGCTAAACCACCTAAATCTTCAAGAATAAGACTTCTTGTACGATCATATGTTCCACCAGCTAAAAAGAAAAGACCTGCTCCAATTAAACCATGGGATACCATTTGTAACATAACGCCACTCAGGCCAGAATCAGTTAATGAGCCTAGTCCAATTAAAACAAACCCCATATGAGAGACTGATGAGTAAGCAATCTTACGTTTTAAATTACGTTGGGCAAAAGATGTAAGCGCAGCATAAATAATATTAATAACTCCTACTACAATGAGGAATGGAGCAAAAGCATAATGAGCAGTAGGTAATAAATCCATATTAATACGAATTAAAGCATAACCACCCATTTTTAGAAGGATCCCCGCTAATAACATACAGGTACTATAATGAGCCTCCCCGTGAGTATCAGGTAACCATGTATGAACAGGAAAAGCAGAAAGCTTAACACCATACGCTATCAAAAACCCTGCATACGCTAAGATTTCAAGTGATACTGGGTATTGCTTTTGGCCTAATTCAACCATATTAAATGTAATTGGATCACCATAGAAGGCCATTGCTAATGCACCTAATAAAATGAAAATGGAAGCTAATGCAGTATATAAAATAAATTTAGTTCCAGCATAAAGACGCTTTTTACCACCCCAAATTGATAATAAAACATAAACAGGGATTAATTCTAATTCCCACATGAAGAAAAATAGAAGTAAATCTTGTGCAGCAAAGACGCCAATTTGCCCACTATACATAGCAAGCATTAAAAAATAGAATAACTTACTATTTTTTGTAATTGGCCATGCGGCTAAAGTTGCTAAAGTTGTAATAAAACCTGTTAAAAGGATTAGAGGCATTGAAATCCCATCTACACCAAGTGACCAGTGAAGTCCTAAATCAGAAATCCATGAATAATCTTCAACAAATTGAATTCCAGTACTTTCAAATGAATATTTACATCCAAAAAAATATAGGATAAGTAAAAAATCTGTAAGACAAACTCCTAAAGCGTACCAACGTACTGTTCGTCCATTTTTATCAGGAATAAAAGGAATTAAAAGGGAAGCGAAAATAGGAAATAATGTTATAACCGTAAGCCAAGGAATATTAGTCATGGTTTGCGTAGTCGTTGTTCGTTTTTTTATTTAGCTAATTAATTATAAGCATATCACTAAGCTTATAACAGACAGAATAATTAAAATAATATTTTCAAATCTAATTTTTTAAATAGCTTTAGAAAGCGGGTTAGAATAGAAAAAAGGAAAAATAAAAACGACAATGCTTGAAACAAAAACAGACCCCATGGTTGTAAGTATGGGACCTCATCATCCGTCGATGCATGGTGTTCTAAGACTTATTGTAACTCTCGATGGAGAAAATGTTATTGATTGTGAACCTGTAATGGGTTATCTTCACCGTGGAATGGAAAAGATTGCTGAGAATCGAACAATCGTTCAGTACCTTCCATATGTAACACGTTGGGATTATTTAGCAACAATGTTTACAGAAGCCATTACAGTAAATGCTCCTGAAAAATTAGCAAATATTGAAATTCCGAAACGTGCTAGTTATATTCGCGTTATTTGTCTTGAATTAAGTCGAATTGCATCTCATTTATTATGGCTTGGCCCATTCATGGCTGATATCGGAGCTCAGACTCCATTTTTCTACATTTTCCGTGAACGTGAAATGGTTTATGATTTATTTGAATCGGCAACCGGTATGCGAATGATGCATAATTATTTCCGTGTTGGTGGGGTTGCAGCAGATTTACCTTACGGTTGGGTTGAAAAATGTTTCCAATTCTGTACATATTTTGAGAAAAAAATTGATGAATATGAACAATTAATTACTCGAAATCCAATTTTTTTAAAACGAGTAAAAAATGTTGGAAATATTACAAAGGAAGAAGCTATTAATTGGGGACTTTCGGGTCCAATGTTAAGAGGGTCAGATATTGCCTGGGACTTAAGAAAACTAGATCAATATGAATGCTACAATGAATTTGATTGGTCTATTGCTTCAGAAACAGGTGGTGACTGCCTTGCCCGTTATCTTGTACGAATGCAAGAGATGCGCGAATCAGTAAAAATTATTCAACAAGCTCTACAAATGCTCCCAGGTGGCCCGTACGAAAATTTAGAAGCACGTAGACTTTATTATGGACGTAAATCAACCTGGAATAATTTTGATTATCAATATATTGGTAAAAAAGCTTCACCAACAATTAAAATTCCAAAAAATGAACATTATGTTCGTGTAGAAGCACCGAAAGGTGAGCTAGGGGTTTATTTAATTGGAGATGATAATTTATTCCCGTGGAGATTTAAAATCCGCGCACCAGGTTTTATTAATTTAGCTATTTTACCTAACCTTGTACAAGGAATGAAATTAGCTGATATCATGACTATTCTGGGTAGTGTTGACCTTATTATGGGAGAATGTGATCGTTAATTGATCTTTATTCCTTTCTTATTCAACCAACCTATTTATTTTTGTTGTTATTGATTTTAATAACAACAAAAATAGTTTAAAAGGTTTAACCTTTTAACGAACTTTATTTTACTAAAGGAGTGAACAATGCTTCAGACCTTGGATTTACAACAGGGTTTTGTTAATCTTTTTGTCCAATTTGGATTTTCAGTAACAACCGCCAATTACTTTTGGCTTCCATTTCCCATTTTAGCAGTAGTCGTTGCAGCCTTTTTAGGAGTTCTTGTTGTTGTTTGGTTAGAACGTAAAATTTCTGCCGGTGTTCAACAACGAATTGGTCCTGAATATGCTGGTCCGTTAGGTTTTTTACAACCAGTAGCGGACGGAATTAAATTACTTGTTAAAGAAGATATTATCCCAGCAAAAGGGGATTCTTTATTATTTACATTAGGTCCTGCTGTTGTTGTAGTTCCTATTTTTCTTGCTTACACAATTATCCCATTTGGGCATGATTTAATTGTAGCTGATCTGCAAATTGGTGTCTTTTTCTGGATTGCAGTTTCAAGTGTTGCACCAATTGGCCTCTTTATGGCTGGGTATGGGTCAAATAACAAATATGCATTTCTTGGAGGATTACGTGCAATTGCACAATCCATTAGCTATGAATTACCTCTAGCTTTATGTGTTTTAGCTATTACAGTTATTTCAGATGATTTAAGTACAGTTTCAATTGTTGAAAAACAATCTGTTTTTGGCATATTAAGTTGGAATATTTGGAAACAACCTATTGGTTTTATTGCTTTCTTAATTGCTGCTTTAGCAGAATGTGAGCGACTTCCATTTGATTTACCTGAAGCTGAGGAAGAACTTGTAGCAGGTTATCAAACAGAATATACAGGTATGAAATTTGCACTTTTTTATGTAGGTTCTTATGTAAATTTAGTAGTTTCAGCTTTATTTGTTACGCTTTTATATTTAGGTGGTTGGGATTTACCAATTCCAATTGATAGTATTTTAAGTGTTACTAATATCAATCCAGATCTACCTCAAATCCAAGTTTTAACAGGATTTTTAAGTATCCTTGTAACATTAACTAAAACATTTCTGATTGTTTTCTTTGTTATTCTTACACGTTGGACGTTACCACGAGTACGTATTGACCAACTACTTGATTTAGGTTGGAAATTTTTACTTCCTATTTCATTAGGTAATTTACTAATTACTGCAGCAGTAAAACTTCTTTTTTCATAAGAGAGGTCAAATACAATTTTGAAAATTGAATCAAGAACAAAAATTTATTTTCTAACGAGAAAGGAGAACTCCTAACGTGTTTCGTTTTACAAAAAATATAGAAGATTACGGAAATCAGATTTTCGAAGCTTCAAAATATATTGGACAAGGTTTTAGTGTGACATTTGATCATATGAACCGACAACCAATTACTATCCATTATCCTTACGGTGAACTAATCCCTACTGAACGCTTTCGTGGTCGTATTCATTTTGAATTTGACAAATGTATTGCTTGTGAAGTTTGTGTACGTGTTTGTCCAATCAATTTGCCTGTTGTTGATTGGGAGTACAAAGCTTCACTTAAAAAGAAGCAATTAAAGAGTTATAGTATTGATTTTGGTGTATGCATTTTCTGTGGAAACTGCGTTGAATACTGCCCAACAAATTGTTTATCTATGACTGAAGAATATGCTTTATCAGTATATGATAGGCATGAACTTAATTTTGACCATATGGCACTTGGTCGTATGCCAACTATTACATAGATAACATAAACAAAGAAACTTAATTTTCCTCCGAATTTAAAAATAGGAGGAAAACTAAGTTTCTTTTTATTTTTTTACAAAATATGGAACAACTATTATATCAGTATGCTTGGTTAATACCTGTCTTTCCACTTTTTGCTTCTTTTACTTTGGGATTAGGATTAATTTCGTTCCGAAAAGCAACACAAAGTTTACGACGTGATTTAGGTTTCTTTACAATAGCCTTATTAGGTCTTTCAGTTATTTTCTCAATTTCTATTTTTATCTTTCAATATTTCGGTACAAGTACGTATCAGTGGGAAATGGAATGGATTGTCAGTAAGAATTTCTCATTAGAAATTGGCTACCTTCTTGATCCATTAAGTTCAATCATGCTTGTAGTAGTAAGTACGGTCGGATTTTTAGTAATGATTTATACAGATGAATACATGGCTTATGACGAAGGCTATGTACGATTTTTCGGTTACTTAAGTCTATTTTGTTCATCAATGTTAGGTTTAGTTTTAAGTACAAATCTGGCCCAAATTTATATTTTTTGGGAACTTATTGGTATGTGTTCATACCTATTAATTGGATTTTGGTTTACTCGATCAACAGCTGGTGATGCTTGTCAAAAAGCATTTGTAACAAACCGTATTGGTGATTTTGGATTATTACTTGGAATTTTAGGCTTTTATTGGTTAACAAGAAGTTTCCACTTTAATGAAATTGCTACCCGATTAGAAGGGTTCTTAATTACTGATCCACAACTTATTGGTCTTGCAACCATTTTTGGAATTTTACTTTTCTTAGGACCAATTTCAAAGTCAGCACAATTCCCTTTACATGTTTGGTTACCTGATGCAATGGAAGGACCAACACCTATTTCGGCACTAATCCACGCTGCAACACTTGTAGCAGCTGGGATTTATTTAGTTGCTAGAATGTTTCCAGTGTTCATTCAATTACCAACGGTTATGAGTACAATTGCTTGGACTGGCTGTTTGACAGCATTTTTAGGAGCTACGATTGCTACAACACAAACTGATTTAAAGAAAGGTTTAGCTTATTCGACTGTTTCACAATTAGGCTATATGATGATGGCTTTAGGTGTAGGGTCGTATAGTGCTGGAATTTTTCATTTAATTACACATGCTTATTCAAAAGCATTGCTTTTCTTAGGTTCAGGTTCAGCGATCCACGGCATGGAAGGTGCTGTTGGTTTTAGTCCATATGTTAACCAGAACATGAATAATATGGGTGGATTAAGAAAGAAAATGCCGATCACTGCAGCTACTTTTTTAATTGGTACACTTTCAATTTGTGGTTTTCCACCATTTGCTTGTTTCTGGTCAAAAGATGCAATTCTTTCAGATCTATTCCAAACAAATCCTATGATTTGGCTTTTTGCTTGGTTAACAGCTGGTTTAACGAGTTTTTATATGTTCCGAATTTACTTTTTAACGTTTGAAGGTGAATTTAGAGGTCCAGATATTAATCTTGTAAAAGAGTCTGGAACAAATATGTTATTACCTCTTGTTGTACTTACGATCCCAACAATTACTTTAGGTTTAGCGGGAACTCCATTCCAAGATTTCTTTAAATCATTTACTGAGAATGCACCAATCGAAACTAACGTTGATTGGCCAGAATTTGTTACTATGGCTGGAAGTTCAATTGGAATTGGACTGCTTGGTTTTGGATTTGCATTCTTGACATATTACAAGTGTTCAATTAGCCGTGTGTCTTTAGCAAATTGGAGTCCACAATTATATGAATTCTCTAAAAATAAATGGTATTTAGATGATTTATTTGATAGCGTTATTGTTCAGGGTAATCGAAAATTAGCTCAGCGTATCTTATTTTTTGATCAATACTTTGTTGATGGTTTAGTAAATTTTGCTGGTATTTTTGTATTCTTCAGTGGTGAAGGACTTCGATATACAGAAACTGGACGTTTCCAAGTTTATGGTTCAACGATTTTATTCGTGCTTATAAGCTTTGTTGGTTTTCTATTTTTTCAATTTTAATAGAACTCACTTATTTTTGTTATAAGGAATTTTTATTATGAATAGTCTCGAAAATATTCAAGAGTTATTTTACTCTGTTTTTACCTTTCTATCAATTGCAAGCGCTTTTGGTGTCATTTTTCTCCCAAATTTAGTTTACGCTGCTTTTTCTCTAATGATTACATTAGTAGGGATTGCAGGCTTTTATTTACTCTTAAATGCTGATTTTTTAGCAGCAGCTCAAATTTTGCTTTATGTAGGTGGTATTAATATCCTTATTTTATTTGCAATTATGCTTGTTGATGCAAATTCGCGTGTAACACGTCCTAACCAAAACGATAAAAGTTTTTTCTGGGTAATTCAGGGAAGTGCCGCTGTTGGTCTATTTGTTTTATTAACAAATATTATTAATACAACTTTATGGCCTTCACCACCTTTTATCCCAGTAACAAACACAGTTTATTTTATTGGTAGACATATTTTTAGTGATTTTCTTTTTCCTTTTGAATTAGTATCTGTTTTATTATTAATTGCACTTATCGGTGTTGTCGTTCTTGCAAAACGAGAGCCCAATATAAGTGTTAACCTACTTTCAGCACAAAAAACAGATACTTCAATTGTGAAAAAATAAAACACTTTTGTTTTAATGTTTTATGATTTTTTTAAAGATGGAAAGCCTTTTAGGTAATATTTCTTTTGGGTGTTTTTTCTTAACTATGTTAGCTTACTGGTTTCGGGCAGCTTTTTTTATTCAATCAAAGAAGTTTGGCAACCAATTAAACCAGTTAGGATTTTTAGCTATTGTATTAGCAAATCTTTTTTCTGCTGGTTTACTTATTTGTCGTGGAATTAGTTCAGGCCACTTCCCGCTAAGTAATTTATATGAATCACTTATTTTTCTAACGTGGGCAGTTAGTCTAGTCCATATTTTTTTGGAGAAAAAGATCCCAACAAGAGAAAATATTGTTGGGATTATTTTTTCACCTTTATTACTTTTTATCAGTGGGTTTGCTACATTAAGTTTACCTGCACAAATGCAAGAAATTACCCCTTTAATTCCTGCCTTAAAATCTAACTGGTTAATGATGCATGTTAGTATCATGATGCTAAGTTATGCTGCTTTATTAGCTGGTTCTTTAATGGCGGTCGTTTTTCTAGTTCTTGCTAGAGAGCCTAAAATAGTTTTAGTGAATGAACAAAAAACTGAAGAAAAAAATTCTTTAGTTGAAGTTTTAGATCAATTAAGTTATCGAACTCTTGGTATTGGATTCCCTTTATTAACATTAGGTATTTTATCTGGTGCTGTTTGGGCGAATGAAGCTTGGGGGTCATATTGGAGTTGGGATCCAAAAGAAACTTGGGCATTAATTACATGGTTCATTTTTGCCATCTATTTACATTTACGTATTAGTTATGGCTGGGAAGGGAAACGACCAGCAGTCTTAGCTTCGGTTGGATTTCTTTTTGTATGGATCTGCTATTTAGGTGTAAATCTTTTTGGGTCTGGTCTTCATAGTTACGGCTGGTTCAGTAAATAATAAAATTGGTTTATAAATTATACAGGGTTGACTTCACTTCAATGTATTTCTTATAATCAAAAGGAAGTTCTTCAGTAGCTCAGTGGTAGAGCAATCGGCTGTTAACCGATGGGTCGTAGGTTCAAGTCCTACCTGGGGAGCTTCTTTTCCATAAGTTTAGGGGCTTGTAGCTCAGTGGACTAGAGCACGTGGCTACGAACTACGGTGTCGGGGGTTCGAATCCCTCCTTGCCCGAACTTTTTGCAGATGTGGCGGAATTGGTAGACGCGCGAGATTTAGGTTCTCGTGTCTTTGGCGTGAGAGTTCGAGTCTCTCCATCTGTAATAAAGTCTTTCTTTTATCTTTTAGATAGAAGAAAGACTTATTAATCTTTTTTAATATAAAAAAAAACTTAGCCACCTCCTCTAGATTACCCCGAGTGTTTTGTTAAAAACACCCTATGGTCTACTGGGATTCTTGATTCTTTTCTTTTCTGAATGTATTGGATGGCTTACCATGAGTTCTCCAAAAAGATTCCAAGAACCCAATTCGATATTCTTGCATTTCATTTATATTCGACGGGGCCTTTTATTTGCTTTACTTGCAGATGGCTTTAAAGTCGGTAGTTAAGGACTCAGCCTATTGGATCATAGAGCTTAAGTGATATTATAGAAAGTTCAAATGAAAACTTTCTATATCCAACATAAAGAATCCAGCTTCAGGAGATGGTTTTGAAATATATGCATAGTAACCTGCTCATTTAAGGATACAAAACCTGAGACTGATCTTTCTTTTATTAATCATAATCAGTACCCCTTAAGTGTTACTAGTTTCTATTCCATTCGAGTTTCTCAACTATAAGAAAAAGGTGAATTAATCACCTTCACCTTTTTCTTTATTCATTTTCCATAAACCAAAGATTAACCCTAATAGAAGTAAAACCCAGGCTTCTCCCGGAAGTGTTGATCCCGTAGCAGATAGGGAAATGGACCCGTATGGGCGCGTAGAAGTAGTAGCTTGGGAAGTACTAGTACTAGCTTGAGAACTATCTGGGTTTTGCATTAAGGGCATTTTTTCCTTCCCTTTTTCTGAATTTCCACTTTCTTCAATCGACCTCTTCTTAGCAACCCTAAGATCTCTTTCTTCCGAGGTTTCTCTTTTTAATGAGTTTTGTCTCATATCTTCAATGGACCTCTTCTTAACAACCCTAAGATCTCTTTCTTCTGAGCTTTCTCTTTTTACTGAGTTTTGTGTGGCCTTGTTCAGATCAAGCATGTCTTCGCTTTCCTCTGAGTTTCCTCTTCCTAGCGTCTCCATCTCTTCTTCCTCTAATCTGGCCTTCCCTTTTAATCTGGCGTTTCGTGCGTTTCGTGCTTCTAATCTAGCCATCATTCCTAAAAATTGAGATCGGTCATTCGTCTCAGACGAAAGAGAAGGCTCAGATAATTCCAATTCTTCCTTATCCTTAGTCTTAGATACGATATTTGCTGCTGCAGCTTCGTTCTCTAACTTTTCTAGGTGAATTTTGCCGGCCGTATCTATCACTCGTTGAATCAATTTAAAAACATGATTATCACTTAAATCGATATCTCCCAGAAATTCGGAAAATTCCTTTGCCTCAAAATTCATCTTGCCAAAAATTTCATTAGCCTGAGTTCGCTCGTTCTGAGTAAAAATCTCAAACTGAACCATCGAATTCTTTTGCTCAACATGCTTACGATATTTTTCGTCGTTAGAAATATCAAGAACTTGTTTTTCAATACTGTCTCCCTGCTTATTCTGAAACAGCATTGTCTTCACTCCCTGAAGAATCTGCGGATATGGAGCTTCGGGGTTAACTGGCCGCTTCAACATTGAAGATACTACTGCCTTAACCGTCTTTTCAACGGCCTCTTCATACGTTATTTCTTCATTTAAGAGTGGTTCCGCCGCCTCGACAAGTTCTTGATATGTCACTTTCCCATTCCAGGTCGGATCCAAATCATCAATTAAATCAATTGAAGCCTTTGCTGACACGATCACCTCTTTATAGGTTGCTTTCCGACTTAAAATTGATTCCAAAACAATGGCATCTCGGTCCGGGTCCGTTGTAGGCGTTAGAGTAATGTCGATGAGCTGACGCTTCATGACCTGAGCATGAACAATATACGAGCGTTCCTCAAGACGCTGTTTGTCAGTTTTCTTTGTTGGAGCATAAGCAACAGGTGCATCATCATCATCATCTGAAAAATCTTCATTGTCCTTTTGTGCAGCTTTTACCAATAAAGCTTTTTGAACGTCAAGTGGAATTTCCTCGCCATTCACAAGCCTAGACGCAATTATACTCTTTTGCAAACTTTCGCAGCTAATATGTTTACTGATTTTTATTGGGCGTAAATCCATTTCATAGATCGGCGGAAGAGGTTCGCTATATAAAAGATGTATAAGTTGATCTGCTTTCTCGTGTGCCAGAATGGTCGCAAGATTATCCTCTAATGTACACGTTTGATCTAGTTCATTTAGAATTAAAACTACATCCTCGTGAAGGCGGGGCTGCTCGACTTCAACATCAACAGAATTCCAATGGTTTCTTTGATTATGACCTTTTGCACTCTCTTCAAGAGGGTCTTCTTCTTCGATTGGACTCTTGCTTTCGTCTGGACTGGATGCTTTCACTTGGTTTGGATTATAACCCTCATCATTTGCTACAACCTGTTCGAATATTTTAATAATTAAATTTTGAACAGTATCCTTACCATTCTGCTCGTTTAGCTGATCGAATAAAGTTTGCAAATTTGTAATAGCCCACTCCTTTAGAATTGCTTCGTCGAGTAGCTTTCGATGTTCGTTTACCCAATTCTCGTACGGAAGCGTAGCCATAACTATTCCCCTCTATAAAATAGTGTAAGTCGACGGTTTTTAACCGATTGCCTTATAATAGTATAGCATAAACTTTTTACTAGATCAAGTGATATTGGAGCTTGGAATTGGCCTAGGAGAAATAGAGCTTGACCGGTCCTTTCTGACCACGTTTTGACGTTACAGGTTTTTTAAACCAGTAACCAATAAGGAGCCTGGCCTCACCACAAGGGTTATTCCATTTCACTTACATATTCGGAATGGGATGTAGTGGTTCTAGAATAATTTGAGAGACCGGGCTCATTTTTGATTGAAATCGATAGAAATGCACAAAGTCAAAATTCTCGGTCTGTTAGTATATCTCAGCTACAGTGATTACCCACCTTCCACTTGATATCTATTAAACGGGTAGTCTTCCCGTGACCTTAGCATGATTTTTAAAAAATCACAACAGAGTACTCATCTTAAGGTGGGCTTCCTACTTAGATGCTTTCAGCAGTTATCCGCTCCGCACTTGGCTACCCAGCGTATCCCGTTGGCACGAGAACTGGTACACCAGAGATGCGTCCTTCCCGGTCCTCTCGTACTAGGGAAAGATCCTCTCAATACTCTAACGCCTACACCGGATATGGACCGAACTGTCTCACGACGTTCTGAACCCAGCTCACGTACCGCTTTAATGGGCGAACAGCCCAACCCTTGGGACGTACTTCCGCCCCAGGTTGCGATGAGCCGACATCGAGGTGCCAAACCTCCCCGTCGATGTGAACTCTTGGGGGAGATCAGCCTGTTATCCCTAGAGTAACTTTTATCCGTTGAGCGACGGCCCTTCCACACGGCACCGTCGGATCACTAAGACCGACTTTCGTCCCTGCTCGACTTGTAGGTCTTGCAGTCAAGCTCCCTTCTGCCTTTATACTCTACGACTGATTTCCGTCCAGCCTGAGGGAACCTTTGTACGCCTCCGTTACATTTTGGGAGGCTACCGCCCCAGTAAAACTGCCCACCTGAAACTGTCAAGTGTCCTGATTCAAGGATCACCATTAGATTTCTAGCTCTCCCAGAGTGGTATCTCACTGATGACTCACATACCCCCGGAAGGGCATGATCTCAGTCTTCCACCTAAGCTGCGCAAGAAGAGCCCGAAATCAATTCCAAGCTACAGTAAAGCTTCATAGGGTCTTTCTGTCCAGGTGCAGGTAGTCCGCATCTTCACAGACAATTCTATTTCACCGAGTCTCTCTCCGAGACAGTGCCCAAATCGTTACGCCTTTCGTGCGGGTCGGAACTTACCCGACAAGGAATTTCGCTACCTTAGGACCGTTATAGTTACGGCCGCCGTTCACCGGGGCTTCGGTCGCTAGCTTCGTCGAAACTAACCAACTTCCTTAACCTTCCGGCACTGGGCAGGCGTCAGCCCCC
>Ga0209713_10000691_pt1 | contig 19251 bp, 6 predicted proteins | sample ArcOceMetagenome_3_FD_187444 | JGI IMG/M metagenome (GOLD analysis project Ga0209713, IMG submission 187444) | Marine eukaryotic phytoplankton communities from Arctic Ocean - Arctic Ocean- Svalbard ARC20M Metagenome (SPAdes) (version 2) | ecosystem: Environmental > Aquatic > Marine > Oceanic... | reverse complement strand
AGCGGGCATGCCGCATATGTCGGCAGGGCCTGGCATCGGGGTGTGTCGTGTGTGTTGGGTGCCGCCGCCGCGCGTAGTTGGGGCGTTGGCGGCGCGCCGCGGGCTACAAAGTCTTGAAACTTAGGGGCAACGCCATGAGGCGGACGCCGAGCTCACCAATTTATCCGCAGCTAACGCTGCCCGTCCCAATGCCCGTCCCCGATGTTGCTTGCACCTTAAGCCTTCCTCTACGTAGTGTAGCCTCCCCGCCGTGGACGAGTTCAGAGTCTTTTCAGCTGGCAGCGCGAGCTTCAGCCTACTCTCGGAACGCAGGCTAATGCTGACGCTGCTGGTCTCGACGTGCGGCATGGGCATCCAGACCGCTCGCATGCCGCCTGCCGCCTTCCTCAGCGCGTCGGCTTCCCAGCTGAGGCGCTGCGCGTCGCGCCGCCTGGCCGTCAAGGCTTCGGCGACCGAGACGGTGGAGCCGGCCGCGGTGGATGAGCCGGCGGCTGCGAGCGCGCATAAGGTGCCGCCGATGGACGCCATTGTCAGCGTGTGCAAGCGCCGCGGCTTCATCTTCCAGAGCTCGGAGGTGTACGGCGGGTACGCGGGCTTCTTCGACTTTGGGCCGCTCGGCGTCGAGCTTCGGAATAACATCAAAAAGGCGTGGTGGCGTGACATGGTGCACCGCCGCGACGACATCGTGGGCGTCGACAGCTCGATCATTGGCTCGCCGCAGATATGGCGCGCCTCGGGCCACGTCGACGGCTTCTCCGACCCGATGGTCGACTGCAAGGAGTCGAAGCTGCGCTACCGCGCCGACCAGCTCTTCTGGGCGCGGGCGGAGGTCGACGGCGAGCTGCTCGGCTACGTGTCGGTGCTGGAGAGCGGGACGATGGAGGAGGAGGCGCGCGCGACCGCCGACAAGATGAAGCGCAAGGCCAAGAAGCAGGGCACGCTCACGCTGAGCGAGCTCAAGGACTACACCGAGGCGAGCGAGGAGGAGCAGCCGCTCATCCCCTCGCCGGCGACGGGCGAGCCGGGCTCGCTGACGCCGCCGCGTGAGTTCAACCTGATGTTCCAGACCAACGTCGGCCCGCTCTCCGACACGTCGTCGGTCGCGTACCTGCGCCCCGAGACGGCGCAGGGCATCTTCACCAACTTCAAGAACGTCGTCTCGACGTCGCGCGTCAAGGTGCCGTTTGGCATCGCGCAGATCGGCAAGGCGTTCCGCAACGAGATCACGCCGCGCAACTTCATCTTCCGCTCGCGCGAGTTCGAGCAGATGGAGATCGAGTACTTCATCTCGCCCGACGACGACGCGTGGCAGCCGGCGCTCGAAACGTGGGTGCAGCGCAGCGAGAGCTGGCTCGCCTCGATCGGCGTCCGCCCCGAGCTGCTCTCGCGCGACGTGCACGAGGAGCACAAGCTCGCGCACTACGCGCGCGCGTGCACCGACCTCGCCTTCGAGTTCCCGTTTGGCAAGCAGGAGCTGATGGGCCACGCGGCGCGCGGCAACTACGACCTGACGCAGCACGCCGCGGCGAGCGGCAAGAGCATGGAGTACTTTGACGACGCCACCAAGCAAAAGTACGTGCCGCACGTGATCGAGCCGTCGATCGGCGTCGACCGGCTGATGCTGGCGGTGCTCACGTCGGCGTACACCGAGGACGAGATCGACGGCGAGTCGCGCACCGTCCTCAAGATCCACCCGCGCCTCGCGCCGATCAAGGCGGCCGTCTTCCCGCTCGTCAAGAACAAGCCCGAGATCGTCGCCAAGGCGACCGAGATCTTCGAGAAGCTGCAGCGGCGCTACTACGTGCAGTACGACGCGACGGGCGCCATCGGCCGCCGCTACCGCCGGATGGACGAGGCGGGCACGCCGTTCTGCATCACCGTCGACTTCGACACCATCGAGGGCGACGGCACCGTCACGCTGCGCGAGCGCGACTCGACCGAGCAGCGGCGCATCTCGGTCGCCGACCTGATGGAGTACCTCGAGGAGCAGATCGATGCCTGATGCCTCGTCTAGGCGTGCGTGCAAAAGGCACGAGCCCCGGCCTGGGTCGATCGCGGCTGCCGCACCCACGCTCGCGCGCCCGCGCGCTGGATCGCTTGCCGCGGTGCCTCCCTCGGTCTACTCGGCTTGGTACTGTGAGTGAGAGACGGAGAGACGGAGAGACGGAGAGACAGACTTGCTGAGAGAGTGTTTTGTTTGACGCAAAAACAATCTCTTGAAGGTGCGCACACGCCATATACGCCGGTTGTTATTGTAGTTTGTTGACTTAGGTGAAGCTCAACAGACAACACAGGCCAGAAGGTGACTGTGGCTGTTCTGTCGCTTCGTCCGTCGCAGACCGAGGGCTTGGGCATCCGTCATCCGGGTGCAAGGTCATAGTCAACGCTTCCGCGCAAGCTCACCTCTCTAGGCAAGGCTGAGCTCGAGCTCACGCCGGGCGACTTCGCGGGCCGCCTCGCTCAGCCACGACTGCATCGGTGGCTTCAGAGGGCCAGGGGCGGCAGCGCTGTCCACCTGCGGCCACGCCTGCTGCAGCATGAGACCCGACAGCTCGGCGATGGTGGCAGCATTCGTCGTGGCAGCGGCGGCGAGCAGCGGCGGTGGCGCAGCCACCCGCATGAGCGAGGGCGCTGAATTTGAGAGCGACGAACGCGCATTCGATTGTGGTGCCGGGACCTGCCTGGTGGCGCGCTGCTGCTGCTGCTGCTGCTGCTGCTGCTGCTGCTGCTGCTGCTGCTGCAGCCTCCGCTCGCGCGCCGCCTCGCGGTCCTGCTGCGCGGCGCGCTGCCTCGCGAAGAGGCGATCGCTCCTCTCGGCGGTCTTCTGCTCGGCGGCGAGTTTCGACGCCACCTGCGCCATCGAGACCTTTGGCTTGTCCCACGTGCGCTGCCGCCGCTGGCCGCACACCGCAGTCTGCGGCGGCGCGGGCGGCGAATGCCGCGTCGTGCGCGCCGGCTGATGCGGCTGCAGCGAGAGCACCGGTTGCGGAGGCGTGTCGGCATCCGGCGTGGGCTGCGCGGAAGCGGCGGCGGCCGCCTGCCGCTCGGCGCGATCGAGGGCGCGAAGGTCGGCGCGGAGGCTTCCCAAGCTGCCCGAGGCGCGCAGCGTGCCGGCGGGGTCAGCGGCGGTGGTCGAGAAGTGGGCACGCCCGGCCGAGTTGGGCGCGGCGCGCGTGTGCAGCCGCGCGCCGCTCCTGCCGGCGGGCGGCGTGCTCGGCTGCGTACGGCGGGGAGGCGCACGCGCCGCGCCGGCGCGCGGCGACGCCGGCGCGGATGCGGCGCGCGCGTGCGAGAGGGCGGCGTGCAGCTGCTGCTGCGCCTCGGCGCGAGCGTCCGGCGGGATCGGCACGTTGGCAGGCCGGGCCGCCGCGGGGAAGGCGGCGGGCTGGCAGTAGGTCGCCACCGCGCCGAGCGAAGGCGGCAGCGCGATGGCATGCGGTGCCGCGTCAAGCGGCGCGTCCTCCGCGGCCGTTTGATCTTCCTGCGGCTGCGCCGGCAAGCTCTGCGGCTGCGGCTGCGGCTGCGGCTGCGGCGGCTGCTGCGGTTGAAGGACGTAGTCGTCGATCGGCAGCAGCTCGCCGCTCTGGGCGCTGTCGATGAGCCATGCCGGCCGCAGCACTGGGATGGTCAGCTCACGCGCGCACTCCATCTTCTTCGAGTGCGAGGCGGCGGTGGCCGCGATGAGGTGCGTCGTCAGATCGGTGAGATCGCCGCTGTAGCCGACGCCCAGCAGCTGCGCCGCCTGCTGCAGCACGCGCCGATCGACGGCGTTGAAGCCCGTGCAAGAGATCGAGACGGCCGCGGGGGGTGTGTAGGGCGCCGCTGCGGGCGGTGCCTGGGTTGCAGGTTTCGTCTCCAGTGGTGGCTCCACGAGCGGTGCGGCGGGCGGCGCATTGGCCACTGCGTCCGCTGCGTCCGCTGCGTCCGCTGCATCCGCTGCATCTGCTGCATCTGCTGCTGTGTCGTCGAGCAGCAGCTGCGCGGCCACCGTCGCAGCCGTGGCCTCGCTCGCCTCCGCGGCAGCTGCGGGCTCCGGAGCAGGCTGCTCGCAGCTGGGCGACGACGACAGAGCGGAGGCCGAAGCGGCGGGCGCTTGCGCTGGTGCGGGCGACACGACCGCATCAGTGGGCTCGTCAGATGTCGCGCCGGCTGGAGAGACGTGCGAGGCATCGTGCGAGGCGTGCCGGCGCATCATGGCGATCTGCTGCTCGAGGAAGCGGTTCTCGAGCAGCTGCTGCTGCAGCGCCGCGTCCTTGAAGGAGAGCTGGAGCTGCAGCTCCTCGCACCTGCGCTCGGACTCCTCGTGGTCCACGACCGTGCGCGGCGTCGTTTCGAGCTCGCGCAGCTCGACGACCAGCGACTGCTGCGCGACCTGTTTTCCGGCGCGGTTCAAACGTGTGAGCTTGTGAGACGATGCTGCGCGCGCGCACTGTGTGGCTAGATATCACGGCGCGATTCGAGATGGTATGTAGCGTACCGTGGCCTGCTCGAGCGCGAGCGCCTGCGCGCGGATACGCGACAGCAGCATTTGTTTCTCTCGGAGCACTCGATGCAAAAGCGCGCGGTTCTCGAATAACTCGTCCTCGGCTGCGCGGCTGCTTCTTCGCGCTCTTGCTCGGCTTGGGCGCGGTGGTGCCGGCCGAGGGCTCGCGCACGTTGGTGGTCAGCGGCTGGAGCGGTTGGCGGCGGGGCGACGACATGCTGCGCGCAGGGTGCTTTGAAAGCAGCGCTGCGCAAACCTCAGCAAGTCACAGGCTCGTTCACAGCAGCGCTTGTTGTTGCAAAACCGGCATGAGCAGCCGTCCCACTATGCAGGAGCGCGCTGCGGCGCTCATCCGCGCGGAGGAGTCGGCGGCGACCGCGGAGGCCACATCTGGCGCCGAACTGAGCGCTCCGAAGTCAAAGAAGGGCGAGCGCAGCAGGCCTTCGATCGAGGAGAGGGCAGCGGCCCTGATAAGAGAAGAGCGGCCCGCGATCGCTCGCGTCGCAGTGCAGAGGCCTCCAGCTCCAGCTCCAGCTCCAGCCCCAGCTCCAGCTGCTCGCACACCCAAGAAGGTGTCTGTGCAGGAGCAGGCGGCCGCAGTGCTTAGGAGCCCAGCCAATGGCCATGCAGAGGAGGACGAGGAGGACGAGGAGGACGAGGAGGACGAGGTGGTGGTGGTGGTGCAGGAGGAAGCCATCGCTCAGGGCGACGAGCCTGAGGCTGAGGAGGGCGCAACGGCGGACGTGGAGTATGCAGCAACGGTGGAGGTTGCACCCAGGCGGGCGCAGCCACTACAGGGTCCGCATGAGCGCGTGCGCAATCTGCTGCGTCAAGCTGGCGAGGAGGCGGGCGACGAGGGCGACGAGATGGACGAGGATATGGAGCGCATGCTCGAGATGTGCCGCGACCACCTGATCGACGAGGCGCATTCGCTCAGGCAGTTCACCAAGAAGAACGCCCGCAAGGTCGGCGGCCGCTACGGCGCGCACTTCGCCGTGCAGTACGGCGGCCAGCGCGGGGATAAGGTGGACCACAGCTTGCGCTCGAGGCTGGCGCACCTCGACAGCGTGTACGCCGCGCGCCTCGAGGAGAAGGTGACGGCCGAGCTCGATCGCAAGGTCGACGAGATCCAGCAGCTTCGCGCGGGCTACTCCGTCGGCTCGACGGGCGGCGTCGTCCTCAACAGCGGCGTCAACCGCAAGTGCAGCGGCTCCGCGAGCAGCAGCAGCGTGGCTGGCAGCCCCGGCGCACTCCCGCCCGACCATGTCGACCGGCGCTGGCGGGATCAGGCCCCGTGGACCGGCACGCCCCGTGGGCGCGCGGCCAGGATCGGTGGCGGCCTACCGCGCTCCGAGGCCCTCCGCCGCAGCGCTTCCTGCGGCAGCGGCGTGCCATCCCCACAGGGCGCCTCGCCTAATGTCAGGTTGCAGGTACGCCAAATGTCGCCCGCAGGCAAGCCGAGTCCAGGCCGGGACAAGCAAGGTCGTCTCCGCTGACACTGGCGGCTCAAACCCGCTGACCGCGCACTCGACTTTGTTTATATATCTGAGCTGCGCTGGGCTTGGCGATCGCTAATTTAGATTTGAGTAAAGTCTGAGTAATGCCGTCCTAAACTGGTGTCACTTCTAATAGAAATTTCCGTGTTCTACCCGCCGCACGGATCGGGTCTTGGTCTGGTCGCTCTCGAGCCGCTGCCGCTTTCGGCCACCCTGCAGCGGGAAAACGTCGTACGCCTTGCCCATCACCTCGACTCGAACGGTGTCGTCGCCGCGCTGGAAGGCGGCCTCGAGCGTCCGCTGCACCATCTCATCTTTGTACGCGGAGTAGCGACCTTGGAGCTCCACCTCCCACACGGCCGGTGACGGGGGAAGCGGCTGCTGAACCGGGGGCGGGTCAATGGGGATGGCAGGCGGATGCTGAACGGGCGGCGAGCCAATGGGCATGGGAGGCGGCTGCTGGAGTGGCGGTGAGTCAATGGAGACGGCAGGCGACGCTTTCTCGAGGCGCCTGGCAATCTCGGGCCGCGGGATGATGGGAGAGGTTGACTCGGAAGACGAATCGGGTGAAGTCACAGCGACGGGCGGGGCGACGGGCGGCGGCGACGGCGAGTCCGCTCGGGGAGGCGGCGGGCGATGGATGTCACTGAATCGCATCCTGCGTTTCTTCCCGGACGGCGCTGCCTCAGCCGGTGCAGCTGCCGATGGCGGCGCCTGGGCAGGCGGCGACGCTTTGGCTGCCGGGCGCGCAGTCGCAGTGCGTTGCTCATCCACGCTGGGCTCGGCCGGAGCAGCCTCAAAGCCTCCCGCCGCCCTCGCCTGCCGCAGCTCATGGTCCGTCTGGTTGGTCTTGCCGCGATGGCATGCCACGCACAGCGGAGCATAGTCGGCGAGGCTGCCAGCTTCGCCTCCACCCTGCCGCACTTCGAGCTCGTGGTCAGCCTCCCACAGATTGCCCTCAGTCGGCGTTCGCACGGCACGCCGCAGCAGCCCGCCCCAGTTGGGGTTGGCGAGCGCAGGCACCTTCTCGAGGAGCAGGCGGCGCCGCTCCTCCTCGCTGGGCAGCGCGCTAAGGTGCGCGACAAGTGCGAGAAGGTCGACGCCGCAGAGCTGGCAGTAGAGGCTGCCCGACTGCTTGGTGTGGAGGTTGCGCAGCTCGCGCCGCACCGTCGTGGGGTCGCGCGCGTACCGGTAAGCCCCGTGGCATTTGCCGCCGCAGAAGAGGTCGAGCATGCCGCCCTGCTCGTACCGGACGAAGCACGACGTGTCAGCCCTCGCAGGCACGACGACGCGAGGCGCGCCGTCGCTCGCACCGCCTCCCCGCCCTCGACCACCGCGCCCGCCACCTCCGCGAGCTCCGTCGTCTGCGGGGCCGGATTCCTCGCCGGGCGGTGGCAGGTGCGCGGAGCGCTGCTGCTGGATCAGAGCCTCTCGTCGCGTCATGTCGAGGGGGTGCAGGCAGGCATGGTTGGTGCAGAGCAGCTGGCCGGTGCTGCGCACAAAAGGCTGCCAGTGCACGTTGATGCGCAGCTCGCCGTGATACTCGTACACCTCGGCCGGGATGAAGACGGCCTCGTCGGGCAGCGCGGCCAGATCGCGCTCGCCCGGGCCGCACGACGGCGCCAGGCGCGAGCCCGTCTTCGAGCGCGCAGCGCGCATCTCCTGGTCGGCCTTCTTGTACTCCTCCACCAGCCGCCCGAGGGTCTCCAGCGTGCAGGGGCAGCCGGCGAGCCGCGGCTTGACGTGCGGAGAGACAGGATCCCACGCCTTGAGGAAGGCCGCCGCCGCCTCGCGGAGAGTGGCGTCCGCTCCGCCGCCACTGTCGGCCTCCTCGTGCAGAATCTGAAGCTCGGATTCGCGGAAGCTCTTCCCAGTGGCGCTCGAGAGCAGCGGTGACGCGTAAACGTGCACGCGCCGAGTGTGGCTCGAGACCTCAAAGTGCGGCTCCTCGGGATGCGCGGCGGAGTGCGGCGGCACTGGCGGAGGCGCAGGCGCAGGCGCGCTGGGCCCTACAGGCGGCACTTGAGTGTCCGTGTATCTGGCGGACACGGCGCGCTGAACCTCGCCACTCATGACGCGGTCAATGGCTTGCGATTTCCTGTGTACTCGCGCCCATTGCTTGCTATCGCAGGCCTCGCACTGGGCGAGCAGGCTCGACAGCTCGGACCCAGATGCGCCGCGCTGCACCGGGCGGACTCCGCTGCTCCCCGTAGCCATGAGGTAGATCATCGAGACGCTGCCGCTACTCTGCTGGCCGGAGCGGTGAAGGCGAGCCTGCGCCTGCTGATAGGACATCGGGTCCTCAGGCACCTCAACGAAGACCGCCTCGTCGCTGACGTGCTGCATGCCGTCCATGCCGACGCCACACGCTTTGATGCTGCAGAGCGCCACAAGGGTCTGCGGGTCGTCACGGAACTGGTCGAGCAGACGCGTCTTCTGCGGGCCGACGCAGGAGCCGTCGATGCGCACGCAGCGGTGCGTGCCACCGAGCGCCTTGCTGAGCAGCGCCTCGAGTCGGTCCATGACACGGACGTGGTGGGCGAAGAACACCAGTTTGCGCGGCTTGCGCGGGTCCTCATTCGCGGCGTACCGCAGCGCCTCAAGGCGACGGTGGAGCCAGCTGTCGGTGGCCTCGAGCGCGAGCACCTTGAGCAGACCCACTCGCTCCTCCGTCGTCTTGATGCCCGCGTCGTGCAGGCGGTCGCCGCTGCCGCCAGCCGTCGCGCCAGCCGCTTCGCCGCTCTCCTCGTCGCTGTTGCCGTCCCCGCCGCCATCGTCATGGGCTCCCTGGCCGGACGAGCCCGCGGCAGCCGGGTCGATCCCAAAATGATCGAGCAGCGCGTTGTAGGTGCTCAGCTCGATGGGCAGCGGCATGAAGCTCTCTGTGAGCGGCGGCAGCGAGGTGAGCACCTGCGCCTTGGTGCGGCGCACCATCACGAACCCGTGCAGCAGCAGCGGCAGCTGCTTCGGCAGCTTGCAAGTTATGTAGGTGCCGATCGCGTCGAAGCACTTCTGCTTGAACTCATACTTGTTCTTGCCGAGCAGGCCGGGGCGCAGCAGCTCCACCTGGTTGTACATGTCGAAGAGCTTGTTGACGGCGGGCGTGCCCGTCAGGAGCAGCAGCGTGTGCGCCGTCTTGAGCAGCTTGATCAGCGCCACCGTCTGCGGCGACTCGTCCTTCTTGACCTCGTTGGTGGTCAGCGTGTGCGCCTCGTCGAGGATGGCGCCCCTCCACTTGCGCCGCAGCAGCTGCCCTTCCAGCTTGGCTGCCATCTTGGGGCTGACGACGAGGAGCTTGGGCTGCGGCTGCGACTCGTCGAGCCGGTCGTACTGATCGTAGATGATGTGGATGTCTGTCGGCTTGATGATGCCACCCAGCCACGTCTCGGCCTCAATCGCCCAGCCGCGCCGCGTCACCGCGGGCACGATCGCCATGCACGGCCACGCGTCGAGCGCCGCCACCACGCACAGGGCCTGCAAGCTCTTGCCCAGCCCCATCTCGTCGGCCAGCATGCACCTGCCGCCCATCGCGAGCGCCTTGCGCACGCCCTCCTGCTGGTAGGAGCGCAGCTTGCTCCACAGCCCGAGCTCCTCCAGCCTCGCGGTGCCGCGGCTCGCCGCACTCTCGTCGGAGCCACGCCACGCAGCGGTGTCCGACTTGCGCGCGTCGCCGTCATCCGCCACGGCGCCGCTGGACGACGAGGCCGCGGCGGAGCCAGCCGGCATGGAGGGCGCGGCATCGACGACCGGCGCGGTCGGTCGGTGCGCCGTGTGCGCCGCCACTACCTGATCGAGCGCCGACCAGGCGTCGTCATCGAGGTCGTCAAAGCCGTCAAAGCCGTCACACGCTGTGCCGGAGGAGGCAGCAGCAGCGGAGGCGGAGGCGGAGGTGGAGGCGGAGGCGGAGGCGGAGGCGGAGGCGGAGGCGGAGGCGGAGGCGGAGGCGGAGGCGGAGGCGGAGGCGGAGGCAGAGGCGGAGGCTGTGCTGGCGACGGGCTTGCGCTTGGATGCACCAATGAAGAGCTGTTGCTGCTCCGGGAACACGGCGAGCCCAGCTAGCTTGAACGGCTCTTTCCCGTCGGGCGCCTTCTTCTCGCGCGCAGAGATCAGCGATCTCTGCACGGCCTCATACTCGGCCAGCGGGTAGATGAACGACAGGCGCCTCTCCTTACCAGACCCATGCTCTTGCATGGGCCGAGGGGTCCAGGGCAGATCCTGGGCGAGTCGCGTGAGAAGCGCGCCGTGACGCTCCTCCACGCTCACCGCGAACAGATCCTTGTCGTCGCCCGCGAGCCTCAGCTCCCGCACCTCCAGCACGATCCTCGGCACCTGCACCCGACAGAGATCAATGTAGACGTCGCCGAGCTTCCGTTGCTCCTTGCACCCAAGATTGCGGCGACCGCAGCTCACGAGCACGACATGGGGCGCGTGAGGCATCTCATAGATGTTCGTCAGAGGGTGGTCGCACTTCACGCAGCGCAACAGCGAGCGCTCGCGCTGCGTGCTGATGTATTCCTCCAGGTTGCGCCGCATGGTCTCGCGCCTCGCCTGAGCGCCCTGCTTGTGGCCTCCACTGGTCGACGGACGCGCCTGCACTGCATCGGCCGCCCTTGGTATCAAATGCCTCTCCGCCTCTGCCGTGGTCACTCGCCTCAGCGTCAGCAGCCGCTCGACGTACACCTCCTTCTTCTTGCCGGTGAGCCCCTTGCCGATGTTGTAGCTCTCGCACAACACCTTGAGCGGCGCGAGCGTGAGTTTTGTTAGGAGCTCCTTTGTGGCCAAGCTGGCCTGCGCAGCAGCTGGCTGCATTTGCGCAGTGCTGGGAAGCGCGCTGTTCGCGCGGAAAGCCAGTAGGATTATGAGCTCTCGTCGCCGTGGCCAGCGCCGCGTCGACGAGGACGAGGACGAGAGAGACGGTGGCTCAGTCGACGTCGCGAGCCGGCGCGAGGCCGCGGCTGCGCTTCGTGACAAACCTCTGCGCCACGCGCTCGAGGGCGCTGCCGTGGACGCACCGGCGGAGCAGCTGGAGCCGGCCGACCTGCAGGTGCAGGTGCATGGCGCCGAGCTGGAGCCGGCGACGCTGAGTCGTGCCGAGCGCGACAAGCTCGAGGTGTGGATCCAGGTCGACCTGCTCGGGCTGGGCGCCACCAAGAAGGAGTTTGTGCTGTCCAGCAAGAAGTGCCGACCTGCGAATGCAGAGCTGCCGCTGACCATCGATGAGCGCTTGGTCGTCGAGCCGGAGTGGCCGATGTGGGGGCCGTTGCGCGAGGCGCTCCGCTCGGAGGAGGAGGAGGACTCGGACGTCTACTTCGTGCTCATGGCGAGGCGCGAGCGCGCCAAGGAGGGCGACGGCGGCGGCGGCAGCAAGGGCTTCGAGCTCGGCACGGCGCACCTCAATCTCGAGCAGCTCAAGAAGCGGGGCCACGAGCCGGAGCGCGAGCGCTTCGCCGTGCTCGACCCACAGCAGCAGCGCGTCGCGTCGATCACCGTGACGGTACGCACTATCGAGGCGCTCAAGTGGGTGGCGCGTGGCGCCGACGACAGCTGCCGGCTCGGGGTGTCCGTGGGCGAGCTGCGGCTGTCGGAGGCCGGCAAGGAGCGGCTGGGCACGGCCGCCGGTCGCGCGGCTCTCTTCGTGCGCGTCGAATTGCCACCGGGCCTGAAGGCGTTGCGGACGCGCGAGGTGCGCCTGACCAGCAACAAGGTGTCGTTCGATTATGTCGGCGAGGCGGACATCGCGCCTGGCTCGCCGCAGCAGGCGGCGCTGGCGGCGGCATTGGCGGCGGAGGACGAGGATGAGGCGGATGTGGAGTTTGTGCTGATGGCAGCCGGCGTGGCGGGCGGCGCGCGCGAGCGCGAGCTGGCGAGCGGCGTGGTGGGGCTGCGCGACGTCCTCAAGAGCGAGAGGGAGCCGACGCGACTGAAGCTGCCGATGCGCGCCGCAGGAGGTGCCGTGGCCTCCAAACAAGAGCCCATCGGCACGCTCGAGGTGTCGATGCAGGCGCTTCAGTTCCTGAAGCTGCTGCGTAGCAGCAGCGCTGCGGCGGAACTGGCACTGCCGAAGCCGTCGCCCTTCCAGCTGCTGCGCAAGTCCAAGGGGCTGTCGATCAAGGAGGAGGACGACGATCTGTTCGACGAGGCGGATGAGAAGCCCGCACCGTCGGGCGTGCCGTGGGACATGTTCGACGGCGTGCAGGCGCGCCCGTTCTCCGAGCTCGTCGCGGCGCCCGGAGGGCGCGAGAAGGGCGAAAAGCTGCGCTCGAGGGCGCAGCTGGCCAAGGAGACACAGTCGGAGCGCGAGGACCGTCGGACGCGCGGCATTGCCGAGCTCAGCTCGATGACGCTGGCGGTGGAGCAGCTGGCGCGCTGCCGGCCAAAGGACTCGGACTGGGGCGCCGACAAGTGGCCGAAGGACCGCATCAAGAAGCTGTGGCGGCTGATGAGCGCGCAGACGCAGGTCGCGCAGGTCGAGCGCGAGATTGCGCTGCGTGCGCAGCACGGCGCGCTCCTGCAGCTGATGGGTGCCCGCGCGGGCCGCGCCTCGGAGGCGGCGCGGCACCGCCGCCGCCTCGACGAGCTCAAGGCGCTCGCCACCGGCGAGGCGCGCGGCCGCAAGAAGCTCGTCGACGAGCTGCTGCAGCGCGAGGTGCTCGCGCTGTACGAGCGGCTGCTGCACTCGCTGCACTCGACGGCGCGCCACGTGCTCGGTCAGCTCTCGTTGCTCGCGCGCGAGCTCAACCGCCAGCAGGTGCTGCTCGAGGGGTGGCCGGCGGGCGAGGAGCAGAGGCTGTGGAAACTGCTCGAGGCGTTCGCGCACGCGCTCACGCGGTGCACCATCGTGCACGGCGACCCGCGGGGGTACGCCTCGGCTGGGCCCGGCCTCAGCGTCGCATCGCTCGAGGAGCTGCGCGCCGCCTCGGCCGGCGTGCTCGGGCCGCTCGCGCCGCTGGACCTGCCGCCGGCCGAGCGGGCGGAGGCGGGCAGGCCTAGCCGCGCCAAGACGGAGGATTCCTTCTTCAAGCACGAGGACGTGGCGGCGGCCGAGCAGGAGGCCGAGGCTGAGGAGGACGCCGACGACAACCAGGACCGCCCCCCCGTGCCGATCCAGCTGCGGGCGGAGCGGCTGCGACTGACGGCGGAGGCGCTGTCGGACATGCGTGGCCAGACGGTGCAGCTGGTGCTCTCGCTGCTGCCGGTGTCGCTCCATCTGCCAGCGGTGCGCACGCCGAGCGTCGGCATGATCGGCACCGAGCTCGTGCTTGACTACGAGGGCTCGCTCACGCTGCGCCGCGGCGGGCCCGCGTGGCGGCGACTGCTCTCGATGCTGCACGAGGCGCCGCGCGCGTTGCGCCATGGCCCCGCGCCGCTGCAGCTCCAGCTCCAGCTGCTCGCGAGCCGCCCGGCGGGCGCGCCGCGCGCCGTTGCCTCGGGCAGCGTGCCGCTGTGGCCGCTGCTGCGCGGCGACGAGCTGGCGGAGCAGGCCTCGCGCGTGACGATGCATCGGATCGGCGGCGGCGCGGCGTACGCCGAGGTGGTGGTGGGCGTGAAGGCGCCGCACCTCGTCGAGGCGGTGCGCGAGCAGGTGGCGTCGGCGCCCAAGGCGTCGCTGACGGTGCGCGAGCTGAAGCTCGACCCGACGATGCTGCGCAAGGCGGGCGCGCACGACGTGTGGGTCGAGGCGGACGTGATGCGCATCGCCGATGCGCCACTGCGCACGCCGGGCGTGAACGCGGGCGCCGAGGCGCGCGCAAGCTTCGAGCATGAGTTCCGTCTGCCCGTTGCGGCCAACAGCGCCGCGGAGCAGCGCGTCGTCGAGCAGCTGCGCCAGGGCGCCGCGGCGGTGCGGCTCACCGTCTGGTACTCGAGTGCCGCCGGCCCACGCCGGCTCGCGCACGGCGAGGTGCCGATCACGGCCTCGAGCCACGCACGAGTCGAGACGGGTCAGCGCTACCACCACACCGTCGAGCTGAGCCCGATCCAGAAGCCGCGCGCCGACGACCCGTCCGGCGCGCGCGCCGACGACTACTACGGCTTGCCGCCGCCCGCCGTCTCGACGGCGTCGGCGGGCACGCTGACCATCAGCCTGCAGTGCCGCGACGTGCTGCGCGCGGCGACGACGCGGATGCACGAAGAGCAGGTCGTGCAGGTTGCGGTGACCGGGCTGCGTCTCGCGACGCACCTGCAAAACGACGTGGGCATCCGCGGCGTGTGGGTGGAGGTGGTGCCGCCGACGTGCCTGCTGCCGCACGCCATCACGTCGAAGCGCATGCACTCGACGCGCGGCCAGCTGCGCCCCGCCCTCGAGTCGACGCTCCACGTCAAGTCACAGCAGCTGCAGCAGCTCTCCTTGCTCCTCCACCAGCAGGCCGCCAAGCCAGCCGAGGAGACGACGGCAACGGCCAGGTCAAAAGCGGCCACGCCAAAGGACACGGAGAAGCTGAGCGCCGTGGAGAAGCGGCAGGCCAAGGATGCGGCCAAGGAGGAGAAGCCGAAGCGGCGCGGCATCCTGCGGAGGAGCGGCTCGGCCAAGGGCGTCGCCAACAATGTGGACAAACGGAAGGAGCGCAAGAAGCGGCGTGGCGAAGCGTACGCGAGTTCCGAGGAGGAGGACCAGGACGTTGACGAGGACATCGACGAGTATGACACGGGCGTCGATGCGGAGGCGAAGAAGAAGAAGAGGGCCGCGGCGCGCGAGGCGGGCGCCCCCGACGCAAACGAGGCGCGCATCTCGTTTGTGATCAAGGCGGAGCACTGGCGTGGCGAACTGGTGCTGGCGGCGACGCACGTCGACCTGCGAGAGATGCTGCGCGCGGGCGAGGACAAGGTCGCGGCGGCGCTCAGCCTGCGCGACATCAACGGGCAGCAGGTGGCGCAGCTCGACGTGCGGCTGCTCGCGCTCAAGACGCTGCGCGCGGCGTGGTGGCTCGGCGCGCGGCGCGAGCACTTCTCGGTCGGGATGCATGGCCTCCGCCTCAACGCCGCGGCGCTCGAGCACGCCGAGGCGAGCAGCGATGGCGCCGCGTCGGTCTGGATCGAGAGCTCGCTCTGCGGCATCGTGCCGCAGCCGCTGCGCACCTCGGAGGTCTCCTTCGCGTGGGGCCACACGCCAGTCGAGCAGACCTTTGAGGTGCACCTGCCCGCCGGCAGCTCGGCCGCCACCAAGTTCGAGCACGCGCTGCGGCGCAGCGCCGATGCGCCGCTCGAGTGGGAGGTGTGCGCGCGCGCCGTCGGCGAGCTGGGTGGCGGCCGGCTGCTGGGCGTGGCGTCGCTCTCGCTGCGGCAGCTGCTTTGCGACGGCGGCGACCTGATGCGCGTCGAGGTGCCTGTCATCGACAGCAGCGGCGGGGTTGTGGGTGAGCTGGAGGTATCGGTGCTCGCGCAGCAGGTGGCGTACGCGCTCTTCGGGCCGCGCTCGTGGCGGCGCGAGGCGATCGGCGTCTCGCTGCACGAGGTGCGCCTCGAGCAGGCGATCACCAAGCTGCCGGCCGACGCGCTCGGCTCGGTGTGGGTCGAGGTGGAGCTGCTCGGCAAGAAACCGGAGAAGACGGGCCTGCGCACCCCGCCGGTGCAGCGCGCGTCCGATCGCGGCGTGTTGGTGCTGAACGCCAATCTCGACATTTCGCTCGATGAGGACGGGCCCTTCCACGCGCCACTCAAGGAGGCGCTCCGCTCGGTGGAGGTGGAGGACTCGGACGTCTATTTTGTGCTGCGTGGCAGCCGCGACGGCGCAGACGAGCGCAGGGGCGGTGGTCGGAAGGTCGAGAAGGGCATCGAGCTGGGCTCCGCCCACATCAACCTCGAGCAGCTCAAGAAGCGGGGCCACGACCCGGAGCGCGAGCGCCTCGCCGTGCTCGATCCGCAGCAGAGGCGGGTCGCGTCGATCACCGTGTCGATGCGCGCCCTGGAGGGGCTCACGTGGGTGGCGCGCGGCGCCGACGACAGCTGCCGGCTCGGGGTGTCCGTGGGCGAGCTGCGGCTGTCGGAGGGCGGCAAGGAGCGGCTGGGCACGGCCGCCGCCCGTGGAGCTCTCTTCGTACAGATCGAGCTGCCGCCGGGGATGAAACCGCTGCGGACGCTCGATGCGCGCCTGGCCGGCAACAAGGCGACGTTTGCGTTCGCGGGTGGGGCGGATGTGGCGCCCGGCTCGCCGCAGCAGGCGGCGCTGGCGGCGGCACTGGCATCCGAGGAGGAGGAGGAGGCGGACGTGGAGTTCATCCTGATGGTCGCGGGCGTGGCGGCCGGGGGGGCAGAGCGCGAGGAGCGCGAGGTGGCGAGCGGCGTGGTGGGGCTGCGCGACGTGCTGAAGGACGGCAAGGAGCCGACGCGGCTCGTCGTCTCGCTGCGCGCCGGCACCAAGCAGGCGCCGCTCGCCACGCTCGAGGTCTCGCTGCAGGGCGTCAAGGCGCTGCGCGCGGCGCAGCGGCTCGTCGACGACGAGAAGAAAGCCACCTCGCAGCGGGGCATGCCCGGCATGCTGCCTCTCGGCGCACCTCCTCCCGGCATTCCAAGCGTCGCCCATGCTGAGCCGGGACAGCCGTCAGTGGTGCCTCCACTGCCTGTCACAGCGTTCTTGCCGCCGCCGCCAGCGCTCAGTATGACGGCTTCGGACCAGCGCGGAAGCGTGAACCGCCGAGGGCTCGCCCAGCAGTTTCTTGGCAATGGACCTGGTGCGAAGCCCACGAGGCCGAAACAGCGCATCTCCGCCATTGGCGACTTCATGGACGACGACGACGGGCTCGACTACGACGAGCCTCCGCCACCGCCACCGCCGCCTGGTGGACCGCCGCCACCGCGTGTACGCTACTGAGAGCGGGTGTGTTGTAGGGATAATTTCAGTCAAGAAAGCTTCATTCAAACGAAAAATGCACCGGACACGACTGCTCACGAGCTCAGGACTCAGGAGCCACTTCGCCTCTTGGCCTTGCCCTTGCCGCGCTGCGGCGGCGTCGCTGGCACCTCGACGGAGCCGCCGGCGAGTTCACCCTCGGCAGCCCCGCCACCCTCGTGTGCGATCTTGAGCTGCGCCTCAAAGTGGAAGGTGAGGTCGCGCAGCTGCTCCTCCATGTCCTGCAGCTTGGCCCGCAGGACCGCCTCGCGCGCCTGCGCCGCCTCGAGCAGCGACGCGTGCTCGCCCTGGTTGCGCCGCAGCTGCTCGTTGAGCGTCGTCTCGAAGCCCTTCTCCTCCTCGATGGCCTTGAGCCGCCGCTCGCGCTCGGCGAGCCGCTTGGTGAGCTCGCGCGCGAGGCTCTCCTGCTGCGCGCTGCGCGCCTCGGACGCCTCGGCCTTGGCGATGCGCGTCTCGAAGGCCTCGCGCACCTCGGCGAGCAGCTGCGCCTGCGTCGACTCGTAGTGGGCGCGCTGCGCCTCGAGCTGCCCCGCCAGCAGCGTCGAGTACTCCTGCTCGACCGCCTCGCACTCGTTCTCGAGGTTGCGCTGCTTCATCTCGAGCGCCGCGCGGTCCTGCGTCGTCGCGGCGCCGCCGAAGCCGTCGTGCTCGAGCCCCTCCATCCCCATCCCGAGACCCGAGCTGGCGCCGCCGCGGTTGCCCGGGTCGGGCAGCTCGACGAGCTTGCCGTCGACCTTGTTCTGGATGAGGCGGTGCACGTAGTTGTCGCCCGCGTAGTCCCACACCCGCTGCGTGCTCAGCTCCATCGCGAAGTTGTGCGACGTCTCGTGGTTGTGGTGCAGCCCCGCGCCGCAGCCGTACCGGCCGCAGCCGACGTGGCCGCACACGAGGCAGATCCAGATGTTCTCGCGCGAGCCGCACGCCTCGCACGTCGACTGCGTCTCGGCCGCCTCCTCCTGCACGTGCCGGCAGACGGGGCAGCTCGAGTCCTGCCAGCGGCGCAGGCAGCTCGAGTGGAACGAGTGCGTGCACAGCAGCGTGTAGATGCCCGAGACCGACGGGTCGAGCCGCTCGAGGCAGACGGCGCACGACGGCAGCTCCGTCGAGGCGCCGAGCAGCCCACCGAGCGGCAGCGGCTCGATGGGCGCGCGCCGCCCCGAGCGGGCGAGCGCGAGCGCCTCCTGCGCGGCGGGCGGCACCGGCTGCGGCGGCAGCGGCGGAGGGCGCAGGTTGCGCCGCGCCGCCTCGACGCTCATCCGCGCGCGCACGCGCACCTCGCGCGGCGCGTCCGCCCTGGCGTCGTCGGCCGCCGCTGCCGCAGGCGCCGCCTCGGGCGCCACCTCGGGCGCGGCCTCCGTCGATGCCGACGCCTCCGACGGCGGCGTCTGCGTTGCCGCCGTCACCGCTGCGATCCGTTCGGCGGCCGCAGCGGCGGCGGCGGCGGCGCTGTCTGGCAGGCCGACCGGTTCGGGCGGCGCGTCGGCTGAGGACGCGGGCTCCGAGGACGAGCCTCCTGCTGAGGATGCGGGCTCGTCGGTGCCCAGATCGAGGCTCAGATGCACCGTTGGCGCCGGCAGCTCGGCGCGCGGTGTGGAGGGGACGAGGTCGACCTGCGCGACGTGCACCGCCACCGCGACGTCCGGCTCGAGTGAGTTGTACCGCTTGCCGTGGTAGGCGCGGCGAAAGGCCTCGGCGGTCGCCGGCGTGCCAAACTGCAGCAGCAGCAGGCTGCCGTGCGGCGGCGAGGCCTCGCGCACGAGGCGCATGTGCCGCACGTAGCGCATGAAGCCGCCGAGGAAGCCTATCAGCTCCGGCGAGCTGAGCGACGGCGGCACGGCCAGCAGGCAGATCAGATTGGATCGGATCGGTGGCGGCCGCAGGCCCAGCGTGCCGCCGGGCTGCGCGAAGCGAAAGAAGCCGATGCTGCCCGCGATCAGCTCGGCCTGTGGGTTGCCCGCGAAGAAGGGTACGTGCATGCGCTCGATCTCGTACGCCTCGACGGCAGCTGCGTCCGCCTCGAGCTCCGCGGCGTCGTCCTCGTCCGCCACCGCCAGCTCGGCTTCCTCGGCCTCGGCGGGCAGAAAGGGCGAGGGGTCCTCACTGTGGCTCTGTCCCGGGTCGAGTGGCGGCCCGCTGCTCGTCGCGGCCGCCACCTCCGCATCTGCCGCGGCAGCCGCGTCGGCCGCCTCGACGCGGTCGTACCACCAGTCGGAGTCGGGCGGTGGCTCAGCCTGCACCGCCTTGTCGACGTGCAGCACCGTGTCGTACGCCTCGGGCGTCAGATGCAGGCTGTCGTGAGGCAGCTCGATGCGGAGCGCGTACATATTTTGCGCCGTAGGCGTCCTACGAGGCTCGTGGTGAAGCTCGAGTTCCACGGCCGCATGCGACTGACTGCGACCCGGGGGGCGATAACACGTCTTAGGCTA
>Ga0209713_10000689_pt1 | contig 19261 bp, 10 predicted proteins | sample ArcOceMetagenome_3_FD_187444 | JGI IMG/M metagenome (GOLD analysis project Ga0209713, IMG submission 187444) | Marine eukaryotic phytoplankton communities from Arctic Ocean - Arctic Ocean- Svalbard ARC20M Metagenome (SPAdes) (version 2) | ecosystem: Environmental > Aquatic > Marine > Oceanic... | reverse complement strand
TAGCCACCCCAGGAAGGTGTGTGCTGTCTCGCTGCTTTCCATGCTGGCCATCGTAGCCACCGGTGCAGCCGGCGGTCCCGACGTCCACCATCATGGGCGGAGAACCAACCACGACGGCTCGTGCACCACCGCCTCTCACCCGCAGTGCGATTGCACGAGCTACTACGACTCTGGGCTACAGGGACCCCCGGTAGCTCAGGGCGACAGCTGCGACGGCTACTGCGTGGCCAGCAATGGGGTTGACTGCCACCGCCTGACCGATGGCTTCGTGAACGGGCAAGACCCCCAGCTGATGTGCGCAGACTTCGGCTCCGGAAACGCCTGCTTCTACTACGCGCCACCGCCACCCTCGCCGCCTTTGTTGTTGTTCGACTCGCCACGGCCGCCCTCGCCCCCGCCTCCATCACGGCCGCCCCCGCCCTTGCCCCCGCCTCCAGCGCCCCCGCCTCCGGCACCCCTGTCGCCGCCGCTGCCGCCGATGCAGCCGATGCACTGGGCGGCCTTCTCGAGCGGCGCCGACTGTGAGGCCAACGGCTGCGTGACGCCCAGATCGGAGGAGGAGTGCGAGGAGAGCGCGCCCCTCTTCGGCCGCTCGTCCCTGACGAGCACCTATGACGCCGGCTCCAACTTCGCGAGGTGCTTCGGCAAGGCCGGGACCTCCTCCTCGGGCCGGCTCTACTGGAGCACCTCCGCGAGTGTGGGGGACTGCGCCATGTCGAGCACTTACGAGTGCGCCTGCCTGTGCCCCACGTCGCCCTCGCCCCCGCCCCCCGGACCCTCGCCGCCGCCGCCCGCGCCCTCGCCTCCCGACCCGGCGCCCTCGCCACCGCCGCCGTCGCCGCCGCCCCCGCCGCCGCTGCTGCCGCCCCCGCCCCCCGGACCCTCGCCGCCGCCGCCGCTGCTGCCGCCGACCGGCACGGTCTGCTGCGCCGGTCAGCCGTGCGGAGACGCGTGCATCTCGATGAGCGACGCGTGCACCAGCGCGCCGGGCACCGCCACCTGCGACAATTCCACGTCGGAGGCGTGCGCGTGCAACTTCGTGCCGCCGCCGTCGCCGCCGCCCGGGCCGCCGCCGCTCCACGTCGAGCTCGACCCCGAGCGCATCCTCAAGTCGGAGAGCACCAACGTGACGCTCGTCTCCGCCAACGTGCAGGAGGGCAGCTACGTCGCCTTTGTCGAGCCGGGCAACAGCCCCGGCTGCGACGGCGCCACCCAAGCGCTCTCCGCCGCCGCCGCGGGCGGCCGCGTCCACCAACGCTCGCCGTCGGGTGCTCTGTACGTGACCGCGCTGCTGCACACGCCCGCGCACCACAAGGTGTGCGTCGCGCCGCCGAGCCAAGACCCGCCGCCCAGCGACGCCGCGTACGCCCTCGCCGACGACGTACTCGAGGTCGTCGATTGGTCGCCGAGCCCTCCGCCCGCGCCGCCCGCGCCGCCGCCGCCCGCGTCGCCGGCCGCGTCGCCGGCCGCGCCGCCCCCTCGGCCGCCGCCGCCGCCGCCCGGGCCGCCGCCGAGCGTGCCGCCGTCGCCGCCGCGCCCCGCCGCGCCGCCCGCCTCGCCGTCGCCGTCGGCGCCTCCCGCGGTGCCCGAGGGTTCGCCGCAGCTCCCGCCGCCGCCGCCGAGCGCGCCGCCGCCGCCGCCGCCGGCCTCGCCGCCCTCGGCGCCGCCCGCGCCGCCGCCGCCGTCGCCGCCGCCGCCGCACCCGTCGCCGCCGCGCCCGTCGCCGTCGCCGCCGCCGCCGTCGACCTCGCCGCCGCCGCCCGCGAGCCCCGACCTCCGCACGGCCGCCGGCACGACGCTGCACCTGGGCGAGTCGAGCGCCGTCGAGCTGATCGGCTCCATTCGCGAGGCGCAGTGGGTGGCGTTTGTCGGCGAGGCCGAGAGCTGCGCGGCCGCCAAGGACGCGGTGGCGGCGGGCGCCGGCGGCGCGGTGCGCATGGTGCGCATCGAGCACAGGTCCGGCGCCACCAGCGGCGACGCGACGCCGACGGTCGCGGTGACGCCGTCCGCCCTCGGCTGGCACGTGGCGTGCGTCGCGCGGCGCGCCTCGCCGACGCGGCTGCTGAGCGACTGGGCGCGCGTCGAGAGCGCGACGCTGCTCGTGACGCGCACGCCGCCGCCGCCGCCGCCGCCGCCCGCGCCGCCGCCGTCGCCGCCCGTCCTCGCGCCGCCGTGCGACGACGCCGAGGAGTGGCGGCTGCAGCTCGCCATCTCGCTCGACGAGATCGAGGCGGCGCCGCTCGCGGCGTGGCGCGCGCGGCTGCGCGCGGCGCTCGCGGCGCTGCTGCGCGTCGCGGAGGCGCGCGTCGAGCTGCCCGGCGTGCCCATCGAAGTCAGCAGCGGCGGCGGCGGCGGCGGCGGCGGCGGCGGCGGCGGCGGCGGCGGCGGCGGCGGGGACAGCGGAGGCGGCGCTGCTGGAGGCGACGGCGGTGGGGGTGGCGGTGGCGACGGAGATGGAGGCGACGGAGGCGAGCGCGGCGGGGGCGGCGGGGGCGGCGTGTACGTGGAGCTGCGGCTGTGCGACCACGCCGGCACCGACCTCGACGCCGAGCGGAGCGCGCACGACGCCGCGCTGACGCTCGACCGCACGCACGAGCAGTTTGGCGGCGACGCGTGGAACCTGACGAGCGACGGGCACGCGACGCGCGGCGCCGTGCCGCCGCCGCCCGCGTCGGAGCACCTCGCGGCGACGGTCGTCGGCGCCGAGTGGCGCCTCGGCTTCGGCGCGCGGCTGCGCATCGAGACGGGCGTCAACGGCGAGGGGCAGCGCTCCTTCTACCTCGGCATCTTCGCGTCGTTCGCGACGATGCTCCTCGCCATCGTCGCGCGCGGCCGCTTCGGCGGCGCCGCCGACGGCGCGCAGCTCGAGCGCTCCGACGCGGCGCTCCGCCCAAAGGACGCGCACGTGCCCACGTCCACGCCCGCGCCCATGCACGTGCCCACGTCCACGCCCGCGCCCATGCCCGCCAGCGGCGGCGGCGGCGGCGGCGGCGGCGGCGGCGGCGGCGCCGCCTCGTCGGCGCTCGCGCTGTTCGGCCTCGGCCACTCGGCCGAGGAGCGCGCGCTGCAGGAGGAGGCCGACGCGAAGGCGGGCGCGCGCCGCCGCGCCGCCAAGGACTGCGGCGCGCCGCTGCGCGCGCTCATCGGCGCCGGCTCGTACTGGCTCAACGTCCACTTTGTGTGGTCGCTCGACGCGTCGCTCGCGACGACCGGCCTGAGCGCGGCGCGCGCGGCCGACTACGAGAAGGCAGGCTTCGCGTGCGTCGCGGGGATGACGGTCCTCTCGCTCGGCGTCGCCACCGCCATCGTCGTCTATGGCCTCTTCGGCACGCTGAGCCCGCGCCGCTCCACGATGCGCCGCGCCGCCGCCGCCGCCGCCGCCGCCGCCGATGGCCGCGGTGGAGGGGCGCAGTCGTCGTCGTCGTCGTCGTCGTCGTCTTCGGTTGCGGCGGCTCCAGCGGCGGCGGCGTCGACGACGGGGCTGCTCGACAGCGACCTTATGGCGCGCGACGCCAAGCTGGTGACGGTCGTGACGCTCTCGGCCGGGATGAGCATCGACCTCGTGACGCTGCTGCCGTGGACGGACGACCGGTGCGACGGGCTGCCGCAGAAGCGGCTGCTGGTCGCGTGCGCGCTGACCATCCTCCTCGCCGAGGGGCCGATGCTCGTGCTCAAGGCGTCCTACCGGTACGAGGCGCGCACCGGGCTGCTCGCCGCGCTCTCGATCGCCGTCTCGGCGGCGCGGCTCTACCGCGGCCTCTTCTACAAGCTCGTGCTCTACCTGGCGCAGCGCCGCCTCGACGACGGACGGCGAGGGCGCCTGCGGGGGGGCGGGGGCGGCGCCGCCAAGGGCCCCTTGCCGACGGGCGGCGCGCGCTTCGACGCGGTCAAGGTCGACCCCGCCGGGAGTCCCGGCCGCGCGAGCGACGACCGCCGCCAGTGCGGCAGCGGCCGCATCGGCAAGCTGATGAGCGGCCGCAGCGCCTCGAGCTCGACGCGCACCTCCGACTGCGGCGCCTTCGCCGCGTCCAACGTGCAGCAGGCGCTCGCGCGCCAGGGCAGCTCGGCCGCGTGCCTCGCGATGGGGACGGGCACGCCGCGCGGCGAGCTCGGACGGCACGAGTCGGGGAAGCAGGCGGCTATTTGAGTAAGTGTTCGGCAATTTTGAGTAAAAGCAGATGTAATATAGCGTGGCAGACTGGGCGTGAGATTGTGTCTCGTGCAGCGCCTCACACGCGCACCACGCCTTCCCAGCGGAGCCCAGACGCAGACCACGGCAAGTCGGCCGCGTCACCTGGCGTCGCTCTCCGCCGCTGGCAGCGGCGGGATCCTCTGCCTGAGCCACGCGACGACGTCGTCGATCTCCTCCTGCGACGCGCCGTGCCCGAGCGGCTCGTACTCCTTGAGCGCGTACTCGTCGACGCCCGCCGCCTTGAGCACCTCGGCGCTCTGCCGCGCCCACTGGATCTTGACCGTCGGGTCGTCGGTGCCGTGGAAGTGCGCGACGGGCGTCGCGGCCGCCAGCGGCGCGAGCTCGAACTTCTCGGCGGCCGCGAGGTAGCCCGACATCACGAGCACGCCCGCCAGCGTGCCGGGGTACTGCAGCCCGGCGTACAGCGACATGGCGCCGCCCTGGCTGAAGCCGCCGACCACGATGCGGTCCAGCGGGATGCCGGCGGCGACCTCCGCGTCGATCAGCGCGCCGATCACGGCGCGCGACTCCTCGATGCCGGTGCATGGCTGATTGGCGCGGTCGTCGAGCGACGTGATGTCGTACCACGAGGGCATTGACATGCCCCCGTTGAGCGTGACGGGCGAAGTCGGCGCGTTGGGCAGCATAAACTTGACGTGCGGCATCTGCTGGTGCATCATGCCGGCCACGTCGAACCAGCCGCGATTGCTGTCGCCGAGCCCGTGGATCGGGCCGACGAAGCTCGCGGTGTGCGCCACGCCCTCGGCGGGCTCGATTGTGACCAGGCCGTTGCGAGACGGGTCCTGCGTGACGCGCGGCTGCATCGCGGCCAGCACGAGCGGCGACGAGCGCAGCATCCGGCGCGTCGTCTTTGCGAGCCGTGGCGAGGACGAGGAGGAGGACGGCAGCAGGCGCGACGCGGAGATCATGATGGCGCGGAGATGATGGCGCGCGACGCGGAGATCGTCGTCCTCGGAACAATCGCGACGCAGCACGCGCTGCGTTGGCGTGGCAAAAACACACGTGCTTGATGCTTTCATACTCGTACCCAGCAGAGGCAACCTAGGAGAGATAAAACCGAAAGCGACAAGACGTCCACCACGAGCGTACAACCTAGGAGAGACAGAGAGGCAAAAACACACGTTCAGACTCGCGTAAACAGTGAGGTGTAGCAATGTCACATTTTTGAAACGCGCTTTTTTGTTCACAGATCAGGGAAGCAGCCCCTCTCTCATCATCTGCCACGTTATCTCGGAAGGAGTACAACCACCCACGCGCCCTCCTGGCGCAATTCTCCGTTCGCGTTCTTTAGTACAAGAAGCTGACCGCAAATGACAACCGCCAAGGGCGACGCGGCGGTCGGCGCCCTCAAGACGAAGCTTGGCGCGTCGCAGCAGGAGGTCGTCCGGCTCGAGCGCGCTCTGTTGAGTGCGAAGACCTCGGTGCGCGACCTGCAGTCACAACTGACCGATCGCCCCAAGTCGGCCCGCTCCACTCCGAGGGCACCAACGCCGCCGCCGCCGCCGCCGCCCGAGGCCACCGGGCCGAGCATCGACGCGGCGCGCATCGGCGGCCTAGAGCGCGACCTGCAGACCGAGCGGCGGCGGCGCGAGGAGCTGCAGCAGGAGCTTGCCGCCCTGCGCCGCACCGCCGACTCGAGCGCCGCGCTGGCCGCCGCTGCCGAGGAGGCGAGGGTGAGCAGGGAGGGGCTCGGCGCGGCGCGCCGCGAGGTCGAGCGGCTGCGTGCCGCGCTCGAAAGCGAGTCGGAGCGCCGGCGCGCGCTTGAGCGGCGCCTCGAGGATCGCACGGCCACCACGTCGGCGGTCCGGTCGAGCGCGGCAGCGGCTGCGGCGGAGAGCGGGGCGGAGCTCGGCAAGCTGCGCGACCTGCTGCAGGCGCGCGCCGAGCAGGCGGACGCGCAGGGCGGCGGCGAGGCCCTCCGGCAGGCGCTCAAGGCATTCGACGCGCGTCTCAAGAAGCTCGAGGCGCGCAAGCAGAAGGAGGAGGAGGGGCTGCACCGCCAGGTGGCGCAGCTGCAGCAGCAGATTGCGCAGCTGCAGCGGCAGCTCGCCGCCGCCGCCGCCGCCGCCGCCGCCGCCGCCGCCGCGCCGCCGCCGCACGCGCCGCACCCGCACGCGCCGCACCCGCAGCAGGGCGCGCCGCAACCGCCGCGGCGCGCGCGGCCGCCCAAGCCGAGCGCGGCCGAGGCGGAGGCGCAGGCGCTGCAGCGGCTGCAGCAGCTCGACCCCGCCGCGGCGGCCGCGCAGGTCGAGCGGCGCGAGCAGCTGAGCAAGCTCCGCCAGCGGCTCGTGCAGGCGCAGGCCGAGTCGGCCGTCGAGCGGATGGAGCTCGCTGGTGGCGCGGGCGGCCTGGGCGGTGCGGGTGGGCTGGGCGGCGGGGTGGGGAGTCGTGGAGGCGGCCTCTCGGCGCGGGTGAGGCCGGGCGAGCAGCCACCGTACATCTTTGGCCTGGACATGTGACATGCGCTCCGTCACCCTTTAGGGCCCGCGCCCACTAGCCTACAGTGGCCGGTTGTACTTTAAAGAAAATCATATGGACCAAAGAGACCGCAGGATATTGCTTTATTGCTGGACAACTACTTTAACTGTTTGCTGAACGGTAACACCTTCCTGGTTCCTCCATCCCTCACTGCTCTCGCTTCCCTCAACATTCGCTCAGCGCGAAGGACTGCGAGGAGGGGGTACAGAGACTGGAGGACTCCGGCGCTCCCCGGGTCCCAGGGGAGTCAGTATGCCTCTCAGACCATGACTATTTCCCGCGGCTACACAGCTAGAATCTTACCGCCAGGCACACCCACCCAGCCACTCACGACGGGATGGCGAGCTCGCCCTTGGACATTGCGAGCAGGCGCTCGAACACGACGGCGGGCTCGTCCTTGAGCCCCGAGTGCTGGAACTCGTTTGTGATCCAGAGCGCGGCGCGCTCGCCGAGGAGCGCGGCGGTCGCCTCGGAGAAGGCGCGCTCGACGTAGATGTCCTCGTAGCTGACGAGCGCCGCCACCGGCGCGGTGCCCTTGGCGAGGCTGGCCGCGTCGTAGAGGGCGCCCCAGTCGCGCTTGGCGGCGAGCAGCTCGGCGGCCGGCTTGAGCGCGCGCAGCCACGCGTAGTCGTCGCCCATCCACGAGTAGACCATCTCGCCCGACAGCTGCACCGGCGGCCCGCCCGCCGCCAGCCGCGTCGCGTAGTCCCACTCGTCGCCGAGCGACGCCTGCACGCGCTCCGCCGCCCACGCGCTCGGAGCGCCGAGCCGCGCCGCCGCCTCCGCCTCCGCCGAGCCGCCTCCTTCGCCTGCGCCTGCGCCTGCGCCGCCTGCGCCTGCGCCGCCGCCGCCGCCGTCGACGTAGATGGCCTCGTGGAGGAGCCAGTAGATCGGGTTGGTCTCGAAGGCCTGCTGCGCCGCCTCCACCTCGAGCAGGAAGATGTCGGGCAGCTCGACGCCGCCGCCCTCGCCCTCGCCGCCGCTGGGCGGCAGCGGATGCAGGTCGTCGGCCGACGTGGGGCGCGCGAGCTCGAGAAGGTTGTGCAGCGTCTCCATGCCGCTCGCCTGCCCAATCAGCAGGCCGAGCTGCAGGAAGCGGCGCGCCGTCAGCGTGCCGCCGCGCGGCAGCGCCGCCGGCGCCGCGTGCAGCCCGGCGGCGATCGCGCGCACCAGCTCGACGTCCTGCGGGTAGCGCTTGTAGTAGCGGCGGTTGCGCTCGGCCATCCGCTTGAAGGTGGCGCCGTAGACCTCGTCGGCGGTCCGGCCGACCGGCGCGAGCCCGAAGGTGAAGATTGCGCGCTCGATGGCCTCGGGGAAGAGCGAGAGGTATGTGAGGATGCAGAAGCCTCCGAACGACTGGCCCAGCAGCGTCAGCTGCTTGCCGCCCGCGAGCTTCTCACGCACGATTTCGCAGTCGCGGACGATCGAGTCGGCGCGAAAGTGCGTGAGATACTCGGCCTGTGCCTCGGCACCACCCGGCAGCGCCAGCAGCTGCTTGGTGGTCACTGGCGTCGAGCGGCCAGTGCCGCGCTGGTCGAGCAGCAGCACACGATGCTTGGCCAGCGCGTGCTTCGACCAGCCCGAGGGCGGGCACGACGGGCGCGCCGAAGGGAAGCCGGGCCCGCCCTGAAGGTAGAGCAAACACGGCAGATCCTCGCTCGCCTTTGACGCCGTGACCAGCTCGCGGACGAAGAGCGACAGCCGCGGCCCGTCGGGCTTGGCGTGGTCGAGCGGCACCGAGAGCAGATGGTCGCTGACCCTCAGGTCGCCCGGCAGCGCCGTCATCGTCGTTGTCAGGAGGCGCGCGAGAGCTGGGCGGGCCGAGAGGACGGCCGTGGCGCGCATGCGCCGGGCTTGGGCACAACGAGCGGGACCTCGGCGAGCGCGGGACCTCCTTGCTGACTCCAACTGAGTGCGCGACCTGGTGCTGGTCCCTGGCCGGCCGGACTCCCGGGGGTCGTGCGTCGTCCGACACAGGACGCCTGACGGCCCCGGGAGAGGGTGATCGGACGCCACCAGCCGGAGTGGGTGGGTCGTCGGACGGCGCTGTCCCAGAGCCCGAGTTCCAGAGTGTACGCAAGCGCTTGTATGGTACAGTAGGCCGGTCCCGGCCGGTCGGTGGCCGCTTCTGTGTTACGGGCGGTGCCACCCGTGTAATCGCAACCGAGCACGTGCATTTCTGCATGCTACGGGGTATCCCGGATCCGGGAGCCTGAATATAAGTGAAGAAAGTGAACCCATAGCAGCAGGTGAATGAAAGTTTTGCTCACCCTAGGTCGTCACTTAGCACCACCGCCACGACGGCGCTTTAGATTGGCATGTCATGAACTGTAGCGCGCTGGCACTGTGCTGCGAGGCTTACAACCTCTCTAGTCAAGCGCATCTTCCAACAAACGCGTAGTGAAGAGCTACACCTCGATAAGCACGTCAATCGGCACTGCCACGCACCATGGACCTCCACCTTTCGCACATTGCACCATCGCCACGACGGCGCCCTAGATCGTCATGTTATGAACTGTGGCGCGTCGGCACCGCGCTTTGAGGCTTTCAACCTCTCTAGTGAGAATCATCTTTGACCGAACGCGTAGTGAAGAGCTACACCTCGATGAGCACGTCAATTGCAGCACGTCAATTGCGGCGCGCCGTACGGAGCAAGCCCAAAAGCACGAGACCGGCACTACTCGGGCCCATGAGCTCGGATTCAGCTGAAGCTTTGACCTATGCGCTCGAGGCTGAGTCGTACAGCTCAGATCAGGTGAGAACGGGAGCTCTACATGCCGTCTTGTACTCCTAGAACCGCGTGTCGCGTGCTGTGGCGGCTTGTCGACGCACGGTGACGTCACGAAGAGGCCGGGAGACGCACCGCCACGACTACACGCGGCCACCTACAGCTTTGGGTGATGAAGTGGGCGGACTGAGCACTGCGCTGGGGCTCTTTGCAAGTCTCTCATTGATGCTCTCGACCGAATCAGTCGTGGTCATGGAGTGGAAGGTCATGAGCACGGCAATTGCAACCCGCGCGGCCTCTCCCGGTAGACCCTCAGGAGATGCAAGGCGCAAGCACAAAACCGGCACTGCTCGAGCCCATGAGCTCGGACGGAGCTCGAATTTTGACCCATGCGCTCGAGGCTGAGCCGTACAGCGCGGCTACAATGCGTCCAGGCGTTGCAAAGGCCGTCGTGCATCTCGTAAGTCGCGTGCCGTGCTGTGGCGCTTGCCAGCGCGGCACGGTGACGTCACGCGGTCACGAAGAGGCCGCGAGACGCACCGCCACGACTACACGCGGCCACCTGCAGCTTTGGGCGACGAACTGGGCGGGTTGAGCACCTCGCTGGGGCCCTTTGCAAGTCCCCCACCGATGCTTTCGACCGAATCAGTCGTGGTCATGGAGTGGAAGGGCATGAGCACGTCGATTGCCACACGGGCGGCCTCTCCCGGTAGATGCTGCACTTGACGTGCTCCAGACGTACTCATGCCCTTCCACTCCATGACCACGACTGATTCGGTCGAAAGTATCAGTGAGAGACTTGCAAAGGGCCCCAGCGAGGTGCTCAACCCGCCCAGTTCGTCGCCCGAAGATGCAGGTGGCCGCGTGTAGTCGTGGCGGTGCGTCTCACGGCCTCTTCATGACATCACCGTGGGCCCGGGCAAGCCGCCACAGCACGTGGCACGCGGTTTACGGAGTAGAAGGCGGCCTGTAGAGCTCCCGTTTGCACCTGTACCGAGCTGTACGGCTCAGCCTCGAGCGCATGGGTCAAAATTCGAGCTCCGTCCGAGCTCATGTGCTCGAGAAGTGCCGGTCTCGCGCTTGCGCGTTGCATCTCCTGAGGGTCTACCGGGAAAGGCCGCGCGGGTTGCAATCGCCGTGCCTGCTCATGACCTTCCACTCCATGACCACGACTGATTCGGTCGAAAGCATCAGTGAGAGACTTGCAAAGAGCCCCAGCGAGGTGCTCAACCCGCCCACTTCGTCGCCCAAAGCTGCAGGTAGCCGCGTGTAGTCGTGGCGGTGTGTCTCGCGGCCTCTTCGTGACGTCACTGTGCCTCGGGCAAGCCGCCACGGCACGGCACGCGGACGTACGATCTGCAAGACGGCCTGTAGAGCTCCTGGACGCATTGCACTGGAACTATACGGCTCAGCCTCGAGCGTATGGGTCCAAATCCGAGCTCCACCCGAGCTCATGGGCTCGAGGTTTAAAGCCGGTTTTGCACTTTGGTCCTTGCCGCCCTACGCGCTATACGACGCACGAGGCCCTGAGCTACAACTGACGTGCTCCTGCCGCTCGCCACTCCATCACGAGGATGCTTGGTCAAACGCCACGGTGGTGGACTTGCAAAGAGCCTCGGTGGCACCCTCAAACAGCCCACCATACCGCATGTAGATGGCCGTGTCTAGCCGTGGCAGTGCTCTTCACCGTTCATTCACGCCGGGTAAGCCGGATGCGTGCGCACGCGACTACCACGGCCTCTAGAGCTCCCAGACGCACATGATCGGAGTTGTACAGCTCAGGGCTGTCGAGGGTCGATCGGCTCGCGCAAGCTCTCAGGTTGTCAAGTGGGGTTGCCACTCAGGACGGTCCCGGGTGGTCCCGGGCGGTCCTTCCTTCCTTCCTTCCTTCCTTCCTGCCGGCGGCGCGGTCCCGGGCGACCACGCGCAGTAGTCGCGGCAAGGCAGCCGCACGCCGTCGCCGGCGCGCTCTCGACGGGCGGGCACCGTGAGACGAGCGCGACGGTGATGAATGTTCCATATGCTTGGCAAATCACCGCAGGATCCGAGATTTAAGTTCGTTTCGGCTCTTTTTCCTCCATGGCGGGCGTGTCGCTCCCTCCGATCTCACGCTCGATGCCGTGCCTGACGGTGCGGGTGACGCGTGAGGTGGACTGCAAGCGGATTATGGACGTCAGGGAATGGAGGGCGATGAAGGAGCGCAAGAAGGTCGAGGCGGAGGAGCGCGCGGCGTACAGAAAGGCGGCGGCGTCCGCTGGCACGCCGCTTCCGCCGAAGGCTGTGGGCGGACCCAGCTTTCTCGAGCGGCCGCAGCCCAGCAAGAATGAGCTCGAGAAGATGCTCGGCTCCGAGCTGCAGGCGCTCAAGCGGCGCAACCGTGCCCGGAGGATGGTGCAGCAGTCGGCGTCGGCGGTGGCTCTGCAAACGCTGCGCACCAAAAACGCCCGCTGCGCGAGCGATATAAAGCGTGGCCTGGAGGACATGAAGGGCTGGGGGCCCGAGGTGCGCCGGTCCGTCTTTGCGGTCCAGCCGGCGACCGATGAGCAGGTGCTCCAGGCGTCGCAGGTGCTCAATGCGGGCATGGAGCGGCACTTTGCGGGAGAGATGATGTCGCCGCTCATGATGTGGTTCAAGCTGTTCAAGCTGGTCGACGACGACGGCTCGGGTATCATCTCGTATCAGGCGCGCGCGCGCCACCGCCGCCGCCGCACCTGCCCACCACGAGCCCTGCCCGCTCCAGCCAGCACCTCGTGACTGACCCCGCGTGCCGTCGTGCGTGCCGTCGTGCGTGGCGCAGGAGATGGTTCGGATGGTGCGCGAGCTGCTGCGGATCGAGCCAAAGGAGCTGCCGCTCTCGCTCCTCAACGCGACGTGGCGCGTCATCGACGACGACGGCTCCGGCCAGCTGACCGCCGGAGAGTTTGGCAAGTTCATGCGGATCGGGATGGCGCCCGTGACAGTCACGCCGCACAAGCCGCGCGTGAACGCGCTCGACGCGTCCGAGCGAGCACTCCGGCTGCGCGACCCGGTTGCCGAGCGGAAGCTGCTCGTGCAGGAGAGCGCCGAGCGCTCGCGCCGCTGGCAGGACGAGGAGGATCGGCTCGCAGAGACGCTGTCGCGGCTGCAGGAGCAGCAGATGGCCGCCACGCTCGAGCTGCAGGCCGAGCGCAAGCAAGAGCGTCGCTCCAAGGGGAGCGTCGGCTTCCGCGACGGCCAGGGCCAGGGGCGTGGCGGCGGCGGCGGCGGCGCCGGTGCGACGGGGCGCGGGCTCGACGTCAGCGTCAACGTCGGCAAGGTGAGCGTCGGCGACATGCGAGCGTCGGGCGCCATGCGAGCGTCGCCGGTACTGCGGTGAGAATCTGTGAGAGGATGCGCCGCGTGTACCTGGTAGGTAGTAGCCCCCGCGGTGATGCGAGGCGCCACGTCTCTCTCTCCCTATCCCCTTCAGCGTTGCATGATGCGTTTATAAGTGTGTGATATCACAACGGCACCCAGAGTATTTCCCTTGACCTTGACCTTGCCCAGCCCATGGGCCCGCCCTCGCCGCGTGCGGCGCCACCCGGGGCGGGAACCTGCTCGGTGGGGCTCTGATGGCCGTCGTGTGAACGCGCTCGTCGTCGTCGTCATCGTCCTCGTCGTCATCTTCGTCGTCGTCGTCGTCGTAGGCACCGAAGCCGCGCCGGCGTGTGATCGTCGTGCCCCTCCTACGTCGTCGGCGGCAGCAGCGCGTGCCGCCGACAAGGAAGCCGCAGATACAAAGCACAGCAAGGCCGAGGCCCAGAAATGCCGCAGTGTTGACGTTTCCCTGCAACATAGCGTCCTTGGGCGAGCTCGCTGCCGCAAAGAGCTGCACCCCAGCCATCGCACTGCTCTTCATCGCCTGGCCCACTCTGCTGGTCAGCGCCGTCGGCGATGCTGCCGCGGCGAGGCCGAGCCTCGTCGACGGAGGCGATGGGGGAGGCGGTGGCGGCTGCGGCGACGTTGGTGGCGGTGGCGGTGGCGATGGCGGTGGGCAACGCAAGACGGTGGGGTCCTCCTCACAGGTTGGCACCTCTTCCTGGCTCAGCTCGTACTTGCACTGCGTGTAGACACCGGCCTTCCCGCCAAACTCTGCCTCGCACGCCTCCCTGCCCTCATTGGCGTGGGCAGCGCAGTCTGGTGGGCGCCATGCGCGCGCATCCTCGGTCGTGTCGAGCCCCGAGCACAGTGACGCTGCGCGCCCAGCCAGCGCAGTGCGCTTGCGATCGGCAACGCGCAGCGGCTCGTCCGGAGGGAATGACCGCTGGCGGGTGTCCGTGCGGCACTCAGCGGGCTGGTCTTCTTGGAAGCGGAGGCTGCTGACCGCAATCTCCTGATTGCCGCAGGAGAGGTCACGCACGACAGAGCCGAGGCGCGGCCCGCTGCTGCCGGGAGCAGCTGGCGGAAGCGCCCAGAGCTCGAGAAGCGTGCCCTTGGATTGTTCTGACGCGCAGACCTCTGACAGAGTCGGCACTCTCAGCACCATGAAGTCGTCCGTCCGCGCCCCGACGTAGCTGAAGCTCGCCCACGACTCGGGCGTGTACCAGCTGCCCTCGAGCGTCAGCGACCACACTCCGACGTCGCACCGCTTGGCAGCTGCCCCCAGCAGCGGGCCGGCGGGGCCTCGCCACACGACACGCGTCGAGGGCAGAGGGGCGAGCACTCTGAGCTTGGCGGAGATCGGAGTCGTCCAATCGTCAGCCAGCAGCCCGCCGATGCGGGCGCTGCCAGGGTTGAGGTACGCGTAGAAGAGGCCGCTTGCTTTGGCACGTAAGAGGTAGCTGATCAGCGCGCGGTGCCACAGCTCGTCGCGACCGACGCTCGCGCCGCCCGCCTCGCCGACGATCAGCGGCACCCCAAGCCCCGTCACGAAGCCAAAGCGCTCCTCCCACGTGTCGGCCAGGTTGGCAGGGAAGTCGGGCGACGAGAACTCCTCTGGCGCAAACTCCGGCCGCGCAAAGAGCGACGGACCAAACGTGTGTGGCGCGAGCACGAGCTTGCTACGGTCGGTCAGCACGACGGGGTGCGCTACCGAGCCATGCAGGTTCTCGCCCCATTGCCCCGGGTCAGACCCGCCCTGCACCAGGACCAACCACCGCTCGCAGGACGCCAGCACCTTGCTGCCGAGGCGGCCGGCGGCCGCTGCCCAATCAGTCGCAGGGTTGGCGTCACCCCATGAGGCGCCGTGCGGCTCACCCATCAGATCGACACCCACGACGTTCCACTCGGCGCACAGCTCCTGTGCGAGCGAGGTCCACAGCCCAATGACACGCTCCTCGGGATACTCGCTGTCATACCACAGCCCGTCCCAGCTGCCAGGCCAGTCGGCGTGGCCCGGGCCGTAGGAGCGGCGGATTCGTTGGCACGCGAGCACGACCAGCAGACCTCGCGAAGAAGCGATACGCACGAGGTTGCGGATGAGAGCACGGTAGCTCAGGTTCACGAGGTCGGGGTTGAGCTGCGCAGAGATGGTGCCACGTGGCGGCACGAGGTCGGCGACAAAGTCCTCCCAATTGAAGAGGAGCTTCACCGCGTTGAAGTCGTTGCCGCTCAGAAAGTCGAACAGGTCGACCGCGCGTCGCTCCGCCAGGCCCAACGGCGCTCCTTGCGCCTCGGCGCCGAACCAGACGGCACCCTTGATGTAGAAGGGCTTGCCGTTTGCCAGCAGCCGCCCGTCCGAACCGGCGCCAAAGTCGATGGCGGCCGAGGCGACCAGCAGGTCGTCGTCTGGTGACGCGACGCAGCAAGCGCACAGCAACGGCAACGGCATTGCACCCGCACACGACGGGCACGGGCGACGGCTGTAAGTCGTGCATAATTGCGCATGCGGCGTTAGGCAGGGGAATAGACTAATATATATTATAGGATCGCACATGCTGCACCTCTGGCCGTCATGCCTACTCTTCTTCGCGCAGGAGCCGGCGTCCGAGCCGACGCTGGAGAAGCGGCACGAGGAGCTCTTTGAGAAGGTCACGTCGAGCATGAAGAATGGTGACCTGGGCGAGGCGCACCTGCGGTCGGTGGAGCTGCGTGCAGAGTTCCCGCGCAGCATCTCGGCGCTCAGCGTGTCTAGCGCGGTTGCAAGTCGGCGTGGCCAGCACGGCGAGGCGCACGCGCTCATGGATGCGACGCTGCGAGTGCTGCCTCAGGACGATCCGCAGGAGCCGCAGACGGTGCTCCAGCTGGCGACGGAGCTGGTGTCGCTCGGGCGCACCTCGACGGCCCGGCTAGTCCTGCAGCAGCTGCTCTCGAGAGGTGCGCAGCTCAGCGGCGCCGTCGCCAAGAGCGCCGCCGACCAGCTCGCACGTGTCAATAAAATCAATGAGCAGCAGGACACGATGGCCGTCGCGTTCAGCGCCACGGCGGCGCCGCTGCCGGACGCGTCGCTCGCCTCGCCGCCGAAGCGCTCGGAGGCGTACGTCAACATGCCAAGGAGGTCGAGCTTCTCGGGCGCGCCGAGCGGCCGGCCGCGCCTCGTCATCTTCGTGCACACGTGCACCGCCTTCGAGCGCACCCGTGCGGCCGTGCTGCAGCGCACGTGGGCCAAGGACCGGCCCGAGGTCATCTTCATCACCGACGTAACGCCCGCTGCCCACCCCGCCCGTTTGCCACCACACACACCTTCACACGCACCCTCCGTCCCCTCTCGGGAGCAGAACCCCGAGTCGGAGCTGGAGCCGCACGAGTACCTCGGCCCGTACCTGACCAAGGGCTCTGCCGACCTGTCGTACCATCCGGTGACGCTCGCGCGCATGTTCGAGCTCTACCTGCGCAAGTACGCGTCGGAGGCTGATTGGCTGATGCTCATCGACGACGTCCGTGCCGCACTCGATCCAACACAGCCGCGATCGCCCAGCCCGAGCCTCCGCCTCCGCCCGAGCCTCCGAGCTTCCGAGCCCCGGCCTGAGAGCCCCGAGCCCCTGAGCTGCGGCCCCGCGCCCTGCCCTGCTCGCTCCACAGGACGCGTACCTCTTTGTGGAGCGGCTGCTCGACTTTCTCGAGTTCTTCCCGCCCTCGGAGCCGTACGTGATCGGCGACTTCCTCAACTGGTCAGAGGGCTTCCGCAACGCCGCTAAGGACTACAGCAGCTGGGCGTCGGGCGGCGCCGGGATGGCCCTCAGCTACGCGGCCGTGTGGCAGTACAGCAAGCTCATCAACGAGCACGCGCCGACGGTGGCCTTCCAGAACCACGACATCTGGCTGCACCTGCTCTACGGCCGCAGCCCGCAGACGATGCTGCGCGTGCACTGCCCGGGCTTCCACCACTTCGGCTTCTGGCACCTCGTGCCGTTTTCGCAGCCGTGGCTGAGCACAAAGCACCACAACACGGGCTACAGCGGCGCCCTCGAGCGCATCGGCCCGCACAGCAAGACCATCGTCTCGCTGCACTTCTGTCGCGATCTCGGCGCCTTGGAGAATTTCCACCAGCTCGTGCAGGACGGGCCCGAAGAGTATTGAAGTATTGTCGAACGTCTCTTTGGATACTCATTAGACACTTCAGTGAATTACTAATTCATACGGTTTGCTCATCGTCGACCGTTTGGTGCTGTGTCCCCACCCCGGTGCCGCGATCTGAGCATTTCGCGTGCACGAAGGGCACGAGAGTATCTTGTGCTGTATCTACGCAAGCCTGGTCCGATGGTTAAGATGCTTCTCATGCTGCTGCTTCTGGGTGCTGCTGATGCGCTGCAGGCGACGAAGCCGCTGCAGCTGCGTCGCATCGTCCCGGCCAGTGGCCGATCCCAGTCCATCGCGATGTCGGACGTCAAGGGACCGAAGGACTGGAAGTTTGTCAAGGGTGTCGACGCTGCGGGTGTGGAGAAGACATACATGTACCTCGGCGCCAAGGACGGCGTCGTTGAGGAGGAGGTCAACCCGATCGCAGAGTTCCTGGGCCTGCAGGGCACTGGCGCCGAGTTCCTCGTGGCGCCATGGTTCATCTGCCTCTTCACGCCGTTCCTGTTTGCCATGGGCAGTGTCGCGCTGACCGTGCTGAAGCTCTGAACTGAGCGGGCGTGGACACGCGACGCTCTTCGAATATATGCCCAACATCCGGATGACCGAGGCTCGTGTCCCCGGACCCTCCACACCAGCCGCTTGCGTGTGAGCCAAGCAGGGAGCCAAGTGTCCAAGGGCGGGGGGCGGTCGGTCTCACCGTCTGTTTTGCGGGTTGACAACGGAAGCGTCTAATACACACTCCCCACGCACCTGAGCGAGTGCGTGCAAGGCCTGAACATGCCCTGAGGTGCAACCGTCGTAGAGCTCACGGCCGGCCGCGGTCGTCCTCGAGCCGCCCGTAGGGCGGGTGGCCGCCGAACTTCTCCTTGCTCGCGCTGATCCTGCGCCGGAGCACGATGAGCAGCGCGAAGCTCAGCGCGACCATCGCGAGGCCGCCGATCTGCTCGAGGAGCGCGGCGCCGCGCGCGCGGCCCGTCGCGGCGCCCATCAGGTGCGCGAGCAGCGCGCCGCGCGTCCATTCTACCTCGGAGCCGTCGATCTCGCCGAGGAACTGGACGGCGGCGGCGTCGTCGGCGAAGCCGTAGCCGCGCGAGAGCAGCGCCGCCGCGTACGTCAGGTCGAAGCAGCGCCAGCGGATCGCCTCGTCAGGCGTCAGCGGGTCGACGCCCCTCATGCGCCGCTCGAGCACCGCGCCGTCCTCCGCGCACAGCGCCGCCGCCGCGCGCCGCAGCTCGCGCACCGAGTACGTCGAGCTCGAGGAGGGCGCCGCGCCGGCCGCGCCGGCCGCGCCAGCCGCGCCGCCCGTCTCGCCCGCGCCGGCGCCCGGGGCCGGGACCGGCGCGCGCAGGTGGCCCGCCGCGACGGCAAAGTGCACGGCGTAGTAGAAGAGCGACATGGCGACGAACGGGCGGCCGCCGACGGGCGGCTGCGCGCCGCGCTGCAGGCCGCCGAGGACGCGCTGCACGGCGGCGTCGCAGCGCGCAAAGGCGCCGCGGCCGTGGAGCTGCCGGACGGGCGGGCCGTCGGTCTTGAGCTCCCACCGCTTCGCCGGCTCCCACGACGCGTTCGCGCCGTCGGCGAGGCAGCTCGCCGCCTCGGACGCCGTGAGCGCCGCGAGCGCCTGCTTGTTGCCAAAGCCGAGGTGCGAGCGCGTGAAGACGGGCACGGCGCGGCCGGCGGCGGAGAGCGGCGCGGACGCGGTGACGGCGTCGCGGGCGCCGGGCGGCGTCGCGAACGTGATCTGCGTCGAGCCGCCGCCCAGGTCGAGCGCGCCCACCTCGCCCAGCTGCGACGGCGCGATGCGCCGCGCCTGCAGCAGCAGCTGCTGCACCGACAGCCAGCCGAAGACGCCCTCGTCCTCGCCCGAGAGCGTGCCGAAGAGCTCGCGCGCCGGCGAGAAGGCGCCGTGCGCGCGCACCGCCTCGAAGAGCCCGTCGTAGATCTGCCGCTGCGCGGCCGGCGGCACCAGCCGCATGCCCGCCGTCGCGCGCAGCAGGACGGTGGCGCGCGCGCGCGCGGCGGGCGGCACGATGTCGCGCGCAAAGTCGAGGAGCGGCGTCATGTAGCCGTCGCGCACGCCGCGCGGGCTGTCGGCGAACGTCGAGAGCCCCGGCTTGACCTTCTTGTTCCAGCCGCGGTCGGCGCGGAGCGTCGGCAGCGGCGCGCCCGGCTCGAAGCGGTACTCGTAGACGTAGACGCGCGTGCCCGTCGAGCCGCCGTCGAAGACGACCGCGTACGACGCCGGCGGCGCGACGGGCGCGGCGAAGGCGGTCAAGAAGACGACCGAAAACATCGCTGGCGCTCCTCGTGGATTCCGCTGCAAACAATTGCGAGTTTTGCATTCTTTTCAATTTTTAAAGCATCGC
>Ga0209713_10000687_pt1 | contig 19273 bp, 16 predicted proteins | sample ArcOceMetagenome_3_FD_187444 | JGI IMG/M metagenome (GOLD analysis project Ga0209713, IMG submission 187444) | Marine eukaryotic phytoplankton communities from Arctic Ocean - Arctic Ocean- Svalbard ARC20M Metagenome (SPAdes) (version 2) | ecosystem: Environmental > Aquatic > Marine > Oceanic... | reverse complement strand
TTCCAACCAGCTTGTCGTGCGACCTCCAACTGCACCATGTGGGATGCCGCCGTCGACGTATTCGAATACCCGCCGAGCTACCATCCCCGGTACCAACCCACGTCGGTGCGAATGCAACCGGTCATGGTCCAGACACAGCGAGGCCCCGTCGCGATGATACCCATGCACCAGCAGCTGCCGCAGCCGCGGGCGCACTACGCGGTGCAGACTGAGCAGGTGACCACGATTGGAACGGCGCTCGGTGGTGCAGGGCATGTGGTCGATGTTCCAGTCCACGCAGCCGCCTCAGCCCCAGCCGTACTTTTTACCGCCGCCGCGGCATTACACCCAGCCGCCGGCGGCCGTCTTCCCGCCGCCTCCGGAGGCGTGACAGCCGCACCCGTGGCAGTATTAGTGCGCGAACTACTAGCTTTGTCATAAAAAAACACTCAGTTGCTCAGCTTCAAGAATTTCTTGGACAGTAGCTACCCAAATCAGACCCCCACCTTAGCTGTCGTTTTGGAGCCTCGATTTCGCAGGGGTATTTTACGAAAATCGTCGCGGAAATGTTCTTTGCGAAAGTTTTTGGCATGCTTCGACGCTCGCCTTCAGCCCCCCGACGCCTCGATACTTCACGGATCGATGTAAAACCTCGCCAGGGCGTAGCTGAGATATCAAGGCGTCGCCCTATGTGCTCAGAACGCAATGCGCGCGCGGGTGGAGCGCGGGGCGGATTATCGGGTTTGGGCTTGAGCCCTCAAGCCCAGATTGAGCTCCAAAACGACAGCTAAGGGGTCTGATTTGGGCAGGTTGGAACCCTAAACTGAAGCGACGTGAGTCTTGTCTCGCGGGGCACTGCGAGCCGCCGCGAAAGGGGCGCGAGGGAGCGGGTCGCGGGCATGACCGGCGGAACGATCTGGCTGCCGTTCCTCTCCAGTCCCATCGAACAGCAACCCACGCCCGTTGACGACGACACCCCGGCCTCCCCGGCGATGCCAACGGACCCACACGCCGAGTCGCCCGTGGTGAAAAGCGCCCCCCCGCCCGAGGCGGCTTTGTCCGCGCCCACCGCGATACCGCCGCTCGAGCCGCGCCTGAGGGTCCACTACGACGGTCCGCTCCACTGGAAGGGGCATCCTGAGCTGACGCAGAGGCTCGAGGATGCGACGGCGGCGCTCGAGGGCGCGGGCTGGACGCTCGACAGGCAACTCGCGCTTAAGGGCGTGAGACTGCCCGAGGGGGTCTTCAACTTCCAGCCCACGCTCTACGCCGTTATGAACGTCTCGGGGGTCAGCCGTGAGCAGCTCGTGAACCACCTGGCCCCTAAGCGCTTGAAGCAGCGAAAGGCGCTGGAGGGGAAACCCGAGCCCGTCCCCGACGTCTTCGAGGAGCACGAGCAGCTCTTCCTCGGATACGCGTGGCCCCGCGAGACTCAAAAGTTTGGCTCGCTGAAGGAGATCACCGACAGCCTCCCGACCATCCTCCCCGGCGACAAGATGGTCTGGGAGCTCTGGGAGGATGGCGACCAGTCGACGACGACGGAATCCGCGAAGAAGCGCCGCGCTCCTCGGTACCGGGGCGATAAACCCCGAACGGAGTCCGAAGAACGGGAGATGGTCCGCGACTCCATCAGGCGATCGCTTTTGAAAAACGGTCCACAAGGCGCGGAGGTCGGCGCGAGGGACGTAGATGCCTTCTTGGCGGACGCCATGGGGCTCGATTCCGTCCAGATCGACGACGGCCTTGGCGACGACTCTCCCAAGCAAGAGGAGCCGATCGTGCCCACGGACGACGAGGACGAGGACGAGGACGAGGAGACCCTGGCCGACGTGCTCGCCTCGCAAAAGAAACAGAAAAAGGAAAAGCCGGTGGCGCCGTTGCGAACGAAGACGATGTATCGGATCCGATCGAAGGGCGCCACGGTCGTCGAGGAGGGGCCGCCCCCGCCGCCGAATGACGTGTTCGCGCTTCCTCGGCGGGAGCCTTACAAGATCCCCAAGATCACGCCGGCCCCCGCGAGGGAGCTCGTCAAGTCGAAACGCCCGACCGGTGATCCAGTTAGCGCGACCGTCGCGATCAGGGAGTTCTCGAATGCGGCCCGTGCCATCGGGTCCAAGTCGGACGGCGACGCTGCGAGCGCGCTGACCAGGCTTGCGGGCATGAACATCCCGTTCAAGGTGTTGTTCCAGCTCGGCGACTGCCCCAAGCACATAAAGCAGTGGGCGAAGTCCGGATCCACCGGCGAGATCAGAGCCGCGGCGAACATGTGCGTCGAGACATGGAGGGGCGTCGTGCAGACGATCCCAGAAGAGGAGCGTAAGGCGGCGCGGAAGGAGGCCCAAAACGCACGGGAAACGCCCGAGCCCGAGCCAGAGCCGGTTCACCACGACTCTCGGGCGACTTTTGTATCGGGCTATTACGCCTCTTACCTCGAGGCACACGCAGATCGGAAGAAGACGGCGATCGAGGAGGAAGAGGCGCTGGGCCGCGCTATCAGCGCGCTCAACGCGATCCCGGGGAGAAAGATGAATGAGTCGGGGGCAGCATGGGCGCGCGAGTCGCCCGCCGCCGCTCAGTTTTTCACGGCCGTCCCGCCGCCGCCGCCGCCCATCCGCGGACCCGCCGCTGACGTCATCATCAATGACGTCATCGTCATCGACGACGAATCTCCGGTGGAGAAAGACACGTCGCATCGGTCGGTGCTCAGGGATGTCCCGCCGCTGCCTCCTCCTCCCGGCGGTGCGGTCATCGAGGCGCCCCCGGGCGGCTCCGAACTGCCTCCGACGGTGCGAGAAGTTAAGCCTCCGCCGGCGCCATCGGGACGCACGGCGGGGATGCCCCCACCGCCCGAGCCATATGACACGGACCAGCCGGACGTATCGCCACCTTTCAGACGGACCGAGGACAAGATACCGAACGCCGAGAACGGTGAGACACCCGAGCCGCACCTGTGGACCGCATACTACAATAAGGGAACGGTGGAGAAGGTTGGTAAACACGAGCCGTTACCACTACTACCGCTACCGCTACCTAGAAACTCCTACCATTGCGCCGCATGCAACTGCAACGTGCCCACGAGCGGGCGTGAGCAACACGAAACGGGCGCAAAGCACCGCGAAAACGAGAAGTCCGAACCTCCCAAGCGGGTCGTAAAGGTGATCGTTCGTGAGCGTGCCGACTCGGACAACCTTCGCGACCGGATCGATCGCACGCCGTGCGCGGCCCCGGTCATCCGTGACAAGATCGTGGGTGTCGGCAAAGGAGTCTTGACCCTCATGAAGCCCTCCGCAAACGCCATCGGAGATCGGCGAAGCCGCCCCCCCGAAGCCGCCCCCCCTTCCGAGGACGGCGAGCTCCCGCTGGTTCTGACCACGAGCTCGGGCTTGGACGGCCTGCCCGAGGCTAAGGCCACGATACAGCCCGCGATGGTCCTATTAGCGCAGGGCCTGGTCCCGATGCTGCCGGTGACGCAGCTCGTGTCCGTTCGAACGGCTCAAGGGGACGTCGTTTACATGGCACCCATGCAGCCCATCGCTCAGGATCAGCCGGGGGTCCAGGCCGTCGACCGGGTGACGAACAGGACACACGCTACGGAGACCACGACGACGCGGCCGATGACAGTGGGGATGGTTCGGTCGGAGTCGGAGCCCAGGAGGATGACGCGCGCCGAGTGGGAGCGAGAGAGGAAAGAGATGAAGAGGGAGAAGAAAGAGAAAAATGAGAAAAAGCGCGAGCGGGAGGGGGGCGGTGATGAGGACGGGCGGGGCATCGTCAAGCGAACGAAATCCGGCTGGCCGGGCTGGATGCAGAACGACGATTTCCTTCGCCTGGACGACTCCTACGACGCCAGCCTTCCGTCCGGCTGTTCCGGAGGTTTTTGAGGGACAAACACACGACGACGGAGACGACGAGAGTATTATGTGTGCACGCGGCGTCGAGATATGGGAGGAGCTGCTGCGGGGCGAGAGTTGGAATCGATAGAATTGTTGACGACATTACAAGCTCACACGCTCGCCACCGTGTATCCTTACGCGCTGACGAGCAGCCTACTGCGCGATGATTCACAGCGTCACCCCGCGACTGCTACGATCAACTCGCGCTCATCTGATCGAGCAGACCCCGCATCTCCCGCGGATCGGGGTGGACCTGGGCGCGAGCTCCCCGCTGCCGTGGTAGATGGCGTCGAGCCGCGGCCTCAGCGCCCCCAGGGCGCCGCGGCACGCCCACGCTCGACTCGCGCGCTCCTCCCCGCCCAGGTCCACCCCGATCCCGCCTCGCCTCACCCAGTAGCGACATGAACTGTCGGTGGTGCTTCCCGGCCAAATTTCCGTTCAAACAGAACTGTCCTGCTTTCAAACGATCAATATCTTGAATTCAAATAATTTAGCTTTCAAATCCGCTTTCAAAGGGGTATCCGACCGGTGAAAGCTCGTTAGCAGATAATTGGGGGTAACGTAGTGCTATCATATTAAAAAGATCGAAACTTAATATATTTAAATATATTTATGGCGTATCATCATTTATTAATATGACAAACCAACAAGTCAATCCCAGGAAAGTTAAATTAAGTTTAAGTTGAGTTTCGGCTATCATCTCCGATTGTGCCACCTATCTGACTGTTTGCCTGTGCCGACCAGGCCTCCCGAGAGTGATTGCCCATAGGATTGCCAAAACTCGTTGACAGTTTCAACTTCCAGAGTTAATAAACCGTCGATTCCTCATTGACCGGATCCGGTCTGACCGGATCTACATTCTCTGTTCCAATAATAATCTCGTCAAAAATGTTTACATATTAATAAGATCTTATTATTTTCATATGTATTTAATAAATTGTCCTTCGTAACATTACGAAGGTAACACATAGAGCGATACTAATTTAAGACATTAAATATAGAATTCCTCAAGCAATCAAGGAAGCAGGTTTTAGATACTCGTAAACACTTAGTCTAAGAGTAATGAAATCGATACCTTCGAAGGTACTTCGAAGGTATCATCACTGTAAACATTCTGAAATGGAAGGCGACCACTCGTACGACCCGCATTCCTCGAGCAGACTGACAGATGAGAAGTCTATGGCGGCATTGCTGAGAATCTTTACATCGGAGCAGCTGACGAGGTATGAGTGTTACCGTCGCTCCTCGTTGTCAAAGCCCGTGCTGAAGCGGATGTTCAATTCAATCACCGGCGCGTCTTTGAACCAGAACGGTTTAATAGTCCTGGCTGCGGTTTGCAAGCTTTACATCGGGCAGCTGATCGAAGCTGCGCGCGAGGTTGCTTCTACGCATGAGGTATCTGACCTCGATGCGATAGAAGTTGAGCACGTGCAAGAGGCATACAGACGTATGCAAGCTGCTGGCGACACTTTAGAGAGAAAGAAGGTGTTAAGAACCAGAAAGCTTTAATTTTATCTGGAGATTAATCATGGAACATGAATCAGAACGTCATATTTGCCACAAACCTGCATGCTACTTATGCAAAACACTGGCTCCCGAATGAATGGAGGGCAAATATAGATATTCAATGATATTCACAAATGTGCCGCACATCCACATGTTTCTGACTGTTCCGCTAAATAGCGCAGTCAGTCTCATACTTGTGATCACAAAACATGAGACTACTCCTGGCAGATAATTTTCTGTTGGAGAAGCATAAAACTAAGCAAAGCAGTGTAGTAAACGTCCAGAAGATAAAATGTTTCCCAACATAAATGACGTCTTCTGTGGCAGTGTTGAGCGAAGGCACAAAGTTATGGCAATAATGATCTCTGAACACTTTCTTCCATGTTTCCTTGTCCATCTTCATGTTGAAACCGAAGGGCCAATCTGGCTGCGAAACGATTCTGGAAAGCTCGATGCCTTGAATCTGAAAGCTTGCAATTATTCTTTGAAAGAAATACTCTTGACCACCTTTGTGAAAGTGAACCCCGTCAACAAAAAGGTCACGGCCCTCGCAAACTGATGCTATCGATGTTTGACGGAAAATATCGAAACAAGGAACGTCGCGGTAGTTAGCGACTTCTTTTGCTACCACGGCGTATTTAGAAAGCGAACTATCAGTTCGCTCAAGGAAGCCTGATGCCTCATTTTGATAACTGCTCTGTTGGTGTGCAATCCGCCTCCCTTCATGTAAACACGGTGGGGTTACAATGACAACAAACTTGCTGCGGCGCCGGAGTCGGTTGATTATAGCGGATAGATTTTCTGCATATTCTGTAAGAGGCACATATTGAGTAGGGGCGAGATCCTCTAGAGCCGAATCATTTGTACCAAGCAGAACAAGCACCAAAATAAGTTCCTCTGCCGGCGGAAACATATCGCCCAACATTGCACGACACCACCTTGTTGTGTATGAACCATAACCGCGGCAGAATACGTCAGCTTGGCGGCAATACCTATCAGCTAGCCGGGCACCCCAGCCGCCTAATTCGAACGATCGCTGGGTTAAAGAGTCGCCAAACAAAACTATTGCGGCTCTTCTTATTGCAAGGCCCATACAGTGAGTAAGTCCTTTCCTTATAAGTTGTTTTTGTTGGAGGAGATCGAGTCGTGCCAACGGCACAAGTTTACGTTGACTCAAAATCTCGAAGCGCGGACGGAAACTGCTCGGGCCGAAATCTCGGACAAAACGATCACACTCGTGCTACGATGGACTTCTGAAGTACCATGAGACTCCTTGATGCAGCCTTTTCCTGTGTATTTATGTGAAGATCGTTACCTCTTTACGAAACTTACGAAGGTATTCTATTTTATTTATGATATGCTTGGATGATATTTGTTTATTATTACACGGTCACGTTGGTTACTTTATTTCTGACAAACAACACTGTGCGACGCCTTCCTGTTCTTTGAACGACAACTGCTCAGCGGGACGTCTTTATCATTGCGATTGGCGTGCACGTCAGCGTCTTCTTCACACGCACGCCACTTGTGGACGAAGAAATGACGCTAACGCGTCTTCCTAGGAGGCGATGGTAGACGTCGAAGTTGACCGATGTATCGATGAAAATTCGGCTTCAAACCTTACCAACGGCCCTTCTTTCACCGTAGCTCACCGAAGCTGCATCGATCATATACTCCGATGAACTTCGGTCACCATTACATCAGCTTCACAAACCTTGAATAGCCCATCTTTCACCGAAGCTCCGCCTTCGACTTCGCAGGAACCTCGTCGAGAACTCGCCGCCGCGATACGCCCGAACCGAGCGAGACCGACGCTCCCTCGCCGCGACACTAGCGCCGCGCCTCCTCTTGAAATGAAAACTGACTACTCGACGGCTCGAACCCGTGCAGTCCCAAACCAGCCTCCCGTGAAACTCGAAATCCCAGGTCATATTTCAAGGGAGGCAAGGCAACTCACGGATTGTTATAGCGCATGTACATGGGATGCCTTGAGGCAAATGAAAATGTATCTGCTAAATACATGTGTAAAACATCGTAAAACCTTTACGTTTGACCATATGGAATATAGAAATATAATGAAATATTCTATCTTCGTATTTAATATATGATAAACCACGATAACCTTCGTATGAATATTGAGCAAATAAATATGTTTCAATAGATATATGTTTCTATAGGCGTACCTCCACAACATCGCCCTCGTCCACGTCTCCCTTATCAGCACCATCATGCGAAGGGTCTTGGGACACACAGTCACATCCGCGCGCTGGCACGGAGCTGGACACGCCACGCAGGCGGCCGAGTTCTACCGCAACCCCACAGCCGTGATCAGCGACGAGTTCTAATCCTGACGAGGATAAGTTCTAATCGATGATTACAATGGCTTACGGGAAATATAAATGTATATACTGTATGATCCTTTTTATTATGGATATTCTGATCTAAGATATATTCTATAAAATACATTAGCAAAGAGCTGATCGGATCCACAAGATATTTGATTGGTGGAAAGGTTATCTAACGATCTCTTCAAAACGTCGAGGGCACATATGCACGTTCCTCTCCGGCGTGCCGTTAGAAACTTTACCAGAAACAATTCTTGAAAAGTTATGATCGCAGCAGCATTCTTTGGATCAGCGCTCACCCCCGTAAAACACCGTGAACTGACCACCCAGCGTTCTATAACTCCGAGAGCAAAGGCTGTGGATGTCGATCTCGCCCCTCCAACTAAACGCGTTCCTCCCAAAGCCCCTGAGGGTGAGTACCCTTGAACACGCAACCTACGCGTCCAATGTACTTCTTGTTCACTGCCGCAGCACATATTGCCTCACATCAGCAAGGGCGTTTATAACTTCGTTGTCCGACGCAGGCGCCCCAGTAGTTCCGCCCCAAGACTTGGCCTCGCGACCACGCCGAAACCGACGCAGCGCGACCGTGCGCGAAGCTTTCCGCGAGGTGCGCAGAGCCACGATCAAAGAGATCTTACAACGTCATGAAATCGCACTCTTCGCTGCATCCGGCCACAATACCTAACGAACTGATTCGATCGAACCATTTGTCACAGACAGTACTATCTCCATCAAACTTTATCTATCCCATCTTTGTTCACGACGGGGAAGATGATATACCTATCAAGTCAATGCCTGGCCAAGCGCGCCTTGGTTGGAAATCTGGTATGATTAAGAAGGTTCGCGAGGCACGTGCTGCCGGTGTAAATCAAGTGGTGGTGTTTCCTAAGACACCTGACGATTTGAAGTCTGCCACTGCTGAAGAAAGTTTCAATCCAAATGGTCTCGCACAGCGATCCATTTCTCTCCTCAAAGATACTTTTCCTGATCTTGAAGTTTACACGGACGTCGCACTCGATCCATACAACACCATGGGACATGACGGGATGGTCAGGTCTGACGGTGTAATTATGAATGATGAGACTGTCTATTACCTCTGCAAACAAGCTGTTTCGCAAGCACGCGCCGGTGCGGATGTGATCTCTCCCTCTGATATGATGGATGGCCGCGTCGGCGCCATCCGTGATGCACTCGATGCTGAAGGATTCACAAATGTCGCCATCATGTCTTACACCGCCAAGTACGTTATCGCCTCTCCTTGCTGGATTCTTTTTTTTTCTCGGGTCGATCGAACCTGTTTTGCTGACTCATACCCTCCAGATATAACTCTGCATATTACGGTCCTTTCCGAGACGCGCTCGCTAGCGCCCCTCGCCCAGGCACTGAAGAATGGCGGATTCCTAAAGATAAGGCGGAGTATCAGATGGATCCTGCAAACTTCCGTGAATGCCTTCGAGAGGCTGCCCTTGATGAAGCAGAGGGCGCAGACATTATGATGGTCAAGCCCGCTGGAGCTTACCTAGACATTATCCGGGCGCTTAAGGACAACTCCGCGCTTCCTATTAGCGCCTATCAAGTATCTGGCGAATATTCGATGCTGAAGGCGGCGGCGGCTGCAGGATATCTGAATGAAAAAGATGCTGTGCTCGAAAGTCTTATTTCTATCAAGCGCGCAGGTGCTGACCTCACCCTCACTTATTTCGCGATTGATGCTGCGAAGTGGCTGCAAGAAGTGTGAATGCCGAGGAAAGCGGCAACGAACCAACTGTGGCTGACATTGTTTATGAAGGAACGAGTCGACGAGTGTACTACTTGAAATATGCACGCCCTGTTTATGCGATGATCACGCAATTTCATAAGCACCGTAAAGATTTATAGTGTTCATGCGAACCCATCGGTGATTACATACAGCTATGTGACATTTTCTTGCGTCAAGAAAACGCTTAGGTACGTTCCGGGAGCTGTTGACGTAATCTTAGTAGAAAAAACCTGCGTGCGTAGAACATGTTATTGCAAGAGACGTGCCAAGATGTATACATTGCCGGGCTCACCAAGAACTTTACCGCCGACCTTTTTGCGGCGGGCTTCTTCGTGGTCAAGGATGCCGTTGGCTGTGGTGAGTACAATCACACCAAACTATGAAAGGCAAAAAGATGGTTTAAAAATGTGCACGTTTTGCGAGGAGATGGGCGAGGTCACCCTGAAGCGAAACAAGGAAACAAATCTCTCACCAGACGAGAGGGAAGCAGACGGCCAACCCAGTCCTCCACATCAGTGTGTGACAGGTCATAACGAGGGCTGCAATGGAAGAAGGGAAAAGATAGTCAGTTTCGGGCAGCACAGGAATATACGAACACACGAGAGTCTATATTCGTTGCCACGCATGCATACCTGATAACGCCGCACTTGTTAATACGCCCGTTGAGTTCCACGACAATCTTGCCAGACCGGTGATCGTCGATGTACTCGAACTCGTTGATGTAACCTGAGAGGGGTGAAGAAGGAATTCGGACCTTGAAGAGCGGATCGGTAGGAAATAGCGTTTGATTCACGCACCATGCTTCTGCATAACCTGAAGAAATTTGATCACCACCTTTGACACAGGGCGCACCAGAACTTGGCGCTTACCCCGCTTCTCGGCGTTGTACATTGCCTGCAAAAGACTTTGTGAAACTCCAGACCCTAGAATGCCGAATACAAGAACTGTGCGACGCAGAAGTTCTAGAGGTGGTCGATCGTCTCGATTGTCTCGATTGTTACCTTGAGAGTGTCGTTGAGAACGCTGATGCGCACCATCTTGTGCCACTAGACTCGGCGCGCGGCGGTCGAGACTGCTGAGAGTGAGGCTTATCAGTTGGCGGCCAGGGTTTTGCCAACTGAGAGAAACGCACTTATTTTTTACAAACGTCGTTCATTTCCTTTCCACATAAAAGTTCGCTCTATCCGTCGTACGTGGTGCTTACCTGCTTCGTAATATTATTAAATAATGATGAGATTTTAGGTTTCGAACCAAAAAGTCATATGCGCCGCAATCGTTGAGGATTTTAGAAAATATAATTTGAAGGAACCGCACCAGACCGATTTCACGAGCACGTCACCAACGGACGCCCAAATCGGTTCCATCTGGGGTTCGGCACTTTTGCCCTCGTGCATCAACCTGAAACTCGGTAGGGTGATCAGGGACGATGCCCGCATGACGCGTACCGAGTTTCACGTTGGTACACGAAGGCAAAAGTGCCGAACCGCGCGCGCGAAGCCCCGCAGGGGGGTTCTCAGGCAAATCTAACACAAAACTGCCACGATTTACCTATGAGTATTCAATATGTGTTTTAATTGTCTAATTGTGACACATTGATTTCACGAGTCAATGAAGAAAAATCGCCAAAAACCTGCCGCCGCAGGATTTAATCCATCATTATGGGTAGGAAAAAAGCTGCGCAAAACCTCACACTCCATTTCATACGAATACGTCACTGTGACGAATGCATTTGCCGTTAAGTTTGAAGGTTTGCGCAGCTCGGTTGTTTCGCGCAGGTTGTTGCGCTTCCACTTCCAGCGCCGCTCACTGTCATGATCTAAGTTGATACAAGTGGCACGGGGGCCCTTAGGTCTCCCGCGAATACTTGGCTGTAGTCTTTTGCTTTGTCGTTCGGCCATGGCGAAGCGAAAGAGTGGAGGCTGTCGATTTTCAAACTTTTTTGTATGAGCAAAGTGACAGAATTATTTCTGGACCAAAACACTCGAGCTGCGGAAAACTTAATTGGAAAACTTCAAACTCAATGGCAAATAATGTCCCACCGACCCGTATATATTTGATTGATATAAACTATGTTACGACGATTAGATCGTAATAATAAAAATCTTCCAGGGACCGAGCAAACAGTGTTAAACGTGATTACGTGGGTCCGTTCCCGGTGTATCGGCATTAATTAAAACATGATGAAACTGAGGGTACGACTACTACGTACGTCTATTTATTGGTTGCTTGGTCTGATGGACATGTCTAATCATCAAATGTGAATGATTCGAGTTATATTACATAAATGTCCTCACGTATCAGTAAACACTCATGCACAAATGTTCAACACGTGACTCAAGAAAATTGGTTCATTTCGTCCAATGGAAGGGACCAACTATATGTAACGCTAAATCAACGTTCCTGAGTTAACGATGTCGAAAATTGAGACAATGTAAGAGACAAATAGACCTTCGACCTTGATTAACGATACCAGGTGGGTAGGCACATTTTTTCCAAAGGATCCCGCCGACCGGATATGCCGAATATGATTGCTTAAGTGCCTCCCTTGATGAATGACCGGGGTTTTTGACTCAGAAATGACGCGGTCGGCTGGTTCGGGACTTAAGTCCTTTGACTGTCCAGAATTTGATCGATGCAGCTTCGATGAAGAAGTGCACATAGTTTACGGTTTGAAGCTGAGTTTTCATCGATGCTCGGTCAACTTCGACGTCGACCACCGCCTCCTAGAGAGACGCGCTTGCGACGTGCTTCGTACAGAAGTGGCGTGCGAGTGAGGACGACGCGTACGTGCACGCCAAGCGCAACGATAAGGACGTGCCGCGGAACAGTCGTACTCCAAAGAACGGGAAGCCGTCGCACAGCGTTGTATCAGAAATATCGAACTGACGACCAATCAGAAGACGTATAACGATCACGCGGCGAAGAAAAGTCGGGTTGGAATAGCGCTAACGTGACTTAAGTTCTTATTAAGTTGAGTTTATTACGTGGGATGTAGTTTAAGACTGATTAATATTTTATGACGGTCTGTGACTCAGGAAACCGAAATCCCGAAATTAAGTCCGAATACAACATGTCAATTAAAATTCATGTACCCTCGTAAGTTAACAAATGTGAATTAATTGAGTTATATTACATATATGCCTCACACGTATGAGTAAACAATAGTAAACATTTATTCAAATATATGTAACGCTAAACCAACGTTTCTGAGATGTCGATGTTGATGATCGATGTCGAAATTTATGACAACATTTTTTTTTCCAATGTTTTTCCAATGGATCCCGTAAGATCGTCTTTGCCGAATAATTCCTGGCAGGATTTTTCTTCATCGACTCGCGAAATCGGTCACCAGAGAGTGCCACGTCATTTCCTCAACAATAGTCTATCTTGAGTCATTCCTTGCCTCACAAATCACCGACACAAAGGAGGTTGAAGCACAGCGAACAATGACATCCTTAATGGCTGCTTCGGGAGCAGCACACCGTACTTTCACGCCAAATGCACACTCTCGCGTTTCGGCGGTATATCGTTATGCCGGCCCCGCGGCCGAACGCAAGCTCGGCGCTGCAATGGTGGCGGCCGCATCGAAGTTTGGCAGTCAGCATCAAGCGGAAGTCAGGGCGGCGCTCTCAGAGGACATATCTTCTCCTGCGCGGCGTGATGTTCTAAGGATAGCCTTACTCGGGGTAAGTTAAGAATCGAAGACACCGTTGTCTCCATATCAACTTCGGATCGGATGTGCTGGCTCTTTTCTAAGCAACGTTAAGCTGACACGTCTCTTCTGACCCTGCAGGCGGCCACCTGGTTACCCTCAAACGCTGCCTCGGCGGCAGATGATCAGGGTGTGGCCTCTTCACGCATGTCTTACTCTCGCTTCTTGGTATGTATTACCCCTCGCCAACTTGCCAAATAATTCACACGAGGCATCCTCCCAAGACTCGGACCAAGGTAGATCTTCGTTAGGACCTTCGACTTATCCCAACCTCTCCCTGAATACTTTGTAGGAGTACCTTGATATGGGCCGAGTAAAGAAGGTTGACCTGTACGAAAACGGCACTATTGCTATTGTCGAGGCAGTCTCCCCCGAACTTGGCAATCGTGTGCAACGCGTACGTGTCCAACTTCCTGGCACTTCATCTGAACTCCTTAGCAAATTCCGCGAAAAGAATATTGATTTCGCAGCACACACAAACGCTGAAGATGGTTCAGCTGTGTTTCTCAACCTTTTAGGAAACCTAGCATTTCCTCTTCTGCTTGTCGGTGGTCTTTTCCTTCTGACACGTCGCAATCAAGGCAATGGCGGCGGCATGCCTGGTGGCATGGGAGGTCCTGGGGGTAACAATCCAATGGCCTTCGGGAAATCAAAGGCTAAGTTCCAAATGGAGCCCAACACTGGTGTTACCTTCGACGATGTCGCGGGTGTCGATGAGGCGAAAAATGACTTCATGGAAGTTGTAGAATTTCTGAAGCGGCCGGAAAGGTTTACTTCCGTAGGTGCCAAAATACCCAAAGGGGTTCTCCTTGTTGGACCTCCTGGTACCGGAAAGACACTTCTAGCTAAGGCCATTGCTGGCGAGGCAGGTGTCCCATTCTTTTCGATATCTGGATCTGAGTTTGTCGAGATGTTTGTCGGTGTTGGTGCTTCACGCGTGCGCGATCTATTTAAGAAGGCAAAAGAAAATGCACCCTGCATCGTTTTTGTCGATGAGATTGACGCTGTTGGTCGGTCCCGCGGAACTGGTATTGGCGGGGGCAATGATGAACGTGAGCAGACCCTCAATCAGCTGCTGACTGAGATGGATGGTTTCGAGGGCAATACTGGTGTGATCGTTGTCGCGGCAACCAATCGCGCTGACATCCTTGACCCTGCGCTTCTCCGCCCTGGTCGTTTCGACCGCCAAGTCACTGTCGACGTGCCTGACGTCAAAGGGCGCATTGAAATTTTGAAGGTTCACGCTAAGAACAAACGTCTGACTGCAGACATTGACATTGAAACGATTGCGAAACGCACCCCAGGATTTTCCGGCGCAGATCTTTCGAATTTACTCAACGAAGCGGCAATTCTCACCGGGCGTCGAGGCAAGGATGCCATCAGCTTGGTTGAGATTGATGACTCCGTCGACCGTATTGTCGCAGGGATGGAAGGAACGCGGATGACCGATGGTAAAGCAAAATCACTTGTCGCGTATCATGAAGTTGGCCATGCGATATGTGGCACCCTGACCCCAGGGCACGATCCTGTACAGAAAGTTACCCTCGTTCCCCGTGGGCAAGCGAAGGGTCTCACATGGTTCATTCCAGGGGAGGACCCTTCCCTTATTAGTAAACAACAAATATTTGCTCGCGTGGTGGGAGCCCTCGGGGGCCGCGCCGCTGAAGAGGTCATTTTCGGGCATGCTGAAGTCACGACGGGTGCATCAGGTGATCTCCAGCAAGTTGCAAACATGGCGAAACAAATGGTTACCACTTTTGGCATGTCTGATGTTGGTCCCTGGGCCTTGAATGATCCATCATCCCAAGGAGGGGATATGATCATGCGTATGATGGCACGAAATGCCATGTCTGAAAAACTTGCTAATGACATAGATGTTGCTACCAAGCGGATCGCAGACGAGGCATACGTTGTGGCTCTGCAGCAAATTAAAGACAACCGGGAGGCTATCGATGTCATTGTTGAAGAACTCCTTGAAGCAGAGACAATGACTGGTGAGAGATTCCGAGAGATTCTTGAACAGTATGTCCCCATCCCGGAGGAAAATATTCCCAAGGAAATCGCAATGGTTTGACACATTATGCAGGAGAGGAGAATCTCCAAAGAATCTTGACGGCGCGCGATTACATCTCTTTATTCGCAACTTGGCAAATGCCCATCATGCGATTTACGGGGCGAAGTGAGATGTGGTAGTCATAGTATTGTACAGAAACAGCAAGGCGATGCAAGAATGTCAGAAACGCTCGACAACGCTTGTATTTTCAATGATCACACTGTCGCGCCCCTATCATCCATGCACTTCTCAACTTCCAATGCAAAAGGATGGAAATATTCTGTTCTGCCTTCAGTTTCTTTCAAAACGCAATTGCGTCTGACAACACCGACCCCGCCATGATCATTACTGTACTCACAGTGCCTGGTTTCACGTGGATGCTATCACAACCTCATAATTTATACAAGGGTTCGATGCCAAGAATGTGCAAAGCTCTTCTCAAAGAAATCGCAGTGCCCTGGCAGAGGATAAGACGTGTTGTCTCGTCATCGCTTCCTATCACCTACATGAAGCTCACACTTGCTCACACTTGTCCTTTATTTGACAAAAAAAAGCTTGTCTGTGTTTCACAGATCATTCGATAGCTCACCTTGCAACAGCTGTAAAATTCGTTGAAGGACACACACAGATTGTACGCATAATCACAAAGGCGTGAAGGCAGCAGCTCCTGAAATTCAAGCTCTTGATGAGATTCCAGATTCCGATGTAGTGAGTATCAAGTAGGCTTACTTGAACTAAGGAATCTAGCGCATCGGGGAGCTTGAGGATGGCTATTGCGAGTGCTCTCTCCTTCTCATTTTCTAGAGTCTGCAATGAATGCCGGGAAACTCAAAAACGAAAATCACAAACACTTGTAACAAGACAACAATACATTTTCATCTACATCAAACTTTTTGAGATCCTGAACCGTAGTGTTGATGTTCTTGAGAGAGCCTGCCAACATTTTTAGAAATTGTTTGATCCCACCTTGTCTTCTGAACGAGATAAAATTGATGAAACTCGGGCGTGTGTATATAGTAAATACACTGCCGTATTTCCCTGGACAAAACACAGTACGCGTCAATGTCTTGGGAGCGAAGGTGTACAAAAAAAAAATGTTGACCTTCATATCAAGCATGCGGTCATACGAAAATGTATAGTTTGTCAAGCTGCCGATGAAGGACTTTTGTAAGATTCTTGCTCGGGAAACATACTGGTTTAGCACAGTCACGACATACCGATTATTCTGAAGGTCTGAGTATTTGATTGCAGCCATGCCTGAGTCGATTGCTAATCAGAGGATGAGAAATTCAATAATTGATATCACGTTTACCCATAATTCGCGCAGCCTCCTTTCATGAAGGTCAATCGGCAAAAGATTATTGTGATACAGAGTAAATGTCGTTGTTCAGCGATATATGTTGAGTCTGGTTGCACACCTCAATATCATCAGCGGCGAGGTTAGTTCCCCTCGCTTGCAAGGTTTTCAAACATCTTGTCTGGGCTTCATGGAGTAGTGCTTTCAGAGGCACCGTATCTCCCGATCGGGTCCTGAATCGTTTGCCATTTTCATCCTATTTGAACACCATTAAGCTCAGTGCTTTCTTAAACTATAGATGTTTATACCAGGACAAGTCCGAAACCAACATGGTCTACACGAACGCTTTGTTTCTCCTGCTTTACAGTTGACAGTTATTAAAAGCCTTGAAAACAAGCAATGCCAAAATTACATCATCCAATGTCAGCCAGCCAGCTTTCTCTGCCGCATCAAATACAGCCTCAAAGTGCTGTAGAGATAATATTTAAGGATGCCGGCGAGGCAGTAGAGATTGACTGATACACAACCTTGCCCTGCCCGACATCTGTTACATATATGACCCATTGTGCATTCAACTTCGTCACTCGCTGAGAGTTCGTAGACAAAGGCACTCATTTATCTGTTGTCAACTGAAATCAAAACAAGCACACCTGCCAAATCGCAGCCAAATCAGTCGAAGCATAATTAAATCCGCCATCACTCTTTCTGCAAATCAGCGGTGGGTCATCCTCACTTCCAAATATGCACAGGGCGCCATCGTTTTCAACAGCTATGTTCTTATCAACAAGATCGTTGAGAACAATGGGTATTATGTCGTTATAGTAACTTTCTCCTCTCTCAATGAGTGAAATGCCAAGCATTCTGTATATGTCTTCAAACTCTTTGCGGCTTATCTGAAAAAACGATGATAAATCTCAGGGAGGTTGTCGCAACCACTAGGAGGAGATAAACCTCGCAGATCTCCTTCCACATGCGTGTCATTGCAGGGTCTCCACTTTGGAGCTTCACAACTGCCAGTTGCGATCTCTCCTGTGAAATGTTTGAAAAGTTTACGAGCTTCATTTTCCCCCAAGAAAGTGAGACAACCTTGAATTCTTCATCTTTGTCAAAGCGAAGTTTTGACTCCTGAAAGAAAAGGGTGAGCGCCGAGGGGGAGAGAAGAGAGCACAGGTCAACTTTATAAAATGCTTGAAGATCTTTGATTTCGTATCCACCGAAAGTCGCATTGTCTTCCAGATGCGTGAGCAGCATACCAAATTGCGTCCCCCAGTCACCAACATGGTTCAACCTAAGAAATTTGATTTGAAGGTGAGGCAAAACCGATTTATAAGAGCCTAAAACATGTCGATTTGAGATGAACATACCGTACGACGTCTACTCCTAAGGACTCAAGAGCACGGCAGATCGTTTCACCAATAATAGTGCTTCTCAAGTGGCCGACGTGCATTTCCTGCACAAATTATGCATGTTCATGAGAAACAATGAGAAGAGGTTGTTGAGGAGTTAGCCCTGACTTTTGCGATATTCGGGGAAGAGTAGTCAACCACTGCCCGTTTGGGCAGCGCATTTTTCGCAGACTGTGCGAATGACGCTTTTCCGTCTATATCAGAGAAGAAAGTCAGTTATCCAGCCCGCAGAAATATTTTCTAAGACCACCTGAGTCTTGAATCAACATTTGTACCCGGCTGGCAAGTATGGATGTGGAAAACGAAACGTTGATAAACCCAGGACCGGCGACACTTGCTTCTTCAAAAAGCCCGTTGCTGTCCGGTAGTTCCTAGGTATGGAATTTTTAGCACAAGAACATCACAAAGTTCTACAAGACTTGACAGAGCTAACCTGGATGATTGTTTCAGCCAGAGATCGGGGACTTGCGAACCTAGTACTCCCTTGGCGTTTTAGCTCAGAAAAGATTGACATCGCGCTATTGCACTGATGAAATAGCGTACTCGGTACCGAGGCGTAATCATTGAATCACGAATACGAAATACCTGATAGTCTCCCATGATTTGATTGGAGCATTCTGTGACATTGACATCAACACCGATTTCGCCCAGCAAAGCAGCCTTAGTTGCCTCGTTGAACGCAGCTTTCACGACAGCACGAAGGCCAACGCCTGGGGGTCGGGTTAGATACCTTGAGTGTCAAAGAGCGGCGGGGCAAACATCACCAAAAATGAGCATCGCAGTATATTTGTGGTGTGAGCGCACCGCTGCTAATGTGATCCAAGCCAGGAGATCCACCGAGAGCCGCACAAGTACGCGTTCCAAGCTCACGATGAATTGCTGAAGACGTGAGGCCAAGCTTCCGTCGCAGGTTATTGCTCTTCTTCGAAAAGTTCACTGCTAGTGACGAGTGTGCACCGCAAAGGTGCAAACCACGTGACGCGCAAACAAAACCGAACCCCATGCTATAAATGGTCACGACCAAATATGATCAAGCCGGGCGATATTCCAATCTGCTTCCTCGGCAATATTTATCGAAGAAAAGCGCTTCTTCTAATATTTATCCTTCGAACGAAGGTATGGCATATATATGTAGATAGAAACTTGTACGAAGGTATTTTTTATCATCGAATCCTGCATCACAATAAATAAAGTTATTAAACTACATGTAATATATGATATCTTCATTATTATTCTATTCGAACGAACGAAATAAACCTTATTACTTATTCTATATTTATATATTATGCTATTGCTTTATTTATTACGTAGCACATCAGC
>Ga0209713_10000686_pt1 | contig 19284 bp, 5 predicted proteins | sample ArcOceMetagenome_3_FD_187444 | JGI IMG/M metagenome (GOLD analysis project Ga0209713, IMG submission 187444) | Marine eukaryotic phytoplankton communities from Arctic Ocean - Arctic Ocean- Svalbard ARC20M Metagenome (SPAdes) (version 2) | ecosystem: Environmental > Aquatic > Marine > Oceanic... | reverse complement strand
TGGTGATTAGACAAGCAAGGCTGTAGCCTAGCTGCCTGTGGTATGGGCACACAACGCTTCTGCACTTAGTGCATGCGTTGGCATCGGTGCTCCCCTTTTGGTGTCAATGCCGGTTGCAGCGGTGCTGGCGCCGCTGTGTTAGCGGACAGTGACATTTGCCGTTGGACCAAAAAAATCGACCCTATCCTTGATCGTTTTTCACTGGCCGTGCCTAGCATAGAGTGTTGTTAGCTCCTGCACTGGACACAGTTCGTGTGGCTGCTCGCCTCAATGGCCGAGCATCATGGTCTGTTATAGCGTGGCTCAGTGTAATGGAGCCCGCGTCGTGCTGTCTTTTGTGGCAGTGCTGGTCGAGCTGTTGCTCCTGCTACCTGCTGTTCTGATTCCCGCAGCCTTGCATTAAACCAGCTCTGACCGCCGAAACGATCTGAGGCTCTGGCCATGGGCTCGGTGCAATCGAACAAGCTTCCGTGTCGCAGTTACTGCCGCCGTCGCTGACAACGATATCGCTGCAAGCCTTGTTGTTGTCGCTGCAGCTGCTGTCAATCGTGGACGGCACTGTAGACCTGCCGTTAATAGCTCTTTAAGCTTCAAGATACATCCGCTATGACCGTGCACGTAGTGCTGGTGCATTCAGGGTGTACGCACTCGTACCGTCCTTGTGACATGGCTGCCGGCGCTCCACATGATGTGGGCATCGGAGCAGCGAGTCTATGTAGTCGGTGTCGTATGGTGCAGTGTGGGTGATGCCATCACTGCCTCCTGTAGTGCGGGTTGCTTCTCTTCGGCATCACTTCTGGTGCTGCATGCGCTGCATGTAATGCGAGTATTGTGTGTACTGCACACAGTGTGCGCTGTTACCAGTTGTGACGTTGCGTTGGGTGACTTGTGGCGCTAGTGCCTTGTTGTGCACTCTGTAAGCCGCCAACAATCACGGACTGCAGTATAGATGCCACCAAGGTCGGAGACCGAGCTGCATATCCTGCTTGTTCTCTCGTCAGTGCTGGGCATGATCCTGCCCGTTGCATCTGGTGCCTTCCGCCTGTGGTGGAGGAGGAGGCAGTCTTGTCCTCGACAGAGCTGCTCTCTAGGCGATACATTCTTCTTCGCTGGCAATGGGGCCATCGACTCAATAGTCATGCCCTCGTTCGTGCCAGTAGTGTTGACATAGGCCACTGAGCCTTGTACTCAGGGCCTCAGCTGTGCTTGACCTTGGGGTCGGCGTTGCTGTCGCATGTCGTGGTGCACGTGGTGCACAATGCTTCCGCAGCTCGAATCGATCGCTCCATAGCAATGATGAGCTGGGTACCTCGTTGACTGTTGCTGCGACCCTGCACATGCACCGTATGTACTACTTGTACTGTGGGCGCTGCACAGAGCTTATGTCAAGCTGCTTGGTCACAGGTGTCGCATTCTTCTTAACCTTGGCCGTGCTTCAGTCTGTACTGTCAGTCACTACCAATTACTTGTCATCAGGTGCTTGTGGGAGAGCCATTGACACTGTCAGTGCTCTCTGCCCTTGATGAGTATATATATGGACTGATATGGCCGGATGTGCAAACGATCACTGCAGAGGCATTAAACCATTTGCAATGTCGCCCCCTACTCCTCGATCACTCATGTTCGCTGTTGTCTCTGTCTCTGTAGCTGCTCGGTTGTGTACCTTACTGCCTGGAAGGGCTCTAGGCATGGACCGGCAAGACATTGATGCTTGTCTGTGATCACTGGTGGTGAACTAGCTCAAGGCTGATCCACAGGTAGTGTCTGGGTCATGCTTGCTTGGTGCTTGCGCGCAGAGCATGTGCTATGATGGTACTGCTGATGGGATCATCTAGGAGCTCAGTCAGTGAGTCCCTCCATCTGCAGGCTTGGTTGGCTTCTTTTCTTATGACTGACGTAGTCACAGTGCATGTGTGATGTCACGTAGAGTGCCTTACTCGGAGTTGTTGCTCCTGGTATTGGTCCATCTTTCTCAGTCGTCCATAGTGGTTACTGGCGGTGCGGATTGTGCACACGTCAGTGTTGAACGTCCAGTGAAGCATCATGGGGATATCACAAGACTTCTACTGACCCTCGTCGATAGTTAGCCGTCGCAGAGGTGCTGCGGGCTGTGCATTCTCGTTAGTGCAGCTGGTCTCAGGTACCAAGCAGCAGAATCTGCAGTGTGTGTTCATCACTGCTGTGCTAACGGTGCCGCTGTCTTATCTACAGCTCATTGTGGCGGTGACCCTTCGCTGGTACTATCCGCGCTGGTGGCAGTCGGTCAACTGGATTTGTAACTTCTTGTTGCCGATATACCATTTGACCCTCGTTGGTCGTGTAGCCCTTATGCTATGGTGCTTGGTCTACGTGCTCCTGTCAATCTTACTTGCCTTCGTGCTGGCTGGTGCAGTGCGTACATTGTGGTGTTATGACTGCGCTGACGGAGAGGCTGATGTCTCTACAACGAGAGAAACGGTGGTGTAAACTCTGCCCATGTTGATGCCGTACAGCGGTATGCTGCGTTGTCGGCGCCGTACAATGGCCAGTGTGCCGCTCCTTTTGTCGATGTGGGAGACTCCTTCAATAGTGTGTGTGACACAACGCAATATGCGCTGCAGTCATCGTCCGGTCGCTCGCAGTGCAATGTGTATGCTAACTGGGGATTCGTCGATGCTGCCAACTGGTGTTGGTGTCGTCATTGACATGGTGCTATTACACATGGTGTGCATGCATCATGTCCCTCGTCTATCGTATACGAGGTGCTTGCCTTGTTGGTGCTGGAAGCGTTTGTGATGGTGTGGTTGGTGCACACCGCAGTGTGATGCAGACATCGGCGTTCAGTGGCCGAAGCTGCTAGCTGCTGCTGCTGCATGGAGCTGTTGTGTGTCAAGTGCAGCGTCATTCTGTGACCGCCGACACCCCCGACTTCGCTGTCAGGTACGACGTCCTTCGTGAGCGCCGTGAACACTTACACCCCCGACTTCGTAGCTGTAGCTGTGAAGCTCGCTCGGCCGGGTGGGTAGGCGGGGTCGTGCGCAGCCTGGGCCTTGGATTGTCATTATCCACATCGCCCCGGTGTGTGCTGCGCTGCTACTCCCGTGGTGCTAAAAAATGCACGTTCTCCATATATATGCTTGTGTTTACATCCATCATATATGATGCTACTGCACACGCCTGTCAGCTGTGGCGCTGGGCGTGCTCTTGTAGCCATCATGAGTACCAACATCAGGTCGGGGCCCATAGCGTCCTGTTGTTGATGTCGTTTGGGCAGGGTGGGTATCTACCACCACCACTGCCACAGGTGCCACTCTTGATTGGTGTAGGCACCGATGGCGCGGCACAATGTATGTGTGCCTAGCGCCGAAGCCATCAGTTGTCGTGCTAAATGACTGCTCGTCACTGTCACTTGCCACCTGCAGCGCTCGGTAAGCTGCTGAGGTTTGACAGGGTGTCATGGTGACAAGGCTTATTGCACTCGAGTCGTAGTTACCTCCCATGGCCACCAGTGCTGTAAGTGACTGTGGTCGTGGTGAGGAGCTGTGTCTGTGTCCATAATCGCCGTGCTCAATGCTGTCGTATCACCTGTTTCGGTGCGCAGTGTGGCGTTCGTCATGCTATTCGACTGGTGCTGTGATGCCTAGTGCTGTGTTGCCTACACAGGCACTTGCATCTTCCTTCTTCGTGTCTCTATGTCCGCGGGTATTGTGGTGGCCCGAACCATCTTCTTCCTTGTTATCGTCGTCTATTCGTGCTCACTTCTTAGCTGCTTGTTGCTCGTAACCACCAGTACTGTGTTAGCAGCTGGGGTTGGCGAGGAGCTTACTGTGGTGAGCGTTCCCACATTATCATTGCTGGTGCCGACTGTGTTGTCACCCCCATGGTTAATTATGCCGTAGGGCTTCGTCGACTGTCCTTAGTGCATCTTGGCCACCTTACCACGGTCTAGAAACTCCGCAGGATGGTGCCTATCACTTGTTGATACTGTAGTGCGACAGCTGTGGTGCTGTCTACACTTCCTTCGTTACTAGTGGTGCTCTCTTGCTATGCATATGTACCACTGGGACATTAGCACTGCATATACTGGATGTAATGCAGGCTCTCTGTGCCCTGTGAGTACTATCTGCACCGCTTGTACTGTATGCACTGCATGTACTGTGCTTGTGCAGATCCACTTTAATTTCGTTGAAGGATGTTCCAGAGTGTCGCTCTGGAGCGGGCTGCATGTCCAACTCTTCTTTGACATGAGCTTGTGGGTGACTGTTCGATTCGGCACCGAGATAGACTGGCCTGTGGTGACAGTCTCCTCGTCGTGTGCCCGTCGTGATCGTATGCTGTGCTGCTGCTTGATCATCTCGTTGCTTCTGCTGCTCTACCGTAGGGCTACGGCGTATAGGTATACTCGCTAGCAGAGCGACCTGTCTTGCAATACTCGCGCTCAGTGCATCGTTAAGAGTACACAAGCTTGGTCGTCTTCTTATGCCTGGTCGCTATCCAAGGCATCTTGTTCAGTTCTTCAACAGGTGTTGGCATACCTGTGATGTCGAGTGTGAGTGCTGATCCGGCACCTCACTGATCGCACGGGAACTTAGGGGATTCCTAGTCCGCGTTCGTATAATCAACAACCGGTGTCATCTATCTAGCTAGTGTCAATATGACTCCTAGTGACTCTGAACTACCAGTGAACTTCTTGTCGCCCCATCATGATGCATCATGTGGGCGGGGAGCTTGCTCCACGCAGCAACCATTCGTCTGGTCTGCGGGAGGACACACTATTCACCCAGTCTCGATTGTGTGTAATGTATGGCGTCCTTGCTCTCTCTACTGCAGTCTCTTCTGACCACAGTCTTTTCTCTTGATCTTATATACTAGTAATGTATAGCTACTGCATGTATGGCAGGTGTTGCCGGTGACAATGCAAGCAGCTCTGGAGACCGTTTTCTCCTTCTTCTTGGTTCGCGTCGACTAGGACCTGCCGCTTGTCCCGATCGCCTTGATCGGTTGGCGTGTAACATGTCTACCAGCGACCGTGAACTTCTGCTTCTTCTTCTTGCTGTGCGGAGAGTGTTTGTGGCACATGATATGTATGTGACCACTACCCTCTCTATTGCACCTCCTTCATCATCAGTGTGGGCTGCTGCTTGTACTCGTTGATGGCGGTGGAGTGAACTGCGTCCACAATGCCACCGACTAGCTCTCTTCAGCTTGCGATGCGGAGAGTGTGTGTGGCTCATGGTGTGCGGCCATCACTGATCTCTCTCGCACATCTCTTCTCTTACCACGTGCGGGAAGTGTGTGGCACTTGATGTGTAACCACTGCTCTCTCTGTCGCACTGGTCTTGACTCGCATACTGCGTGCGGTATGTGCAACGGGAGTGATCATTCCCCCTGTTGCGCCTTCTTCATCAGCAGTGTGGGCTGCTGCCTGTACTGGCTGATGGCGGTGGAGTGGACTGCATCCACTATATCACCGACTAGCTTATCTTCACCGATCCGGTCGAGTTGCTTGCTCCGCAATCGGTCGCGATGGCGTGTGTTGGTCGTACCAATCCACAGCACCACCGGCTTAAACAGCTGCTGCGTGTCCCGCTATAAGAGCAGGTGACATCGCAAGCAGCACTGGCGTTCTTCCTCTCCTTCCTGATCGGCTGGACATCTATAACTGTCGATATCCAGCTGGTATGAAGTGATGCGGATAACCATCCGTTGAACCGATGACGTCATCACGTCCAACCACTGGCGGTTCGTCACTGGTCAATTTTGTAGTAGCCGTTGACCGGGAAAGGAGACTTCGGATCGACTCCACGTACACACAACCCAAAACAGGAGGTTTTGAGGCCATTTCGAGCTCGGGTGAGGTGATGCGGATAAAATCCGTTGAACCGGTGATGTCATCATGTCCAACCCCTGATGGGTCATCACTGGTCAAATTTTCATTGCCGCCACTGGTCTGGAAGGGAGGTTTGGGTATGTGACTCCACTTCTCAGCAGTGACATCATGATGTTGGCAATATAGGCTAATTTCAGCCAGTTGACTCATATGAACTTCATCAGCTGTAGGAGCTGGTGCTTCAAACTTTGCATGTAGTTGAAGAGTGGGCTCCTTGAACTTTTCGCGAAGTGTGACGTCACAAATCGTGCTCAGCTCTATTTTGGCATCGTCGAAGCTGTACTCGACACGTGCTACAGTGCAGCACTGCACTGGCGCTGCAATATGGACGTGTTTGACATGAACTTCCGCATTTCTGGGAGTTATGTGCTGTCCTTTTAACACTAGTTCGTACACCGAGTCTGCAAACTATGTGCTAATGCCATCGGCCGTGATCGAACTAGGCTTGGCTGTATAGCCGTTGAAGCCGTTGCTCTGCAGTGGTATGAGCTTTCCACTGACAGGCAGGTCGTGTCCGACATCAAATCGTGCTGTGAGAGCAGTTGGTGCTCCTCCGTTCAGCAGTAGTCACTACTTGGGCTGCCTCAAGATATTAGAGCCTATGAAGCTGTCTCAGGCATCTACACCCCCGACAGCGACATCGCTCGTCTTGATCTGAGCACGAAGCCCACTCAGCCGCTGCTGAGCGTGCTGGTGTGACCGCAATGAGGTGATGCGGATAATTTCCGTTAATTTCCCGCCGTCATCATGTGTGACCTCCTATGGTCCAACTCTGGTCAAATTTGCAAGACCAGCGGTTGAGAGGCCATGGAGAGCGGTACTGATAGGTGGTATTTCGCTGAAATTCAGTAAGATTCATAAATCCTCTGAACGAGCCACAAAACACCGAGAGTACTCGATTCGGATTTCGCATTTCTGAGAGATGAGGGGTCCCCTTTGGCATACAGTTGGAGTACCGACTTGGTCAGCTTTTCCGAAGCTGTGATGTCGCCAATCGTGCTCAGTTCCATTTTCTCAGCTATATAGCTGGCACTGAGCACAGAGAAATCTGGTGTGCAGCACTTGTGCGGCCGCATCACCGATGGGTGACCACATCTCTGGCAATCTTTCCTTTCGCTGACAGCCACTTCGCACGGGCCTTGGGTACTAGGCAGTGGAAGTGTGTGCGAACTCTCATCCAAAAATTCCCGCTCAGCTCTATTTTTGCTCAGCTGCACGGGAGGCACCTGCGTGCCTTGTATTCTCATCAGCTACCGGCGCTGCGCACGTAATTGTGGCTAGCGCCGAGGCCACTAGCTGTTCTGCTGAGTGGCGTAGCTTGTGCCGCACTGGTGGTGCGTACACAGGTGGCGCTGCCTTTACAGGCGCTGCCGTTTCGTCGTTCTTCGACTTGCTGTTGGTCTTTTTGTCCTCGTCCTTCGTCGCAGCCTTCATGAGCCATCGTTCCATGTTCTGGGGCACATGCTGCTCTGCATTGATATGGGGTTGTACCTCGCAAACACAGTATGTATTGTGCTGCTTAGATTGCGAGGGATCAATGCGCGGCAACTGCGCCTGCAGTTCCCATCCGAGAGTGGTTCTCTCGGTTGGTTGTGTCGTTGAAAGACCCCGGAGGGCGCCTGTGAAGGCCTGGACCGTTTATCCCAGAAGCGGGCACCTCCGAAGAGGCCGTAGTCACTCGCAATACAACTTTATGTCCAAACTGTCCATCTTTTCTGGTTCTGCTTGACTGTTCTGCTCATCTTGTTCTACTCACCAAGGAACGCGTCGCGCTCCGAGTTGCTGCTGCTGTTGGAGAGGGACCTGCTCTATATAATCTGTACATGTACACATGCTATGCTATGGGAGAGAGACAGTCTGATACTAGGCTATACAGTACAATCTATCCACCCAGCGCTCGCACCGGTACAACTGAATTGTGCCCCGGTGTCTGACTGAGTGGAGCTGCTTGCAGTGATCTGCGTCCGCTGTACTGCGTTTATGTTCTGTCCAGACTGGCAATTCCCCTCCCCTCTTCATCACACATGCGCCGTCGTAAATCTTCGACTTGGGGCTGCCGTTTGGGGCGCACGCGTAGTGCTGCACCCCCACTTATGACCCCTTAAAATGATCGCCGTCGTGCTAGGAACCGACTGGGAGGATCTCAAGATTTTGAGCATGACACTCGCAACCCTCGGTCCTGTTCACTGACCATTTCAAAGTGTCACCACGTAAATGATGCACACCTTGCGATCCACAAATGACCATGATGCTTGTCGTCTACACCAAGGTTGTTACCATTCGTTTTGATCCTCTCGATGTTTCGAAACTAAAATATTTGCAGTCTCAAAAGAACGGGAGTCCAACCTTTCTTTATCTCGGCTGGTCTGACCTCCGTGGATCCTGGTGTTTCGTTGCTGATTCCGGTTGCTGATTCCGATCGTGTCAATCGGTCGTGATCGGAGATTGCTGCTGCGGCTTGTTGTCGGTGTTCTTGACGTTTACTGCAGCAGCCATTGGATTGTAATCATGCATTTGCTACCACGCTCGTACGGCAACTGGCGCGTCTTGGTTGGCCGGCAGAGGTCCGGCCTTGCGCCTGTGGCCTATCGATGCTAGGGCGTATGCGACCGGGCCGGCCACCGAGGTGGCAGCCGACCGGGCGCGCCCTATCGGTAAAGGTACTGGTTGGTACTTTCTCTTATTGGTTAAGCGTGCCGCTGCGTGCGGCGCTGTTCGCTTAGCTGCGAACTTGCTTTGTTGAGATTGAATAAGTGAGAGAAGCTCCAGAAGCTTCTCTACAAAGGGACACTACAAAGGGACAGAGTCCTGAGAAACTCAGGACTATCTAAGGCGTAAGCGTCTAAGTCTAGTGTAAATGCGTCTAATGAGATCCGGGCGCTAAGGCGCTCCGGCTAGGCTAAGCGCGGGACCGGGCGCGTCTAGGGCACTGTCTGGCAGTCCCCGTAGCGCGCTCCTTCTGTCTCGGCTAATTGGCATCTTGGGCTCTGCTGTGCCACAGGGCACTTTGGATGGGCCTCAGGCACTTGGTGCCTTGGGTCCTTGTATGCGAGCGCACCCCCTGCACTGTTGTCACAGAGCACAGGGCATTTGCATTTCTTGATTGGCTTTGAGGAAGCGTGATGTTGATGTGGTAGTACTGACGTTGAAACCTTTGAAGATCGGTGTCTGATGTTGCTTGCTTGTTGTTGTTTTCTTGTGTGTTGAGGTGGTTCACTATAAGAGCTAATCCACCTCGCAGGGTCCCGTGTTGTGTGTGTTGAGGGGCCCTGTTGGGACTTATGGTACGTCCTTGACCCAGTAGTCGAAGTCGATCTGGACTGTGTTGCCCACGGCAGCAGCTCCTGTTGCAACGTGGTCGGTTGCATCGGGAAGTTGCCACTTGATGTAGCCACACATACAGTGCCAGAAGTAGGTGAACTTCGGATTGGCGAGAGGCTTAGTGAATATGTCACTCCAGTTCTCATCGCCAGGACACCATTGAATAACAACTCGCCCACGTCGTACGTACTCGCGCACTTTGAAAGCGTCGCGGTCGACATGTGTAGTCATAGTTCGGTGCCTGCCTGGATCGGCTACTACTTGAGTAGTAGAGCGAGAATCGGTGGCCAATGTCATGGGTTCCATGTCGGACATCTCGATCTCCTCTTCGAGTTGCTGGATGCTGTAGATCATGCCAGCCACTTTGGTAGTCACTTTGACTTCGGACGATAGCGTGCTGAGGTTGATCCATTTCAGAGACTGACAAAAGCCTGAGATGAGACCACCGTTGCCGCTGATGCCTCCTCCACCAGTGCATAACATGGTGACAGGATCGTCGCAGTGAGAGGCATCGCCGATGCCAATCTTGTTGCATACGCGGTGCCATTGTTCTGGGTGCTCCATGAGGTAGGTGAGGGACCAATTCGAAACATAACGAATCCCCCATACTGCTGCTACATCGATCAGGAACAGACCACAATCCAACAAAGCATCTCGGTGATGTTTGGTGTGGTGTGTACTGTGTCGTGCTAGCACTCTGGATGCATACCATACCTCGGGATGCGTGTAGCATATCCACATAATGTGGCCGAGGATGTGACGGTAGGGCCAAGCTTTGTGCTCGGCGACTGCTGCCTTGTCCGTGATGTCGAGCTCGTGCTCCGTGGCATGCTTGAATGTTGCAGCCATGGGAATCTGTACTTTCGTGCGTCGACTACTTTTTCGTGCATCGAACAGCGAAGCGAACTCCGTGTACATCTTGAGGATGGCTTGCTCCTGCGTGATAGTGCAGGTAGAGAGGCCGTCATCGGTGACACCGTAAGTAACCTTGACGCCAGTGTGAGCAGTGACATTGCGGTTCGTCGTCAACTTGAGTCCTTTGGCTTTAAGCTGGTCGACTACCCAAGGGAACTTGCTGCCTGGACGAATGAGCATGTCATCCGTGTGGATCTGCATGTCTGCTTTGCCAGGAGGTATGTTCGACTCAGGGTACGTCGTGGACGCCGTTGAGGACAGATGAAACCACGCTGCCTCCGTCGATATGCGATCGAAGTGCAGTGGTGGTTCGTGCATCAGGTTGCAGAAGTAGTCCATCCAGATCCTGCCTCCAGCGATGCGCCCGTACGTGTTCTTGGTGAGGGTGTAAACCTCTTCGTTCGGGCTCAGGTAGCGCTGGTAGATCTCGGGGATGATCTTCTTGCCTGTTGCTTTTCTGGCTCTTAGTCTCTTGTAGTAAGCTTGGAACCAGGACCAGTCGATCACATGACGGTAGGTACCGTCGTCGTTCTTGATGATGTTGACAGCGTGTGCCCAGCTCATCATACGAACGTAGATCTTGATCGGATTGCCTTGGCCGTCGAGACCAGCCTTGGGAACGTTGTAGGCAGATGTGACGTCTGCTTGTCCACATTGTTCTTCTTTAGGTACTTGGGCTTCGGCCGCGAACCAGTAGCGGAAGGACTCTGCACTTGGCGCAGCATGATGGCTGCTGCCGAAGAAGTGCACGCCCTCTTTCTCGTCTGATCCGTCAACTGCGACTCGCCACTTGCACTTGTCAAGATTCCCAGAAGGGGTCACTTTCAAAGTTGGAACTTCTGACGGTCGTAGTGGAGTGGTGCCCAGCGCCCAGCAATCTTTTACTGTGGCTCCCTCTCGGGTGAACACCCCCATCGCGGTTAGCTGCTTCAGTTCTTCAGCTGCCGCATAGATGAAGCCTTGGCACAACTCCCATGGCTGATTAGCCAGGAGCTGCTCCATCGACTTGTAGCTCTTGTTGAACTCGGTGCTTTTCTCTAGTAGCCATGACTTCGACCACCCAGGATTGTGCTTGTGCAGCTCGTCCTTGGGTGAAGCTGTGAACTTGGCCGCGGCTGCATATGATGCACCCCCGACTGCGATATCCCATGCTTCGAGTACTTGCCCAGCACAGATATCAACTTCGTGTGCTGCGAGTTCTGGATCGTTCGCTTGCTTCATATGGAAGTCAAGGAAGATATGATCAGCTTCTTGGAGCTGACTGGCTTGCGCCATGATCCTGTTCGACGCTTTGTTGACCCCATCAATCTCCATTGGCGTAGGTGGACCAACGTTGATCTCGGGTCGCTGTTGCGCCGTGATGAAGGTAGACGCCGCTAGTGCAGCTGCATCAACTTCATCTGGATCTTCAGGGTCTGACTTGTTAGTCGAGACCAACTTGAGGACTCCGGTGCCGATGTCGTACTTGAAGTCACTCACTGTGTACTTCAAGTCTCCTTTCTTGCCAGGGACGATCATGCCGATGGCCTCCTTAGCGTTGACTCCGTCGAGCATATCGAGTCGCTTCTGCCGGTATACCGTAGTGACTTTTGACGCCTTGTCTGTCTTGCGCAAGTTGTACTCTTGCAAGTCATCAAGGGACGTATCAAAACGGGGCTTTTGGCGACGGTTGCCGTGTGCTTTTCGAGGAGCCTTCTGTGGAGTGTCCGGTACTTCAGGAGTGTAGACCTCAGGCTTGGTTCGATCGGTTCTGCCTTGGACTCGTTCTCCAATGCTGGGTTGCTCCTCTTCTTCGTGCATCGCTTTAGGATGGGAGGATCCAGGTTGGATTGCCTGCAGATCGATCTGGACAGTCTTCAGGTTGTCCGCAATCTTGTACTCAGTCGGAATAGGTCCGAGAGTAGAGATCATCTTTTGCGCCTCGTTGTAGAAGGGCTCTTCATCTTCGTCAATGTTGGTGCTGTACTCATCACCGGTCTTCAAATGGCCGTGAATGAGCTTCTCAACTCCAACGCTTAGATGGCCTGTCTTTTCGGTGAGCAGGTCTTTGAGGTAGTCTGGTGTCTTGCCAGCAAACTTGAACAGAACTCGGAGTGGGTCTTGCTCGTAGGGGAAGCACGTTACTCGGCTTCGGCCCATCTGACGAACAGCTTCTCCGCTCTTGTCCAGCTCGGGGACTGTGATCACAATGATCTGATCCTCGTGAGTGGCTGACTCAACAAGGCCGCCGAAGAGACCAATCTGGCCTCGGCTTTCAGTCTTGTTGCCTGCCGCATGATCTCTGTAAATGCACACGCATCCAAAGGGACCAGGGAACATCTTCTCGAAGTCAATGGGTCGGTCTTTGAGATCCGCCATTGGAACGTGATTGCTGCCGCTGTTGTGCACGCAATTGCCGCAGTGCAGACCGAAACGACCAGCAAGGTAGGCGAGCTTGTGTCGCCACTTCTTGTCGCGACCGCCTTCAGCGTCGCTCGTGATCAAGACGTTGAGCAAGTTGGACCTAACCGCTTGGTTGTAGATCGCGTTACTGCCCTCAGCCATAGCTGCTTCGTTCTTGACTTTGGCACTCGTGATGTCCACATGCACCCCCAGGTCGTTCATCGCCTCCTTGGTTAAACGGGAGCGTGCTTGTCCTGATGGGTCAAATCGCATCACATAGCAGCGGCATCCGTGTGCCTCTACCCATGCAATGAGGGACTTGAGTGTATCGTACAATGTAGTTGACGTCATGTCAACTTGGCTGTACGCATGTCGGATGTTGTATCCGATGCATGTCGCAACCATAACATTGTTGACGGTGGAGTAGCCGTTGATGTCGATCATCGTTGCACCGGTGCCAGTGATCTCATCTAGAGCAATCACGGCGTAAGGGTTGCATGCCTGCGCCAGCTTGAATCCAGTAGCGTTGAGCAAGTAGCGACGGGAGTCCGCGCTCAAGTCTTCGTTCGCTTGGTGCTGCTGTACTGCCGTGTCGGCAATATCTTGACGGGAAGCATGCTTGGTGCTGTAGGTGCGGTGACCACATGGCTTTTCCTTGCATGAACCGAGGGTGCACTTCAGACAGTCCTTGACTTTGAACTTGTGTGCCCCTTTCAGGTTGATCTTGCAGTTGACGATCTCACCACTCTTGACTGCTTTCTGGAGCGCTTGAGGGTGACGATGTCCGATGAGATAATGGGCGAAGAGGAGTGGATCCACTTCACCTACTCTGTTCTTGAACTGCATCAATTCAGATTCGATGTGCTGGGTGACGAGTTGCAGACGATCGAAAGCCTTCTTGCAATCTTCTAAGTTGCCGCCGGTTGCGCATTCGTTGAATTCTGCCCAAACTTCGGCTTCCATCCGCGTATCGTACTGCGTTGGTGATGGAGGACAGAGGGTGATAATGCCCTTCTGCTCTTTTGCAACTAGAACACGATGTGCAATCGTCTTTTTGAGTTCCAGCGGTAGGTCGATCATTTTGATGACCGGTACTTTCCACTTTCGCATCAGCCATTCGTACTGCTTGATGTTGCTCTGCCAGATGGCTGGCGTACCAGTGCCATTGGCGTTGTCAACGAAGGAGAGTGGAGATCCCTTGTAGCCGAGGCCTTCGGTGCCTGTCGCGATCATGTAGAACACGGAGTTGGGGATTACCAATGCTTTGATAACCATGCACTTAAGCACCCAACCTTCGCGTGTATCGCTGCTCCAACAAACGACCCAATCAGCGATGCCAGTAGCCGCAACAGCATCTCCTTGAGCTGCCTGTATGCGGTATCGACTTTCGTCTGACCTGTAGTCGCGCTGGTTGCACGTGAATTTGCCTCCAGTAGGGATAGTGGACTTGCCGCAGCCGCTGTCAACCAGGGCGTGCTCAGAAGTCTCCATGGTGGTAGCTCCACCAGCGATGATATGACCGAATCGAGAATCGAGGTAGCTGTCTTCTACCCTCTCACCCCCGACTGCGATATCGTTCGCGTCGGTCCATATCGGAATACTAGGTGCACTGATGAAGATACGATCACCAGGATGGTGATGGTGGACGTAGGTCGCAACTTCAGGGGTCGACTCCACGTACGCACAGCCCAAAACAGGCGGTTTTGGGGCTATTTTTAGCTCAGGTGAGGTGATGCGGATAAAATCCGTTGAACCGATGACGTCATCATGTACAACCCCTGGTGGGTCATCACTGGTCAAACTTTCATGACCATCACTAGTCTGGAAGGGAGGTTTGGGTATATGACTCCACTTCTCAGCATCAATATCATGATGTTGGCAATATAGGCTAATTTCAGCCAGTTGATTCGCACGAACTTCATCAGCTGTACGATCCAATGCTTCAAACTTTGCAGGTAGTTGAAGAGTGGGCTCGTTGAACTTTCTGCGAAGTTTGACGTCTTGAATCGCACTCAACTCTATTTTTGCCTTGTCGAAGCTGTCATGGACACGTGTTACAGTGCAGTACTGTACTGGCACGGTGACATGGTCGTGTCTGACATCAACTTCCGCAATACTGGGAGTTACTGGCTGTCCTTTTGACACCAGTGAGTGTCCTTGGTCCGGAGTGATCGCACAACTTGGCTTGAGCGCTCCGTGACTAACATCGGTGATAGAGCCGTTGAGATACTCAGTATCCAGCATATTGGCAGTCTCCTCGGTGATGATGTGATTAACGGACAAAACACGCTGACTAGGAGCACTTCCTTGTACCACTGACGTCCCGGCATTACCCTGTCCTCCAGCCGAAGCTGTAACTAAGGAATCAGGGCATAGACCGGCGACCGGGATAGAAGTGCCAGTGTAATCAGGTGCGTCAGTGTCATCACTTTCATCATCTCGGGAGCCGCCTACCAGTGGAGGATCGATCATCCCCGATTTGGTATGCTTCTTCCTGAGTCTGTGCTCAATGTCACTACAGATGTCGTCACGTAGCTGGTGCGCCAGCTGGCGCTTGTACCTCCAGAATACTCGATGAACTTCGCTCTTCGCTTTCTTCTCTTGCATAGCTGCGATGTCATAATGAGCATCGAGTAGGCTAGCACATCGGTGCAGAGCGAGTGACAAAGTCTTTCCCACCAGTGTATCCAATGTCATATTGAACAGAGGGATAGTGATGGGCTTCGTGACTCGCTGCGCCTCTTCGTTGGGTAGTAGGCGCTGTCGTTCGCCGATGTGGTATTGGTATAGCTCCTGCTTGAGCTCTTCGTGCATGGCTCGCCAGATCACACAATCCTGAGGAGTGATGGTCATGTCGAGCTCAGATATGGGAGCATCCTTGAGGTGGAGCTCCCAATCCTCTTCACCGTTGAAGTCATGCTGCCCGTCGAAGGACAATCTTGATCTCGCGGGCATCGCTGCTTGAGCGGTGGTGAATAGTGCACGTGCCCTCGCGAATGCGTTAGGGCCTCTAAATCCTCGGATGACGGAGTGACTGGAGTACCTCCATGTTGACTCCGCGCCGTGGAAGTAGTATTTCCATAGCTGGTCACCTTCAGTGACGTCTAGGACGACATAACACTCGTGTGTGCTGAAGTGACCTCCGTGTCTTGGGTCAGTCCCACCCCCGTCTGCGTCCTGCAGTAGCAGAGTCAGCTGCTGCAGTGCTATGACGGCAATGGGGTCGGACTCAGGATCGGTGACGCCGTCTGAAGACGCATCGCCTTCGTCGTCATCATTTCCTGATGACTCGTCACTCTTCGGTGGCATGTTGAGGACGCGTACAGGGTCAGTCCTACCCATGTTGGTGTGACTCCTGGTACGTGCGCTCATGACTGTAGGTGGTGGTGACTTTTCGGCACTGAGCATCGGAGTAGCGTCTTGGTCGCCCTCGCCCGGTGCTAGGAAGTCATCCTCACTCGTAGACAGCTCACCGTCACCTTCAGATCCGCTCTGTCCGACACTGTGGCCGTCAGATGAGTCTGAGTGCTGGTCGACGTTGAGCTCCACAGCTAGTGCTGCTGCAGCCGAAGTTTCTGCGTCTAGACGCACCCTTTCGTTGCCGGCGGTGATGGCACCTGCCATAGCAGCTGCCTCAGCGTCCAATAACGTCGGAATGTCGCCAACGGGCAGGTTTTGACCCTTAGTGGCCCTGATATGGGCTACCGAGTCGATAACGGCCTGTGGTGTGCGTTCCATCGTTGTGGTGACATCACTTGCAGCCATAGCTGCTAGGTGCAGTGCATGGGCTTGATCTTGGAGCATCTTGCGCATGTCAGCTAGTGCTACAGATGCTGCAGTAGCTGCCAGTGCAGCTATACGAGCTGCCTCCAACACTGCCTTGTGACTGTAGGGGCTTGGGTCAGAGGAGTACTGCTTGCCCAAGCCCTGTGGCTTGACATGGGGGTCGGACCGATAGGTCGAGACCGTAATCGTGGACTTGACGACTTGGCTCAGCTGCTCGGACTCACACATGCCATCATCGAGATGGATGGTGCTAGTGTTGACCGCAGCAGCTGCCATTGGCACCTCTTCGTGGTGCATCTCCTCTTCGGCCGTAGGCACATGAGGAGGTTCTTCACCAGCAGCTGGATCGACACATGGAGTGCCAGCAAAGAAGTCCGACTGGTTGAGGGACTCCATAATTTCAGCTTGAGTTAGTCCACGTGCCTTGCAATCTTGGAACAGTGCCATCGCCTGAGCCGCGTTCGTGCTCTTTGGTGTAGACGTAGTCGCACTGCCTGTCGATGCTGCAGCACCTCCAGCGGTGGAGGTGTTAGCTTTGTCCGTGTGGGTGAAGCCACAGTTGCCTTTGGCGTGTCTGTGGCACTCCTGACCGTTTGCATCGTAGTAGCATCGGCCGCTGGACTTGCAGTCATCGAAGGAGACCTTCTCGGTGAAGCGGTTCGTCTTCTGACCGCCGCCCTTAGCACCTTTGCCCCCTTTGGATCCTTTGGACTTACTCGTTGATCGACTACCTTTGCCACCTCGATCGCCCTTGCCTTTGCCGCCGCCCCACTTCTGTCGGGCGTCCCGGCCTATGGACTTGCTCTCGAATGGCTTGCTCGCATCGTGTACACCAGCAGAGCATCCTGCAACGGTACCGTGCGTGCACTTGCCCTTGACTTTGAAGAATGGACAAGCATGTGCTGCACCGGCGGTTGCGGCGCCACCAGGTGACTTCTTGGTCTTGCCCGGTTGCTTGGAGCGGTGCACCAGTTGGTGTTGCTCCATGAGAGAGATGTACTGTGCCTGCTGAGCCGCCGATGCTGAATCGGGGTACAGTGGGTTGACATCAGCCTTCTCACTCGCCAGCTCCTGCCACTTGGCCAGGAGGCTGTCCTTCTGCTGTGTGACGTAGACGTATCCGAACCAACGGTCATAACGGATGGTTGTCGGAATGTCCTGGCAGTTGAACCAGTCGAGGGGCTCCTCGTTGCCTGCCATGAAGTCTAGTAGATGGGTCAGGGCGCCTTGGATATGCTGGTGCCTCTGTCTCTTAGACGCTTTAGCCGCCTCAGCACGTTTTGACTGCTTGGCGGCCACATGGACAAGGTGAGCGACATGATCCGACTCGAATTGGACCTGTAGCTGCTCGCACACAGTTTCATGAGTGCGTTTGGCAACTCTGACTGCTTGTGCCTCCTCGTCGGTCGTCAATCCTGACGATCTGATGTCGGTGCACCTGACTTGGAGCTCTTGTGCGTGCTGAGCCAGTAGCTGCTGGTAAGCCAGCTGGCGACCGGTCTCGTACGTCTTCTCGTCGTCCGATGACTCATCCGATGATTCACCCTCTTCAGGGATGAGGGGATCGAAGAGGTTGTCGATCTGGACTTCCTCCTCTTGCTTCTCCTCTCCTAGACGCAGGTGCTTCCTTGCCTTGGGAATCTTTGTACGCAGAGGGGGCAATGACTGCATAGCACTGGTGTGCGTACGCAGCATCTTCGCCATAGCCGGAGTCTTAGGTGGTAGTAGCTCCCCGTCTTGGTCGAAGGATGGTGTAGCTTCTTCTAGCTCCGTGCCGCCCTCGCGTTCGATCTTGCGCATCTTCTCTTTTGCGTTGTGCGCTCGAATGACGGCCAAGACCAAGTTGTACATTCTTGGCATATGCTCTCGGTACACTGCACCGATGTCATCCTTTGAGGTCATCTCGCGGTAGTTCAGCGCATTGTTGCTGCTGCTATCCTCTACGATAAGACCGTTCTGGATCATTTGGGTAAGCTTATACACCAACTTTGGATCCTGTCCAGCACTGTCTGTGAGTAACTTCATCTTCCACTCATGAAACTTGCTGGTGCCAAGTGTAGTGATGGTGTCCAGAGCTTTGCCTGTGAAACATCCTTGCAACTTGATCGCGGCACCTTCGACCTTCTTGAGAATCAAAGCGTTCGCTGCAGCCACCGCTTGCGGCGTGGCTTCCACCCTAATCTTGCTCAACTCCAATTCAATGTGTTGGAGGAAGAGTCCTGGAGGGTAACCTTCAGCAGCCTGCTTAGTGAGCAAGGCTTCTGCTGCTTCTTTATATGCATAGGAAGTGAAGTCTTCTATCGTTAGCAGGAAAGACTTGCCTTCCCAGCATGCATACACCCTTCTGTCACCAGCCTTGAGGCTTGCTGAGAGGGTTGTAAGGAATTTTGCACACTTTGCAGCTTCAGAGCCTTCGCCAGAGTATTTGCTCTTCGGTAAGGTCATGAAGCTTGTGCGGTTGTAAAAGCTTTTCGATAACGATTGGTTAGATCCATCGTCATCACTGTCTCGGACGTCTCCAAGGCTTGCCATATTGGCAAGGCTTTACGGTTTTCTTGTAGGAAGCTCCAGAAGCTTCGTTAGATCTTGTACACTTGCTACCACGCGCGTATAGGGTCTCCGCTGCAGACGGAACCTTATACGGCTGGCTAGCGTTAGTGTAGCGGGCCACGAGGGTGTCCGCTAAACTCCGCCGGAAGCTAAATAAGCGTCCAGCAGTCGCTAGGCCTGGGGGTTTTGAGTACGCTCGGCTGGAGCGTGCTTCTTGGGGGCAAGCTTAGCTGCTTGCTGCTTAGTTAAGTGAGAGAAGCTCCAGAAGCTTCTCTACAAAGGGACACTACAAAGGGACAGAGTCCTGAGAAACTCTTCTGATCTAAGGCGACAACGTCTAAGTCTAGTGTAAATGCGTCTAATGAGATCCGGGCGCTAAGGCGCTCCGGCTAGGCTAAGCGCGGGACCGGGCGCGTCTAGGGCACTGTCTGGCAGTCCCCGTAGCGCGCTCCTTCTGTCTC
>Ga0209713_10000685_pt1 | contig 19288 bp, 12 predicted proteins | sample ArcOceMetagenome_3_FD_187444 | JGI IMG/M metagenome (GOLD analysis project Ga0209713, IMG submission 187444) | Marine eukaryotic phytoplankton communities from Arctic Ocean - Arctic Ocean- Svalbard ARC20M Metagenome (SPAdes) (version 2) | ecosystem: Environmental > Aquatic > Marine > Oceanic... | reverse complement strand
CGGCGTCGTGCCGCGCGACGTCGAAGAGCCAGGCGCCCAAAAGCTTCGCCGCCGCGCCACCTCCAGTCCCACGATCGATCACGTCCCCGGGCCTCCGGCCCGGCGCCCCGATCCGGCTGTTCGGACTCTGACCACGGAGGCGATCCGATAGCTAACCGCCTAAACAGCCTAAACAGAAGGGGTACAACACGAATCTGCTGCGAGCCATTCAGTGTCTCCCCACGTGGGCTCTCCTGACCGGCAGCTTAGGAAAAGCAATGATCTAAAGTATCTAAAGTATCTGTGTCATCCCCCGGGCGCCGAAATCTAGAACGCACGCAACCCATTCCAATTCTCCTACCTCCGGATCCTCCATAGCCGAGTACGTGGTTCTAAGAACGCAGATTACACACACGACGTGTCACGAGCAGCACGAGCCCAGGTTGTAGCGGCTGATCAGCGCGCCCTCCTGCGCCATGATGTTCTTCATCGTCGTCGTGTTGAAGTAGTGGCTGCACGGCGCGTGGTTGGACGCCATCTCCTTCGAGTTCTTCAGTGACGCCCAGTCGGCGAACGTCGAGTTGCCGCCGCACCCCACGAACTGGTTGACGCACTTCTGGACGTCGTCGACAAGCGAGTGCGTGCGCGCCCAGCAGTGCACCTGCGACTCGTCTGGAACGCGCTTGTGCAGCATGTTGGACATCGACGAGAGCTGGTGGTCGGGGTTGACGTTGCCTTTCGCATTCTCCATCATCAGGTAGCCCTCGAAGGTGGTCTTGTCGTTCGCGCTCTGGTAGGGCGGCGAGCCGCCGTCGTACTTCTGCTTCTGGCCCTTGGCACGGTTCCTGTCGCTGCCGTACGCCCAGTTGGACAGCGCAAAGTCGCAAGGCCTTCGCACCAGCCCGATCACGAAGTAGTTGTGCGCGTCCGCCGACGTCACCTGCAGGTCGGTGGCGTCGTCCTGGATCACCAGGGCGCCGTTGGGCGGGAAGGAAGCGAGCGCCGCCTTGCTGGGCGGCGAGTGGCTCGTCAGCCGGCAGCAAGACGGCTTCCCACCGAAGACGGTCGACAAAACGCCCTTCATCGTCGAGCCACCCGTCTTGCTGATGTGGTTGTACATCATGCCGATGGGCTTGCCGGGCGGGCAGTGGCCCCCGTGCGCCGCCTCCTCGCTTGGCTGCAGCGACATGGGCGCTCCAAGCGTCGAAGCAAGCACGGTGCCCAGCATTTTTACAACTTTTTCGCTGCGAGTTTCAGGCAAGGCTTCCTAATAAAGTAACGCAAGGGTGACAACACGGTTACACAGGCACTCGCAAGTTGCAGGACTCGCGGGCCGCTCGGTTATCGACATCTGGACTGAAGTTCATTTTGGGTTCACAAAGAATTTATCATGGGTCGCCTTCACGAAACAGTGCAAAGGCTGCGCCTCAGCAGTCCAGGACGGTGGGCTGCCCCTGCCGCGGGGTCGAAGGCAGCGGCGGCAGCGGCGCCGGCGTCGGCGTGCTGCTCGGTTGCTGCAGCTGTAGGCGGCGCGTCCGACCGGGGCGGTCCTTGAGCTTGGCGCGCGTCTCCTCGCGCGGCGTGTGGTACGCCTCGTGGAGCTCCTCGCGCTCGTGCGCGTTCTCCTGGTGGTGGCGCTCCTCCGCGGCCAGCTCCGCCGCCTCCGGATCTGCGGTGACCGCCGCGGCGGCCTCGCCCCTGCGCAGCGCGAGCGCCGCCTCAGCCACGGTGCGCTCCTCGCGCATGTGCGCCGCCACGTTCTCGTCGAGCAGCGCCTCGATGCTCATGCCGACGTCCCACCCGACGAGGAACTCGTCGAAGCCGACGCGGCCGTCGCCGCTCGTGTCGAGCCGCGCCATGACGTCCGCGTGCTCCCGCGCGCTCAGCTCGCGCCCCATGCCGTTGCACAGCTGGCGCAGCTCGTCGCCGTCGATGTACTCGTCGCGCCCCGCGTGCAGCGCGAACATCGAGCGCGCGATGGCGTGCGTCGCGTGGCCCGCGTCCGCGCGCAGCGACAGCGACAGCGACTCCAGCCGGCTGGCATCGCGGCCCGCGGCGGCGGCCGGCGCCTCACTCGGTCCCGCCGGCACGGCCGTGCCTGCGCCTGGGGTGCCACCACCGCCACCCGCTCCGGCCGACCCCTCGCCAGGGAGGAAGGCACCGCGTCCTTGCGCGAGCGGCGGGTGGCGGTGGCGCCGAGTGCCTGCGCCACCAGCGCGACACTCACCGGACAGAAGGCGCCCGGGTAGGCGGCGAACGCGAGCGCCTTGTACAGCCCGCCAGAGATCAGGTCCTGCGGCGTCGTCTCGAAGAAGCGGCCGAACTCGCAGCCGCCGTTGTCCATGTCGTTCTCGTGCAGCATCACAGTCGGGAAGCCGGCCTGGCGTGCACGTCGCAGCTCCGCGGCGAGCGCCTCGCCCTGCGTGCCGAGGTAGGTCTCGTGGCACAGGTACAGCAGCATGTGCGTCGCCCCCGGCGGCTGAAACTGGCCGCCGCCACGGCTCTTGCTGCGGCTCACGCGAATGCTGCGGAGACGGCTGCCACGGCTCTCGTTCCGGTTCTCACCTTCACCACTGGTTGTGGCTGGTGTCGTGGAGACCTCCAGTGTGCTGGCCATGCCAATTCGCAGCCGTTCCGCGGCAGCGGCGGCACCCGGGTTGTTGGGCGAGGCGTAGAGCGTGACAGCGGATCGGAAGGCGAGCGGCGTGCGCGTGATCTCTCCGGGAACGAACAGCGGCACCGACAACTGGTCGGCAAACGAGGGGCAACCGAACAGCAGCTGCTCAGCCAGCAGCTCGAGGCTTACCAGCTGAAAGTCCTTGATGCGGTGCCACTCGATGACAGACCGACCATTGAAGACTGGCCCTCGCAGCTCATCGGGGCACTCCTCGTCACGGATGAAGTCGAGCTTGGCGCCGCCGCGCACTGGGTCGTGCACGAGCGTGATCGGCTTCTTCTTTTCAACGGCGCAGTTCGCCTCGCGCAGGCAGTTGCCGCTCTTGAAGTAGCCCTTGGAGACGAAGATCATGATAACGGCAGACGTGTCGACGTACTCCTCGAGCGCGCCAGTGTCCTCGAGGTCGTCGACGTCGAGGAAGATCGAGACGCCGGGCATCAGCAGGCAGAGCTGCCGCTTGATGGTGGCGCACTGGTCCTGGCCGGTGCTCCAGATATGCGAGAGGAAGAGGTGCCAGCGGTGCGCCGCGTGCAGCGTGAGGTCGGGCTTGTGCTCGGTGCTCACAAGCTTCAGAACGGGCAGCCGCGCGGCGGCAACGAGCTGCTGCGCGCCCATGCACGCCGCCAGCACGAGCGCGAAGACGATCGAGCCGATCATGCCAACGGAGACGACAGCGGCGTCGAATCCGAAGGCGTCGCGCAGCTGCTGCGAAAGCACGTCGTCGACGGCGTCGGTGAGGACGCCCACCTTCAGGACAAGCGAGAAGAAGAAGAGCGCCGTGAGAGCGAAGCCACACGCTCTTGCAAAGATATCATCGCCGTCGTCCTTGAACGGGTCGGCGATGCTGCTCAATAGAGTGAAAATCAACGAGAAGAGGAAGGCGATCAAGAGCTGCACGATCGAGCCTGGCTGAATGAGCGCGGCAAACCCCACGAGGAAGAGCTTCTTCCACGCCTCGATCAGCTCCCACCACAGGTAGGCGGGCTCGTAGTCTCGCACGAGGAAGGCGAGCGCCTTGGAGAGCGACGTGGGCTTGTTGTCGAGAATCGCCTGGCGCCCAAGGAACAGCAGCGCAACGTACAACAGCGAGATGCCGACAGGGTAGAGCGCGATGCCCAGCCACGCCAGCGACTCGGCACGTCCATGCTCGTCAGTGCCACACTCGACGGCATAGTCGGCGCGCAGGTACGAGCGGCCCTCGTGGTCAAATTCCTCGCATGAGAAGGCGCGGAACGCGGCGGACGAGACCATTGGAAAAACGAGGAAGGAGAGTGGAAGCAGCCATGGCAGCGACGCCAGCAAGCCGTGATTCACCCGCGATCCCTTGGCCCCGCCTGCACAGGAGAGGCTGCGCATGACAAACCCGAGCACGAGCAGCCCTGCGACCCCGACGGGCAGGAGCATCGTGGTCATGAGCTGCTGCTTGTAGGTTCCGAGGCCGAAGCACTGCATCGGCAGCCCGATGCCGCCAATGTTAATGCTGAAGAGCTCGAAGACCGAAAGCAACTGCTTCAAACTGCTTGACAGATTCGGGCATGGGCACCTCATACACGCTGGCGACGCGCGTCGCAACCTGGTAGAAGCCCAGCAGCTGCTTGCCCTTGGCACGCAGGGAGAGCTGATTGTACAGGCGTGATAACCGCTGGCTGAGTCTGTCGAGGCTGCCAATGTGGCGATGCGGCTTGAAGCGAAGCCACAGCAGCACAATGACCACCGTAGCCAGCACGGCGACGACACCTAGCACGAGTGGCACCGCCACACTGCCCTCGCAGGGCAAGCACTCCGACTTGTCGCCATCGTAGTATCGTGAGGTGTCGGTGACGTTGCACAGCCTGCAGTACGGCCCTGTGAGCCACAGCTTGCAAGGACCCTCGCCAACACCGAGGCCACCGACGCAGCCCGAGTTGTCCCCGTGGTCGGGGCACCGGCGCAGCTCGTTGCTCAAGCTCGAGGTGCGGTAGTAGCCGGTCAGGATGTACAGCTGCTGCAGGATCGATCCCGGAGCGGTGCAGTCAGAGCCGACGGGGCAGACCTGGCACAAGAGCGAGCCATTTGAAATGGTCCCGTAGTAGTTCGCCTCGCAGATGCAGTCTGCCAGACTCGTCTTGCTCTCGCCGTTGGTGAACGAGTTGGGCGGGCAGTAGGTGCAGGCGCTCTGGTCACTGGCTCCGACTCCGTCGTTGTACGTGCCGAGGCCACACGGGATGGCTTTGCCAGCCGAGCACCACGAGCCCTCCGAGCAGCGGAGGCACTCGTCGGCGCTCCGCAAGCCGAGCTGGTCGCTGTAATTGCCTGGTCCGCAGGGCGTGGGCGCCGAGCTGCCCTCGGCGCACCACGCAGTGAGTGGGCAGATGTCACACGCGGTGGCGTTTCGCGACGCCTGGTACGAGCCCGCCTCGCACTGCTGACACGTCGCAGTGCCCAGACCAGGCGCGAAGCTGCCTGAAGCGCAGACCGTCGGCGCCTTGGAACCGGCGAGACAAGCACTCCCAGCGAGGCACGGCAAGCAGCCATCCGCCGAGGCAAGTCCCGTGGCGTTGCTGTAGCGGCCCTCCGGGCACGGCGTTGCGAATGCGTTACTTCCGGCACAGTAACCGCCAGCACCGCAGGGCTGAGGCTCGCCCGTTGCGCCGGGGCACATGAAGCCTGCGGGACAGAGCTCCGTGCACCACGGCCCGTTCTGCGCTGACTCGAGGTCGGATGCGCCCGAAATTCCTGGAGCGCAGGCGAGTGGAAAGTCGGCAGCCACGCTGCTGTTCAGCGACTGCTGGCTTGCTCCGGCAGCGTTGAGGAAGCGCCCCAACGGAGCCGGAAGCTTGTAGGTCACCTGCCCCTCGGTGCGCATGATGCTCGGCTCGCTGTTGTGCACGAAGAGCGTGCCACCCGTCAGCACCACGCCCTCGCCGGTGGTGCTTCGCACGTGCAGGGCGCTTCCACCATCGGTGGCATCGTTCTCCTCGAAGCGGCAGTTGGCAAAGACGCCTCGACCACTGTCGATCAGCACAGCGCCACCTTTGACGGCGCTGTTGCGCGTGAAGTTGCACGCCTTCGCCTCCACGACGCCCTCGTCGACGACGGCGAGCGCGCCTCCCTCCGTCGCGTTTCCACCATCGAAGGTGGTGCACTCGTCAAGGTCGACGCGGCTGCCGTTGACGTGCACCGCCCCTTGCATCGTCAGCCCTCGCAGCCGGAGGTTGGGCGCTCCCGGCAACGTGCGAAGCAGCTGGTGGCCCGCCATGGGTGTCAGCGTGACCTTGCTGCTGTCGGTGGTGGCATCGCCGGACGACGACGCCAGGCGGCGCTGCTCGTGGGCGGTCGCCGATCCGGCAACGATCGAGACGCCGCTGGCCACGACGCTTGCGTTCAGCTCGAGAGTTGGCAACTCGGAGTAGTCGCCGACGGGCACCACGATCTCGACCAGCAGACCGGCCGATTCGTCGGTGTAGAGCGTCGCAAACAGCGCGACGAGCGCCTCGAACGAATCGGCCACAGACAGCTTCGCGGGCGGTGGTGGAGAGGGCGGCGGCGGCGAGGGTTGCGGGGGCACGGGTGGGGGAGACGGCGGCGGAGGCGAAGGTGGGGGTGAGGGTGGTGGCGATGGCGGTGGAGGCGAGGGCGGTGGAGGGGAAGGCGGTGGAGACGAGGGCGGTGGTGGTGACGGTGGAGGCGAAGGTGGAGGCGGCGTGGGGGGCGGCGACGGCGGAGGCGGTGGCAGCGAGGGCGGCGGCGACGGGCAGCCGACGGTGACGCCGCCAGACAGCCACCCGCTGTTCGAGTACCACCACGTGCCCGCTGCCTCGGGGCACTGCGCGGCCAGATCGTCCCAGCTCGACAGCGCCGCGCTGCCGCTGGTGTAGTCGGAATGCACGTGCCAGTCGCTGTAGGTCGCCCAGAAGTACAGGTAGTTGGAGCCGCCGCTCTGCTTGTACACGTAGCGATCGAACTGTGCATCACGCCGTCCATCCTGACGTACGTGCCGGCCCTGGCAGATTGGGCGGAGAGGGCGCCGCCGCTGAGCACGACCTCGACCGCCTCGCACCCGCACGCAAACGGCGGCGGAGGCGGCGGTGGCGAGGGCGGCGGAGGCGGCGCCGGCGCGAGGCCCGGTGGGTGGGGCGGCGGCGGCGACGGGCAGCCGACGGCGACGCCGCCAGACTGCCACCCGCTGTCGCTGTTGTACCTCCACGACGTGCCCGCCGCCTCGGGGCACTGCGCGTCCAGACTTTCCACGCTCGTCAGCCCCGCGGCGCCGGTGGTGTAGTCGCCCGACACCTTCCATTTGCTGTAGGAAGTCGAGAAGTACAGGTAGTTGACGCTGCCGCTCTGGTGGTACACGTCGCGCCCGCCCTGTGTCACGCCATCCATCCACATGTACGTGCCGGCTTTGGGGCCCTGTGCGCTGAGGGCGTCGCCGCTGAGCACGACCTCGACCGCCACGCACCCGCACGCAAACGGTGGTGGCGGCGGCGAGGGCGGCGGCGGAGAGGTGTGACCTGAGGCGACGGGCCTCGCCAGCCCGAGCAGCAGCATCACGGCCACCTGCGACCAACCGCGCGGCGACGAGGCGCTGGCGACCCGCTGCCCCCCGCGCCGCAGCAGTGCCCACGCTGCTGAGGACAGCGCAACGCCGAGCGCCGACAGCAGCGAGCCGGCGAGGCCTCGGATCTTCTCGGCGCGAGTGGCTGTGGGTGTGATACGCGGCGACGGTGAGACCCCGTCGCTCGAGGAGCAGCTCAGGTAGGACGCCCAAAGCAACCAACAGACGCCGGGCCCGGAGATGGTGCGACAATCGGAGTCGGCAAAGTTGAGGTACATCGAGAGATAGGACATCGTTGCCGGCTCCTTGCGCGCGAACTGCACGTTCGAGGACTTCTGGGCGCTCTCGTGCGTCGTCCTCGTCGCGAAAGCGAAAATTTTCATTCTGTACGAATGCGAATGTGGTCGACTCGCCCCAAAGAGTACAGTATGCGCTCGCCTTGCTTGCGTAAACAGCAGGGGCTGTAGATAGATAGATAGATAGATAGATAGATAGATAGTACTGTAAACAGCATCGCTTAACAGCTTGAAACGCATCCAGTCCGCCAAAGTGGCAGCCGTCGATCGTTGCGGGACTCAAGGCAGCGGTTTCTATGTTGTCGTGGATGAAGGGCACCAACCAATGTCCGCGACGGGTGGCACCGATCCGCCATTGCACCGCTGTTGGGTCTCGCTGTTTAAGCTGTTTAAGCAGAGCTCTCGCCGTGATTCCCAGTTTTTAGAGGTATGCAAGAAACTTCCGTGCCAGGGGTGACACCACCAAGCGCGCCTGCCTCTATCTTGCTAGCTAGAGATTCTCAATGGAGGCATTTATCCCTAGACCCTTTGCTCGGCTCTGTCCGGCTTCTTGCTCGGGCGCACTGTGTCCGCTGGGTGTTTCCTCCTAGGGGCTACACCACCAAGCGTCGCTTGTGAGCACAGATAGAACTTACTTTCGGGACATACCATAGCACGCCTCTCGAAAGCGTCGCAAGTAGCACTGCCGCAACTCACGCCATGGTGATCGGCCGGCTCCTCGCGACGAGGAGCACGAACGACTACTGGTGGATCGGTGTCCTGCTCGACGCCGTCGCCACCCTCGCCGGCACTGGTGCGCCAGACGCCTAAAAGCTCCAAAGCACAGCATATCCCGTCCGACCCAACTTTCCTGATGCGCGCAGGTGGCAAGCAGCTGCTGCGCCATGCGGCCGTCACCAAGAACATGTGGTTCTACCCGCTCGGGCTCGTGTGCACCGCGATGATCGACCCGGCCTTCGACATCTCCGCCTACGGCTTCGCAGCGCAATCCATCATCGCGCCGTGAGCAGCCGAGCCCGCCCGCCCGCCCACCCGCCCGCCCGCCCGTCGTCCGTCCCAGCGTGAGGAGCCGCACACGACCCCCACGCCCCGACCACGCCCCGCAGGTGCGCCGGCATGGTCGTCGTGTGGAACGTGCTGCTCGCGCCGTGCACGCTCGGCGAGCGGCTCACGCAGTCGCGCATGACGGGCGCGCTGCTGATCTGCATCGGCACGATCTGCGTCGGCCTCTTCGGCAACCACACCGAGACCGAGCGCTCGGTCGACGAGTACCTGCGCCTCTTCGCGCGGCCCGCCGCCGTCGCGTACTATGTGCTCTTCGGCGTGTGGACGGCCGTGTGCATCCACTACTGGCGGACGGGATCGCCGTTTGTGAGCGGCTTCTTCGTCGGCGCGCTCGGCGGCGCGCTCGCCGGCAACATGTTCACGACCAAGGCGGTGGTCGAGATGTTCAAGTGCGTGGCGAGCGGCAACGACGACGAGGGCGGCGGCTGCGCGACCAACCCATTCTACACTCCGTTCCCGTACCTCTTCATCGCCGTCTCGCTGACGCTCGCGTGTGTCTCGCTGTACATGCTGGCGGTCGGGCTGCGCTCGTTCGAGGCGCTCTACATGATCACCGTCTTCGAGGGCTTCATGATCATCAGCGGCGCGATCAGCGGCAACATCGTCCTCGACGAGAAGGCGCATCAGCCCGACTTCGTCCTCGTCCTCTACGCCCTCTCCATCCTCATCATCCTCGCGGGCCTCTACCTGCTGCTGCGCGGCGAGCAGGGCGAGACCGACACGGTGCGGATGCTCGGCCGCGACCGGCACGGCCGGGTCGTCGCGGGCGAGGACGGCGTGTCGTCGACGACGCGCGAGCTCGAGATGGCCTCCGACGACAGGGGCGGCGGCGGCGGCGACGAATAGGATGAGGAGGAGCAGCAGCCCTTTCTGCTGCTCGCCTCGCCCGATGTGCAATAGCAACTCACCGCATTCGTCACGTGGTTCTACCCCTTAGTACAAAACTTCGCGTCATCAGTGGACGCGAAAATGCTCGCGGCCGTGATCGCTGCGCAGGCCTTCTCATCGCCGTCGGCGTTGTCTTGTCGGCGGCAGAGCAGGCGTGTCGCCTTCCCACGCGCGGTCGCGGATGCCGAGCCACCTGGCCTCTCGGTCGGCATCGACCTCGGCACGACGTCGTCGGCGATCGCGGTGGTGAGAGACGGCAAGCCCGAGGTGATCGTCGACGGCTCCGGCCGCAGATCGCTCGCGTCGCGCGTCTCGTTTGGTCCCGACGGCACCGCGCGCGTCGGCGACGCCGCGGGTCCGCTGGCGATCAGCTCCGCCAAGCGCCTGATGGGCCTGACGCACGAGGCGGCGGCGGCGACGCCGAGGGCGCGGGCGCTCTTTGCGCAGCAGCTGACGGTGCTGCCGAATCGCGGCGCTGGGCTGCGCTGCCCCGCGAGCGACACCGTGTGCGCACCCGAGGACGTCGCGGCGCGCGTGCTTGAGACGCTGCTGGCGCGGGCGGAGGCCGCGTGCGGCGTGCGCGCCGAGCGGGCGGTGATCGGCGTGCCCGCGCACTTTACGCAGCCGCAGCGCGAGGCGACGCGCGCGGCGGCGAACGCGGCGGGCCTGCAGAAGGTGCGGCTGCTCGAGGAGCCCGTCGCGGCGGCGCTCGCGTACGGCCTCTCGGGCGGCGCCGACGGCGGCGCGCCCAAGGAGGCGGAGGAGCTCGTGTGCGTCTTCGATCTGGGCGGCGGCACCCTCGACGTCTCTCTGCTCGACGTCGGCGGCGGCACGATCGAGGTGCTCTCGTCTGCGGGCGAGTCGTGGCTCGGCGGCGACGACTTCGACGCGGCGATCGCCTCGCACCTCGCCGAGGCTCACAGCCTCGGCGCATCGCACTCGCGCCGCGCGCCGTCGGCCGAGCTGATGCGGCTGGCGCGACAGCTCAAGGAGCGCCTCACCGTCGCGCGCGACGCCTCGCTGCCGCTGCCGCCCGCGCTGCTGCCAGCGCCGACGACGCGTGCCGCAGCAGACGCCACCGCCACCGAGGATGCCGACGCTGCCGACGCTGCCGACGCGGGGAGTGGCGCCAACTTGACGCTGAGCCGCAAGCAGCTCGAGGCGACGTGTGCGGCGCTGCTCGAGGAGATGAAGCAGCCCGTGATGCGCGCGGCGGCGCAGGCGCAGGTGCCGCTGCCGGGCGTGCTGGGCGAGGGCCTGGGCGAGGCGCAGGCGGCGGCGGCGGCGGCGGCGCGCCGTGCCGCGGCGGCGGCGGCGGCCGCCGGCGGCAAGCGCGGCTCTCCCAAGCGCAAGGGGCGCCGCGTGGAGCGCGTGCTGCTCGTGGGGGCGGCGAGCCGGATGCCGGCGGTGGCCGCCGAGCTGTACGCCTTGACCGACGTGCGCGCGGCCGTGACGGCGGCGGTGCCTCCCGAGTACGCGGTGGCCCTCGGCTGCGCGGTGCAGGCGGCCATCCTCGACGGATCGATCGAGCAGCTCGACGTCTTCAACGTGATGGAGGCGGCGCTGCTGAGGGGTCTCGCGCAGGGCAAGGCGCCGACGCAGAGGCAGAAGAAGGGCGGGAGGGGCACCACCCGCAAACGTCGGTAGCGTACTGTAGTAGCGACTAGCAACCACACAAGACACTTCACTTCACCGACCAGAGCCAGAAAACGAGGACCGCCGACCACTGTACCGTAGCCGACCGCTCGGCCGACCACGCGCGCCGATCACAACAGAGGGGCGACGGGAAAAGGCCCCCGCCGCTGGCGAGGAGCGCCCTCGCTACTGCGGGTGCTCGCCCGCGGCAATCGCCCGCACGAGCTCGGCCGCGACGAGATGGACGTTTGCCGCTGCGGCGCTCGAGACGGGGTCGCGCCCCGGATCCCAGAAGATGCTGTCGTTGTCGTTGTTGTTGTTGTTGTTGTTGTTGTTGGAGCCGCCGTCGCGCTTGCTGTCGCTCCTGTCGGCGGCGCCAAACCCCGCCACGAAGTCGCCGATGGTCACGTCGGGCGGCTGCGTGCAGAAGTTGGCGGCGGCGCGCAGCGAGAGCAGCCGCGACGAGTTGGCGCGCCCCGCGCGGTGGAGCAGCCGCATCGCCACCGCCACCGCCGAGTCCTCCATGGCCGAGGTGTGGAGCACGCCGCGGCCTCCCGTCCAGTAGCTCACCCACTGCCGCGCCCACGCCAGCGCCGCAAAGCCCACCCACACGGTCGCGCCCGAGAGGGTGTCGCCGCGCAGCACCGCCGGCGGCTGCGCCGCCGCCGCGTAGCCCGCCGCGCCAAACGGAGCGCGCGTCGCCTGCAGTGCGGCGGCGTCGGGCAGCGCGACGGCGCTCGCGCGCCTGGCCGCCCAGCCCACCAGCGTCGCGTCGAGCTCAAAGGCGATCTGGCCGGCGCGCGCCTCGTTCTGCGAGCCGTGGCCGCGGCAGAAGGGCTCGGTGCACGTGAGCGGCAGCCACCCGGTCGACCACGACGACGGGAACCCGGGCTCGGCGCGGTCGATGTAGGCGGCAACCGCCATGTCGACGATCTGGTCTGCGAGGACGACCGAGCCGACCGAGCCACGCGCCGGGTCGATGCCGGCGATGCCGGAGATGAGCCACACCGCCTCCGACAGGTTGAAGCGCGGGTCGAAGCCGAGAGCCGTGACCGCGGCGCTCGACTGGCGCGGTCCCATGCCGGTGCACACCACGAGAGCCCGCAGCCGCTCAGAGTAGAGGAGCGGCTCCGGCGTCACGAAGGCGAGCGTCTCGGTGTCCTCAAAATAGTGTCGCCACGGGCGAAACTCGGGCGCGAAGAAGGTGACCACCACAGTCGCGACGCGCAGCGGTCCACCCGCGGCGTTTGTGCTCCCGTCGGCAGCGCTCACGCCGAGCGCTGCTGAGCGGGAGATGAGCAGCGCGGCGACGACCAGCGCCGACACGGCCGAGAGCACCGGCAGCAAGCGTGATCGGTGCGAGCTCGTGATAGGCGGCTCGGAGAGCAGCGAGGCGGTGAGGCTCTTGGAATCCGACAAGAGCATGATTCGCACCGCATGCATGCTTACGAGCGCCGTTTTGGGCAGGGTGTGCTGATGATAACACAATGCCAGTACAGAGAGGAAAGGTCGCACGAGTAGATAGAAGAGCAAAACGCAGAGCAAGCCCACTTTTCAGATCAATCCATCGCCAGTCTTGAGCCTAGGTAAGCTAGGCATAGCCCCCTCCCATGTCCCACGGTGAGAGTCTGCAAACTGCGTGGGTGAAGTAACCCCCAGCGCATCCGTCTCCGTGCCCGTCCACGCAGGAGCCTCGTCTCCGCACCAGAGCTACCACCGCCACCACCACCATGCCACCCAAGCGGAAGCAGTCCAAGAAGACGTGGCGCAAGCGCGGCGAGGTCTTCGAGGAGGCCGTGCAGACGGCGCGCCAGCAGCGCGACCAGGACGTGCGCACTGGCGGCTCGTTCAGCGGCCTGGCGGACGCGGACCTCTTCTCCATCACCGGCGCCAAGGAGTCGGCGACGGCGAAGCGCGAGAAGCGGCGGCGTCCGCTGCACACGGAGAAGAAGCTCGGGGCCAATCGGAACGTCCCCATCGTCTCCAAGGAGCCGACAAAGGGCGCCAAGCCCACAAAGGCGCAAAACGGTGGCTTCGACGGCAAGATTGCCAAGCTTCGCACGAGCGCCGCGCGGCGTGCGCAGCAGCGACCCGCGCGCAAGTCGGACGCCGCTCCCGCGGTCTTCGACCTATGGGGTGACGTCGGCTCCACCGCCTCCGCGCTCAAGGTGCGGCAGCAGCGCGGCAAAGCGGCGGTCCCCGAGCTCGCCGGCGCCGAGACGCGCGCCGTGGTCGTGGCGGCGGCGGGCGCGTCGTACAACCCGACGCGCGAGGCGCATCAGGCGCTGCTCGGGCAGGCGGTCGACCACGAGCTCGAGCGGCTGCGACGCATCGAGTCGCACCGCTCCGCTGCCCTCGACGGCAACGTGCCGACGGGACGCGCCGCGCAGGACGACACCGAGAAGGCCGACGAGGGCGAGGGCGAGGGCGAGGACGGGGACGACCCGGCGAGCGCGGAGTGGCACCGCACGCGCGAGAAGCTGACGCTGCAGAAGCGGAAGGGGCTCAAGCGCGCGCGCGACCTCGAGCAGCAGCAGCGCGAGGCGGCGGCGGAGCGCAAGCGTGAGAAGCAGTTCGGCCGCGTCGGCCAGCTCGTGTCCGAGATCAAAAAGGAGGCCAAGGGGCTGCGGGCGCGGCAGGAGACGGAGCGCGAGAAGGAGGAGATCCGGCCGCGCAAGCTGGGCAAGCTCAAGTACGAGGCACATCGGCCCGAGGTGCTGTTGACCGAGGAGCTGCCCGCCAACCTGCGCAGCCTGCCGGCGGTGCCCGCGCGCGAGGGGCTGATGAACGACCGCTTCATGTCGATGCAGGCGCGCAACCTGATCGAGCCGCGCAAGCAGGCGCCCAAGAGCCGCACGCGCAAGCATAAGGCCGTCACCAAGAACTCGGCCAAGGACATCCAGTACACGAGCCCCTTTGAGCTCAAGGGCGGCGGGCGCAAGCTGCCCGCGTGGCTGTGAGTCTGATAACGCCGTACGGTATGGTGCGGTCGTCTAGCCGAGCGTCACTGGTTGAGCTGAACTTAATTATAAAAACATAGGCGAACCGACACCACTAATGCGGCTCAAACTCGAGCTTGACACGACTGCGTCGGGCCGTCGTTTGGCATCGGCGGCGGCAGCTCCACTGCCCTCCACTCGATCGAGCTTGACACGCGCGCCCGCCAGCATGTCCGGGCGGATGCTCCTCGGGCTTGACTACCAGACGACTACTCCAATGTCGTAGACTCCACAAAGTGCCCCTCGAGGATGACGACGACGTCGGCCGGCTCATCGGGCGGCTGCTCCTCGGACTCGACCTTGCGCTTCCTCGAGGATGCGGCGGGCAGCTGTTGCTTTGCCACTTGCGCCTGCCTCCAACGAAGGAAGGGTGCGACGGGCGACTGTGTCGCAACAGTCTGCGCCTCTGGCGTCCGCGCGTAGCTCAGCGCCGCCTCCTCGGGGGTCTGGTAGTAGCCGAGGAACACGGTCTTGCCGCCACGCCTCGCCTCCGCCTTGTAGGGTCTGCTCTTGCTGCTGCTGCTGAAGGCCACGCCCTTGTAGCCCGTGCTGCTGCTATCAGACTGCAGCAGCGCCAGCCCCTCCGCCTGCGCCTGCCGCACCGCCTCCTCCGCTGTCATCGGCGGTGGCGCTGGCGGCACTGCTGCGGCCGCCTGCGCCTCCGGCGTCCGCGCGTAGCTCAGCGCCGCCTCTTCGGGCGTCGTGAAGTAGCCGAGGGACACGGTCTTGCCGCCACGCTTCACCTTCGCCTGATAGGGCTTGCTCTTGGTGCTGCTGCTGAAGCCCACGCCCTTGTAGCCCGTGCTGCCGCTCTCAGACCGCAGCAGCGTCAGCTCCTCCGCCTCCGCCTGCCGCAGCGCGGCCTCGGCCGTCATCGACGGTGGCTCCGGCGGCGCTGCCGCGGCCGCCTGCGCCTCTGGCGACCGCGCATAGCACAGCGCCGCCTCTTCGGGCGTCGTGAAGCGGCCGAGGGACACGGTCTTGCCGCCACGCCACACCGTCGCCTGGTAGGGCTTGCTCTTGGTGCTGCTGTTGAAGCTGACGCACCTGAAGCCCGTGCTGCTGCTCTCAGACCGCAGCAGCGTCAGCCGCTCCGCCTCCGCCTGCCGCAGCGCGGCCTCGGCCGAGCGTGACAGCGACATCAGTACAGTAATCAGTGCGCAACCAGAAATTGAAAATCTAAAGTATAATCACTATACTCTCAGACCAAATCCCGTTCCCATCGGTTTCGCGCCCAGCTCGCACGCCGATACCAGAGACGCCGCGGCGTCCGTCCCTTAGACATTGTACGGCGGCGGTTTTGTTTCTGTGTTCCCCTATATTCCCCGTTCGACCCCGACCACCAGACGACTACTCGAATGTCGTAGACTCCACAAGGCGCCCCTCGAGTATGACGACGACAACGTCGGCCGGCACATCAGGCGGCTGCTCCTCGGACTTGACCTTGCGCTTCCTCGAGGATGCGACGGGCGACTGTGGCGCTGCCGCTTGCGCCTCTGAGTCCCGCGCGACGTGCAGCGCCGCCTCCTCCGGGGTCTGGTAGTAGCCGAGGTACACGAGCTTGCCGCTGCGCCTGTGGCGCCTCACCTCCACCTTGTAGGGCTTGCTCTTGGCGCGACTGTCGAAGCTGACGCCCTTGTAGCCCGTGCTGCCGCTCTTAGACCGCAGCAGCGTCAGCCCCTCCGCCTCCGCCTGCCGCAGCGCCTCCTCCGCCGTCAGCGGCGGTGGCGCTGGCGGCGCTGCTGCGGCCGCCCGCCCCTCTGGCGTCCGCGCGTAGCACAGCGCCGCCTCCTCTGCCGTCGCGAAGTAGCCGAGGCCCACCTTCTTGCCACCACGCTGCATCCGCGCCTGGTAGGGCTTGCTCCTGCTGCTGCTGTCGAAGCTCACGCCCTTGTAGCCCGTGCTGCCGCTCTCAGACCGCAGCAGCGCCAGCCCCTCTGTCTCCGCCTGCTGCAACACCTCCTCGGCCGTCATCGGCGGTGGCGCTGGCGGCGCTGCTGCAGCCTCCTGAACCTCCAGCGTCCGTGCGTAGCACAGCGCCGCCTCCTCGGCCGTCGCGAACGAGCCGAGGTAAACTAGCTTGCCCCCACGCCTCACCTCCACCTTGTAGGGCTTGCTCCTGCCGCTGCCGGTGAAGCCCACGCCCTTGTAGCCCGTGCTGTTGTCCGACCGCAGCAGCGTCAGCCGCTCCGCCTCCGCCTGCCGCAGCGCGGCCTCGGCCGAGCGTGACAGCGACATCAGTACAGTAAAGCTGTAATCAGTGCGCAACTAGAAATTGAAAATCGAAAGTATCATCACGTCTTACCCTCAGACCAAATCCCATTCCCATCAGTTCCGCGCCCAGCTCGCACGCCGAGACCGAGACGCCGCAGCACCCGTCCCTCAGACATTGTACGGCGGCGGGTATGCCGCGGGGAACTTCATCAGCATCAGCCGCTTCCCGTTGGCGACCCAGTGCTCCCACCCCAGCTCGCCGAGCAGCTCGAGGCGCAGCTCGAGCTTGTCCTTTGGCGGCAGCCCCTTGTCCTTGCCGAGGTGGTCGTCGAGCGCCTGCAGCGCCGTGGCGGGGCGCGCGTGGGCGCGGTGCCACGCCACGAGGAGCGCCCAGTGCTCGTCCTTGGCCGCCCAAGCGTGCAGCGCCGCCACGCCCGCGTCGAGGCGCTCGAGGGCCGCGGCGACGGCCGCGTCGGTCGCGGGCGCGTCGGCGGCCTTGGCGGCGGCCTTGTGCAGGTCGGCGAGCGCCTGCGCCTTGAGGTGGAGCGCGGCGACGAGCGCCTTCTTCTGCTGCTCGTCGACGTCGCGCGTCTGCTTGGCGCGCTTGTCGTCGGCGTCGACAAACGGCACGCCGAGCGACGCCGCGAGCGCCGCCGTGTCGATGAGGCCGAGGACCTCGCCCGCCGCCTCGACGACCGCCTCGAGCGGCGCCGCCTCGTCGCGCTTGCCCGCCGCGAGGCTCTCGACATGCGCCAGATGCGCTTGCAGCAGCGGCAGCAGCGGCGGCGCCTCGGGCGGCGCGTCGGCGGGGACGACGGCGCCGGCGCACTCGGCGCGCAGCTCCGCAAGCAACGCCGCGTAGCGCTCCGCAGCCGCCGCCGCCGCCTCGGCCGGGTCGGTCTTGGCGCCCTCGGCGGCGGCCGGCGCCTTCTTCTTGGGCGGCGCCTTGCACTTTGGCGAGAGTTTGGAGAGCTGCGAGATGCGCAGCGCGCGCACGGCGGCGGCGAGGCGGTGCGGCGCCGTCTCGTCCTCCTTGGCGCCGCCGTCGTCCTTGGGCGGCTCCTCCTCCTTCTTTGGCGCGGGCGGCACCAGCATCGACAGGTGCCAGCCGCCCGGCCGCTTGACGGGGCCGAGGGCGTCGGCCGCGAGCTTGGCGTACGTGACGACGCCCACGAGCGTGTCGCCCGGCTCGGCGACCGACGGCGCGACGGGCGACGCCGCGAAGCACGCGACGCGCGTGTGCGGCTCGAGGATGGTGCGCGAGGGCGGCTTGGCGGCCGCCGAAGGGTCGGCGAGCACCGACGCGCGTGACCAATGGAAGTCGACGGCGACGGCGCCGATCTGCACGTCGACGCACATGACGAGGTCCTTGAGCTTCTCGAGGTAGGCGGGTGAGTCGTGGCGCAGCTGCAGCCTCACCTCGTACTCGCCCGCCTTGAGCTTGGTGGGGTCGACGTAGAAGTCGCCCCAGCGGAGCAGCTGCTTGTTGGCGTCGAAGAGCGCGTGGAGCTGCGCCTCGTACGCGCCCTCGTAGAGCTGCGCAGAGAGCGACGGGAAGCGGATCGTCACGCCATCCGAGTTCTCCTTGAGCGCAAACTTGTACGAGAGCACGTAGTCGTAGATCGGCAGCTTGCCGCCGACGCCCGCGTCGCCGACGCCGGGGGCGCCGTCGCACGGCGCGACGGGCGGCAGCAGCTGCGCCTTGCTCGGCCGCACCGAGCGGCGCAGCGTCGTGAGCGAGCCGGCGGGCTCGACGGCGGTGCGGCGGAAGGTCTGCAGCTCGAGCTCGGTGTAGAGCTCGCGCCCGTCGAGGTGGAGGCGCGCCACCGACGGCGTGACGCCGTGGTACTCGACGCGGATGTCGAGCTCGGTCTCGCCGAGCGACATCCACCACTGCGCCACGACGACCTCCATCGTGACGCCGCCGACGCACGCGAGCGACGCGACGTACTCGGAGACGGGCGCGCCGGGGCCGTGGCCGCTGACGCCGCCCGGCGCGTCGGCGTCGGGCACGCCCATCGAGATGCGCGTCGTGATCGACGAGCGGCCGATGTGCTGATGCGGCCGCAGCTGCGTCGCGCTGAGCATGTACACGACGGCGCCCGCGAGCTCGCGCGAGCGCAGCGCGCCCTTGGCGCGCAGCGTGATCGTCGCCCACGTCGCGCCGCGCGGCGGCACGACGAAGCGGCGCTCGATGGTGCCGGGCGCGAAGGCGACGCGCTCGAACTCGGCGTGGCACGGCGCGCCGGGCGCGGTGAGGTCGGCGTGCGGCCGGCAGACGGTCACGGGCAGCACGAAGAGCGGCCCGAGGCCGTCGGGCTGCGACGCGTCGTAGCCGCAGACCTCGGCGTAGTGCGCGCCGGGCGGCAGCTGCTGCGGCGACACCTTCAGGTTGAAGCCCTTGCCGCCGTGCGTCAGCGCCAGAAAGGGCGCGCACGAGAGCCACGCGGCCGACGCGCGCAGCGAGACGCCGACGTCGAGCGCGACGCGCTGCTTGTTTGGCGCCGCCTCGTGCAGCTTCGGCCGCACGACGACGTCGACGCCGACGTCGGCGGCGCACGCGTGCTGCGGCTCGCGCAGGTAGACGCCGCGCGCGTTGGGGCCGCCCGCCGCCGTCGAGCAGCCGACGACGGAGCACGTCGCCTCGAAGCGCACGTCGGCGTGCTCGTAGGCCGCGTGCGTCTGCAGCCACGCCACGGCGTCGCCCACCTGCAGCAGGCCGCGCCCGAGCGCCCACGTCTCGACCGCGGCGCCGGTGGCGTTGGGCGTGCGCAGCGCCGTCGACTCGATGGCCTTGCGCACCTGCGCCTCCGACCAGGAGCGCCCCTCCGCCGCGAGCGCCGAGAGGATCAGAGTGATGCCGCCGCACGCATTGGGCGCCGCCATCGACGTGCCGTTCATCAGCTGCCGCCCCTGCAGCGTCCAGTTGGGCACCGGCGCGATCGCGCCGCCCGGCGCCGAGATCGACGGGATGATGGCGCCGTCGTACGTCGGGCCG
>Ga0209713_10000684_pt1 | contig 19292 bp, 22 predicted proteins | sample ArcOceMetagenome_3_FD_187444 | JGI IMG/M metagenome (GOLD analysis project Ga0209713, IMG submission 187444) | Marine eukaryotic phytoplankton communities from Arctic Ocean - Arctic Ocean- Svalbard ARC20M Metagenome (SPAdes) (version 2) | ecosystem: Environmental > Aquatic > Marine > Oceanic... | reverse complement strand
ACTGTTTGATTGTCCCACCTTTGCCGGCTGCATCACGACCTTCAAAAACATTGGCAACACGTGAACTGTTCTTTGGCCCAAGCCTGCATTTTGACAAGTTTGATCTGTAACTTGGCCAACTGCCCCTTATAGACCTCACGTGCCAACCTTTCTTGATGTGGATAGCTGGTGCTGATGATGTCACTTTTGTCAGGGCGCTTAATCGCACTGCGCACACTATCTGGTGTAAGGTAATTGAAAAACGCACTGATACCGCCATCAAAAGGTAGGGTCACTGTCCGGATCCTTAATGTAACTGTTTTTTACATCTATATGGGGCAGTGGGCCGCTTAACGCAAACCCGCACGTGACGCCGCGCGATGAATTGCTGCAATTACCGCATCATGTGAGAGATGCTGTGGCATATGGCCAATCCCCTCAAGCGTGACCAGATTTGCACTTTCCACGTCTTCAACCAAGCGCTTTGAGTGAACACGAAGTGGCACAATTGTATCCGTATCGCCGTGCACGATCTCAAGTGGGAGGGTGAGAGAGGCGTATTGATCCGCTATCGCGCGTAGATCTTCCTTTAGGGTTTTGCGTTGACGCGCATTTGCCATCAACGAAGAGGGGCGCAAGATCAGTGATATGCCAATGTGGTCGGCATATCCTGAAACGGGTTCTTGGGGTTGGAACGTCTCATTCAAGCTTTTAGCGACGTATTCGTCGCTGACCCACGCTGATGCAAGCCGTGATAAGATGGGACCGCTGAACGGATGCGCCAGTGCACTAGTCAGCCCATCTAACTCGCCTTTCCAAGGGTAGGCAACGCCAGAGATTGATACTGCGGCAGCGATGTTATCGGGGCGCGCAACTGCCCATGCGAGCGTAATTGCACCGCCAAGGCTTTGCCCCGCAACGATAGGTTTGTCTGCACCAAGAGCCAGAGTTGCAGAGGCCAATAGCTCTGCTTGATCCGTAACTGAAACACCAAAAGGTGCCAATTCTGGCGTATAACCTAGACCGGGGCGATCAAATATGATGACGCGGTAGGATTGAGCTAGTTTTTCGGAAAGCCCAAATGTGAAGTCACGGGTATTGCCCGATGATCCATGGATAAGAACTAAGGCTGGGCCACTTCCCATCTCGACGTAATGGACAGGATGGCCAGCGACTTCGACAAAGGTTCCCTGTGCTGGAAATTGGTCTGTGGCGCGTTTGGCATTTTGCCCTACACGCCACAGGGTGATGGCGACGGCCAAAACTATTGCCATTAAAATCAGCATAAAGACGCCCTTAAGCACCGATCTCATCCATCTCAAACGGGGTCGTTTGATAGATGCTGTTCAGCCAATTGCCGTAAAACAAGTGGGCATGACTGCGCCAACGGTTGGTGGGTTCTTGGGATGGATCATCACCTGGATAGTAGTTGGTCGGAATGTTGATTGGTGTTCCCGCCTCAACATCACGATCATATTCTTGTTTCAATGTCGCGCTGTCATATTCAAAATGGCTAAAGATATAGACGCCACGATGCTTGGGATCTTGCACCACACAAGGACCGACTTCGTCGCTTCCAAGCAAAGTTTTTAGACCATCACTGGCATCGATCTCTGGTTGATGCACTTCAGTCCAACGACTGGTTGGAATAACGCAATCGTCTGAAAATCCTTGTAAATAAGGTGATCTGGGATCGAGGTTTTTGTGGCGGAAACAGCCAAAAGCCTTGTCATCAAGCATATGCTTTTTGACACTGTGAAAGTGATTGATCATTGCCATGCCCCCCCAGCATACACCCATCGTTGAGTGCACATTGGTTTGGGTCCAGTTCATGATTTCGGTCAGTTCATCCCAGTAATCGACGTCTTCGAACTCGAGGTGCTCAATTGGAGCACCGGTGATGATCAAACCATCAAACTTCTCGTCTTTCACCTCAGAGAACGGGCGATAGAAGCTTTCCATATGTTCAGCAGCCGTATTGCGCGTCTTGTGATCAGACATGCGGATTAGGTTCAAATCAATTTGAAGAGGCGTCGCACCGATAAGGCGGGCAAACTGGTTTTCTGTCTGAATCTTCTTGGGCATCAGGTTCAGCAACGCAATGCGCAAAGGGCGGATATCTTGACGTGCGGCCGCGTCTTCGTCCATAACTGACACACCCTCGCGCGAAAGCACGTCAAAGGCTGGCAGTGTTGCTGGAATTTTGATCGGCATAATTTTAGTCCTGATTATATATTCTTAGTGCAGAGATAGCGGTGAGGGGGCGTCTGTTTCCAGTATAGGGCAATCACAAGTTGCTGAAACAGATATCGGTCTTGCCTCACATTCGATCGATAGCGTGACCGATTAATGCATCAAAATCTGCAGCTGACTTTAAAGATGCGACTTCATCCGCAGTCAGCGAAACGCCCCAGCGTGCCATAGCCTCATAACGGGGCTGGCGGTGTGCAAGAGCACGCGCATAGGTCCAGCGAACAAATGAATCTGGATTAACTTTGTCGCCTGAGATACTGTTTTCATTCAGATACTCTGTCCACGACTTAGTAAGGAATTCTGGTTGATAAGCCATTGGTTTAGGAGCCTTATCAAAACGACGTACCAATTCGGCCGTATGGGCGTCATCTCCTTTAATCCAGAGTGGCAAACAATTGGCACTCAATTCGGACATCAACGCATCGCTGTCGTCTGTCGCTTCAACCCACTCACAAATGGAACCACCCGTGTCACAGATGAAATGTGGATAGCCATAAAGGTTGGTTCCGCGATCCGCGAAATATGCAGTGTCATTCAGCGCTGCTATTTCTGCGGAACGGAATTGATCCTGACGCTCTTTATATTCTACAATGCTAAGACCCCCAAGGGTCAGGTCGCCGGGCTTGCCCAAATATGTTGATACAGCTCCCAGGTCATGGGTGTGTACATTGGGCGCCAAATAGATCGCATCCTGACGCAGCATTTCACGCAAGTATGGGTGATCCATCGCTGCTTTGATGCACGAATTGACAATGTATTCGCCCATGTAACGGGTGCCGATGCGGTAATCGATGCTGTAGTGGAACCAGTCGCCAGTGTCGCGCAGGATAGTGGACATGTGCGTTTTGCCCAGACCAGACATCCCAAAAACCATAACCCGTTTGTTAGGGGCAGCGGCCCATGCGTCTTTGGTTGGGTAAAGCATTGTGAAATCCTGCGAAAATAGTGTTGCTCTGTCCTAAACCGCTGAAGGTATTGGGTCAATCACTTGGAAGTCGTGTTACCCACGCAGTGCTTTCCAAGCCCGCCCATCTAAGATGATCAAACCGACGGCCAAAATGACAAACCCAATGAGGGCATTGGCCGACAGTTTTTCGCCTAAAACAACGGCACCCAGCGTGATGGCAACTGGGGCGACCAATAGCGTGACCAACATTAGGTTACCGCTGCCAGCCATGGCTAAAACACGGTAATACAACAAGTAAGCCGCAGCGGTTGCAATCACCGCGTAATACCCAATTGCGACTAGTGTTCGAGGTTGTAGATCAAACGTTGGTAGGCCCTCAACGAAGTAAACCAAAGGCAGCATTATGACAGTGGCGCCCGTCAACATACCCGCAGCTGCCAATTGCGGGGGCATTCCCACCAAATTCTTGCGCGCCCAGACACCAGCAACAGCATAAGCGACTGTCCCACCAATGACGGCAAGCTGGGCCAAGCTGCGCAAATCAAAATTTTTAAAGTTCTCAAGGCCGATCGCAACTGCAACACCAAAGAACCCTAGCACCACGCCAATTATCTTGCGTGGCATCAAACGTTCGTCTGAAAAGAAAAGCGCCGCCATAACGACACCAACAACGGCGGTAAAGGCATTCAGAATTGAGGTTAGGCCGGATTCTATATGCAACTGGCCCCAAGCCATAAGACCGAACGGGATGACGTTGTTCAGTAATCCCATCACAAGAAATATAAACCATATTCTGGAATTTCGGGGCAGGGGAATACGCATCACCGCGACAACGACCCAAAGAACTAACATTGCCCACGTTACGCGATGGGCCACGGACATCAGAGGCGATATTTCATCAAGGGCTATACGTATAGATAAGAACGATCCCCCCCATATCAGTGCAAGCACTAGCATTTCGGCCCATGCGCGGCCAGAGAGGGATTTTTGATCAGACATGGAGCAATACTAGTGAGTGTGCCGCGCCATGGGTACCCGTTTCTTGCGGGAATTTAACCTGTCCTAAAAAAGGCTACAGATTTTAGTACGAGAAGCTGAACTGGATACGCATACCCGCTGAAACAGCGTTATAGACGTTAAGAGGACCGTATGCTGCACCACCCAATGTTACATCCGCTTTTAAGTTTTGGTAAACTAGGCCGGCGTGGACATAAACGTTTTCAGAGAAACGGTAACTCAAAAGGCCAGTATTAGCTGTCGAAGAATCTGTTATGGCAGTCCCGCTGAGCCATTGCGAATCCGCACTGTACAGAACGCTCGGGCCAAACGGTTGGTCAACTAGCAAGCCTGCTGATAGCTTTCATTAAGTTCGAAGCGACTACCAGCACTAGGTAAATTAAACGAATTTGCAGTGTTGCTTGTCGTGTTACCTGTTACGCCCGCTAGAGCAAAAGAAATATCGGTGCCACTGACCGACTGTTTTGCGTGACTGATGCAAAGTTCGATCATATTTCCTTTTTTAAAGATTAAAGATGTTGGGTGCCCTGATCTATCCAAGCCGCCTGCCAAAGCCGCAGATGAAGTGAGCGCAAGCAAGCTAATGCTTGTGCCAGAATTGGTGTCTTCATTGGTCGTAATCCCGTGAACGCACATTCCCCATGTGCTGATTTCTTTCGAAGAGGAAATATAGGGAGGCGTTAAAAAGCAATCCTTACTCTAGGGTACTCTGCGTTAAAAAGGGGGCGGTTTATGAACATTGTCGCAACTGGGCAACACGACTTCATTCCAAGGTAGAAGAACCACGTGTTTCTGACAAAATGTTCAAATAATTGCTGGCAAAGATGATTCCTGAGCCCAAAAGCACCCATAAATCAAGGATTTCACCATATGCGAGCATCCCGATAATCGCTATGACAGGTAGGCGAACAAAATCGATTGGCACCACAACGGTTGCAGGAGCGATCTCCAATGCTTTTGTTATACAAAAGTGTCCAAGCAATCCCGCCACCCCAATCAAAACAAGCCACGGGAGTGTTTCTGTATTTGGCAGTGCAATATCGCCGTCATGCCCAGCTGTAATGAGACCAAATCCCAACTGTAAGACCGTAAGGTAGAATAAGATGCACGTGATCGACTGAGTGCGGGTCAATCGTTTGGTAAAGATGATGGTGAAAGCAAAGAAGATCGCTGATGAGGCAGCCATAATGACACCAGTGTTAATCCCCGCCATATTGGGGCGGGTGACAACCAAAATGCCGATGAACCCCATCAATGCTGCGGCGGCACGAATTAACGTAATGCGCTCACCCAGTAACAAAGGGCTAAGCAGGATCACCCAGATCGGGGAGGTGAACTCCAGTGCAAAAACTTGTGCCAACGGGATCACGGTTACGGCATAAAACCAAAGGTTTTGGCCGATGAAGTGCATAATATTACGGGCAAAATGCAGACTAAATTGTTGGCGATTGATTTGACGCAACGTACCGAATGCTATCGCAGCAAAGACCACAATGATTACGCCAACGACACTGCGAAACAGCATGATTTCGAACGTATCAAGGGCAAAGCTAACTTCCCGCCCAGCGACTGCCATCGTAGAAAAGGATGCAATTGCACCTGTCATCCATATGGCAGCTTTGAGGACGGGCTTCATAACTTATAGCCTTCTCGCCGGAATCGTGAGTTGGCTAGGGATCATTCCCACTCAATCGTACCCGGAGGCTTGGATGTGATGTCATACGTCACACGATTGATGCCGGGTACTTCGTTGATAATCCGCGTTGCGGTTTCGCCAAGGAATTCGTGACTGAACGGATAATAATCCGCTGTCATGCCGTCCACAGACGTCACCGCACGCAGGGCGCAGGCGAAATCATAAGTGCGGCCGTCACCCATAACCCCAACGGTTTTCACCGGTAAGATAGCAACGAAAGCTTGCCAGATTTCGTCATACAGGCCGTGCTTGCGGATCTGATCGATGTAGATTGCATCTGCTTCACGCAGGATTTCCAGTTTTGGACGGGTAATTTCACCAGGACAGCGGATCGCAAGACCAGGGCCAGGGAAGGGGTGACGACCGATGAAATCAGTTGGAAGCCCAAGTTCGCGGCCAAGCTCACGTACTTCGTCTTTGAACAACTCGCGCAACGGCTCAACCAGCTTAAGGCCCATTTTTTCAGGTAAACCGCCCACATTGTGGTGTGATTTGATGGTCACGGATGGACCGCCAGAAAAGGATACGGACTCGATGACGTCAGGGTACAGCGTACCTTGGGCCAAGAATTTAGCGCCGCCAACTTCAGCCGCATGTTTCTGGAAAACGTCAATGAACAGCTTACCAATAATCTTGCGCTTGGTTTCTGGATCTCTTTGGCCATCCAACTCGCCCAAGAATAACTCGCGTTCGTCCGCATAAATGAACGGCATGTTGTAGTTGTCACGGAACATGGTGATGACTTCTTCGGCTTCATCTTTGCGCAGCAACCCATTGTTAACAAACACACAAGTAAGTTGATCGCCGATGGCTTCGTGGATCAAAACAGCGGCTACTGAACTGTCGACACCGCCGGAAAGGCCACAGATAACTTTCGCGTCACCCACTTGCTCACGGATTTTGGTAATTGCCTCTTCGCGATAAGCGCCCATTGTCCAATCGCCTTTGAACCCTGCCATCTTGACAAAGTTCTCGTACAATTTCGCCCCGTTTGGCGTGTGGTGAACTTCAGGGTGGAACTGCACCGCAAAGAAGTTGCGTGACGTATCAGCTGTGATCGCAAATGGTGCGTTCGGGGAGGTGCCATAGACCTCAAAGCCCGGTGCAATTTTGGATACGTGATCGCCATGGCTCATCCAGACTTGTTCTTTGTCGTCTTCAAACCAGCCATCAAGCAGTGCCAGTTTTTCAGCTTCTGGCGTCACAAACGCACGACCAAACTCTGCAGTGCCATGGCCACTTTCGACCTTACCACCCAAGACTTCCATCATCACTTGCTGACCATAGCAAATTCCTAGGATCGGAACATTGAGATCAAACACAGTTGATGGCGGGCGCGGCGACCCTTCATTGATGACAGAGGCGGGACCACCCGAAAGGATCACAGCTTTTGGCGCGAATTCGGCCAAAAACGCGTTTGTCACGTTCTGATAAGGGTGAATTTCGCAATAGACGTTCAGTTCACGCAGGCGACGCGCAATCAATTGCGTCACTTGGCTACCAAAGTCGATGATGAGAAGGCGGTCATGTATGTTTGTCATGCGATCTGCAATATGCAGATGTGGCGGTGCTGGCAAGGGTTTGAAGGCGGCTTTGCAACACGGAATTACAAGTTTTTAGGGTGATAGGTCGCGAAGTCGCACAGATGTCGCTTTTTTCCCAGCATCGCCGCAAATTCGGGGTGACATCAGGCGGCACTCAGGTATCAGCCAATCAAGTAATGTCGATACAAAGGGGATCATCATGTTTGAAGCAGCAACTCCAGCAAGACGCGGACGCGGTGGCGGCGGTGCAGCACGTCGTGCAGCACGAACAGCAGTGTCTTTTGAAACGGCAAAATACATTGAACGCAACATCCCAAACTTTGAGGTTCTGACGGAAGAAGCGCTTTGTATCATCGAGGCAAACGCCGAACAGATCCTAGAAGAAGTTGGCGTTAACTTCCTTGATAATCCTGCCGCTCTAAAACGTTGGGCTGATGCGGGTGCAGACATTGACTGTGAACGGGTTCGTATTCCAAAAGGTCTAGCGCGCAAACTATGTGCAACAGCTCCATCTATGTTCACCCAACATGCCCGCAACCCAGAGCGTAATGTCGAAATTGGTGGCCGAAATTTGGTGCTTGCTCCAGTTTATGGCCCTCCATTTGTGCGTGACGCAGAAGGTGGGCGCCGTTACGCGACCATCGGGGATTTTCAGAAATTCGTAAAACTGGGCTATATGTCCAAATGGCTGCACCACTCTGGTGGTACGGTATGCGAGCCTACAGATGTGCCAGTGAATAAACGTCACTTGGACATGCTTCACGCGCACATGACCTTGTCAGATAAACCGTTCATGGGGTCCGTGACCGAACCATCCCGCGCCCAAGACAGCGTAGACATGGCCAGCATCCTGTTTGGCAAAGACTTTGTTCAAAAGAACACGGTCATGACCAGCCTGATCAACATCAACTCACCGATGACGTTTGATGATGTTATGATGGGTGCGCTTGAAGTTTACGCACAAAACAATCAGGCCTGTATCGTTTCGCCGTTTATCGTTGGTGGGGCTATGGCACCAGTTTCTGTGGCAGGTACTTTGACCCAAGTGATGGCTGAAGCGCTGGCTGGCATTGCATACAGCCAATTGATTCGTCCTGGTGCCCCAGTTATTATGGGTGCCTTTGTAACGTCAATCGACATGAACTCTGGTGCGCCAACCTTCGGTACACCTGAGGCTGCGCACATCACATATGGTGCAGGGCAGTTGGCCCGCCGCATGGGATTGCCGTATCGTTCATCTGGCGGTTTCACTGGCTCCAAATTACCAGACGCACAGGCTGCGTATGAAACATCAAATAGTCTGAACATGGGCCTTTTGGCAGGTGTGAACTTCATGCTGCACTCTTGTGGTTGGCTTGAGGGTGGATTGGTCAGCTCGTTTGAAAAATTCGTAATGGATGCGGACCAGTTGGGTGCGTTGCATCACCTTGCACGCGGTGTTGAAATTGACGAGAACGCACAAGCTATGGATGCGATCCGCGAAGTTGGGCCCGGTGGGCACTACCTGGGCTGCGCACACACGCAAGCCAACTTTAAGGATGCGTTCTGGAAGTCAGACCTGTTGGACTACAAACCATTCGAGACGTGGGAAGATGAAGGCGCGCGCGATACGCAATCATTAGCAACTGTCCGTGTTGAGAAAATGTTGAACGACTATGTTCAGCCGCCATTGGATCAAGGCATTGCAGACGGTCTGAATGACTACATTGCAAAACGTAAAGAAGCCGAACCTGACTCCTTTATGTAGTCAGCTGACAGGTTTTGGTTGAGAGGCGCGTAAATCGCGTGCCTCTCCCACGATCGCAATCATCACATCGATATGGCGCAGCAGATTGTCGGCGGATTCGCCTGCTTTGCGCAGTGCTTTTAGATTTTTCTCAATTTCAATCAACTTTAGAATAGCTTCGGATTGTTTCGGCATACGCCCGTAACCTAAAAGGCGTGGCAGATGTGCTACGCGTTTGTATTCAGCAACCCCAATTTGCGCTGCACGCATCAGCATTTTTGGACGACGTAGTTTGTGTAAGATTGTTAAGGCGTCTTGCATTTGAAACCCCTTTGCACTTTTGATCTGTGGGTAAGTTGACCCAGCAATTCAGAATTTATGACATGGGTTTTCAGGGTGTTGCGTTTGCCTACTGGGCTAAGTGCGCAAGGTTCATGACTGTTTACACTTTGGAAACAATGATGAAGATTGTTGACGCTGTTAACCAACAATTAACAAACGCAACCATAGGGTATGTGGATAAAGCTGGGGATAAGTGGTGGGTAACCGCCGTGTCTCTTATGAGGGAGACATATAAAATGGACATTACGCAACATATTGCGACGGCAACATCTTTGCCCAGCTGGGTGCCGATGCCTGCACAGATCTACCTTGCATATACCCAAGCGGGACTTCCTATACGTGCGTTGGCTCGAATGATGGGGTGCCTGCCTCTACGATTTTACGCCAAATTCGCAAGGTTGAGACCCGCAGCGATGATCTGTTGGATGACGCCGTCATACACAGACTTGGTACTCACTATTTCGACACCTCCCGTGAATGGTCTGTGTCCCTATCTAAGGAAACGATTGATATGAGTTTTGATACAAAAATTACGACTGATAAGACAATTCTTGAGTAAGAGGCGATGCGTATTTTGTGGCGTCTTTGTGAGAAGGGAGCGGTTTTAGCCGTGGCTACTGACATAGACAAAGCAGTTGTTGTGCGTGATGGTGCCAACGGCCAGAGCACTCGAAAATCGGTGGTTGAACGCGATATTGCGCAAGCTATGGCGCTGAAAAACTGGATGGCACCGCAAACATCAGGCTGGATCGTGCGGTATCAAATCACGACTGTAGGGCTGCCTGCGTTGAGCAAAATGCTGAAAAGTTCACCATTTGTGAATGCTGGCGAACCCGAAGAGTACGCAGATCAGCATCGCTAATAGGGTGAAAAGACACTGCCTGATACTGACACAGGTCGGCCGAAGCGGATGCGTTATAACCTGTCTGGATCTCCCTTAACTGAGTTGTCACATCTTCGGGACAAAGATGGGAAACCCTTCTTAAGTGGCGAGTTGGTCAACGTTGGTGAACGACTGCGTGAATATTTTGAGTTGGCCCAAATGGGACCAAGGGTCGCTCAAAATTTGGATCGATTTTTTACATCCGGTGGATGCGGTGGTTTTGCACCCGACAGTGGTGTTGGCGATGGACCGTTCGCCGCGCGCAAGCGTGTGGCCGATGCGATGGCCGATCTTGGGCCTGGTTTGTCTGATGTCTTGCTGCGTTGTTGCTGCTACCTTGAGGGGCTTGAGGCTGTGGAGAAGCGATTGGGTTGGTCTGCACGATCTGGAAAGATAGTCTTGCGGATCGCATCGATGCGGTTTCATCAACATTACGTGCGTACATTAGGGGTCGACGGCGATTTGATTGGTTAGTTGGTTGGAGCTGTTGATAAAAAAGTGTTATCGCGCTGGAACATAGCTGGTTTGCACTACATTGGGTTTTAACCATAACGGTTTAAGTTTAAGCTATCCTAACTATTGCTGCCAATGGCGCAGCCCAAAAGGCCGATAACATGCGTGATCTGAAAATTCCTGAACAACGCCACCCTGAAAAAGCACGGCGTCCAGACAATCCACAACCTAAAAAACCGGATTGGATCAGGGTCAAAGCGCCTAATAGTAAGGGCTATGACGAGACACGCAAAATCATGCGTGACAATAACCTTGTCACGGTCTGCGAAGAAGCAGGGTGCCCAAACGTGGGCGAATGTTGGAGCCAAGGGCACGCGACCATGATGATTATGGGGGAGGTCTGCACACGCGCATGTACCTTTTGCAACATCGCGACGGGTAAGCCACCTGAAGATTTAGATGCATTTGAACCGGGGCGCGTGGCCCATGCGGTTGAAAAACTAGGCTTGAACCACGTTGTTGTGACCTCTGTGGACCGCGATGATATTACGGACGGTGGTGCGGATCACTTTGCACAAACCATTCGCGCGATCCGTCATCGCAGCCCAAACACAACCATCGAAATTCTAACACCGGACTTTATCCGCTGTGACCCATCCGTACTGGAAGTGGTCGTTGAGGCGCGTCCAGATGTTTTCAACCACAACCTTGAAACGGTTCCGGGACTGTATCCAGAAGTGCGTCCTGGCGCGCGGTACTTCCACTCATTGCGTCTATTGCAGCGTGTGAAGGAGTTGGATCCAATGATGTTCACCAAATCGGGTATCATGGTTGGATTGGGTGAAGATCGCCAATCGGTCATGCAAGTCATGGAAGACATGCGCGCCGCTGATATCGATTTTCTGACTGTGGGCCAGTACCTGCAACCAACGCCAAAGCACCATGCTGTTGACCGCTTTGTACATCCCGATGAATTTGCAGCTTATGAGAAGGCCGCTTATGGCAAGGGGTTCTTGATGGTGTCCGCAACTCCGCTCACGCGGTCTAGCTACCATGCAGGTGATGATTTCGCGCAATTGCGTGCGGCACGTCAGGCCAAACATGGTTAATTTGCGGTTTTCCGCCTGATACTACTGAAATTCAAACTGTGTTTCCGACCTTAAGTGGCTGGAAAGGCTTTTTCTGACTTTTTGAAAAACCTTTTAGCTGAAAGTCGCGTAGGCTTGGGCGAGACATTGCCACGCTTTGACTGCGGCCTTTACTTGGAATCAGTTGCCTAAATAGGCAGAGGTGATGCTATCTGTAGCTTACAGTTTATTGCAAACCAACCTATTATTTCCGTATCATATACAGTAACGGTTTCAGTAGCTTAACTTGGTTCACGCAATGGTGTCCATTCCGACACAAATCCGTGAATGCATCACTTTCTTGACATTTTTTGAACGTGAGATCACCAAAACCTGAAGTTTTTACAAGACATGGTTAACGGCACTGCTAGTTTGAGCTCACTATTTATAAATGGAGTACTTATTATGAAAACTACAACTTTAACAGCAGCAGCCGTTTTGGTTTCTTTCGCAGCGTCAGCAATGGCTTGAGAAGGTAAAGTTGTCGCTTGCTACGACAGCGTTTGGGTTCCAGCGAAAATTGAAACACACAAGAAATTACACTCTGCAGCTCACACTAAGTGGGAGCACCTTGGTGGCCAATTGGTAGAAGTATATTACGCACCAGTTTACATCCAGCACTCACACCAGAAGAGCAAAGGTTATTATCTAAAAGTTAAAGCTGCTTGCAACGAGTAAGCCTTTAACCAATTGAAAATTAAGAGGCGTACATCTGCTGTGCGCCTCTTTTTTTGTGGGTTTTCACCCGCAGTTTTGCATTCTTGTCAGAGTGGGGAAGCTTTTTAGCCCTTTTTCTTAGTTAACCAAAAGTTAGGTAACTTTTAAAAGGATATGTTATGAAACATTTTTTGTCCCCATTAGTGGCAATCTCATTTGTTATCGCAGCATCGGTCTCTGCTGTAGACGAGTCACGCGCGACACGCGTCGGATACTTTCAGGAAGTTTAAGTCCCTGCACAATACAGCGTGAAACGCCTCAAAATCAAAGACGAGTATAGCCAGTACATCAAACGCACGAACGGCCGTATTGATCTGATGGAATTTCCAGCAGTTTATTGTGAAGACAAAACCAAAGTTGCCGAAGCACATACTGTAATGCGTGAAATCGTCTGTAACTAAGACCGATTCATTTTAGATCACGTGAACCGAACCTTCCCAATATAGGGGAGGTTCCGGTTGCGTTGAGCAAAATCAATTCCATAGCCCACGACAAATTCATCGGGGATATCAAAGCCAACATAGTCCGCACGAAAATCCACTTCGCGCCGTGACGGTTTATCCAACAAAGCCACAGATTTCAGACGTGCAGGATTACGTGTCAAAAGCATCTTTGTGACGTGGTTTAAGGTGTGACCTGTATCGACGATATCCTCGACAACCAAAACATCTCGCCCTTCAATTGCGCCGCGCAAGTCTTTGAGAATACGCACTTCTCTGCTGCTTTTCATGCTGTCACCATAACTGGATGCTTCCAGAAAATCGACTTCGATTGGCAAATCCAATTCGCGTACAAGATCAGCAATAAACACGAACGAGCCGCGTAAAAGGCCAACAACAACCAGTTTATCGGTCCCGTTGAATTCGTCTTGAAGCACGTGACTTAGCTCTTCAATCCGTGCCGCAATGGATTTGGCCGAGATCATTTGATCGATGACATATGGACGCTGTGGCATGTTCACCCCTTGTATTTGCAAGAGTTTCGTAACACATGGATTTAAACTATAACCATATTAAAATGCAAAAAAGTTATGCCCACACATTCAGAAACACGCCCTCTGCCATACTCAGCCCAACAGATGTACAATCTGGTGGCCGATGTGGCATCTTATCCCCAGTTTTTACCGTGGTGCGCCGCTGCGCGCGTTCGATCCACAACACCGGTTGAGCAAAGCGTAGTTCTTGAGGCGGATCTGGTGATTTCTTTCAAGGTCTTCCGCGAGAGTTTTGGCAGCCATGTGACGCTGTTTCCAGATGAAATGAAGATCGACACCGAATATTTGGATGGCCCGTTTAAGTACATGAAATCCAATTGGGCGTTTGAGGACACTCCAACAGGGTGCAACGTCATCTTCTTTGTTGATTTTGAATTTAAAAACGCCATCCTACAGAGAATTATAGGCCTTGTGTTTAACGAGGCGATGCAACGTGTCGTCCGTGCGTTCGAAGCGCGGGCTGTCGCACTTTACGGCTAAGCAAGTCCGCTTTGGTCGTTCATCTGACCGGAGCCATAGATGACCCTTACCAACGATTTGATCGCCTTTACGAACGCACAACCAAACGGTGATGCGCGCAATGTCATGCAATTGTCAGTCTTAGATTGGGCCGCTTGCGGATTGGCGGGCGCAGCTGAGAGGAGTTTTGATGGCTTCGTCACAGCAAACGCAACGGAGGGGCCGTGCCAAATTTTTGGTGGTGGCACAGGATCACCTACCAATGTGGCACTTATCAACGGAACGCTGTCTCATGCGCTGGATTTTGATGACACGCATTTTGCGCATATAGGGCATCCATCTGTAGCTGTAGTTTCGGCGGCGTTAGTCCTTGCGCAACAGGTTGATGGGTCCATTCCTGATGTGATTGACGCTGCTTTGATCGGCACCGAAGCTTCGGTTCACGTTGGCCTGTGGTTGGGTCGTGATCACTATCAAATCGGATTTCACCAAACCGCCACAGCAGGGGCCTTCGGTGCAACGATTGCAGCGGCACGGTTGCTTAAATTGTCTGACGCCCAAATTCGCGCGGCACTTGGTTTGACCAGCACAATGGCGGCAGGTCTCAAATCTCAATTCGGAACGATGGGCAAACCATTGAATGCAGGGCTGGCCGCGCGCTGCGGTGTCGAAGCGGCGCTTTGGGCGCTATCGGGGATGACATCCGTGGATGATGGATTGGAAGGCCCGCTTGGATTCAGTGAAACACATCACGGCCAGAACAACCCAACAAATTTAGGGCTCGGCGTATGGCAAATGGAAACCGTCAGCCACAAATTTCACGCCTGTTGTCACGGCCTACATGCTATGCTTGAGGCCTTGGCAGATGTGAACGTCGAAACTGAAACGATCCAAAGTATCCATGTAACCACGCATCCACGTTGGTTGACTGTGTGTAATATCGCGCAGCCACGTACAGGTCTTGAGTGTAAATTCAGCTATTCACAAACCGCTGCTATGGCTTTGTCAGGGATCAACACAGGGGATATTGAGCAGTATAATGATGATGCAGTAAAGGATCAGTCGCTTACCCTTTTGGCGCAAAAAGTAGCAGTCACCGGGGATGAAACACTATCTGAGATGCAATCCAAAGTGCGCATCGTAACGGACGTTAAAGATCGCACAGTCACCCATGATCTTGCAGCACCCATGCCGCTTTCAGTGCGCAAAGAAAAGTTGCTGAAGAAGGCAAACGGATTGGTGGGATCAGAAGTCGCTAATGCTCTGTGGGCCGCTGTGCAAGGCGAGGATCTAAATATCTTCACAACCCTCTTAAACGCAAAACGGGCCGACTAGGGGCCCGGATTACGTATCTAATGATGCTCAGAGTTTAGCTGCTCATGTCGTAAGCACGTTCGCCGTGAATCGCGAGATCAAGACCGTTCACTTCAGTCTCTTCGTCAACACGGATAGGGATGAACAAACGGATGATTATTACCAATGCGACACTTACAGCCATCGTATAAACACCAACAATGGCCAATGAACCCATCTGTGCGGTCCATGTGCCCGCACCGAATACTGCGATCATGATGGTACCAAATATACCGCCAACACCGTGCACCGCGAAGACGTCCAAAGTGTCGTCAATTTTGCATTTGTTGCGCACAAAGTTCACCGCTTCTTGGCAACCAACACCTGCGATCGCACCGATGATCAAGGCCTCAACTGGACCCACAAAACCAGATGCTGGCGTGATGGATGCCAGACCTGCGATTGTACCTGTTACGATACCAACCAAAGAGGCGCGGCCAAATTTGATACGCTCCCACAGTGCCCATGTCAGGGATGCTGTAGCTGCTGAGATGTGCGTGACTGTGATCGCCATTGCAGCGCCGCCATCAGCAGCAAGCTGTGAACCACCGTTAAAGCCAAACCACCCAACCCATAGTAGGGCTGCACCAATCATCACCATGCCAGGGTTATGTGGTGGTGTGTTTTGGTTTTTGCGTGCGCCCAAGAAAACAGCCAAAACAAGTGCGGCAATGCCTGCGGTTTCGTGAACCACGATGCCACCGGCGAAATCACGAACGCCAGTTTCACCAAAGATGCCGCCGTCAGCCAGGAAACCTCCGCCCCATACCCAGTGAACCACCGGTGCATAGCACAACAACATCCACGCGGCTGAGAAGGTTAGAACAAAACCAAAGTTCATACGTTCTACATATGCACCAACGATCAAAGCAGGGGTGATGATTGCGAAAGTCATCTGGAAGGCAAAGAACAGAACCTCAGGCAAAGTGCCCGATAGGCTGTCTGACGTTACGCCAAGCAACATCATCTTGTCCAAGCCACCCCAGTAACCGCTGTCGCCGCCACCAAATGCAATGGAGTAGCCAAAGAAGAACCACAAGACGCTCATCAAACATGCAATCGCATAACAATGCATAAAGACGCTAAGGACGTTGCGCGCCCGTACTAGGCCACCATAAAAAAGGGCCAGGCCCGGCAATGTCATCAATAGCACCAATGCAGTGGCTGTGATGATCCAAGCTGTATCAGCTCCGTTCATATCTATTCTCCCATCTTAATCAGTTTAATTGCGGTGGTCGTAAACGAACTTTTGCGAGAAAAAGCAGCAAAATGACATTCCAACGCTTAAAATGAGGGCTATAAAGGGAGTGCCTAATAATCGTGCGGCGTGACAGCATGATTGCTTAAATATTGTGCGAAGTGAGGTTTTGTTGGTTCTTAGGGTTGCACCTACGCGATACCGACAAAATACTGATGTTATACCGACGTCGAATTTAGCTGTGAATGCTGCCGTTTTGGGTCAAGCGATTCAATAACATTTGCATGGCATGATCGCGTGCCGCTGCACGTACATTGGACCGACCCAACGCCCCAAATTCGACAGTCTCTGTCACGCAATTTTTCTCGTCAGAAATTCCAAAGCAAACGCGTCCTTCGGGTTTGTGATCTGATCCACCTGGTCCTGCTACGCCTGTGATTGAAACGCTCATGGCTGCCTCAGAATTGCGCAGCGCACCCTTTGCCATCTCTGCGGCCACCTGTTCGCAGACGGCGCCATGTGCGTCCAGTGTGGCACCAGAAACACCCAACATCTGCATCTTAGAATTGTTGGTGTAGGTGACAAATCCACGCTCAGCCACTGCTGATGAACCGGCGACATCAGTCAGTGCTGCCATAACCATGCCGCCAGTGCAGCTTTCTGCGGTGGCAATCATGATTCCATTTTGTTTTGCTAAATCAATTATTTGAGTTGCAAGGCTCATCCGATGAACAGTCTGTGTGCAACACCCGCCATAACAATCACGCCGATGGCTGCAAATATGCCTGCGATGACATCATCCAGCATAACACCTAACGCATCGCCACGTTTGTCAGCCCAGCCGATGATCCATGGCTTCCAAATGTCGAACAGGCGAAACAGGGCGAAGGCCGCGATCCAGCCAGGCCACATTACATGAATTGGAATGTCGCTGTTCCATGCTGCAAAGGATAGAGGCATCAGGGCGATCCATTGGCCCACCAGTTCATCCACAACGATTTCTGATGGGTCATGATCGTCGGACCCTTCGGTCATCTTGGAAGTGGCCCACCAGCCCTTAAAAAACGCAGTGATTGTGCCAATGAGCAAAAGCGGGAAGCCGCCAATAATATGAACCAACCACGCCCAAGGTAGGGCAACAAACGAGCCCCAAGTGCCAGGTGCAGGACGGATATATCCAATCCCCATAAGGGTACCGATCATTGTTGCAATTTTCATAATTTCACCAGTGTACAAGTTGCAATGCAGGCGATCCCTTCGCCCCGTCCAGTAAAGCCCAAGCGCTCGGATGTAGTGGCTTTGACCGACACGCGATCCAGATCTATCCCCATCAAGCGCGCCATTTCAACGCGCATTTCGTGACTGCGTGGGCCGATTTTGGGGAACTCACAGATCAAGGTGCAATCGACGTTAGATATTGAAAAGCCCATACTTTTAGCCATCTCAACCGCATGCGTTAGAAAAATATGGCTTTCTGCACCCTTCCATTGAGGGTTGCTTGGTGGAAAATGCTGTCCAATATCGCCCTTGGATAATGCGCCGTAAATTGCATCGGTCACCGTGTGCATACTAACGTCTGCATCTGAGTGCCCAACCAGTCCGTGGGTATGCGGAATTTTAACGCCACATAGGGTGACATGATCGCCCGGCCCAAAGGCGTGCACGTCAAATCCGTTGCCTAGTCTAATGTCCATTGCGTCTCTCTAATATTTGCTCAGCCCGCGCGAAATCGGCGGGTAGGGTGATCTTTAGGTTGTCTTCGTCTCCAGCCACAATCACAACCGAAATTCCAGCTGCGCGGGCGACTTCGACGTCATCGGCTGCAACGCCATCAAATGCAGTGTGGGCTGCAGTGATTACGTCTAGTTTAAAGCCTTGGGGTGTTTGTGCGCGGAACAATCCGTTGCGATCTTGGGTTCCCGTAACCATTCCACCCGTACCAGTCCAAAGTGCGTCTGTCACAGCAAGTGCAGGTGCAGCGCCATCGGCTGTTTCAAGCGCAGCAATAATGTTGGTGATGGTTTGGTCCGTCACGCATGGCCGTGCAACGTCGTGTATCAGAACGTTTTTTGTTCCAGATGGAATTGCTTGAAGGCCCATTTTTACCGAATCTGAACGCTCAACCCCACCGGTGGTGACGGTCAAGCCGTCGATGTTTGGCGCAAGGTGAAGGTCATCTGGATGCAGCACCAAGATAACGCTAGAAATCGTAGGGTGCCTAGAAAAAGCTTGCAGAGTATGGGTAATCACGGACTGCCCCGCGATTTTACGCCACTGCTTAGGCACCTCACCACCCGCACGTGTTCCACGTCCAGCTGCAACGATTAAGGCTGCGTTGCTCATATTTTGGTTCGTTTCATCATGCGCTTTCTTTACGCAGTTGTGGTCTTGGTGGCAAATATTGGCATATATGCCTATTTTCTGTGCGTTAGGTCGTTTATTGAGCGTCTGATTGTGGTGCACGGATTGAGTGAGCCAAACAAAACCTTTAAATCATATCAAATACTACAGGATTCCACGTCTTGACCAATCTAATGACCCTAAACCCACCTGTGATGTTGGCCCCTCTGGCGGGAATCACAGACCTGCCATTTCGTAATTTGGTTTCGTCCTTTGGGGCGGGCATGGTCGTGTCTGAAATGAT
>Ga0209713_10000683_pt1 | contig 19321 bp, 21 predicted proteins | sample ArcOceMetagenome_3_FD_187444 | JGI IMG/M metagenome (GOLD analysis project Ga0209713, IMG submission 187444) | Marine eukaryotic phytoplankton communities from Arctic Ocean - Arctic Ocean- Svalbard ARC20M Metagenome (SPAdes) (version 2) | ecosystem: Environmental > Aquatic > Marine > Oceanic... | reverse complement strand
AATAGCTCAGCGTATTTATCAAACAATATTGATTTGAAATCATTATGGTATGCTCCAAAAGTTTCTTTTGCAACTACAACAGTGCCTGGTCTACTTTGTGAATCAGGAAACATTTGAGGTTCTACTCTATGTGAGTTTACCCATAGTTTTTCATTTGGATATTTATTATATGTATCCATTAGAGCTTTATCCCAATTGGGTGTTACATAGAAATCTGAATGTAAGAACATAATGTATTCAGTTTGTACTTTACTAGCACAAAAGTTCATACCTCCACCAATTCCCAACGGAATTTCATTCTTATCAAGATAACAATTCAAGCCATATCTTTCATAGTTTTCTTTTAACCACTCATCAGTACCATCAGTACAATTTTCAGCATGTATGATAAATGGAGAATTTTTGTAGTAAGAATTCCTACGAACACTATCTACTGCTATCTTCAAATATTCTAAGTTATTATATGTTGAAATACAAAATGTTATCATTCTTAATATTTTAAAGGTGCTCCCCAATTACTCTGCATTACTATTCCCATATATTGTTTATGAAAGTGTTTTTCTTCCCAACCCAATTTTTTATATATTTCATATTGTGCAGGAAAGTGGAATTCTTTAAATAATGGTGAGGTTGGCATCATTGGAGTTCCCATTGCGAGAGCACCTTCACCATACCACTTTAATTCATTTGCATGTTTTTCAAATAAGGTATCTAATCCCCATTTGGTATCCAACCACTCCCAAACTTTAGTATCCCAAATATAAGGAGAGATACCATAATGGTATATTTTACCCTCTCTACCAAAATGAGACATAATAGATTTATACTCAGCTTCATGTCCAGCTCTAACATCATAAGTTTGTAATTGTGGAAATCTATCTATGAATTCATAAAAATCATCCCTCTCATGCATAATCATATATGGAACATCATCCTTATATAAGAAATCTTTGATATAAAAATCTTTGAAAAAATATACATCAGAGTCTAAACAAACATAAAATCTACATAGGTTTAATTTGTAAACTAATGATTTAACCATTTGCTGACCTACCCAGCCTTCTGATTTTGATGTTATCGTATCATCTGAAATTATTTCAGTATAAAATGGTGTATTTTGCTTAAACAACTCAATATCATCAGTCGGTACTGAAAGGTATACTGGAATATTATCTCTATTGAATTTAGCTATACTTTCGGTTAATGCTACACATCTTTGTAAATCACCTCTATAACTTTTAATAAATAATATAATATTTTTCATTTATTTATCCTTTTTATTTATTGAAAAGTTTGGTAAGTTTCTTAACTTACTATTAATTTTTTCTATTAGTTCAGTATATGGTTTTACTTCATCTATATATTGGGATGTACTTCGTTTCTTAAAAGGTAGCATATCTACTTCATATATCTCTTCAAACTTTTCTTTATAATCACCAACTACATCAGTATTGATAATCACAATTGGAAAATGGGATGGCGTAGTCCAATTATCTATTTGCTTATCTATGTTTTCTAACCATACACCAATATCAAATGGAGTTTCTTCATTACCACCCATTAACTTTTGAAAGTTATGATACATACCTCTTTTTATCTGAGATGATATTGCTATTCCAACATCTTCGGTATAACAAAATATACCACTACCAACACTTGTATCTAATGGAGTAACATAATGACAAGCAGCAAGTTCGTAAGCTGTATTGTATGTTGTGTAACTATCTTTTATACAATCTCTGATATAGTTAGACCTACATCCTCCAAATGAGTTAATCCAAACATCTAATGGTTCTTTTTTGAATAACTCCGTAATAATTTCTTTTGTAAAGTTATGCCTTACCATTTATATAGTTTCGTATAATGCGTTTTGTTTTTCTTGTCTTTGAATATCCTTTGGATGATACAACGCATAATCTTCTTCTATTGGTAAATAAGTCATTGTATTGTAACCTTTAATTCTTTCATGTACCTTACCTTCCCATTCTATTTCAGATGTTCTACGATAAATTCTTGTCTGAACATCAGGCCAATTAACCCAACCCTTTTCATTTACGTTCCATCTCCACTTTTGGATATGTTCATCAGTTAATCCCTCAACTGTATTTACTCTTGGAACGAAGAACAAATCAATATCTTTATTTGATTCCAATAAATCATGCATATTTGTAATCAAATATTCATTTGGAACTTCATCAGCATCTATTTGAAAGATGAATATTCCTTTTGCATGATTTTTTAAGTTATTCTTATAAGATGCAAAATCTTTGTTTAGAGGAAATCCGATAACGTTTACATTAGTATGTAAATCATTTATAATTCTTAAATAACCCATCACATCATCAGTTACACCACCTTCATCATATTGAATGAGAATTTCATCATCAGATTGTATTCTGGGATGAAGAAAGTTTACTAATGTTGTAATTTCGTTTATTTCATTACAAACCGTTATTCCATATGTAACATTAACCATAGTATTTGTTTAAAGTATCTTGTTTGAAAAATATCTCGGTAGAATATTGAATTCCATCCAAATTATAGGTTCTATATGCAGCACCTTTTGCTACAAAATTTCTATTGTTTTTTATATAACCATCATATACTCTATTACCACCTTTATCAAATACTTCACCTAAATCATACAATGCAGTATTATCCAATTCCAATAAATCTTTAACCACATCATCAGTTTTTATTAGTTTTTTAAACCATTTGAAGAAATTGGCTGGTGGTATATTTGATAATTTAAGTGCAGATACCTTCCTTTCGTATATTCCAGTAACAAATATAATTGTTTCCTCTGAACCTGCTAATCTTTCCTTATTACCATCAGCGTATTTGTATGTACTTATTTTATACACACCATATGGTTGTAGGTTTGTTTTAGGAACTCGTTTACCAGTTCCCTCTTGTATTAATCTATATTTTGATGAATGATTCATTATAACTTATTTAATTTTGGTAACTTTAATTTTGGTTGTTCTGGTATTGGACTTTGTTTATTCAATTTAGGTAATTGAAATGGCTTTTGAATTGCAATTGTTCCAACATACTTATCCATAATTTTACCCAATGCGTTAGTCATTTTTTCCATTGTAAAATTATTAAATATATTTGTTCTCAATCCTGCCGATTTTTTTAGATATGAATCATATTCATTAAATACTTTGTAAATCTTATTAGCTGCATCTGAATAGTTTACTGTAAACCATTTTGATTCTTTTAGTAAGAATTTATCTGCTGCCGATTTATGTACATCCGTTAATTGACCATCTAAGAAAACAGTGTGTTCTTCTGGTAAGAAATCTACGTGCCCACTCCATTTGGAAACAATAATTGGTTTTCCTGTTGTTGCGAATTCGGCAAGTGGCCTTCCATATCCTTCTCCCTTTGTAAATGAAATCATTGCTTTTACCTTATTGTGATTGTATAGTTCAACCATTTCTGATTCTTTTAAATCACCATGTAGTAAATAGATTGATGGTACATCATCCAATCCTTTGATAGCGTTTTCTATTTTTTCTCTCGTTGTTTCTCTATCAATTACCGAAAATCCAGCATGTGATGTTTTTAAGATAAGACCTGGTCTTTTATCTTTAGGTAGATATTTGAAAACAGTAGAGAATGTTTTAATAACCATACCCACATCTTTTCTATCTTGTCCTAAGTGCCCTTTTAACCAATGTCCAACGAATAAGAAGTTGAAGTCAGTTTCAATTCCATCTAATACATCTATATCAGTTATAGTTGGATTTTCGTATAATTCTTTATTAACACCCTCAAACAAAACCTCACAAGGTTTATTGTTTTTGAAAGTTTTAATAATTTGTTTAGTTTGTTTATCTTGCTCTTGAAATTGAGTTTTATCAAATAGTGATTTAGTAAACTGAGATGGTACAATGATTAAATCCATTTTATTACCACCTTCTAAGAATTCTCTAGGAACCACAGTTGTTTCCACACCGGCAGTAATACCGATATTATAGTTTCCTTTTGGTTCAAATTCATTAGCAACAGACATCTGCATAAAGATATCTGGTTTTCTATTTACTTGAGTTGCTATATTGGATAACATCTTTTTACCAAATTCAGTATTTGGGTCTGCTTGATTCTGAGGAGTATTTCCCCATCTAGTTGGTACAATCTTAATATCGTACCTATCTAACTCAAATAAGCTTCTTAAAATATCTCTCGCATGGTCTCCATAACCACTTCTAGTGAATACTGGAGCTTGATATACTAATAAAGGTTTATTCATAACTTTTTATGCAATTTTAAATAATTCGTATCGTTTTCTCGGTTTGAAGTTTTTGAAAGTAGTTTCAACACCATTAATTAGTTGTTGGCACATATTGTTCTGAGATAATCCCATATCTTCAATAAATGCTCTTCTTCCTTCTAACCCATTTTTTGTTAATTCTTCTTTTGGAGTATTATAAACTTTCTCCAATTTTTCTGATAATTCAGTTACATCTATTTTATCATCCCAAATATATGGAGTTGGTACTGAACCTGTCAATGATTGTGCTCTACTCCAAATTGGTGTAGCCCATTCTCCCCAAGTTACTTTATCTTCCCAATCTCTCCATTTGTGAAGTGAACCAATCTCAATGTAATCTTCGGCGGTTAGATATTTACCATCTACTTTGAATCCACATTGGTCTTGTAATCCACCTGTAACATTTACAATGATAGGTGTTCCACTCATTACCGATTCTGCGGTTGTTAAGCCAAATCCTTCATTACCAGCAATATTAATTGTACAATCGGCAATATTGTAAAGAAGATTTAGTTGTTCAGTTGATAATTTAGCAGTTGAGAATACTACATTACAATCGGGTGCAAGAGTTTCAGCAACTTTTGGTAAATCAGTACCATTATCATCTCTTGGTGTTGTGTGCATTAGTAATACAGCTTTAGATGCTTTATCTTTACCAATTTTATCACAAAATTCTTTGAATGCCATAATAACATCAGAAGGTTGTTTTCTTCTAATATTTCTATTAGACCAAAAGAATACAAAATCATATTCTTTACCAGCTAATATCTTATTTCTGAAATCTGAAGGTACTTCGGTTGGTTTGAATTCGTTTTCATTTATACCATGTGGTACATATGCAACTTGCCAATCTGAATGAGGTTTCCACGTTGGTTTATCAGTTAAAGATGTTAACCTACTTACTATTCCATATGTTTGTCTTGAAATAGCACCTAACCAATCACAACTTTCGTAGTAATTTCTATTATATAATGGGTCTGGTAAATCATCCCATATTGTATAATAAAGAATTGGACAGCTTTCTCTGATTTCGTGTTCCATATCATATAACCAATTCCAATAACGTGGGTCAGTAAAGTGAAGGATAGCATCAGGCTTTTCAGAATTCATAATTTGTCTTAACAAATCAGCGTTTCCGTAACCATTCCAAGGTAAGATTTTAACCGAAGCATCTTCTACACCAGTTCTTTTCTGCATATCAACAGATAAATCTAAAACTTTACCTTTATCGGGATGTTTAATTGCTGCTCCTACTTGGAACCAATCGTACTCATTTAGAGTACCCATTACTAATGCTTTACTCATAGTGGCGATACCACTACTCATCCTCATATCATCTGAAAGGAGAAGAATCTTTTTCTTTTTACTCATAACTTATTAATATAACCTTTTTTTAATTTAAAATTGCGAACCGGAAATTTGAAGATTTTGATATTCATTCATCTCTTTCCTAAATCCATCATCGCTTACATATCGTTCAACTGTTCTGTTTACCAATTTCTGAAGTGTTACATCCGATTCGAATGATACTCTTTTGAAGTTTGAATAAACACCTTTTATGATTTTTACAGTTGTTAGTTTAGTTTCTACACTCATAGTATATATTGTTAGTATTTATATATATAAGTATATAGATATTTATTTTTCGTTAAGCTTTACCATCACAAATTCCTCTAGTCTTAAACTCACAGAATCTACAATTCTTTTGCCTATCACCTGGAACTTTTGGATATGGTAAATCTCTAAACTTACCTTCATCATCAAATACCTCATTTACGAAGTTCATAAACTCAGTATAAACCTTATTTACAGTTGGTTTACCATTAGCTGGTACATGCCTAGATATATAAGGAACTGGGAATGGTGCATCTTCATAGAGTTTTCTTCTCATAATCTGATATTCCACTTTTATCTTATCTAATGGAATTTGAAATAGTTCAGAATAGTACTTCTTATAAATAACTATTTGTGCATTTTTGTACTTATCTGATTTTTGGTATTTATTCCAACCTCTAGTAGAAGTTTTTAAATCAATAATGATAATAGAGTTATCTGATAAATCCCTCATCACTACATCAATAAAACCTATAAAGTTTACACCTTCTTTTACCTTTGCATTTAATGGAATTTCAATCCCTACTAATTCAAAGCCACTTTTGTTGTAAAACTTGTCAAGCTTCTTTTTGAACCACTCTAATATACATCTACCATCACCATAGAACTCTTCTAACTCCAATTGGGTACATATACTACCTTCAGTTAATTTATCGTTCTCTTTGGTGTATTCTTTTCTCATCCAATCTAACAACAATTTATCAGTATCAATTTCCATTGCTTGTTTCTTAGAAACCCCATACATAACCGAAAGGAAATGTTGGATTGTTTCGTGAATTGAAGTTCCAAAAATTGTATAAATGTTAGCAGATGATTCACCAATCTTATCAATGTATCTATGTTTGTATGAACGTGGACACGATGAGTATAACTGGTATTGTGAAAAACTTACTTTAGCCATAACTATCTTATTTATTATACAAATATACGAAAAAAGTTTGGGATTACCAAACTTTTCTCAATTATATTTTTAATTTTAACTTTTTTATTATCTTTGGGTCAGTTCCATAATCCTCTGATAATTGTTGTATCCGTTCTTTACCAGTTCTACTAGCATAAAGAATCTTTAGGTAATCCTCAGCTTCTAACTTAGAGGATTGATAATGTTTAGCTACCAATTCAACCAACCACTTCTCATACTTATCAGCTCCTTTTGGTTTCATATACTTCATAAAGTGTCTACCCTTTGGAAGTAAATCAATCATAGCAAGATAGAATGCTTTTGGAGGAACTTCTTGAAGATATGGTTGAACAGCTGATATTGTTTCAATCCATTCATATTTCATAGATAGAAATCGTAATAACATATAGTTACTCCAAGTCTTTTTATCAGCTTCTTCTAACGTATCAAAATATTTAGGATTTTGTTCGTTTGTTATTGCCTTAACGTGGTCAAATAATGATTTAGGCATTATCTTCAGCTTTTTTTCTATCCAATTCTTCTAATACTGCTAGTTGTGGTGATAGTAACTCTTCACATATCTCACCACAATTACCACACAATAAAACTTCTATTGGTACTACTACATCTTGAGCTGTCCCAGCTACTAACTTAGATATCTTTCTAAATTTAGAACCATCTATGAATACATCATATCCACAATGTGAACAAATTACAGGATTTGATTTACCTAAATCAATTTTAGGTCCTCCTCCTTGCGTTGGTTGCTCTGATGCTTTTTGTGGTTTATTACCACCTATTCCTACTATTTTTGCCATCTTAAATTAAATTTAATATTTCGATTAAAGTTGCTGCCATTGGTATTTCTTTATCAATAGCATTAAAGTGTTTACTTTGTCCTTCTGCTAATGCTATAACTACATTTGCTGTATTTGATGGTGCATATTCATCTACCTTTTCATATAATAATGTAAATAACTCTGAGAAATCAGTTACTCTACTATCAATAATAGCTTGTCTCATATTCACATATTTATTTCTTTTATCATCTGAAGATTTTAAGATATCTAAAACTTTAATTTTATAATCATTCTCTAATAGATTCTGAGTATCTACTTTCAACTCACCCTTTATAGAGTTTAATTGACAAGTATTGATAATCTTTCTAATATCAGGATATCCTGCATCAATAATTGGAACCAAATCCTTTGGTTGAAATGTTACTTCTTCACTATTCAAAATCTTTGATATTTGAACTGCTACATCTTTCTTAGTTGGAGGTATGATTTGGAAAGTTTGACATCTACTCTGAATAGGGTCTATTACTTTCTCTACATAATTACAAGTTAAGATGAATCTACAATGTTGTGAGAATGTTTCCATTAAGTTTCTCAAAATAGCTTGTGCGTTCTGAGACATATAATCAAACTCATCAAGGATAACGATTTTGTATTTTTTAAATCCCATTGAAGAAGCAAAACCTTTCACTTTATTTCTTACAGTTTCCACATTATTTTCATCGGATGCGTTGATTACCATATAATCACAATCCATTTGTCTTACAATTAGTTTAGCAAGAGTCGTTTTACCAGTACCAGCTCTACCATATAATAGTAAATGTGGTACATCACCAGCTTCTAAATATCCCTCAACCTTAGTTTTAAGATGTTCGTTACCTACATAATCTTCCAAACGGACAGGTCTCCACTTCTCTACCCATAGTGAGTTATCCGATTGTTCTTCATTTACTTGTTCAAAAAATGCCATATTTCTTTTTTTGTTATATTATCTACCTACTTCTTTTAACCTACTTTCTTTGAAAGTTTCCCAACTCATTCCAATACCATCGATATAGAATAAATCTTCAGGTTTTAATTTACCATTATCATGTAACTTTGAGTATCGCTTGATTGCCTGTCTTTTCCACCAATTGTTGATGTTTGATTGACCATCTACGAATTTCTTTTTCATTACTAATTGTTCTTCTTCAATTTCTGAACGTAAGAACTCAGGTCCATTCTCATACATCATTGCTAAATAAACTCCTCGTTTAAAACCATGATGGTATTCTGATTGTTTGATTCCACATTCTTTGAAGATTTGAGAAAGAATCTTTTGTTTGATTCCACTTACAGGTCCACTAGCACCCTTACCAGTTCCCATAGATTTACCATTTCTGATTCTTTCGTTAGTAATAGCCTTCTCATACCAATCAGCTCTATTCTCCTTAATCCATTGATGCCAAGGGTCATAGAATTCATCATCAGGCTTTAAAGATATTTTCCCAGCGGATTCCCCCAACGTTTTAAAGTGAGGGATTCCGTTATATTGGGAATGTATTCCGTAAAGGGAAGTAGTTCCAACAGCTATCAATGTTTGCCCATACTTCTTTTTCCAGTACTCTCGTACTTCTGGAAGGGTAGTCATCATTGCTGTCAACTTACCACCTAAGAAATTGTAACCTAAAGGCTGGGTACAAACAATAGTGGATGCGATAGTAGTGAAATTTAACTTACCCTTTACGAATTTATCTTCTTTAGTCCAACCAATGTACTTATCTCGTACACCCATTGAAGTAACATCAGATGCTAATGATACTAAACCTAAAAGTTTACCACTCTTTTTATCTTTAAGAAACAACTTAACATTTCGACCAGGATTAGCTGTCCAACTCATAGTATGAATCATCTTTCTTAAAAGAGTCCACTTTGTAGCTTCATCTTTATCCTCTACGATTTCAACATAAGGGTCTAACTCTTCAATTTCTTTAATTGTCAGTTCCTTATTATTGATATCAGTTGGTTTCCATTGCATATCATAAAGAGTAGCTATTTGGGATTTATCTCTAATCATATTAGATTCCTGCAGTTCAACCCATTTCTTATACAATGTTTGTTCTTCTACACTCATTGTCATAAGGTAGTTCATATTCTCAATAAGTTTTCTTTTCTCATCTTCGAATATAAATTCTGGCTTTGCTGGTTCTGAATCCCAAAAACTCATATGTTTCTTTTTTTAGTGTTAATAGATTTTACTATTTAATCTCCACGAGATAATAATTTGATACATATTCTCCTTCGGTAAATGCAACCTTAGATAATCCCTGCGAAGAAATTTGTAGAGATGAAGTTGATGAACCTTTGTTTGATAACAAAATAGCTTTTAGATATTTTGCTGAGAATGCAATTGGGTCAACATCTCCCTCACACTTACAATCAACTGATATAGAAATTCTATTTGAGTTAATTGAAGAATATCCTAAGATTATTTCCCCTTTACCACCTTTACATTCAAATGTAAATGTATCAGCATCTGCTAATGCTCCTTTTGATTTGATGAATTTGTTTACAAACTCATTATCTAATGTAATATCTACATTGAAAGGAGGAAGTGCCTTTAAATCAGGTACCGCTGGGATAACTGAAGGTGCTGCTAACATATACTGCATTTTAGTTCCTTTATCTGAGAACTTTAGTGCGCCTGTTACTTCTTCTATTTTGATTGTATTATCTAATACACTTAATAATCCTCTTAACTGAGATGTAGTATAAATACCAAACTCCCCTTCAGGGAAATCTGAGCCTGTCACTGTTACATCTCCTAAAAGAGTTTTATCATCTGATATCATTCTAACTGAAAGATTAGAACCTTCAGATTTTACCATTACTGATTCAACCTCTCCACCGAGATTGTATCTATTGATGAAACCATCTAATTTTACTTTTTCCATAATTTACTTTTAAGATTTATTTTATTGTTTTACTAATATACGAATAATTTTTGTTATATCCAAATGTTTTACCAAAAATTACTTTTATTTTTATTTATTTTTATTCGTTCTCTCGTTTCCCCATTATAAGGGTTATCTATTTCATATTGGATTCTTGCTTCTGCAATTTCCATATACTCTTTTTCTCTTTCAATACCTATAAAATCGAAACCACCTCTTATTGCTGCTTTACCAGTTGAACCACTACCCATAAAAGGGTCTAATGTAGTTCCACCTTTTGGTGTTACTAATCTAATAAGATATAACATCAAATCAGTTGGTTTTACTGTTGGGTGAAAGTTTTGCTTCGCTTGTGGTTGTTTATGGTTTCCTTTTAATGAAGATGCACCTAAAGAACTACCACCATAGTTTTCCAAGTCAGCTGAATTTGCATTTAGAGTTCCAACGTGTTTTCCTTCTAAATGTTCTAATCCTTCGTTCCTATCTCTTTTAGAAGTTTTAGGGCAGTAGAAGAACCGAGATGCTCCATCCGTTGTTTCATCCAATATTCTACCTGCTTCTTTATCTAATATAATGTTTGCAGGAAATCTGCCACTTTCCACAGGTTGTGAATATTTACCTCCACCAAAATTACCATCTCCTAATTTATTTGTTTCACGATGAGTATTTTTTCTAATTTCCATATCATCTTTTGATTTATATGATATTCTACTCTCCTCTATATTAATACCAGCTGTTCCCCATTCTAAAACATTATTAACTACTGTTTTTTCTGAAAGTGGTTTTCTTGCCATTACAATTGGTTCGTGTGCAGGTTTAAGAGCAGTGCCCCAACCTTCGTATTGTTCTACCTTCTTACCAATGTTATGTGATTTAGGAAAACCACTTCCATATATCCACATTATCTGGTCTCTAATCTCAAACCCTGCATCTTCTATTCTAACAGCCATTCTATGATAAGTTCTACTTCCAGCGAATGAAAGTAAATAACCACCTGGTTTTAATACTCTTAAACATTCCTCAAAGATTTCTTGTGAAGGAACATCATAATCCCATTTCTTGCCCATGAAACTTAACCCATAAGGTGGGTCTGTAACAATACTATCTACTGAATTATCTTCTAACTCTTTTAATTTATCTACACTATCTCCTAATATTAATTTCATAATAATTCTTTTTGTAAGGTATTTATCAATAAACCTATTTTCAATCCCATCTTGGTTTCATCGTATTCGAATTTATCCTCTAAACTATAAAGTAAATCAAATAATTCTTTTTGTGTTGCTTTTTTCATATCTTAAAAACTAAAAAACTTATTAACTTTTTCGTTTACTTCCTTTTTAACTTCGGTTCTTGTTTTAGTTTCCTCGTTATAAGGGTTATCTATTTCATATTGGATTCTTGCTTCTGCAATTTCCATATACTCTTTTTCTCTTTCAATACCTACGAAATCGAAACCACCTCTTATTGCTGCTTTACCAGTTGAACCACTACCCATAAAAGGGTCTAATGTAGTTCCACCTTTTGGAGTTACTAACCTAATAAGGTATAACATCAAATCAGTAGGTTTAACAGTTGGGTGATTGTTTTTACTTACACCAACTTGATTGTGATTGTGTCGTTCATCTTTACCTTTACCTTTATTGGCATTAAACTCAACATTACCTCGTTTTAGTTCTGCTTTTGCTTGATTACCTGCGGCATAGTATTTATCCTCAAACTCATCCAATCCTTCGTTTCTATCTTTTTTAGAAGTTTTTGGACAATAGAAAAATCTAGCAGCTGAGTCATAGATATTTGCAAAAACAGTAGTTGCATTACGATTACTTTCTCCCCCAAATATACTTGAAGCATTTACTTGTTGATTTGGATTTCCCTGTCTTACATTATCTGGAAATAAATCAGTTACTTCATCACTACCATCATGTATTACATTTGCAGGAAATCTGCCTTGCGTATTATCTTCCTTTACGTGATTTCCATTTGACCAGTCTAATATAACCAAATCTTTACTTCCACCACACCCACCTTTGGTTTTCGGTATCCCGTTTAACTCAACTCTACTTTCATCTATGTTTATGCCACCAGTTCCCCATTCTAAAACATTCTTTGCTACTGTCTTTTCACTTAAAGGTTTCCTTGCCATTACTATTGGTTCATGTGCTGGTTTAAGAGCAGTTCCCCAACCTTCCCATTCGGAATTACCTTTTGTAGTAATTCTATTTTTATCACCATCCATAGCATACTTTTCGTCATTGTGATATATTTCACTTTTAGAAGCAAATCCTCTTTTTGCATTTCTTGGTTTCGAACCATCAGGTTCAGAATATGTACCAACTGCCTCTCTTTCATTACCAAGTAGTTTATCTACACTCTTGCCGATGTTATGTGATTTAGGAAAACCACTTCCATATATCCACATTATCTGGTCTCTAATCTCAAATCCTGCATCTTCTACTCTAACTGCCATTCTGTGATATGTTCTACTTCCAGCGAATGAAAGTAGATGTCCACCTGGTTTTAGAACTCTTAAACATTCCTCAAATATTTCCTGTGAAGGAACATCGTAATCCCATTTTTTACCCATAAAGGATAATCCATATGGTGGGTCTGTAACGATTGAGTCAATAGAGTTATCATCTAACTCTTTTAATTTATCTACACTATCTCCTAATATTAATTTCATATTGTTTCTATATTATAAAAATCCTCATCACATTCTAAACACGCAGCAAAGTATCCTTCACTCACATCTTCTGGTTTTTGTGATAATACATTATTGCAGTTTCTACATTTATATTCTTTTTTCATATAACTTTATTTTTAAAAACTAAAAAACTTTTCAGCTGTCTTTTTGGATGAGAGAACTTCTCCCCATCCTAATGCTCCGTAGAAATCTTCTAATTTTTTTAGAAGTTCTCTTTCGAAGATTTTATCATAGTTAATATATGTTTTAATTAACTCCATAATTTGCGGTGGGTCATTGTAACCATTCATAGCTACTGCATCTAATCCATATTGATTTTGTTTTAGATATACCCACTTTATTTTATCACCACCCTTTAAAGGTTCATATTGATTTTCTACTTTGAAATGTTTTAACAATTGATTATATGCAATTGATGCTTTAACGTGCGCTGGAGTACCACTAATAAATTGAAACATTGCCGTTTGGTCTCTCTTCTTAGGCATATATTTATTTAAGTTTTTTACTCCACCGGCTTTAGCTATCTTAACAACATCCATATTTACCAAATCATTTTTGAAATCGTAAACTCTATTTGTCAGTTGTTCTTCAGTATCACCTCTAAGAATTTCAATAAGTATTTCACTCATAAACTTCCTAAATGCTGCTGGATAAGAGGAACGTACCACATCTAACCCCTTTACATCTAATCTATCACATGGTACACCATTATCAGATATAATCCATTGTGCGTATCTTTTCTTTGCAATCCAAATACCAGCTTTTGAAACGTATTCTTTTTTAATCTCAAATCTATGTTTATCTATGTTGAATACTTTCTTAGCCAATATATCATAAAAATCATTTAGATAATCTTGTACTTCACCAGCTATATCATTTACAAACCCAGCTATTGTATCTTGGTTATTATCTTTCCATGTTGGAATTCGCTTATCCATTAATGGTACTGCTGAGAAGAATACCGAATCCGTATCAATATAAATGTTAGAATCTGCATCAGGCGTTCCTAACTCTTTATTGTATTTGATGTTAGTCATATCAGCAGTTGATTTAATCACAGTTTGACCTGTTGTTGTTACTGCCGTAGCGTTATCCACATCATAGAATCGGAATGCTGGTAATCCTAATACTCCATATAATGAGTTTAGAAGAATCTTTTGTACTAACTGACGTTTCTTATAGAATGCGTACTTTTCTTTCTCTCCACTATCACCATATTTCTTCTCCAACTTTCTAAACTCCACCCTTTGTGAAAACCAATGGTCTAATATATCAGGAATACAACCTACTTTATCGGTTCTATATAAAACACCATTTGATGCTACTGAGAACTTACTTCTTTCAAAGAATAGTTTTAAGTTTTCTTGTGTGATGGTATCACCATTAATTTCCCAACTTTCTCTTTTGTTTTTTACGAAATCTTCTGCACTCCAATCAGCAATCTTACCCATCTTTGTTTCAGGTGAAATGTTGATACTCATAATAATAGAAGGGTATAGAGATGTTAAATCTAAATCATATATCCAATCATACTTACCAACAATTGGTGCTTTTACGTATGCCCCAATGAACTTCTCTTGCTTATTTTCTTTAAGAGCTTCCATTCGTTCTCTTCTATCAGCAGGTTTGTTAGGTGCTACGATACTTTTTCTTTTTAGGTAACAAAGTAGTGCCCCCTCAAGGTATTTTGATGAATATACAAAATCTTCATAAGGAACGTGTCCAGCGTGGCAAATACCTCTTGCAGTATCAATGAATTGTAATTTTCTATCAAACTCAACTACTAATTCAACATCCACTAAGTTATATTCAATAAACTTTTCGATATCTTCTTTAAAAAGAATATCTAAGTTTCCATCATATTCAATCTTACCTCTACCCAATTCTTTTTGTGCAATAGAATCTAATCTATATGAATCTAATTCTGAGTATGTAAAGTTTTTGTAAAGTGAAAGGTAATCTAAATAAGATACACCAGCCATAAAGTATCTCTTACGATAAGGTGACCAGAAACATTCACCAATTGGTGATAATCTATTTGCATGCTTCTTACCTAATAATCTCTTAATACGATTATATAACATAGGTGTATCAAAGTAATCAATATTCCAACCAGTTACAATAGATGGATTTATCATTTCATATAACTCCAAATATTTCATTAACATATCCTCTTCAGTTCTGAACGGAAGTACGATTGCTGATTCGGTTGTTTTTTCTAACATCTCACCAGCTTTATCCATTACCAAAACCCAATATTGTTTAGTTGCTGAATCGTGAAGTGCAATTGATGTTAATTCATTTGTAGCTTCTTCAGGGTTAGGTAACCCACTCTCCATCTCACACTCAATATCATATGTAAGTATTACGTGTCCTTCTGATGGTACATCTGATTCGGTGTAAGTATCTACTAAAACTCTCGTAGTTTCAGGTACATCACTTTCAAATAAAGTAGGGTCATCTCCTTTGAATTTATAGATTTTAGTTACTTTATCCCCATATAAGGTAGTGAAATTTCCATTAGCAGCTTTTTCATAAGCATAACGGGTATAAGGAAATGTTCTATATCCCTGTTTATCATCCCATAGGTGTACTAAGTTTTTCTCTCGTTGGTAATAACAATTTTTATACATTAATTATTTAAATTTTTATGTAGTTCTTTTATCATTTTATCTTCGTTTGTAGAAAGTTCATTTGCTCTTTCAATAGCTTTTATTTCCAATTCATTTCGATAATCATCATTATCTAATATCTTATCTAAAATATTAAAGAAATCAACTTTTTTGTTCCAAAATAAACCATTAGGGTCTATTTCTCTATAACAATCCGATTCTTGCCAAACCATAGGAGTACCATTCATTAAACAATCAGTACCACTAACGCTCCAACCATAATTTGTTTGCCTCATTTGAATACCTACCATACAATTTTGTAATCTTGCATAATATTCATGTTTTGGAACCTTTGTATTATCAACCCAAGAATAAGGAATTTTACCACTTAACTGGGGAACCCATACTACAAAATCTTCTCTTTGTTTTCGATACTCCTCCATTAGTTCCATAAACTTTGGAAATCCTTTATATGCAGCAGGTCTATGATTAAATACAATTATCTTTTTCTTATCAGTTGATGGTGTATCAATAATTTTAGATTTCTCAACACCTAAATTCCAAACTGTAAGAATCTTATCTAACTTTTTAACAAACTCATCATTAAATAATTCACCTGCTTCTTTCAAAACTCTATTCTTTTGGTCTTGTGTATTTAAATAACAAACCTTCATTTGTGAAATACCTAACAACTCAATTGGTAGCCATAACCATTTTGCCTTACCATCTCTCCTATCTATACCATTACAAGGAAGATACTTACTTCCCTCAAACCAATGACTATAGCCATATATAGAAGTCCCCCATTTAGCATATCTTCCAACTTGTGGCCAATCTGGTAAATGGCTATAAATTGTATCATATTCTATGTTCTTCAAAATTTTAATTAAATCAACAGATGGAAACGCCCTCTGATTCATCATATCACCCGGTATATGAATCTCAATTTGCTTCACATTGGGTAAGTTTAATTTTTTAGTAACATTTCCTTTTGGAATCAATACATTCCAAAAATATTCTCCATACTTGTCTAAAGCTTTAATGTGATTGTGTAATACATCCACAAAAGAATCTTTTTCCAGATTAGAACTCATAGTAATGTTAGGAATCACAAGTATTTTCCTAGCATTACCATAGTCTATACTATCCCAAAACTGCATTAATCAAGTGTGTTTAACTGAGGTACTAAATTTTCACCATTCATGTAAACATCACCATAAACAACTTCCATAGTATCTTTACGATTGTTGTAAAGTTTCTTTAAAGGTAAAGTGTGTTGTCCTAATCCAGCCTTCTTCCAATCATCAGAATCAAGATATGTAAAAATTAACAAAAATCTTTGAATACTTTCATCATATGCTAATAAAATATACTGACCTTCTCTGATAGCGTTACCACCACTCCAAGAAGTTGAAGCCCCATTAAAGTTTGTTACTTTAATTTCAACTTTATCATCAATATCGATGTGATAGATATCTGGGTCAGTTGGATGACCTGTATTGTGCCTTACTTCATGTCCCTCACTTCTTAATACTTCTGCACCAATTCCCTCCATAGAGTGAGATAATATACCAGCAATTGCTCCTTTTGGGAATCCTTTAAAAGTAAAGTAATCTTCACCATTAATTTTAACTGAAGAATCTAACATAGAATGAATAGTGTTGTAAAGTCTATTCATCGTAGTTTTGAAAACCTCATTAGTATAAATTGATGACCAATCTCTATTTGGATTGTTTGATTTTATTATTTTGGTTTTATGCTTACCAGTAGCTTCATCATATGCAGCTGTGATAGATATCTCAGTTCTATCAATTTGTTCTAACAATTCAGGTTTTAACTTCTTAATCTCTACCAACTTACTCATTGTAGTTCTAGCTATACCCAACTTTTTTAAATGAATATCTTCTTCAGAACGAGTCCTAGCCATTCCAAATTGAGTAACATAAGCTGCATTGGTTTGTTGAAATGAATTTAGTTTTACCGATGGAGTCATTTTTCTATAAATGTTAGTACTTTCTATTTGTACAATAGCATCATATGGGGTCTTTTCAAAGTCTGGATATTTAGCATCACTGTATTCTACCCACACATCACAACCTGCGATGATACCAGCTGCTCTACGAGTGTTACCAGCATCAACCAAACCATCTTCCCAAATTAAAATTGGTTGATGATTTGGAACTTTACCTTCGGCAGTTCGTTCGAGATATGTATCGGCTATACCTCTTCTAACACGATTCTCTTCATCTTTATTTGTGTAGACTTCTTTGTTTTTTTTGTTTTCAATTAGAAGGGATGGGTTAACCATCATTTTTCCTTTTTTCTTTTTTAATTTTAATGTTTCAGTCATAAACTATTTATTTAAGTTATTAATTTAAGAGGTACTCCGACCTCAATTATTTATCTAATATACAAAATTATTTTTAATTATCCAAATATTTTTACCAAAATTTATTGTTAATTTTTCCATAAAAGGGATTATATGCTTTTCTGAGGAATAATGTATGTTTTTGGTGAACAAAATCATTTTTCAATTCTAAAAATTCATGTTTCATTTGGATAAACTTAGGATACATATCAGCTAATTTATTCATATCACTCATTGAACTATCTGAGGTTCTTCCAGACAACTTGCAACCACCATCAGAATGATAATCTTCACAAACATATAAAAATTTATCAGAAGTAACTGTTTTACCACCCATTTGTAAAACTTGAATTATAAAATGTACATCTTCGCTTGAATCCAATACCCATTCTAATTTATCTCTATGTAGTTTAGAACCATCTATAAAGAAAACTTGCATAATTCTAGTAAATTCAATATCTTCTTTAGGATGAGGTGGCATACCCCTAGCTCTATTACCAGCAACTGTATATCCACTATCTAATTTACTTTCAGCCCATTCTAATAAAGATACCCAATCTTCAGGTGAAAAAGGTTCATTACTTTTTTCTGCATTCTTTTTACCAGTCTTTCTATCTACATTACGTTTCCAAAATACGATATCATCATCAATCATCATATATTGTGTATCGTTGGCATATTCTACAATCCACTTTCTGGTATTGGTAATACCAAAATCATTTTCAGGCAAAACCAATATGTTGGAATCAGGCCAATTTTCTTTAAATGAGCTTTCTTCCTTTGGTTGAATTACAAAGTAAGTATTTTTTTGAACCCAATCAGGCATATTATCATATGTCATTTGGTTATCAACTCTACCTAATGTTGGAATGTATATATTCATATTACCAAAAATTTATTTCGTTACTTTCTTCAGGTGCATATGTTGTATGATGCACCACATCCGTATTGTAATCATTCAAATCTTTTGGATAAGGTCTGATTTCATGCTTTAATCTACTCATAAGATTTTTCTTTTCTTTTTTGTTGGTAGCAAGTATCTGAATGTATCTATGTTTAGGTGGTTCTTCTCTTCTCCAAAATTCTTTATATCCTTGCTTACCGATT
>Ga0209713_10000682_pt1 | contig 19322 bp, 10 predicted proteins | sample ArcOceMetagenome_3_FD_187444 | JGI IMG/M metagenome (GOLD analysis project Ga0209713, IMG submission 187444) | Marine eukaryotic phytoplankton communities from Arctic Ocean - Arctic Ocean- Svalbard ARC20M Metagenome (SPAdes) (version 2) | ecosystem: Environmental > Aquatic > Marine > Oceanic... | reverse complement strand
AAGACTCAGAAAACTATCTAACCTTGAACGGTCTTTGGAAATTTAACTGGACAAGGAGCCCAAAAGATAGGCCTATTAATTTTTACAAAGAGGACTACAATACTAGTAATTGGAAGGATATCCCTGTTCCCTCAAATTGGGAATTAGAAGGCTATGGAATTCCGATCTATACGAATATACCTTATCCATTTAGTTTCAGAGCTACACCAACGCCTCCAGACATTCCAGATGGATACAACCCTGTTGGCTCGTATAAGAGAACAATTAATATTCCAGATTCATGGAGTAATAAAGAAGTTAGCATTCATTTAGGTGCTGTAAAATCTGCATTTTATATTTGGGTTAATGGAAACAAAGTGGGGTACAGTCAAGGCTCTAAATTGCCAGCAGAATTTAATTTAACATCCTACCTGAGAAAAGGAGCAAACAGCATTGCATTAGAAGTTTATAGATGGAGTGACGGAAGCTATCTTGAAGATCAGGATTTTTGGAGATTTTCGGGTATTGAAAGAGATGTTTACCTATATGCAACTCCAAGAACCTTTGTACAAGATTATGTAGTTGGTTCAGATCTAATAAACAACTTTAAAGATGGCCAATTTTCCGTGTCAGTAGCTCTTGTGAATACACTTTCAAAAAAATTTAAAGGACAACTTAAAGCGACACTTAAAAGTAAAAATTCAGTTGTATTTTATTCGAATGAAATGGTTCAGATAGTACCAAATGCTAAAACAACTATTAAATTTAATTCTATAATTGACGATGCTTTGGCGTGGAGTGCTGAATGTCCTAATTTGTATTTTTTACAACTAGAACTTATAGGGAAAAAAGGAAAAACACTTCAAGTTATGAATCAACATGTTGGTTTTAAAAATATTCAAGTTCACAATGCGCAATTATTGGTAAATGGAAAACCGATTCTGTTAAAAGGAGTCAATAGACATGAGCATGATTATAAAAAAGGACATGTGATTGGTAGAGCAAGTATGTTAGAAGATATTAAAATCTTTAAACAGAATAATATTAACGCGGTAAGAACAGCTCATTACCCTAATGACCCTTACTTTTATGAATTATGTGATGTCTATGGAATTTACGTATATGATGAAGCAAATATAGAATCTCATGGAATTGGTTATAAATTATCTGAAACATTGGGTAATAAACCTGAATGGGAAAAAGCACACGTAGAAAGAGTAAAAAGAATGATTTTACGTGATCGAAACCATCCTTCTATTATTGTTTGGTCTCTGGGAAATGAAGCAGGAAATGGATATAATTTCTACAGAGCCTATAAAGAAGCTAAAGAAATAGATTCTAGTAGACCCGTACATTACGAACGAGCGCTTCGAGAATGGAATACAGATATTGTTGCTCATATGTACGCCGGCTATAAAAAAATTGAAGATTATGCAAAAGACGATAGCCAAACAAGACCGTTTATTTTATGCGAGTATGCGCATGCCATGGGAAATAGCTTAGGAGGTATAAAAGAATACTGGGATTTATTTGAAAAATACGATAAACTACAAGGTGGGTTTATTTGGGATTTTCAAGATCAGGGACTGTTGACAGAAAAAGACGGAAAAGAATACTTCGCCTATGGTGGTGATTTTGGACCTGAAGGAACACCTAGTGATCACAACTTCTTAAATAATGGATTGCTACAGGCTGATAAAAAACCAAACCCGCATCTTTATGAAGCAAAAAAGGTCATGCAAAACATCAAGTTTTACAAAGATGATTTGGCCCTTAATGAAATAAGGGTAAAAAACTGGTATTTCTTTAGAAATTTATCGAACTATAAAATTGACTGGACAATTATTGAAAACGGTAAAGAGATTGAAAATGGAACTATTAGTGAATTGGATGTTGAGGCTCAACAAAGTAAAATTTTACAGATTCCATTCAAAACAATCATTAAGAACACAAAAGAATATTTTATCAATTTATCTGTCAAACTAATTCTTTCAGAGCCTTTGATTGAGGCCGATTATGAAATCGCCAAGGCGCAATTTTCTCTGAATTCTAATCAAGTGAAATTACAACAACCAAAAATAACATCAGGTGCATTAAAAAAGGTTTCTTCTAATACTTCAATAGCAGTTTACAATGATAATTTTAAAGTTCAATTTAGTAAAGAATCTGGAACATTAATAAATTATGAGTTTAACGGAGAGGTGTTAATTAGTAAAGGTGCACAAATTAATTTCTGGAGAGCACCAGTAGATAATGACTATGGCGCAAATACACCAAATCTTTATAGAGAATGGTTAAATGCTGGTAAAGAAAATCTAGATGTATCACATAAAATAATTGAATTAGACAATAGTGTGAAAATTGTTTTCATTCAAAAAATGCTGAAAGGCGATGCTTCCTTCACACAATCTTATAGTATAAATGCAGATGGAATAATAAAGGTTGAAAACGATTTTAAAACCTTAAAAGGAAAAAGTAAAATTGGTTTAAAAGGCCATAAGGCAAAATTGAAAAATAATGAACACTCTAATATTTATAAATTTGGAAACGAATTTGTAATACCAAAAACATTTAATAGGGTTAATTGGTATGGAAGAGGCTCGGAAGAATCCTATGAAGATAGAAAAAAAGCTACTGATATTGGATTGTATTCAAGTGAAGTTTCTGATTTGTTTACAATGTATGCAAGGCCTCAGGAAAATGGAAATAGAACAGATGTTCGATGGGTTAGCTTTACGAATAAAAATGGAATGAATTTGAAGTTTGTAGGAAAAGAGCTGTTTAATTTTTCTGCATCCCATTTTAAAAGAAAAGATTTAGATTCTGGAAAAAGCAAAAAAACAAGTCAAAAGCATGGACGCCTATTAAATCCTAGAAATGAAATATTTATTAATATCGATGGTTTTACCTCTGGTGTTGGAGGTGTGGATAGTTGGGGAACCCTTCCAAGAGAAGAATATTTGTTGCCTTATGGTAGTTACAACTATTCTTATTGGATCGTTCCAATGCTAACTGATAAGTAAGAATTAGCTTTTTATTATGATGGGTTTACTCTATTGCTTTAATTTCAGAAAACTAGATGATGATTTTTTATATTTACTTAAAAAGGTGTTATATAATTTGTTTTTATCATATGCCCCAACTTCTGTTTTAGGAATTCGTAAATCCACGCATCTTTTGAGATGTTCATATTTTCGTTATGTAAAATTAACTTTTCCTCTATAAATTAATACCCATGAAAAAAAATAAAAATGCCATCCTATTTACATTTCTTTTGTTAGCTGCAGTATGTCAACTATGGTCGCAAAAGCAACCCAACGTAATTTATATTTTAAGTGACGATTTAGGCTACGGAGAGGTGGGGTATAATGGTCAGAAAATGATTCAGACTCCTGAGTTAGACCGACTGGCAGCAAATGGAATGCGTTTTACAGATCATTATTGCGGAAATGCAGTTTGTGCGCCGAGTCGTGCTTCATTACTCACCGGAAAGCATCCTGGTCATGCGTACATCCGATCCAATAGTCCTGGATATCCCGACGGGCAAACACCGATCACAGAAGACACAGAAACATTAGGTAAATTGATGCAAAGAGCTGGATATAAAACTGCATGCATTGGAAAATGGGGCTTAGGTAGTTTTAACAATTCTGGAAACCCTAATACCCAGGGCTTTGATCTTTTTTATGGCTATACCGATCAGCGAAAGGCGCATAATTATTATCCTGAATACTTGTGGCTAAATGGTGAAAAGCAATTCCTAGACAACGGAAAAGGAAAGCAGCATGATTACAGCCACGACCTTTTTACAGAAAAAGCGATTTCCTATATTAAAGAGAATAAAGACGCACCTTTTTTCATGTATCTTGCGTATACTATTCCCCATCTAAAATGGCAAGTACCCGATTTAGCACAATATAAAGATAAAGACTGGCCTGAGAAAATGAAAATTCAGGCAGCTATGGTCTCTAGAATGAGTAAGGATATCGGTACCATAGCCAATCTTCTTGTGGAACTAGGAATTGATAAAAACACCCTGATTATGTTTAATAGCGATAATGGTGCTCATGGTAAAGGGGGGAGTTTAGAGTTTTTTCAAACATCGGGAGCACTTAGAGGTATCAAGCGTAAAATGTATGACGGAGGTGTGCGATCCCCTATGTTTGCGTATTGGCCTGATACGATTGAAGCAGGTGTAACCAATGACCACATCTCAGCATTTTGGGATATGTTACCAACATTTTCAGAGTTAACGGGTGAGCCTATCAAAGGAGAAACTGATGGAATTTCTATGTTGCCAACCCTACTAGGAAAGCAAAAAAAGCAAAAACAACACCACTATTTGTATTGGGAACTGTATGAAGGTAAGCCCAATTGTGCCGTTCGGTATGGTAAGTGGAAAGCAGTTGTTTTAGACCGAAGAAACGGATTGAATATTGAATTATACGATGTAAAAGTAGACCCAAGTGAGTCAGTTAATGTCGCTAAAAAGTTCCCAGTAGTTGTTCGAGAAATTGTTGCCATGATGCAAAAAGCTCATATCAAGAATGCTTTTTGGGACGTTGACAATAAACCGCTTTTTAATGCTGCTGCTGCCGCCAAAAAAAACGGGGTACAACCAAATTTAAACAATCCATACTATAAGACTCATAAAAACAAAAAAACACACTAATATTATGCGGAAAAATCAGTTCATACTTGTCCTATTTTTTTTAGCAACAGGTATTATTTCAAAAGCACAAAATCAGCCCAATATCCTTTGGATTTATGCAGAAGACACTTCTCCTTGGATGGGTTGTTACGGCGATGAAATAAATGCAAACGCTACTCCAAATATTGACTTTATTGCTAACCAAGGGGTACGATTTGACAACGCATTTGTCCCCGCTCCTGTTTGTTCAGCCACTCGATCGGCGATGATTGTTGGCCAGAATTCAATTCGTTTTGGAGCCCATGAGCATCGTTCATCAAGAACTAGTAAAACAAAAATTTATCTTCCTCAAGGGTACAAATTACTTCCTGAAATTATGAAAGAAAATGGGTATTCAACTTTTAATAATGGAAAGGGAGATTACAATTTTGTTTGGAATAAAAAAGAGGTGTATACTGTCAACACAAAAAGCAAAACAGACTTCACAGAACTGAAAGATATGCAGCCTTTTTTTGGGCAAATTCAGACATATGGAGGAAAAAATAATACCTATAAATTTCCAAAGCATAGAAAGGTAAATCCGAGTAAGGTTAGGGTTCCTGCTGATTATCCAGACAATAAAGTGTTTAGAGGGGTTATCGCACAACACTTCGATGCCATTCGTAAAGACGACGATTTAATTGGAAATATTTTAAAAGGATTAAAAGAAGCAGGATTGGATCAAAATACCATTGTGGTTTATTTTTCGGATCATGGTGCAAATAATTTATTAAGACACAAACAAATGACAACCGAAGGGGGCTTACATGTACCTTTTGTTGTAATGGGGCCTGAAAAATTTGTTCCAAAAAAGCAAGTCAGAAAAGATCTTGTAAACATGCTAGACTTATCTGCAACTACGTTGGCTTGGGCAGGTATAGATCAACCTTTATGGTATGAAGGACAGAATTTGTTTGCTGAAAATTTTAAAGAACGAACTTTTGTAGGCGGACAAAAAGACAGATTAGATCATACCATAGACCGTGTTAGAACGATACGTACTGAAGATTTTCGTTATGTTAAAAATTACAAATTAGACCGTATTTTATTGCAGCCTCAGTATCGCGATAAAATGAACTATACCAAAAATATACACGAACTTTACCAAACAGGAAAACTATCCGAAAAGCACAGAGAAATTTATTTTGGAGAACGACAACCGGAAGAATTGTACAAGGTGTCTGAAGATCCTGAAATGGTTCATAATTTAGCAAAAAATCCTGTCTACAAAAAAGAGCTGAAACAACATCGAAAGATATTGTCTAAATGGCTAGCCAAAGGAGACAAAGGCATTGAAGAAGAACCTATTGAAAGTTTAATCGCTAACGGTGAAGAAAAAAAATGGGGTGAAGGGGTGAATGCAGAATATGAAGTTTACAGAACGGATAGTGATGGTGATGGTTTGTCCGATAAGTGGGAAACGCTAAACAACAGAAATCCCAAAGATGGGCTGTTACTCTTTGATTTCAATAATGGAGGTTGGCAAACTGAAGGTTGGTTCTCAAATGATATCAGATCCAATTTAGCAGGATTTTTAGGTTATCTAGATTTTACTTTGAACAAGAGAAAGGGTACTCTTTCTAGAGAAAACTTAGCGATTAAAACGACCAAAGAAGATAAGGTGCTGCTACTAAAGTTAAAATCAGATACAGATTTAACAGTGAGTGTTTTAGCGAATAAAAGCTTCATTGGAAAAAGTAAAATTAAGGCAATCAATCAATACACTAACTTAGAAATAAAACTTTCAGAGGCAAATTGGAAAGGTGTGATCAATTCACTAGATATCAGTTTTAAAGCAAAAAAAGGAGCAACTATAGAAATTGACCACATAAAAATAAACAGATAATTAACAACTTTTTTTTAAGGTTTAACCAATTATGAAAAATAATTTAAATATACTGGGACTAATACTACTTAGTTTTTGTTTCAATGCAAGAAGTCAAGAGTTTTCAACTGCAGGTTTTTATCAAACGAATCAAGACGTCAGAAAAGCAAGCAATTTTAATGTTGGGTGGCGGTTTATCAAACAAGATGTTGCAGGTGCTGAGGCTGTAAATTTTGATGATAGCAAATGGAGTGTGGTGAATTTACCTGATGGCTTAGAATTACTTCCATTAGTTGCAAGTGGAGGGGTAAATTACCAAGGACCTGCTTGGTATAGAAAATATTTTACTCCCGATGTTGCCTCAAAAGGGAAAAAGATAATGCTGCATTTTGAGGGTATTATGGGGAAATCAAAAATCTGGATTAATGGTGAATTAGTCCGAGAGAATTTTGGTTCGTACTACCCAATACACATTGATGTTTCTAAGTATTTGAAAGTTGGTGAAAGCAACGTCATCGCCGTACGTGCTGACAATAGCAATGACCCACTTTATCCCCCAGGAAAACCTCAGGAAACCTTAGATTTCACCTATTTTGGTGGTATTTACAGAGACGTATGGCTAATTACGCATAATAAAGTGTACGTAACGCATCCTTTAGCGGTAGACAAAGTAGCTGGTGGCGGTGTGTTTGTGCATTATGAATCGCTCTCAGAAAAATCTGCAAAAGTAGTTGTAGATGTAGACATCGCCAATGATGGAATTGGTAGCAATGTGAAATTGTTATTATCCTTAAAAGATAAAAACGGAACAGAGGTGGCAACAGCAAAAAAAGCGCTGACACTTGCAAGCAAAAGTTCTGAAAAAGCAACGCTAAAATTAACCGTTAAAAAACCAAAACTTTGGTCACCAGACAGTCCACATTTATACAACTTGTTTGTAACGATAAAAAATAAAAAAGGAAAGGTGTTAGATGAATTTAGAAAGCGCATTGGAATCCGAACCATAGAAATGAGAGGGAAAGATGGTTTTTATCTAAACGGAAAGCGTTATCCTGAAAAATTAATTGGAGCCAACAGACATCAAGATTTTGCACATATAGGTCATGCATTACCAAATAACTTACATTACCGAGATGCTTTAAAATTACGTCAAACAGGTATGCGTGTCATTCGTTCTGCACATTATATTCAGGATCCTGCGTTTATGGATGCTTGTGACGAGCTTGGTTTGTTTACAGTAACGACAATTCCGGGATGGCAGTTTTGGAATAAGAAACCTATTTTTATGGAAGGTATGCTGAAGGATGTCCGTAATTTATTTCGTCTTGAACGAAATCGTCCATCAGTTTTGTTATGGGAAATTGTTCCAAATGAAACCCACTTTCCTGATGAATATGCACTAAAAGCTACCCAAGCAGCAAAAGAAGAATACCCCTATTCAGGGAAATATACTGTTGCAGATGCTCGCACGCACAGATCACAATCTCAAAAATATTTTGATGCATTGTATGCTAATGATATTGTTTTGAAGCATAATAATAAATCTATTTTTAAACGTGAATGGGGTGATTTTGTAGACAATTGGGTAGATCATAATTCGGTAAGTCGTGTGGCAAAACAATGGGGAGAGATACCGCAAATAAGACAATCGATGCACTACTTTAAAGAAGACTGGATGGAAGGTGATAAGAATATTATGTGGCCATCGCTAACTATGATTTACGGTGCGAGTAGCTCTTTGATTGGTGCAACACTTTGGCACCCTTTTGATCATCAGCGCGGATATCACCCAGACCCTTTTTGGGGTGGTATCATGGATGCTTACCGACAGCCCAAATTTTCATATTACTTACTTAAAAGTCTTTTACCCACCAAGGGTTTAGAAGATGTACCACATGTAAAAGCAGCACCTTTTGTATATGTTGCTCATTTAATGAGCCCTTTTTCACCTGAAGATGTCGTGGTATTTACCAATTGTGAAGCGGTGAAATTAACCTTATATGGTGAAGAAGTTGGTGTAAAAAAAGCAATTGATTCAAACAGCCCTGTTCCGCGAGTTCCTGTCGTTTTTAAAAACGTATTTAAATATACAGATGTAAGAAACAAGAATAAAAAAGGATACGGTAAGATCAATCAAAAATATGTTGAAGGAGCTTTAATGAAAGCTGAAGGAATCATCAACGGAAAAGTAGTTACAGACCACATACGATGGCCGGTAGGGAGAAAGCGAAGATTGATTTTAAAAGTAGATGATTCTAGAATTCAACCTGTGGCAGATGGAAGCGATATTACCACGGTGGTAGCATATTTGGTAGATGCTGGCGGAGCAATTAAACGATTGAGCGATGAAATTGTTCGCTTTACAGTTGAAGGTGAAGGCGAATTAATTGGAGGTGAAGAAAATGCTATCAACCCACAAAAACTACTTTGGGGAGAAGCGGTTGCGCTTGTAAGATCTTCTATAAAACCAGGAAAAATTCATATAAAAGCAGAATTACTTAAAGATGGTATAAATGTTCCAGATTTTGCAGAAATTGAATATAGTACAGTAGCATCGAGGCAAGATTTATCTTATAGTGAATTGCCTAAGAAAGCTATTCGTAATGTAAATTTAACTTTAAAAGATGAAAGTAAAACATTAAAAAAAATGCGTGTTGAGTTACAAAAAGTAAAAAAGCAACTTCAACAGTATAAAATTAACGAAGTTGGAAAACAACAACAGAAATTCATCGAGTAATTAAAAATTTAAAAGAGTTAAAATGATATACGGTAGAATTCTTTCTTTTACATATTTTCTATTATTTACATTAATAATGGCTGGATGTGCTCAGAGTAAGAAGATCACATTTGAGAGGGACTTTAATTTTGAATGGAAATTCTCGTTGATGGATAGCCTAGACGTTGCTTATCAAAACAATTTTGATGATTCAAATTGGAAAACTGTTCAATTACCCCACGATTGGAGTATAGAATCCCCTTTTGATTCTATCAAAGGAGATGGAGCCACTGGATATTTACCTGGTGGAAGGGGATGGTATCGAAAACATTTTGACATGCATTTTCAAAAAAATGAGGTTGTTTCTGTGCTATTTGATGGAGTTTATAATCGTTCAGAAATATGGGTAAACGCCAAAAAAGTAGGTGCTCAAAAATATGGATATGCTCCTTTTAAATTTGATATTACCAAGTATCTTAATAAAAATGGGAAAGGAAATATTATCTCAGTAAAAGTAAATCATAGTAGATCTATAGATAGTCGATGGTATACGGGCTCTGGAATCTATAGAAATGTTAAACTAATAAAAACCAATAAACTGCACATTCCTATTTGGGGAACTTATATAACAACTCCAGAGGTCTCTAAATCTTTTGCAAAAGTTCATCTTCAAGTAGCATTAGACAATCAATATTCAACAACACAAATTGCTGATATCATAACCAGAATTTATGATCACAACAACAACCTAGTTTTAGAACTTATCAATGAAAATAAATACTTAAAACCACAAAATCAAATCTTTTATCAAGAAGGTGAGATTGAAGCTCCTCGGCTATGGTCTCCAAAAACCCCCCATCTTTACAGGGCAATTACTTCAGTATATGTAAACAATGAATTATTCGATGAACATTCGACCATTTTTGGTATTAGAAGATTTAGATTTGACCCTGAATTAGGCTTCTTTTTAAATGGTGAAAATATAAAGATTAAAGGGGTCAACATTCATCATGATGCTGGTTTGGTAGGTGCTGCTGTTCCCAAAAATGTTTGGATAAGACGGCTAAAGAAATTGAAAGAAATGGGAGCCAATGCAATACGGTCTGCTCACAACCCAGCTTCGCAAGAATTTTTGGATGTTTGCGATGAACTTGGTTTTTTGGTACAAGATGAATTTTTTGACGAATGGGATTACCCCAAAGACAAACGATTAAATGTCTGGGAAAGGCATGACGATTATATTTCTAGAGGTCTTGCAGATCATTTTAGAGAAACTGCAGAAAAGGATTTGAAGAATACTGTATTGGCCCACAGAAATCACCCCTCCATTTTTCAATGGAGTATTGGTAATGAAATTGAATGGACATACCCCAACGTAAAAGCAGCTACTGGATATTACAAAGGGGATAAACGTGTTGCACAGCGCCGCTGGGCAGAACCTCCCAATACTCCAGAGCAAATTGGAGCGATGTATAAAAGTTTACCATCTTCTGAGTTCACTATTGGAAATACCGCTCAAAAATTAGCAAATTGGACAAGACAATTAGACACCACACGATTCATAACCGCAAATTGTATCATACCAACCGGTAGTTTTGAAACTGGGTATACAGATGCCTTAGATGTAGTAGGATTTAGCTACAGACAAGCTATTTACGATTATGCGCATAGAAATTACCCAAATAAACCTGTTATGGGGACAGAAAATTGGGGACAATGGCACGAATGGAAAGCGGCTTTAGATCGTCCTTTTGTGGCAGGTGTTTTTCTTTGGACAGGAATAGATTACTTAGGAGAAGCGTCTGGTAAATGGCCAAAAAAAGGATCTGGAAGTGGACTGCTAGATTTAGCTGGATTTGAAAAACCTCGTTACCATATGTTTAAATCGTTATGGAATAATGAACCTCATATATACATAAGTTCACAAAAATTAAAAGATTCAGAATATGAGATTGATTCTAAAGGAAAAATCAGTTATAAGAAAAAAGAGGGTTGGAAGTTTAAAACTTGGAAATGGCAAGACGTAAATGAACATTGGAATTATGTTCATGACGAACAAATCATTGTCGAGGTAATTTCAAACATAGATAGCGTGGAATTATTTTTAAATGATCAATCTTTGGGAATGAAATATTTGTCGGATTTTCCAGATAGAATTTACAAATGGCTGGTTCCGTTTCGTGAAGGAAAATTGGTTGCAAAAAACCAAAAAATGGAAGCAACAATTCAAACCGCTCAAGAGCCCGCTACTATTCTGCTTACAACAGACAAAAAACAATTAAATTCAGACGGTTACGATGTTGCTCATATTATTGCTCGATTGTTTGATAAAAAAGGGAATCCTGTTTTGCACAGTAACAAGAAAATCACCTTCTCTATTCAAGGAAATGTAAGGAGCTTGGGGGTTGATAACGGAAGTAATACAAATCCAGGTCCTTATAATTCAAATACAGTAATTACAAATAACGGCAATGCAATGTTGATTGTGCAATCTCATAAAGGTGCCAAAGGAACTGTGAAAGTTAAAGCTCTAGGGAATATATTGAGAAGCAATGCAATTGAACTAAATTTTGAATAAAAAAACATGAAAATTAAATTAGTACTTGCTATTTTTTTATATACTCAGCTTCTAAACGCCCAAGAAAATATACCTCCAAATATTATATTAATTAATATCGATGATATGGGGTGGAAAGATGTTGGTTTTATGGGGTCAAAATATTACGAGACTCCAAATATAGATAAACTAGCCTCTCAAGGAATGATTTTTACAAATGGGTATGCAGCCGCATCTAATTGCGCACCAAGTAGGGCCTCTCTGATGACAGGTTTATGGACACCACGACATGGTATATATACTGTAAATACTTCGGAAAGAGGCAAAGCAAAGGACCGAAAGTTAATTCCCATAAAAAACACGAGAACCCTTTCTAGTAAATTAAAAGTGATTCCACAAATTTTAAAAGAAAACGGATATGTAACATGCCATGCAGGGAAGTGGCATTTATCAGACGACCCTAAAACCTTTGGCTTTGATGTCAATATCGGTGGAAGCCATGCGGGATTTCCCAAGAGTTATTATCCGCCCTATAAAAACGTTGTTGTTGAAAAAGGAGAAAACTCCTATTTAACCGATTTAATTACAGAAAAAGCCATGCTATTTATTCAAAATTCACAGCAGCCTTTCTTTCTATATTATTCTCCGTATGCAGTGCATTTACCAATCAATCCTGTGAAAGAATTGTTGCCAAAATATACAAGCAAAATACCTCATAATGGTCAAGGAAATGCGAAGTATGCTACGATGGTTGAAAACCTTGACCGAAACATTGGATTATTATTAAACAGTTTAAAAGACCCAAACACCCTAATAATTTTCACTTCTGATAATGGTGGATTGTACGGAATCACAGATCAAAAACCTTTAAGAGCTGGGAAAGGAAGTTATTACGAAGGAGGGATTCGAGAACCTTTTGTGGTTGTTTGGAAAAACAAAATTGAAGAGAATTCTAAAAGTGAAATCCCTGTCTCACATTTAGATGTTTTTCCAACAATTTTACATGCAGCTACTATTTCAAAATACAACGGATTGCTAGATGGAACTGATTTATTACCTATTCTAACTAAGAAACAAAACAACATTGATAGATCACTTTTTTGGCATTTTCCTGTTTACATTCAATCAAAAAAATGGAAAAATTTTAAAAACGAAAATAGAGATTCTTTATTTCGAACAAGGCCCGGTTCGGTAATTCGAAAAGGAAATTGGAAATTGCATTATTATTTTGAAGACAAGAGTATAGAACTCTTTAATTTAAAACATGATATTGGAGAGAAAAACAATGTTGCTCAGAAAAATCCAGTAATGGTTTCTAAACTAAAAGAAGAACTTGAAAACTGGTGGAAAAATACGCAGGCAGCAATACCAAGAGAAAAAAATACAAAATTTTTAATTAATGATGACTTTTAAGTGTTTTCTTGTAAATTATAAACACCTGATTTTTGGCTAAAAAACTATTCTTATAATTCAAATATTTTAATAAAATGAAAAAAATATCCTGTAGTGTTTTATTTGTTCAACTTTCTGTAATATATAGCCTATACTCATGTAAAGGAAATCAAGTAACAGTCATTGTTGATCCTATAGAGGAGGAAGTGATTCAAGATAAAGGAGGTAATTTTGTGCCAGAAGGTTATACAAAAATATGGGAAGATCATTTTGACGAAGCAACGATAAATTCTGCTAATTGGACTTTGGGAACATTAAGAGATCTAGAATCGGGAGATATCGTGCCAGGAGCCAACGGAGACCATTTGTTAAAAGATAAATATAGTGGTTATATGACCGAAGAAGATAGTTATATAGAAGACAAAGCGTTGGTTTTAAGAAACCAAAAAAGATCTTATAAAGGAACGAGTCCTGCAGGTGATTATGAGTATACAAGTGGATGGGTAATGTCTATGCACAAAGTACATTTTAACAAAGGATATATTGAAATGCGCGCACAGTTTCCCTCAGGAGATAAGGTTTGGCCAGCACTATGGCTAATCGCAGAAGATTTAGTTTGGGGGCCAGAATGGGATATGTTTGAATATTTTGGAAAAAATGTTGAAGGAGATGATGTAATGGGAATGCATTTGTTTGTAGGTGAGTATGATAGTCGCTGGTGGAACACAGACTTTATACATGATTTTGACAAAAATTACGACTGTGAAGCTTGGCATATTTATGGTTTTGAATGGACAGAAGAAAAAGCCGTTTGGACTATTGATGGAGAAGTAAAAAGAGAATTGCTAAGTAATATTTATCCGAAAAAATGGCCTAATGAAGAAATGTATATCGTATTCAATAATGAAGTTCAAACCTATGCAACTGATAAAACTACACAATGGCCAAATTACTTGAAGATCGACTATGTTGAGATTTATCAAAAATAATACTATTAAAAAAATAATTTTTTAGTTGTGTTTGTTATTGCTTTAAGTGTAAATACACAACACACAATTTAATACAAAAGAAGATGTTTTCTTTATTAGAATATTATGCTAACCAATAAAGGCGATTTAACAAAACAAAAAATATGAAAACTCAAGTACTCTATTTATTTTTTTTATTTGTGAGCCTACTAAATGCTCAACAGAAGCCCAATGTTGTTGTTATTATAGCGGACGATCTAGGGTATGCAGATTTGTCTTTCTTAGCTCAGGCCCCTGATGATGTAAAGAAGTTTAGGACCCCTGGTTTTGATAAGTTAGCTAAAACAGGAACTTATTTTGAAAACGCATACAGTACTTCTTCAATTTGCAGTCCGTCTAGAGCGGGCTTGATTACAGGTCGATACCAAGAGCGATGGGGAAATTATAGCTATAGTGAAGGCGGATTGCCTCTAGACGAATTAACCATTCCTGAAGCACTGTTAAAAATAGGGTATAAAACGTCTAAACTCGGAAAAACACACTTGAATGGAGGTCCGAAAAAGCATCCCTCTCAACACGGTTTTGAAACGTTTTTAGGGTTTATGTTTCACACTTGGGATTATATTAGATTGAGTCAGAAAGATTTAGATGCTGTTTTAGAAAAGAACAATGGTAAAAAGTATATAGGCAATCAAGTTGTAGGGCCGTTGCTAAAAGCTACAGCACTCCATCAACCTCCTAAAACCTATGAAAAAGTTTCCTATGAAAATGCGTTTACAACAAAAATATTTACAGACGAAGCGGTAAGCTACATCGAAAAAAATAAAAAAGAAGAAAAGCCTTTTTATCTTCATGTATCCTTCAACGCAGTCCATATGCCTACCTATGTTACAGATAAAACTTGGGCGGAAAAAGTAGGTGCTCCTTATACAGAATGGGATAGAAATGCTAAGGAATGGGGATTTCCTTATTGGGAACCAAACAAAGAAACACATCAAGTTTTTCATAAAAAATGGGGACATCTTGAGAAGGTCGATAAAAACGGAAGACGTTCTTATTTGTCGCATTTATTAGCTTTAGATTATGGTGTTTGGCAAATTTTAAAAACCTTAGAAGAAACAGGGCAGAGAGAAAATACGATTGTATTTTTTGTTTCTGATAATGGAGGAACTATAAATACCTACGCAAATAACACACCGCTTAATGGGTATAAATATATGTTGGCTGAAGGAGGTATTCGGATTCCGTTTTTGATGTCTATGCCAGGGACGTTACCTCAAGGAGAGGTAAATAGTGAGTCTATAATTTCTACGATGGATATTTTTCCAACGATTTTGGATTTGGCTGATGAAGAAATTCCACAAAACTTAGATGGGAAGAGTTTATTGTCTGTTTTGAATCATGAAAAGGAACTACATCATGAACATTTAGTTTGGGCTTTAAATCGGGATAGTTGGGTCGTTCGAATGGGAAAATGGAAACTGACAAACAATGCTGGATGGACGCATCAAAACTATACCTTGACGAAAAATGGAGATGCGGTAAGAAATCTAAAAAAATATACGTATCCTACTCAGCCACATCTTTATAATTTAGAAGAAGATATATCAGAAACCACAAACCTTATAGGCAAGCACCCCAAAATTGTAGCGCAAATGAAGGAATTATATAATAAGTGGAATCAAGAAATGCCAGGTCCTTTAAACTCTTTTGGACAACCAAAGAAGAAGAAAAAATCGAAAAAATAGTATCTTTAAGATTATTCTAATGCAGTGTATATCCAACGAAAGTTGAAATTAAAGTAGCTCCAACTTTTGTCAATTAACAGGGTACTACAATCTTTTACCAAATAGCACAATTGCTAAAATAGTAGTCATACCAACAGATATGGGGGTTATTAAAGATTTCTTATTGTTTTCTTTGGGTATTCCTGATCCAATCAATGACTCCGCAATTTTCAGGTGACTTTTATATTTTTCAACTTCTACCAATGCCTCTTTTAAGGCATAATTAGATTCATCACGGTCGTGAATGGCTTTGTTAGAACGTTGTTGCATATTGGCTGCGTATTCATCTGTAGTATCCCGTTGAGCTTTTAACTTTTGAATTTCATTGTTTTTTAACTCTAATACTCTTTCTAATTTCACTTCTTTTGGTGTGGGTTCACCAATTGTACCATAATCATTTTTATGATGTTCTATAAGTGTTAGTGCCCATTCAGAAACACTCACGTTATATTTTGCTGCGAGTCTTACATATTCAGCTTTTTGAGCTGCAGATACCCTTGTGCTTAGGGTTACGTTTCTATAATGCATGTTGTTTTCCATTGTTTTTATTGAATTTAAGTTATTAATCTACAGCCTGTTGGCTTGGTGTTTACTCAAGGACATCTCACAGTCTTTATTTTTACTCACTTTTTGTGATTGTTTCAAAAAATAAAAATTATTTCCTTCAATAATTTCTCATTGTTTTTTATGATGAGTTTATTTATAGAACCCAAGATATGTATTAATTTCATAATAAAGTAGTAATATTACTATTTTTATTTACAACTTTTTCGTTACTTTGTTTTTATGGAAAATAAATTCGTTTTGGATCCTTATTTTGGAGAGACAACAGACCCTGACAGTTTGATTAATTACATATACACGCCATTGTTCCTAAAAACAAAAATTGATGTGTTATATTTTGATATTTTAAACTGGGAGAAGTATGATTTATTGGACATAGACCTTGGTTTAGGTACTGTAAAAACCGACTATAAAAAAACAGCGATTAGCTTTGTGCAATACGTTTGGATAAAGATGGTTGAAGCATTAACAAAGTACGGCTTCTCCTACGATGATATACGAGCAATTAGATCAAAGTTGAATCAAAAATTGAGTTATTCCTTTAGCTCCAACCAAAAGATTGCACAAAATAAGGCGCTACAAACTTCAGATAACCACCAGGAATTTTATGTTACTGAATTTGAAAGGTATGTTTTCTCAACTATTGCGAACAAAAACGATTATAAATTCTTTTTTTACAAAGATGCACCCGAAGATTATTTTGTGTTTGATGATAGTCTTTTGAATATGTTTATTGAATTCAATGAAGAACATGAACTAAGAGAAAAATTCAATAAAGATCATTTTAGCTTTTCTTTCTTTAGAATATTCGAACCCTTTTTATCTAGTGATATAGATGCTTTTGAGACAAAATCTATTTCAATTTTATCTAATGAAGAGACTAAAACGCTCCGTATGATAAGAAGGAATTACAACAACCTAGAATCCATAACAATTCGGTTTAAAAAAGCTAAGCCAACACATTTAGAAATTAAAACGACTAAGAAAGTAGTTGCAGAGAGTAGAATTATAGAACACATACAAAAAGGAGATTACTCAACCATTGTTATTAAAACTGTAGATGGGAGTATAGTCAATTTTGAAAACACCAAGAAATACAAATTATGATACTGAATACCTCAGATCTATTGATACCTAACAATCCTATTGTAAATAGCAAAGGAATTGTACATGCATCAACATCATGTTATCAAACTATGAATGTAAAATCATTTTAAACAAAAACAGAAAAGAAAAACTAACAGACCAACAAGTACAACAAATCAAAGCTTTCTTTGAGCTCTTTGCCAATGCTCAACTAGAAGCTTTCCAAAATTCTAAGCAATGAAAAGAGCAGTAATAATGTCCAGGGTAAGTAGTGAAGAGCAGGCTAAAGGATTTAGCTTAGGAGTACAATTTGAGCAATTAACAAATTATTGCAAAAGAAAGGATATTGAAATTGTTGCCCATTACAAAGAAGACCACTCCGCTAAAAACTTCAATCGTCCTGAATTTCAAAACTTTTTGAGATTCGCAAAAAAGAATAAGAAGACCATTGATTATCTATTAGTCACAACTTGGGACCGTTTTTCTAGAAATGTTACAGATTCATTTTTAATGATTCGCCAATTAAAAGAAATGGGTATCGAGGTGCAAGCCATTGAACAGCCCATTGATTTTAGCATCCCAGAGAGTAAAGCGATGCTCGCTATTAATTTAGTATTCCCAGAGATAGACAATGACCGTAGGTCAATTAAAATACGTGGAGGTATCAGAGGGTCTTTAAAAGCAGGTCGTTGGTGCAGAATGGCACCCGTAGGCTATGTAAATAGGAGGGATGCAAATAACAGACCCATTATTCAGCCCAGCCCAAAGGCTAAATTTATTCAATATGCATATAGGGGAATCATAAAGGGAAAAACCCAAGCAGCAATTCGTGAAGAATTGGGTAGTAAAGGATTCAAAGTCAGTAGAAATAATTTATCTCTTTTATTAAAAAACCCTGTGTACATGGGCAAGATTGTAGTACCTAAAGAAGGAGAGGAGCAGGAACTGTGGATTGAGAGTGTTCATCAAGGAATTATCTCTGAGAAACTGTTTTACCAAGTTCAAGAAAAGTTGTCCGAACGCCAAAAGAAAAGAAATCGACCTATTTATAATACACTTCGCGAGGAGCTTCCATTGAGAGGAATCTTACAATGCTCCAAATGCCAGTCAAAAATGACTGGGAGTCCTTCAAAGAGCTGTACGGGTAAAAAGTATTTTTATTACCATTGTAATCATTGTAAAAAAGAACGATTCTCAGCAAAGAAAGTCAACACGGTTTTTGAATCTATTTTAGATGATTTTCAATTTACCAAACAATCGAAAGTACTGTATAAAGAAATTTTAAAGTCTTTATCTGGAGTTAATCAAAAAGACAGACTCAGGAAAAGAAAAAAGTTTGAGAAGGAATTAGCTTCCGCTAATCAGCGAATTGAAAATTTACAAGATTTATTAGTAGATGGAACTATTTCTCCAAAAGTCTATGGGCAAACATTAAATCGATATACAAAGCAGCGCGATCAAATTACTTCTAATTTGAATGAACTCAATACCTCAGATTCGGAATATAAGGGTCTTATTGAAAATGCATTTCTACATTTAGAAAACTTTAAGCAAACCTATACCAACAGTGCAATTACGCACAAAAAGGAGTTGATAAGTTCGATTTTTCCAGAAAAAATAGAATTTGACGGAAAAAAATGTCGAACTACAAGAATCAATGATGTGTTGAGGTATATCTTACAGATAGACAAGGAGTTAGGTGAAAATAAAAAGGGACAAATCTCAAAAAATATGAGTTTGTCCCGTTTAGTGGAGACG
>Ga0209713_10000680_pt1 | contig 19346 bp, 11 predicted proteins | sample ArcOceMetagenome_3_FD_187444 | JGI IMG/M metagenome (GOLD analysis project Ga0209713, IMG submission 187444) | Marine eukaryotic phytoplankton communities from Arctic Ocean - Arctic Ocean- Svalbard ARC20M Metagenome (SPAdes) (version 2) | ecosystem: Environmental > Aquatic > Marine > Oceanic... | reverse complement strand
CGATCTGGCAAAACGCGCTGTGCTGGCAGGTGATATGAGACTACATCTAACTAACGATCTAAGGAATCCACGCTAGCACATTCCGACACGATGTGATATAGCGAAATTCCATCGCCTGGCCCGTGGTTGAATTCGGAGGAGGCAAGACAAGCGAAGTAAGTTAGATGTACTCGTATTGCTTTGCCTAGACCGCCCCCACGCGGGGATGCACTGAGCCCGCGCAAACCGGCCTCGCGGGTTGCCCCGATGAAAATCAGCCGAGGCGGAAAACCGGTGCTTCTACCCCTCTTCCTCAAAGGCCGTTTGCTTGATGAGGAGGGGCCTGGCGCGAAGAGATCGGACGGACGGACGAGCCACTCATCACCTCGCCGAGCGCATGGACAACATGGAGGTCGTGGACAACATGGAGGTCGAGCCGACCACGCTCCTCGAGCTTCCCGAGGAGCTCATAGGGCTCGTGCTCATCGCGAGCGGAGGCGTGGCTGCCGCTCGTGCTTGCGGCGCCTGCAGTAAGCTGCGCACTATTGCCAACGCGGAGGTGCTGTGGGCGTCCATCTGCACGGTGGCTGGGCTTGGTGGTACACTACTGGCTGACGCAGCCGACCACAACCGTGGCGGCGCCGTCGACTGGCGACGCCTCGTCCAACTGGCCCACCGTGCACCCATACCCGCCGCGCACGGGACTTCAAGTGGGACGCAGGCGACCCTACGAAGTGGGACGCAGGCGACCCTACGATGGCGCTCTGGCTCAAGCCGGCGCAGAGCCGCGTGTCGACGACGTCGTCCTGCGTGCGGTGCGGCCGCACCTACATCGTCAACCTGCAGGCGATGCGCACCTTGGACGACTGTCAGGACGCCTACCCGTCTACTCTCGTCACGCAGGTGCGCGCAACCATGCGGGCTCCCGTTGCAGCAGGTTCTGAGCAAACCCCGTTCCTCATGTGCTCGTTGGTCAGGTGCAATATTGCAACGAAGGTGCGTGCTGAGTGTCTGAGCGAGCGCTGCCACCAGGCGCGGCTGGTCGTGTCCCGAAGTTCGCAGCGTCTGCCCCGAGCGCGCTGACCTGACGAAACCCATGCGTGCGCGTGGCAGCGGGTGACGAGACGGCCTGGTCCGAAATGTGGCGCGACGACTTCTACTCAGTGAGCGCGTGCGACCATCGCCTTGCGGCCGAGCGAGCTGAGGCTGCTCAGCGTCGCGACGAGGACCGTGAGAGCCGATATGGAGGCAGCTGAGGGTGAGGCGCTCGAGGAGAGTGCTCGAGAGCCTCGAGGCGGCTACGGTAAAGCTTAGCTCGGCGTCGGGTAATTACACAATCTCTCAGTGAACGCAAAGACGCTCTTAGTAGTACACTCTTTAGAAGCGTGCGCCGAGGTCGTGCTCAAACTCGGCGCGGAGGGCGCCGAGCTTGTCGGTCGCTCGGCCGGTGTCCCGGCCGGTGCCGCCGCCCGCGCCCGTCGGCTGCGGCGTCGGCGCGGCGCCCATCCTGTTGCCGTACTGGACGGCGAGCCGCTGCCTCTCGGCACGCATCTTGACCTCGGCTCGCTTGGTCGCCTCGGCGAGCTGCGCCTCGAGCTCGGCACGCTCGTCGCGCCTCCGATCCTCCGCCTCGCGCGCCTGCCGGCTCAGCTTGCGGTGCCACGTCTTGCGCTCGGCCTCGAGCTTGCCCAGCGCAAGGCCCGCCTCGGCGTGCTCGCGCGCGTGCGCCGCCTCCGCGCTGCGCAGCTCGCCGCTCATCGCCGCCACCGCCGCGCACCGCTCCGCCGCCGCCACCGCCATCGCCGCCGCCGCCGCCTGCGTCGTGCCCGCGCGCGCCGCCTCGAGGGCCGCACGTTGCTCGATTGCGCTCCGCTGCGCCGCCGCCGCCTCGGCGCGCGCCGACTGCAGCTGCAGCACGAGCGACTGCATCGCCTCGTTGTGCGCCGCGCCGCCGCCGCCGCCGCCCGCCCCGTCGGGCACGCCGCCGCCGCCGCCGCCGCCGCGACTGCTGCCGGGGCCGCCAGCGGTGCGGTGGCGCGCCGGCGATGGCGCGGGTCGCTCGGGCGATCCGGCGGCGCGGCCCGAGGCCGAGGCCGAGGCCGAGGCCGAGGCCGGCCTCCTGCTGCTCCGCCCCGACACGCCTCCCGCCGAGTCGGGCGCCGCCGCGGTGACCGCCGCCGTGGGCGTCGGCGGCGCGCCATCCGCCTGCGCCTCGAGCTCCCTCTGCTTGCGCGCGAGCTGCTTGCGCGCGTCGGCCTGCAGCTTGGTCCGCTCGTGCAGCAGCTGCGATCGCAGCTCCCTCTCGGCCGCCTGCTGCTGCTCGTGCAGAGCGCGCGCGTGCTCGCGCTCCGTCGCGGCCCTCGCCTCCTCCGCCTCGCGTCGCGCCGTGTCGTGCGCCGCCAGCGCGCGCGCCGCCGCCGCGCGCGCCTCCGCCGTCGCCGCGTGCGCCGACCCAAGCTGCTCGCGCAGCCGCGCCGCCTCCGCCCTGGCCTCGGCCGCCGCCTCCGCCGGCGCCGCCGCCGCCGTCTCGGCGTCGTGCGCGAGCCGCTGCGCCGCCGCGAGCGCCGCCGCCGCCTCGCCCTCGCTCCGCCGCCTCGCCGCCAGCGCCGCCGCGCCGTCGGCGCCGCGCGCCGCCGCCTCGCCCACGAGCGCCGCCTCGAGCGCCGCCGCCTCGAGCTCGGCCGCGTGGTGGCGCTGCGCCGCTCTCGCCTGCGCCTGCTGCGCCGCCTGCCGCGCCTGCGCCAGCGCCGCCTCCGCCTGCGCCGCCCTCGTCTCGGCCTGCTGCAGCTTGCCCGTCGCGCGCGTCTCCTCCCTCTCCGCCTTGCCGTGCTTCTCCTTGAGCGCGTTGAGCTCGCGCGTCCGCTTGTCCGCCTCCTTCTTGGCGCGCTCCGTCCGCTGCCGCCACGCGTTGCGCTCCTCGGCGAGCTTCTCGTCGTGCGCCGCCTGCAGCCTCTCCGCCTCCTTGGCGTGCGCCGCCACCAGCTTGGCGCGCTCGCGCTCGGCCTGCTGCAGCTTGCGCGGCGCCTCGCCCGCCGCCTCCGCCGCCGCCTCCGCCGCGCGCACCGCGCTCTGCGCCCGCGCCACCTCCTTCTGGCACTCGGCGAGCGCGTCGGCCGTCTTGCGGCCCCTCCGCCTCTCCTCCTCCACCGCCGTCGCCGCCGCCGCGCGCATCTTCTCGGCCAGCTGGCGCGACGCCGCCGCGCGCGCCTCGTGCGCCGCGTGCCCGGCGCGCTCCGCCAGCCGCAGCTCCGCCGCCAGCACCGCGCCGCGCACCTCCGCCGCGCGCCCCTCGCCCGCCGCCGCCGCCGCCGCCTGCGCCGCGCGCGCCGTCTCGCGCTCCGCCGACGCGAGCGACTTGCCCAGCGCGGTGAGCTGCGCGTGGTGGGTCGCGCGCACGGCCGAGAGCTCGCGCGCGTGCGCCTCGTTGGCCGCGCGCACCGCGTTGCGCACCTCCTGCCGTTTCCCGCCCTCGGCGCGGTCGAGCTCCGCCGCGAGCCTCGCCGCCTCCTTGACGGCGGCGTGCGTCGCCGCCGTGTGCTCGTGCTTGAGCGCGTGCTTCTGCTGCTTGAGCGCCTCGTCCGCCTTCGACTTGATGTGCTTGGCGCGCGACTCGACCGAGCGCTCCGCCTGCCGCGCCGCCGCCGCGAGCGCCTCCGCCGCCTTGGCCTCCTGCGCCTCCTGCGCCTTCCTGAGCTCCGCCTGCCGCGCGTCGCCCTCCCGCTGCACCTGCGCCAGCCGCTTGCGGTGGAGCTCGAGCATGCGCAGCCGCTCCGCCTCGACCGCCGTGCGCGCCGCGCGCGCCTGCTCCAGCTCGCGCTCGAGCTCCTGCACGCTGCCGCTCCACACGTCCCGCAGCGCCGTCGCGTGCTGCTGCTCGCCCTCGGCGCTCAGCCGCAGCTCGTCCAGCTGCGCCTCGTGACGCCGAGCGCTCGCCGCGTTGCCCACGCTCCCGAGGCTGGCGGCGCGGGCCTCGTACTGACGCACCGCCGCCTCCTGCACGCACGCACAGCGTTCGGAACTCCGGGTGAGCAGGCCGGAGAGAGGGTGCATATATCAGTGCTGTGGCAACTGCGCGGGGGCGTGGTGCGTGCCTGCTCGCTGAGCATCGCCTCGTAGGACTGCACGAGCTCCTCGCGCTCAGTCAGCCTCACCGCCTCCATGGCGGTGAACCGCTGACGCTCGCGTTGGAGCTGTGCGCGAAGCACGTCCGCCTCCTGGGTGAGTATCTCGGTGGCCGAGCTGGCCTCCGCACGGACGCTGTGCAGGGTGCTCTCGAGCTCCTTCACCGCGGCCTTGCCCACCGCCCGCGGCGACGCCGAGCGAGGCATGGCCGGACGGGTCTGGCGCGAGCGCGTCCGGTCGGGCAGCAGCCCTCGGCCGCTGCGGCGAGGGGGCGCTTGAGCGTCGAAAGCTAAACTTTGGCCGATGGTGCGGTGGTTTGCATTGAGGCCGACGAAGTAAGTCTAGAGCTACTGGGCTACTGTACTGCTCGAGTCACGAGCGCGGCGAGCGCGCCCTCCGCCGCGCGCAGCCGCGAGCCGAGGTGCTCGGCGTCGAGGTGCCGCAGCAGCTCGATCACGGCGGCGCGGCCCGTCCGATTGGTCGCGTGCTCCGAATGCGTGCTCGTCGGGTCGCACGTCGCTGCAAACGCCCTCCATTCACTGGCCGCGCCTAACGACGCGTCGAGTCGCAGCGCCCGTACGACCCGCGCCCAGGCGGCACCGTAGTCGGCCATGGCGTCGTCAAGCAGCATGTTCACGCAGCCGCCCGCGGCGCCGCCGGGCGACGTGCCAGCTCCGTCCGACGCGGCTGCCGCCGCTCCATCGGCCTCGCGGCACGACTGCGCGGCGGACAGCATGCCCGGCAGGTCCGACTCGTGCATGCGCACGCTCTCGAGCAGCAGCCCGTGCGACATGTCGAGCACGTGCAGCGCCGCGCGGTAGCCGAGGCTCTCGTTCAGCACAGCCTCGGCGCCCGGCATGCATCGGCCGCGCACGTACGCGCGCGCCGCGGTCGTCCTCGCCAGTGTCCACGCCTCTGGCTGCACGGCGTTGCGGTGGTACTCGTAGCCGCTGGCGACCATGTCGAACGGGTTGCGCACGAGGTTGAGCGACAGCGCCGCGGGCGTGAAGCCGTGAGTGACGTGGGAGGATCCGACGCAGACGCTCATGTTGCGCGAGCGCAGCAGGCTGACGAGGCAGTGGGCGAGGTGCGAGCCCGTCTTGTGATTGCTGTTGACGTATCGGTCACACCTCGGCTTCTCGTGGCCGCCATACGCGTGGAACGCGGCGCCGCTGCGGGGCTGGCTGCGGCGGCGCAGCTCTCTCTCGACGGACTCGAAGCAGCTGGTGGCGTTCATCGAGTTTCACGACGATTTCTGGGAAGATTTTCATCAAGTTGTTGCGAGTTTGAATTTCCTCAATACTTTGAGGCAACCTATATCTAAGGATTATGGAACAGACGCGAGCCGCTGCCGGGCGGCACCAGGAAGCGCGGCTCGAGTAGCACGCAGAGGCCGCTGCCCCTGGGGCGCTGCGCCCGGCGCACGTACTCGGCAAAGTTGCCGATCTGGCCGTTGAGGTACTTGACCTCGCTCGACGCGGCGCACTTGAGCGCGGGCTGCGGCGGCACGTGCGCACCCGCCTCCTGCGTGACGTGCTTGTGCACCATCCGCGTGCGCTTGTTGTGGTAGACGATCGTCGTATTGAACTCGAAGCCGCAGTTGCGCGCTCTCTTCTCCGCCTCGCACACCGACGGCCAATCGCCGTTGAACTGATGCGCAAAGTCCATCTGCACGAAGAGTACCGGCCGATCTGCGAGCATCCGATGGACCACCGAGCCGAGCCACACGTCCTCGAGGATCGGAGGGCCCCAGTTGCGGCTCAGACGCTGCGCTCGCTCCACCTCCGCCTCCACCGCCGACGAGTTGGCGAGCGTCTGCGCGAGCGGCGCCGACATCGTGATCAGCCACCCGGTCACGAATGGAAACGGCCCCGTGCACTCGGCCTCGGTCGTGCACCACTCGCAGCGGCGCGCGCCTTGCTTCCTGCACACTTCGAACCGCTTGCGCTCCTCCTCGCCGCGCGCGCGCCTCGCGTTGCCGCCCAGATAGTCGATGACGCGTCGCCAGTGGTCCCAGTTGTATGAGTAGTCGAACGAGTGCGGCATGAACGAGTCGACGTTCCAGTTGTGCCAGACGATCTTGCCATGCATGATCGCGCTATTTTCGCGCAGAGGGCGGATGAGCCGCAGCTGCGCCTCCCAGTCGACAGTGACAATGTAGACGTCGTCGTCCGCTTTGCAGACCCACCGCGCCGTCGGGCAGACGGTGGTCGCGCTCTTCATCCACGCGTGCAGCGTGAGCACACGCCCACGCGGTGGCTGGTCTGTGTGCCCAGATGCCACAGGCAGCATGAGCACGTCCTTGTGCACGGCGTGCTCTTGCTGCGCCTCGGCCAAGACGGTTGGCTCGAGACCGAGAGCCCGCACCAGGAAGCGCACAACGACCGTCGAGCCGACGTTTGCAGCCGTCATCCAGGTCTGCCGTGCGGCATGGCGGCGCTGGATGTTCTTGGGGATCGTCATCACGCCGATGGCCGCGTAGCAGCGCGAGTCGGCTATTGACATGTTTGTTATGACTATTAGCCGCGCATGCAGAAGATGCATCAGAAAGTTTGCGCGATGACCAACGCTTCCTGCAGCGGCGACGCCTTGCTCTTCGCCTTCTTTCGCAAGCACGCGCAGGCGCTGCACCTCGCCTGGTCGTGCGACGGCCTGACATTCAGCCCGCTGAACGCCGACGCCTCCTCCACCTACGGTGACAGGCCCGTGCTGCGCTCCGGCGTCGGCCGACGTTCCATCCGAGACCCGTATCTCGGCCGCGACCGCTCTGGCGGTTTCGTGTTGCTCGCCACCAACGGCGAGACGGCCTCCAGCGACATCCTCGTGCAGCGTAGCGCCGACCTCGTCCACTGGAGCAGTGGCCACCTGCTCAACGTGTTGCCTGGCGCTCACCGCACATGGGCGCCGCAGTTTCTTTGGCTCAAGGAGAAGCGCGCCTACCTGATATACTGGAGCTCGAGCACGCGCGCCTCGCGCGGCGCGTTCTCGATCTACGCGTGTTGGACGGACGACTTTGAGACGGTCACGCCCAGCTTCCCTCTCTTTGAGCCCGGCCACTCGGTGATCGACGCCGAGCTGCACCGCGACGAGGCGACGGCGCAGTGGATGCTCTTCGTCAAGGACGAACGAGGCGACAACTACGACCCACGCACGCCGCTCAAGGCGATACGACGAGCCGAGGCGCCGCCACACTCCGGGGTGGTCGAAGGCTTTGCGCAGCCGAGCTGGGCGAGGAGCAGCCTCGGGCCAAACCTCACGCCGCCACGCACCGAGGGACCCGCCGTGGTCGACTTTCCAAACCCAACGGGCCATCGTTGGCTCCTGTACTACGACTGCTTCATGCAAGGGCAGTACGGAGTGCGAGCCTCGGACGACCTCCGGACGTGGGTGGTGCCTGTCTTTGGGTCCAACTGCTCCCACCCAGGTGATCGGCTCCGCTTCCCGCGCAGGGCTCGGCATGGCTCCTTCCTTCGGATCAGACCGAGCGAGCTGGCTGTGCTGCAAGCAGCCTATCAGTGAAAAATACTGATGTTGAAAATGAAAAAAACTTTTGTGTTTTTTGAACTTCAGATTAGCGCATGGGTGACCGTCGTCGTCGAGGCACATACGAGGCTGTGGAGCTGTCGGCGTCGAGCGATAGCCGCCTGCAGCCCTGCTTCAGGCTATGGGCGTCGCTCATGACGTTTCTGTCCGCGGTCGTTGGCTTTCATTCGATGAACGCACTGCGAAGCAGAGCAGCCGAGGCAGAGGGCCCTGCATGGGCCAGTGTGCATGAGTCGTTTGCCGCTCCACTTCCTCCGCCACCGCCACCACCGCTGTCGTCACCACCGCTGCCACCACTGCCACCGCTGCCACCACCACCGCCACCGCCACCGCTGCCACCACCGCCCTCTACTTCGCACCTGTCAGCTCCACTGCCTCTGCGTGCGTCGCCGCTCCCACGGCCACCGCCGCCTCTGCAGGCGCCACTGCCAGCGTCGCAAGCGGCAGCGTCGGAGGCGCCATCGTCGGCGCTGTATCTGTCGCAGCTGCCGTGCGAAGATGCGACGGGACGCAAGCGTTGTCGTGAGGTCGTCGAGACTGGCCAGTGCAGCGCCGATTCGGGGCAGCAGCAGCTGTGCCGCAAGACGTGCAAACTCTGCGGCATCGACCCACCTGCACCGCCACGGCCATCGATGCCGCCACCACCGCCACCACTGTCACCACTGCCACCACCGCCGCCGCCATGGCAACCGCACCCACAGCCACCGTCGTGCCCGGCGCCGCCGCACCCGCCGTCGCCATCGCACCCGCGCGTGGAGCGCTTCGAGGGTCGGCTCCGGCCGCAGATTTGCGAGGCGATGCTGCTCGATCCGAGCAGATCGACCGGCGCCGACAAGTTCTTCCGCATGTGGGCGGGGCAGGGGTGGAAGTACCGTGGCTCCGGCCGGGGGGACAACTGCTGGGACTGGCAGGAGGGCGGCGCCGACGCATGGTTCGAGTCGGCGACGAGCGAAGCCAGCTGCGACGTCAACTGGTCGGAGGGCGTCGACGGCGAGCTGGGCAAGCAGGGGGCGCGCCTCGGCTCCTTCCTGCCCGCGGGCACGACCGAGGCGGAAGCGCTGCTCGGCACCGACGATGGCATCTTCGAGTTTTGCTCCGAGGTCATCGGCAGGAAGAACGACATGAGGCCGGGCAACGGCCGGTGGGACAACGAGCTCGGCTCGAGGTGCGCGCAGGCGGGCCAGAACGTGCTCCGCGTGCTGGCGAAGCGGGTGCCGTGGAACATGTGCATGAACCTGAAATGGATCGGCTGCGCAGCGCGTGGGCGCCTCCCCAGCCAAGCCACGGGCGAGCCTGGCAAGGGCCAGATGCACTTTGCGACGCCGGCGCGCCAGATGCACCTCGACGACTTCCTCCACCCGAGGTGGTGCATCGGCGCGTGCGGCAGCCACTACGCCGTCTCCGACGTCTATGTGACGGAGGTGTGCATGCTCAGCAGAATTTGCAGCAACGGTGAGCGCATCTTCGACCTCGAGCGTGGTGAGACGTTCGTGTGCGACTACGACCACGACGCATACCGATGGCTGGCCAGTACGCTCCAGAGCACGCAGGTTCCACGTGAACGCACAACATCAACTGTGATTCTGTGGCCAGAGTAGGGGCGGTAGAGCAGGTTCTCAAATGCACGGCCTGGAGGGTATCTTTATTTATGTAATATATAGACCACAAAGCTCCTCTCGAGTCTTTCGGTTCCTCTCGAGTGCAGATGGTCACAGCTCCCGCTGGTCATTCAGATACTGCTTTCTGTTCAAGTGCCGGCCGATGTCCTCGAGCGTCTGCTTCGAGGCGTAGCACTCGTCAAGGGCCAGGTCCTCGATCCTCCTGTGGTGCGGCAGCGCCTGTTGCAGCGCGAGGGCGCCCTCCTCCGTGATCATGTTGGCCGAGAGCAGCAGGCTCTCCAGGTCATACGCACCGTGGCGCAGAGCGTCGGCAAACGCGAGGGCACCTGCATCGCCGACCTCGTTCCAACTCAGACCGAGGAGCAGCAGGTGTTCGTTCGCCCGAAGCGCACGCGCGATCGCCTGCGCGCCTGCATCTCCGATTTTGTTGGTGCCGAGGTCCAAGCGGAGCAAGTTGCGATGGAACCTGATCATTTTGGCAACGGCCTCTGCACCCGCGTCTCCGATGGCGTTATTGCCCAGAAGCAGCGTGTGGACATCGCTTTTCTGCGGCGGGGTGATCGCCGCGGCGATGCGGCTGGCGCCTCGCGCTCCAATGCCAGCATTGCTCAGATCAAGGTTGAGCAGCCATTGATTCCCCTTGAGCGCCTCGGACAGCCCATCGACATCGGACTGATTGAGCTTGACGTTTCGCAGATTGAGGTTCTTGCAATCGCCCAGGTCCCAGCCCGTGTCCAACCGCACATCGTCCAGTTCGCAGAGCAGCTGCTTTCTGTAGTTCGAGCCGTCATCGACCAGGGTGTCGGGATGGTCAAGTGCTTTGTCTTCATTCCACAACTCATACGGGACCGGGATCTCGTGGTCAACTATGTCACCGATTTCTTTGTTAGGAATCTCGAACGCGTCCAAGCTGGGGTCCACCAGAGGCATATGGATAGGCTTGTATCCGGTAGGCTCCGGTGGGTTCGTCCGAGTCGAGTCGAGCGGCTCGAGTTGGCCAGCGATCACCGTCGCGAGCCACGCCGCGAAAGTCATGATAGACGCGTGTGCACACGCGCGCAAGTGGCGAAAACCGCGTACCTATTATATGCTAGTTTTGCATGCAGCGGGTCCTGCAAGATAGTGACTTCGCGAGCAAGCCACTACCAGCAACTCACTACCGCGCAACTCACTACCGCGCAACTCACTACCGCGCAACTCACTGCCACGCAAGCCTTCGCCTAGAGCCACCATGCACACCGGCAGTGACCTGAGAATGTTGCTGGCCGAGGCCATCGCCGCGCGAGCCACGGCCGAGCAGGAGCGCGATGAGTTGCGGGAGCAGCTGGGCCAGCAGCAGAAGCAGATGGACTCCTGGCGAGGGCTGGCGCAGAAGGAGCAGACGAAGCTCGCTGCGAATGAGAGCAGACGCAACTCCGCGGAAGCGGCCTCGCTCGCAGCCGAGCTGGCAAGAACACAGCAGAGGGCACGAGAGGGCGACGTGTCAAGGCTGTGCCTGGATGGGGAGAAGCGGCGACGCCATGACCTGGAGGCGGCGCTGCAGGCCCAGACACTGCAGGTCGAGACGCTGCGGCAGCGCCTCGAAACGGAGCAGCAACGGTCCGAGGCAGCGATCGCCACCGCAGACGAGCTGCGCCAGCGGTGGCGCGGAGCTTCTGAGGCCGTCGCCCATGTGGCCTCGGCAGCACGTGCGAGGGCGGAGGCGGCGCTTACAGCCACAGCCTGCGCGATCGACGAGCAGTTTAGGCTCGAGCAGCTAGCTGCGGTGCAGACGCAGCTTCGAAAGGAGCGGCAGGCGCGCGCGGCGGCAGAGGAGGCGCTCGTGCAGGCGCAGGCGCAGATCGTCGATGTCAAGCTGCTACGAGCGCAGGACGAGTACGACCACGCCGAGCGAGCAGGCACACTCCACTCGAAGGTGCGCTCGATGGAATCGTCGTTATCGTCGTCTTGGGGATCGTCGTTGAGTCGGAGCCGCAGCAGCAGCAGGGGTACAGGGCGGGGCAGCAGTCGCACGTGAATGAAGGAGAAGTGCTGCAGTGCTGCAGGGCTGCGGCACTGCGGCCAGTGTTATAGATGGTAGTTCGGTCGAGGCACACATGAACATCATGAAAACACGTTCACAAACACTGTTGACACACGCATTGTCCTGCCTTGCGCATGTGTCTATCTCTCTCTCTCTCTCTCTCTCTGGACTCTGGACGCGACGACGGCCAGAAAGCGTGCTGCTCCGATCACACAGAGGAGCAGGGCCGTGTGAAGAGCAGACTCAACCCAATGTTCTGAACCACGCTTGCAGGCCGCTGCGCCCCTCATCGCGCGGTCGAGAGCGGGTTGTTGCTATTGGCGAGGATGGGCGAGACGACCTCGATCGCCAGCTGTGTCTGCAGCTGCGCGGGTGCCGTCTTGATGTGCGAGGCGACCACCGACAGCTTGGAGCATAGGTCACGCCCCTGCTGGATGTGCAGATTGAACAACTCCATTTGGAACTTGATCCTGCAGGCAGCGTTGGGAACCGGGCTCAGTGCTGGCGATGCCGTGCCGTGCGGGCTTGCCTAGTTCCACGGCCATGGCGCACTCTTTGAGCAGATTCTCCTTCTGTGTCCTCTGCTTTTTGAGCTGCTGCAGTGAGCGGTTCCAAAACTCGCCGTATTTGCGTGTGAGCTGCGGGCACGCAGCACACGAGACCTCAAGCAGGGCCGGTTAGCAGCACGGAGACGGCTGGGAGGCGGTGCTCGCACCGTGCGCAGCGCGGCGTAATCCTTGCGGATCTCGGAGAGCTCCGCATCTAGGACGACCCAATGAGACTCCAGCGTCGAGATAACACCCACCTGCAACGGCGAGGAGCGTCAGAGTGAGCCGTTTGCGTCGTCCCGAAGCATGGGCAGCACGCTGGCCGCTGGACGCGTCGCACCAGGTCCATGTTGGCATAGATCCCTCTCGACTTGGCTGACATGGCAACTGGGGTAGACGCACGTAGGGTGCGAGCTTGTGCTGCCGCCGCCCGGGTCGGACGTCAAGAGCGAGGTGCGCAAGCCGAGCAAGCTTTGAGTGGCTCGCTAGCTGCGACCTTGCGTGCGGTGCTGTTCGCCCATGAGCGGCATTTAGCGCGATTATTTTGGCTTTGGGAGAGTCAGTGAAACGGGAACAAGTATGCACAGGATAGAAAACCCGCATTCCACCGCGTCACTACCTACTGACGGCTCGTTGTGCCGGGGACGGCGGCCGCACCCTGCGCGTCGAGACGAGGTCGGCCGCCATCTTGCGCCCCGCCAGGTCGCGCTCGGAGGCTTGCGAGAGGAGCTGCGGCGTCGACGCGAGGCTCACGCACTTTGGCAGCGGCGGGCCTGGCCCCGGCCCGTTGGACGGCCGGCTGCGCGACGCCGAGGTCCCTCGTACGACGTTGCCGTGCAGCGCCGCCGGCGCCACGGCGCCGCCCGCGCCGTCGGCGAGCCTCTGCAGCAGCGGGGCTCGGCTGTGGCTCGCACTCCCCGCCCTGGCCGCCGCCGGCGCAGCGGCAGCCCCGGCCAGCGTGCCTCGCGCCCACCGACACGCGTCGTCGGAACCTCGCACCGACGCCGCCTGCGCCGAGGCCTGCACGCGACCGCTCGCGGCGGCCGCGCCGGCCTGCGAGAGCAGGGGGCGCTGCTGGCACGACCTTCGCCCCCGCCTCTCGTCGACCTCGGCGCCGCTCGCCTCTCGCTCGGCGTCGTGAGAGGCGTGCATCGCTGCTGCTGCTGCTGGCGGCGGCTCCGCCGCCGACTCCTCCACGCTGGCGCTGGCGGCGCAGCCCATCAGGTCTGCGAGCATCGCCTGCCTGGCCGCCTCGCTCGCCGCCAGCTCGGCGCGGAGGCCGTCGCGCTGCAGCCGCTCCTGCACGACCTGGTGGCGCGCCGTGCTCGCCTCCACCTCAGCCGCGAGCACCTCCGTACTCAGCGGCTCGGCCGCCTCGCCCGCCATCCGACCAGCGACACCCTCGTCGACGGCCCCGTCGCTGGTGCCAACGTCGCCGCCAACGCTGCTCAGGCCGAGCGCGGTCATCGCGAATAGGTCTGCCTGCAAGTCCTCCTCGGCGCTCCGCTCGCCCGCCTCCGCAGCGGCCGCTTCGAGCATCTGCTGCACTCTTCGCTCACGCTCCTGTCGCCAGTCGGCCATCGACTGCTCCAAATCAGCCTCGTCGTCGCTCGACTGCTGCTCTCGCAGCGTGAGCGCATGCGCCGTTCGCCGCCGCACCTCCTCGTCCTCACGCGCGCACTGCTCGAGGTCTGGCAGCTCGGTGTGCGCGTCGGCGTCGGCGAGGAGGAATGAGTACTTCTGTGACTCTCGCTCCTCGGCTAATAGCTCGTCGTCCTCGAGCATGCCGCCGCCGCCGCGCTGGCGCTGCGAGGGCGTTGGTTGGCTTGCCGGCTCTGAAGTCTTCTTGCAGGCTTGGTGGTGTTGCCCCTGGGTCACAACGCTGACGAGCAGCGTCCGGAGACACCTAGGTACAGTCTCAATCTACATCCGTGCCCTCAATCGCCAATCGAGACTCAGCGTTCGAGTGCTGTTACCCCTGCAGCGCGTCTGTGTAATTGGGACCGGCCGATGATTGCGACGATGCGAGCGTCGGGCGTCGCGCACGCGCTCCTGCCGCTGCTGATACTGCTGGTATCACGCGATGCCCACAGCCTGCAGACGCTCAGCAGGCCAAATGGCCAGCGCCACCGCGTCCGATCGTCGCCTGCGATGCGCATGCCCGACGCCGTACGGGCGCTGCTGCCGGCTGGCGTGCGAGAGCACGCCATCTTCAACCAGGCTGCCGACGCCAACTGGCAGGCCATCAGAGCGTGCTACCCGAGCGAGGAGGCGGCCCTCGAGGCGATCAAGGAGTGCACTGCCATCATTCTGCCCTACGGAGCAGACTCGATGGTGTCGGGCTTCTACGAGCTGGGGATGGCGGTCGATCGGTCGGACAAGATCGCAGGCAGCTACGAGGTGCTGCAGAGCAAGCTTGACAGCGAGGCCGAGGTGCTCGAGATCGTCACCAAGAATCCGGGCGTGCTCGGCTCCCAACCGACTGGGCTCGAGACGGCGAGTGCGGACGACATCCGCCGCGGCGCCTCGCTCGTCTCCGGTGCCAACACGTTCTTTGGCCCAGCGCGACGCTTCGTGCAGTCCGCATCGTGGTGGGACGAGGGCCTGGGCAAGACGCAGGAGCCATCGCCGGCGGCGACCGAGGAGGACGATCCCGATGCTCCACCGATGGAGCTGCCCGAGATCGTGCTCGACGGCGTGAGCTACATGTACGACTTCAAAGGCAGCTTCATGGGCATCCAGCATCTGCTGCTCGACGATGAGGGCGAGGCGGTTGCGGTGTGGGACCCGGAGACGGAGGAGGTCCAGGAACTCCAGTTTGTCGAGGAGGGGGAGGAAGGGGAGGACCTGGAGGAGGTAGAGGACGACGAAGAGTGACCTAGAGTCGCGGAGTCCGACCGGCCCGTGTGCGCCGTGGAGCGCTCCCGCCCTCGTTTTTGTTAGTACGGATTTGTCAGTTTAGCTCACAGATCAGAGTCGAACTCACAACACAGCAGCCTCCCAGCCCTTCCCAAATTATGCGTGTCCCGTATACCCAAATCGATTCGATTTGCTCGGTGGATGGGTCTCTGCCCTCTCGACCGTCTCAAAATGCCGCTCTGGCCTCTGCCTCCCTCAGCCCGAGCGCGTTCCGCCCCTGTCTCGGGCTTACGAGGGCGTGTCGCTCTGCTTCATCTCCACGTCGCCGTCGGCGTCGGCGCCGCTGCTCGCGGCGGCAGTGGCGGGCGCGGCGGCGGGCGCGGGCGCGGCGGCGGCGGCGTCGGCGGCAGCGTCGGGCGCGGCGGCGCCGTCGAGCTTGTCGAGGAGCGGCTGCAGCTCGGCGTACGTGCGCAGCATCGCGTCGCGCGTCGAGTCGTGCTGCGCCTCGCCCACCCACCGCTTCACCTGCCGCTCGAGCACCGGCCGCAGCAGCTTGAAGTGGCTGCGCACGATCTGCTCGAAGCCGACGGGCGGGCGGCGCAGCATGTCGCGCACGGCGTGGCGCAGCGTCGCGAGGCGGATGTTGTCGTTGTACTCGCGCGAGCGCTGCTCGCCGGCGGGCGTCCCCTCCTCCTCGGCGTAGCCCGGCTCGTTGAAGTACGGCTTCGCCACCATGATGATCGACTGGATCGAGACGAGCACCTGCAGGATGGTCGAGCCCGAGTTGCCCGTCGTGGGCGCCACCCACCCCTCGCCGTGCCACGTGCCGAGCAGCGAGAGGCAGACCTTGCCGTCCGAGTACAGGTTGGGGTTGAAGCGGACCAGGCCGTCGCCCGTCGTCTGCAGGTTGACGAGCGGCGAGACGTTGGGGTAGTCGTGCGGCACGAAGATGTGGAACTCGAAGAGGCCGAGGGCGTACGGCGTCTCGCCCTGCTCGGGCTTGAGCACGTCGGCGGGGCCCGAGATGAGCACCTTGAGGACGTCGACGCGCGAGGCGTCGCGCATCACGTAGATGGCGCCCTCGGCCGAGACGGGCAGCGAGCCCTCCTCCGAGAGCTTGCCGAGCTCGCGCATCAGCCGCTTCAGCTTGGCCTTGGCGATGCCGCCCTGCGGGTTGTCGGCGATGTTCTGCCGGTAGTAGTGCTCGTAGCCGCCCTGCGACGTCGTCGCCTCCATCTCGAGCTCGTCGAAGGCGAGAGGCCTCTGCGCCTCGGCGTACTCCGCCTCCACGCGCTTGAAGAGGTCGGGCGTCGCCTCCGCCTCCTCCGCCGCCGTGACGCGCGCGAAGACGTCGGCGCCGCCGCCGCCCGCTCCGCCGCCCGCTCCGCCGCCCGCGCCGCCGCCGCCGCCGCCGCCCGCGGCGCCGCCGCCCTCGGCCTGCTGGAGCTGTCCGATGACGGCGCCGAGCGCGTCGAGCTTGAGGGGCGGGAAGTTGCCGATCTTCTCCTTGAGGATGTGGTGCGCCTTGGCGAGGATGGCGCTCTCCACCGAGTCGGCGTCGCGCAGGTAGTCGACGAAGCCCGGCTGCCTGGTGCAGTTGAGCAGCAGCTCGGTCGTGTCGGTGAGCATCTGCTTCGGCTGCCAGCCGAGCTTCTCACCCTCCTTGACGCGGAGCGACTGGCACTCGGGGCCGCACAGCTTCTTGAGGAACTCGCCCAGCAGGTTGGCGAGCTTGCGCGCGCGCGCCGGCACGCCCGTGAAGGCGACGATGACGTCGGCGTCGGCGGTGAGGTGGAGCATCGCGCGCAGCGACGCCTTGGCCAGCTCGAGGAAGCCCTTGGCCGTGCGCTTCACCTGCTCGAGCCGCTTCTCGCGGTCGGCGCGCTGCCGCGCGGGCTGCGCCTTCCACGCGGCCTCGTCGGCCATCTCGTCCTGCCGCGTCTTGACGTCGGCGAGGCGGCCGAGCGCGTCGTCGAGCAGGAAGATCTTCTCCTTGACGAGCGTCGTCGCGAAGTCGCCGAGCATCGCCTCCTGGCCGCTCGGCGACGCCGACGCCGACGCGGCGGCGAGCGCCTGCAGCTGCCGCCACACCGGCGGCATCTCCCACAGCTTGCGCAGCACGCGCATGATCGCGTAGCGCTGCCCGTTCTTGTCGGTGACGGCGTCGGCCTTCGTGTGCAGCCCCAGCTCGACGTAGAGCCCCATCAGCGGCGCCTGCACGCGCTCGGCGGCGGGCGCGTCGATCAGATCGAAGAGGCGCATCCCGTGGCCGCCGAAGCCGCCGCCGCCGCCGCGCTGCAGCGCGTCGGCCTCGACGAGCGTCGAGAGGACCTCCGACATCGCGTAGCGCACGAAGGGCGACGCGAGCAGCTGCCGCCGGCCGAGCCAGTCGCAGCAGAAGCGCGAGACGATCGCGGCGGCCGCCGGGTCGCGCGAGAGCCGCTCGCGCGCCGGCGAGCGCGCCGAGAGCACCAGCAGCTCGCACACGTCGGTCACGCACGCCTCGGGCAGCAGCGCGAACGCGCGCGCGGCGTCGGGCTGCTCGCCCAGCGTGAGCAGCCACGCGGCGGTGAGCGAGAGGAAGCGCAGCAGCAAGCTCTGCAGCTCGTCGCCCTCGAGCATCGCCCTGTACGCGAGCACCGAGTGCTGCATCGGCCCGAGCCCCGCCATCTTGAGCGTCGTCAGCGCCTCCGTCGCCGCCGCCGCGCCCGCCGACGGGTGGAGCGGCGCCACCTTGGAGCGGCGCGCGAGGTCGTGCGCGTACCGCTCGGCGCGGCGCGTGATCGGCACGAGCGCGATGCGCAGCGAGCGGAGTGCCAGGAAGAAGCATTCGCTCACAAAGTGGAACTCCGTCGAAGCCGTCACGCCGTCGTCGCCACCCGCGGCGGCCGCGGCGGCGCCGTCGGCCGACGACGAGCCCGCCGCGCCGGCGGCGGCGGCGGCGGCGGCGGCGGCGGCGGCGGCGGCGGCGGGTGCCGCCGCCGCCTCGGCCGCCTTCGAGGGGCTGAGCGAGAGCTTGATCGCCTGCGCGAGCTCGTCCTCCTCGGCGGCGTCGGTCGCGTCCATCTCAAAGTCGCCGTCCTTGCCGAGCTCGGCGCCGCCGCCGCCGCCCGCGTCGTGCGCCGCGTCGTGGCGCAGCGTCGGCTCGCGGCGGCGGCTGCCGCGCGCCACGGCGTTCTTGAGCTGCTCGCGCTTGAACCAGCTGGGGTCGAGCCGCGCGAAGCCGTCGTGCCCCTTGCCGTTGCGCTCGGCCGACGGCGTGAGGAACGGCTCGCACAGCTGCAGCATCACCGCCGCCACGTTGAGCACGCACGCCTCGCCGCTCCCCTTGGGCGGCGCGCGCACCGCCGCCTCGGGCCCCGACGCCGCCACGTGGTCGGCGAGCGCGTTGACGTTGGCCTGCGCGACGGCGCCGAGCCACTCGAGGGCGAGCGCGCGCGTCTCGGCCTTCTTGAGCAGCGCCGCCGTCAGCACGAGCCGCAGCCGCTTCTGCATCTCGAAGACCTCGTGCTGCGCCGGCTTGGTGACCGTCTCGTCCTCGTGGTGGCCGCCGCTGCCGCCCGCGCGCTTGGCGCCGACCGTCGCCGTCAGCAGCCCGCTCGGCGACGCGGCGAAGAGGCGGAGCGCGCCGCTCGTCTCGGCGTCCTTGGCGCTCCACGCGCCCTTGCGCAGCAGCGCCGCCTCGTCGCGCAGCCGGCGCGCCAGCACCTCGCGCGCCGCGCCGCCGTGCTCCTGCGGCTTGAGCGCGCCGCCGCCGCTGTCCGCCAGCCCGAGGAGCAGCGCCACCTCGCCGAGCGCCGCGCGCCAGCCGACGGGCGGCGCCGACGACGACGACGTGCTGGGCGCCGCGCCGACCACGACGGTCGCGGCGGCGAGCTTGGCGAGCAGGTCCTCGAGCATCGGGCTGTAGACCTGGTCCTGCTCCGCCGCCGTCATGCTGTCGTTGACCGCCGTCAGGAAGGCGCCGCCGCCGGCCATCTTGAGCACGCCGCTCAGCTCGCTCCCCTCGGAGCGGTCCTCAAAGAGGTCGAGCCCCTCGTCGGAGGTCTCGCCCGAGAGCAGCGCGGTGCGCGTGTGGTGCAGCACGCACTCGCGCGCGAAGCGCTGCGCGCCCGTCGACGCCGCCGGCAGCCGCGCGAAGCAGCCGAGCAGGTAGGGCATGCCGCGGTCGTCCTGGTACGCCCACGAGTGCATCCGCTCCTTGACGACCTTGTGCAGCTGGTCGGCCGCGTCCTTGGGCTTGGCCGCCAGGCGGAAGACCTGCTGCAGCAGCGCCATCGCCTCGGCGGCCGGCTCGGCCTGGTCCAGGCTCGGCGCCTGCCGCATCTCGACCTTGGCCCGCTTGGGCGGCGGCACCGAGGTGGGCGTGGCGGGCCCCTGGTTGGCGTAGCCGCTCACCATGGCCATCTCGGCGTCGCCGTCCGAGTCGTCGTCGTCGTCGTCGTCGTCGCCCTCCTCGCCCTCCTCGCCCTCGTCGCTCTCGGGCCCGCCCGCCGCGTCCATCGGCGCCGCGTGGCCCTCCTCCTGCGACAGGAAGTACTCGTTGACGGCCATCTCGAGGTTGTTGGCGTAGGTCTGCAGATAGAAGGCCGCCTCCGACGGCGGGGCGCCCGTCAGCGCGGCGAACGTCGCGATCTGCTCGTTGTTCGGGCC
>Ga0209713_10000678_pt1 | contig 19392 bp, 17 predicted proteins | sample ArcOceMetagenome_3_FD_187444 | JGI IMG/M metagenome (GOLD analysis project Ga0209713, IMG submission 187444) | Marine eukaryotic phytoplankton communities from Arctic Ocean - Arctic Ocean- Svalbard ARC20M Metagenome (SPAdes) (version 2) | ecosystem: Environmental > Aquatic > Marine > Oceanic... | reverse complement strand
AACGTCTTCCATTAACAACACGGTTGCGGCAAGAAAACAAATTCTTATGGCCGCGTCACTTGGCATTCGGGTACTGTCCCAGTCTGCGCCAAACATCAGGCATAGATATCCGAAGCCCGCCGCAAAAGCCGCGCTTATGAGTATAAAATGCTCCGGATATCTGTTTCGAAAATTCTGGAGCATTATATCGGTTTCTCTAAGGTATTCTGATCCGCGCCGCATGGGTTTGGGGGTAAAAGCGCGGGGGGTGCTGCGGGGTAGCAAGCTTAAAATTAATTTTTAAAACTGCATTTCTTAGGTCTGTAACAACTTTTGCGCGATTTTAAAAGAGTGTGTGGGTGCGGGTTTATCAAAGGCAAAAGTACGCTAGTATTGGATTTCAGGGACAGGTCCAAATAGTGGATTGTATTATCCATGTGTTTTATGCATGATTTAACCCATATTGATGAATATCCGAATACACTAAGCAGGACTGTCATGAACCAAAGACAATTGGAAGCTTTCCGCGCCACCATGCGCTCGGGGTCGATCACGGCAGCGGCGAAACTGATGCACATCTCGCAGCCCAGCGTCAGCCGGTTAATATCTGATCTTGAACGCTCGGTCGGGTTTGCGCTGTTTGTGCGCGCCGGGCGCGGTCTGGTGACCACGGTCGAAGCGCGGCGGTTTTATCAGGGTGTCGAGGGCATGTTTATCGGTGTCGACAAACTGGAAGCGCTGGCCGACACGATCAGATCAACCTCAAGCGGCACAATTTCGGTCGGGGTAATCCCGTCATTGTCGACCATCGAGATGCCCAGCGCGGTGGCGCAGATTTACCGTGCCTATGATGATGTGCGCATCATGGTGTACGTGCGCAATACGCCGGCGATTATTGATGCGGTACAGATGCAACAGCTTGATATCGGGATTGTCGGGCGTCAGCCGCCCTATGACGGGGTTGAAACCTTGTATCAAACCACGCTGCCTTATGTCTGTCTGGTGCCCGAAGGCCATGCGCTGGATGGTGGTGACGGGGCGATTGACCTTGAAGATATCAGCGCCAAAGAACAGTTTATCACTTTTGGCGAAACTGTCCCGGACGGGATGCTGGAAATGGAGCCGGCACTGGCCGATAAACTGCGCCAGCGGTCACGGCTTTCGGCAGCGAATATGCCGGTTGCGGCGGCATTGGTGCGCGAAACCGGTGCCTTGGCGGTGGTAGATTTCATTTCGGCGGGTATGGCTTGTGGTATGGGGGGTGTGGTGTCGCGCCCGATTGTGCAGCGATTGAAATATCATATCGCGATTGTGACACGGGGTCAGGACAGCCTGTCCATGGAGGCGCGGGCGCTAACGGATGTGCTGATCGATCGGTTTGAGCGTTTGGAAAAATCGCATTAAGCGTTTATGAAAGACATAATGCACGCTTAGGTATAAAATAGTGGGCGTTTGTGCCATAAGTCCTGAGGTTGATTTTTCTTCATCACTTTGAGATTTTATCATGACTGATTTTATGCATTTTTTGCCAGGATACCTGTCAGGTATCCTGCCAGAGTATCCTGACAGCGTATTTGCCAGAGTATTTGCCAGAGTATCGGGTTGTCTTACGCGGCCTTTTTGCTTGGGGTTGCCACTCCGGGGCCAAATGTGCTGGCCTTGATCGGTACGTCAACGAGCGTTGGGCGCACAGTGGGAATGGCTTTGGCCATTGGCATTGCAATGGGTAGTTTAACGTGGGGATTGTTGACGGCGCTTGGGGTGTCGGCACTATTGCTAAGCTATGTTTATGCATTGACGATCATCAAAATTATTGGCGGGATATATTTGCTTTGGCTGGCATATAATGCGTTTAAATCTGCGGCGGTGCGATCTGATCTTACGCTCAAAACCCTTGCAGGCGACAGGCGAACGCCCTTTGGATATGCGATCGGGGATATACAGTGCAAATGGCCAACCCCAAACCCGCCTTGGCGTGGGTGGCAATTATAGCGCTTGGCTCACCCTTCGAGGTTCCACTCTGGGGGGGTTGGTCATTGTTTTAGGCTGTTTTGGTCTGTCTATCGCGGTGCATCTGACATATGCGCTGGTGGTTTTGACACCCGTTATGTCGAGCCTCAATTTGCGAGCTCGGCGCGGTATTCAGGCGACTTTGGGGGCGTTTTTCACCTTTGCGGGCCTTAAGCTTTTGTTCTCAAGGCCCTAAGAGTCGGTGTTATGCAAATGGCAGGTCGCTAATTACGCCGGCGTGACGACCACCTTCATGATATTGCACCTCAACCGGGGTGCCGATATCCCAATGCGCGCGGTCAATCAACGACAGGCCGATATTGCGCTGCAGGCGTGGCGACCAGATACCCGAGGTGATCTGCCCGACCTGATGATCGCCGACCATCACTGGCCAGGGAATTGAACAGGTGGGACAGGCCGGACCGTCAAACATCACGCCGCGTATCTCGCGGGTCACGCCGTCACCGGCGAGTTTTTGCAGGGCCGCGCGGCCAATAAAGTCAATGGACCCATCAAGCTTGCAAAACTTGCTCATGCCAAACTCCAGCGGATTGGTCTCGCGGGTCATCTCATTGCCGTATGAAAACAGCCCGCCCTCAATTCGTTCAATCAGATTGGGGCAGCCCGCGGTAATATTGCGGCTTTCACCGGCTTGCCAGACCGCATCCCACAGTCCGGGGCCAAACCCGGCGCCATTGAGATAAATCTCAAACCCGCCCTGACGGGAATAGCCCGAGCGCGCAATCAGTTGCGGCGTGCCCTGAAAGTCGAACCAGCCGTATTTGAAAAACCCAACATCGCGGATGCCGTCGCCAAACAACTCTACCAACAGGTCCTCTGCTTTTGGTCCCTGCACCGCTAGCGGTGACACGTCAGGTTCGCAGATCGCCACATCCAGCCGGGCGCCAATTGCCAGCCCTTTGGCATACAGCAGCACGTCACTATCGGCGATCGATAGCCAGAATTTGTCATCACGCAGTTTCAACAGCACCGGATCATTGATAAACCCACCGTTGGTATCGGTGATGGGCACATACAAACAATCGCCTGGTTTGGCCTTGGCAATGGCACGGGGTGTCATCCATTGCACCAGCTGTTCGGCGTCTGGCCCTTCAATTTCAACCTGCCTTTGACACGAGACGTCCCACACCTGAACATGATCGCGCAGATGCCAGTAATCATCTTCAACGCTGGGCTGAAAGGCTTTGGGCAGAAGCATGTGATTAACCACTGAAAAGCCCCGAACACCTGCCGCTTCCACCCGGTCCGTATACGGGGTGCGCCTAATACGGCGCGACATATTAAGACCGTCAGCCATTTACTCTCCTGACCACCAAATTGAATATGAATTCGGTGAAAGAATCACCGGTATATGATAGCGTGCCGCAGCGTCGGTCATGACAAACCGCACCACGACCTCGTCCATTATCTGCGCGCCGCTGCGTGCGATATCTCTGGCCTGCCAATAGGCACCGGTTGCAAACACCAGCTCATATTTGGCCGCCGGATCGATCACATTTCCGGCGATGTCCTGCACCAGACGACCGCCGTCGTCCATGGCGGTGTCAAACAGCATCTCGCCGCTGCTCAGATTACGCAGGCTGACGGCAATGCCGCCCGCATGTGTGCCGTCAACGCCGTTCAACGTATGAGAGGAGACAACCGCCATTATTCGATCGACGCTTTATCGCGCTTGTCGGACGTGGCGGCAACAATTGGGCTGATGACCCCACGGCATTTGACATTGACGCAGGCGGTTTTGCCGCTGGCCATTGCGCGGCGCAGCGCTGGGGCCAATTGTTCGCGGCGCTCGACCAATTCGCCGTGACCACCAAGTCCTTCGAACATCGAATGAAAGGGGATGTCGCGAAAATCAGTGGCGAAATGCTGACCGTTGGAAAACAGCCGCTCTTGTTGCTGGCTGATACAGTCCAACCCGCCGTTGTTATCGATCACCACCACGATGGGCAGGTTTTCCTGAAACGCCGCCTCGATCGAAAGCCCCCCTGATAGAAAGGCACCGTCGCCGCTGATCACCACCACCGATTTATCGGGGTGGGTGGCTTTGGCCGAAATGCCAAACGATACCCCGACACCCAGCAGCGAGTAATTGCCTGGATGCATGATGCCACCCAGTTTTTGACCGTTCCAGCCCGCCATATTAACGGCGATTTCCGACCAGAAATGCGTATTGCCGCCGTCAAAGATCAACCAGTCCTCTTCGCCCAGTTCTGCCTGTACATCCAGTGACAGTTGCAGTGGGTGCATTTTACGACCGGCGGCGGCGTCAGCTGCGGATTCTCCGGCAATATGATCTGACCAATGTTTGACCCAGTCGCCGCGCCGCTGGCGCTGCAGGTCGAACCACGCGTCCCATGTTTTGCCTATATCAAGTAGGGCTGTCAGAAACGCCCCAGGGTCTGATAACAGAACCTCGTCGGCGGCGCGGTTATAATCAAGCTCTTCATGGCTGCCATTGACACAAACCAGTGTGGTGTCTTCGCCAAAGAACGGTGGATTGCCAAAATTCATCTGATTGTCGAGGCGACCACCGATCATTAAAACGACATCGGCCTGTTGAATCGCCTCTTTAGACGGATGGTACTGGTGAAAATCTGCCAGCCCCATATAGGCCTCACATTCTTCGCCGAGTAGTTTTTGGTGGTAGGGCACGTTAAAAATCGGCAGGCGCAGGTTTTTGCCTGCGGTCTCAAGCGCTTTTTCTGCCCCCGACCACCAGACGCCGTGACCGCCAATAATTAGTGGTCTTTCGGCGTCTTGCAACAGGCCCATGACCCGCGCCAGTGCGGTGGGATCAGGCCACGCGCGCGGGATGGGGCGAGGGCCACGGATAAAGGGGCGCTCATCAAGGCCGGCATCTTCATCATAGGACGAAAACATCAAATCGACTGGCAGGCTGATGTGCACCGGACCGGGATAGCCGGTGGTGGCCGCCGTCCATGCGCGATCAACAAATTCGCTGATCCGTTCTCCGTCGGTGATCTGAACCGAATATTTAACCAGTGGTGCGGCAATCGCCACATCGTCGATCTCTTTAAATCCGCCTGAGCCCTGCCGTTTGAGCGTCGACGAGCCGGTGACAAAAATCACTGGCGCCCGTTCACCGCCCGCCTCAAGCATTGCCGGCACCGCATTCGCAAACCCTTCGGGGCCCACCAGACAGACGGAAGGTTTGCGGGTAATCCGTGTGTGGCCGTCGGCCAGATGGCCAGCGATCTGTTCGTGGGGACAGTTGATCACCGGCATCTGGCAGTTCATGAAACCTTCAAGCGCCGGGTTGCAGAACCCACCGGCAAGGGTGAAGACGTGATCAACACCTTTTTCTTTGAGTGCGCGGGCGAGGAGTTCGCCGCCGCGCAGCCGAGTTTTCTGTGTCATCTATGACCTCCGGTCTGGTGATGTTCCGTCCGTATTTCCGCAATATTTTCTGTGGCAAGTACGGGCGATGATGGTGTTTCTCCATAGAGGCACTGCTGGGTGATATCGGTCACAGAGCAGGTGCCAATCTGTGCCATGGCAGTGCTGATCTCCAGGGTCACCTCATCGAGATACGCACCCAAACCCGGCCCACCTGCGGCACCAAGGGCGAACATAACCGGCCGCCCCAGCATGACAAAATCTGCCCCGAGCGCCAAGGCTTTGACGATATCTTCGCCATGGCGCACGCCGCTGTCAAAGATTACCGGATAGTCTGGACCAACCGCCGCCCGGATCGGGGGCAGCAAGGCCACTGACGGTGGCGCGCTGTCCAATTGGCGGCCACCATGGTTCGAAATCCAAATGGCATCGGCGCCAGCCGCTTGAATATGTTTGGCATCCTCGGTTGAGGTGACGCCTTTGATAATAAGGTCTCCGGGCCAGACCCGCCGCAGTTGGTCTAGAAAAGCCCAATCAGCACCCGCCCGACTACTGTTGCGGTCAAATCCTCCACTGCTGGGATGTTTGTAATTGGCGGTTTCGGGTATGCCATGCCACAGCATCGACAGCGACCACCTCGGATGCAATGCGAAATCAATAAACTGTTTTGGCCCGATGCGAAACGGCACTTCAAAGCCGTTTTTGTGATCTCGTACGCGGCGCGATACCTGAGGCACATCGACGGTCAGGATCAGTTTTTGATAACCGGCCTGTTTGGCGCGCTCGACAAAGCTCATCGTCTGCTTGGTGCTGCCGCTGGCATAAAGCTGAAACCACGCGTTATCTCCGGCCAATTGCCGCATATTCTCAAGGGGTATCGAGGCGGCAGTCGAAAGGCCAAGCGGAATGTTTCTGGCGGTACATTGGCCAGCCATAATCAGGTCAGCTCCGGGGTAGGTCAACCCACACATGCCCATTGGAGCAATCCCAAAAGGCGCGTCAAACCTCTGTCCCAAAAGATGGGTTTCGAGGCTCCGATCGGTGACATTGCGCAGGACACGAGGTTGCAGGTTGACCGCATCAAAACCGGCACGATTGCGCGCAGGCGCAGTTTCCCGGCCTGCGGCACCGTCGATAAAATCATAAATCATCCGGGGCAGACGGCGCTTTGCCGCCTGTCTGGCATCGTCATAACTGACAATTTTCGCCCCAAGGGCTAGGCGATTCTTACCTGTGTTTTCGTGCGCCGGCATTGTGACTTTCCTAGATATTGAGCAGACCATAGAGTGGTTTAACCCAATAGAGCAATTCGCTTTTTTTCGGCAATCTATAGGTGTGCGCTATGGTTCCGGCTGTGGGGTCCGTCGCGAATAAACCGATGTCTAGCCCATGATGCCCAGACTTAAAATACCCAGAAATGTCAATGACACGCAGATCCAGTGGGCGCGAGTCATTGGCTCTTTAAGAAACGCCCAAGCCAGAATAATCGTCACCATCCCAAAAATTGATGAGGTGACAGTGGCATATTCACTGTGTGGCCATAACCCGGCAAGGCTCACACAGCCGAGCGCCAGCGTGTCCAACCCACCCATGCCAATCAACAGTGGCAGCTGTGCCTTGGTGGGTTTAACCTGTTGGTGCCCAACAAAACCCATGGTGAGAACGGTGCTAAAGGCGACGGTTCTGGTGATAAGCATGCTTAATGCTTCGTCACCTGCTGCCACGGCAGATTGACCAAATCCAAAAGTTGCGGCAAACGCAGCGGCTGATGTCGTTGCCCAGATTACAGCTTTGTTTTGGTCTGGGCCTTTTTGACTATTATCTGAAAGGATGGCGACCCCGGATACGCCTATCAGGATGGTGAGCACCGCGATCCATTGCGTCACCGACACAGCTGTGCCTGTGGCAGCGCTCCAACCAACCGACAGGATTGGATAGGCACAAATGATGGGTGCGACCAGACGGACTGGTCCGATGCTAAAGGCAATATAAAGTGCAACCGCGGCCACTGCGAAACAGAGCCCTGAGGCGATGCTGAGCTGATAATACAGCGCCGACATCCCCGTTGGAGTGCTGGTCACCACAGCCACACAAGTCAAGATCACAATGCCACTGGCCAAAACTGTCAGAAGACTGGCAAAAATGCCAGAGGACTGGCTGACGCTGCGGACACAAAAATCATGCAAGCCCCAAGCAAGGGCCGCGCAAATCCCAAGACATAAAGTAATCATCGTGTTGGCAATGGCCCCTGTATTGTGTTGCTGCCAGACAAACACCAATGCCCATGGTAGCCTGCACAATTCTATGGTTTTTGGAGGCTTTTTGCCAGCCAAAAGAGCACCCTTGGTTGTCAGGCGCTCTTGGATAGATCATAGTCTGCACGAGTGCAGAGGCCGACTGGTAGCGTGGTTTCAGATATCGAGGGTGTTGTCTCTTTCCCAGTCGGAGAAATGTGACATAAAAGAGTCCCATTCTTGATGTTTCATCTTGAGATAGGCATCTGAAAATTCTTGCCCCATCGCGGCTTTCAGACTTTTGTCTTTATCGTACTCACGCAGACCGTCCAGCATATTGAGCGGAAGTTTCGGGGCGCCGCGCACCTTGTGGCCCTCGGCGTACATGTCGATATCCCACCGCTTGCCGGGGTCGGCTTGGGTTTGCACCCCGTCCAGACCGGCGGCGATAATCACGGCTTGTAACAAATAGGGGTTTACCGCCCCGTCAGGCAGGCGCAATTCAAACCGGCCCGGGCCGGGCACGCGGACCATATGGGTGCGGTTATTACCGGTCCAAGTGACCGTATTGGGCGCCCATGTGGCCCCGGACATGGTGCGTGGTGCGTTAATGCGTTTATAGCTGTTGACCGTCGGGTTGGTGATCGCTGCCAGTGCGCTGGCGTGTTTCATAATGCCACCAAGGAAATGTTTCCCCTTTTCCGACAGACCCAACTCACCGGTTGGCCCCGAGCATTTGTCGGTGGCAAAGACATTAATTTTAGACGCAGCGCCGGGCGCATCCCAGACTGAGATATGGGCATGGCAACCGTTGCCGGTTAACCCTTCGATCGGTTTGGGCATAAAGGTGGCGCGCAGCCCGTGTTTTTCAGCGACCGATTTGGTCATAAATTTGAAAAAGCTATGGCGGTCGGCGGTGACCAGCGCATCGTCAAAGTCCCAGTTCATTTCAAACTGGCCGTTGGCATCCTCGTGGTCGTTTTGGTACGGGCCCCAACCCATATCCAGCATATAGTCACAGATTTCGCGGATCACTTCATAGCGCCGCATCACTGCCTGCTGATCATAGCAAGGCTTGGCCGCTGTATCGAAGGGATCGGAGATCTTGTCGCCTTCGGGGGTTAGCAAAAAAAACTCGGCCTCGATACCAGTTTTGACATGCATGCCCTCAGCGGCGGCTTCATCGACCAGACGGCGCAATACATTGCGCGGGGCTTGGGCGACATCTTGGCCTTCCATTACACAATTTCCGGCCACCCAAGCCACTTCGGGCTTCCACGGCAGTTGGATCACTGACGCCGGATCTGGCACTGCCAGCATATCGGGGTGCGCGGGGGTCATATCAAGCCAAGTGGCGAAACCGGCAAAACCGGCGCCGTCTTCTTGCATATCCGCGATTGCCTGCGCCGGAACCAGTTTGGCCCGTTGCCCACCAAAGAGGTCGGTAAATGAAATCATAAAATATTTGACATCGTTTTCTGCCGCGAATGCCGCGAGATCAATTGTCATAGTTTGTATCCCTTTCCCAAAATTCAGTGGTGAATAGCCAAACACCAAAGGCCCTGTTTGTCATTTGGGCCTTCCGTGTCATCTGTATTAATATCCCTTTCCAGGATACCAATTTGTGCCAGCAAGCGGAATGCCGGTCATAGCTGCGGCCTCAAGCGTCAGTGCGCAAAGATCCTCTGGCTCAAGATTGTGCAGATGGTTCTTACCGCAAGCGCGGGCGATGGTCTGTGCCTCAAGAGTGAGAACCTTAAGATAGTTTTTCAAGCGCCGCCCACCTTCAATAGGATCGAACCGTGCCATCAACTCTGGATCTTGCGTGGTGATGCCCGCGGGATCAAGCCCTTCGTGCCAGTCGTCGTAGGCGCCACTTGTTGTACCCAGTTTTTGGTATTCCGTTTCCCATTTTGGGTCGTTGTCGCCCAGCGCAATCAATGCGGCCGATCCAATGGCCACTGCGTCTGCCCCCATGGCCATAGCCTTGGCCACATCGGCGCCAGTTCGAATACCTCCTGATACAATCAACTGGACTTTGCGGTGCATGCCAAGATCCTGTAGGGCCTGAACGGCGGGTCGGATGCAGGCGATGGTCGGCAGGCCAACGTTTTCGATAAACACGTCTTGTGTTGCGGCCGTGCCGCCTTGCATGCCGTCCAATACCACCACATCCGCACCAGCTTTGACCGCGAGCGTGGTATCAAAATAGGGGCGTGTGCCACCAATTTTGAGATAGATAGGTACTTTCCAGCCGGTAATTTCGCGTAGTTCAAGGATCTTGATCTCAAGATCGTCAGGGCCGGTCCAATCGGGGTGACGACAGGCAGAGCGCTGATCGATACCCTTGGGCAGGTTGCGCATTTCCGCCACCCGGTCACTAATTTTCTGGCCCAGCAACATGCCGCCACCGCCTGGTTTTGCGCCTTGGCCAACAACGATCTCAATCGCGTCGGCTTTGCGAAGGTCATCAGGGTTCATGCCATAGCGCGACGGCAGATATTGATAGACCAGTTTTGATGAATGCCCGCGCTCTTCGGGGGTCATGCCGCCATCGCCAGTGGTGGTCGAGGTGCCCGCTGCCGAGGCGCCGCGGCCCAGCGCTTCTTTTGCCGGTCCTGACAGGGCGCCAAAGCTCATCCCGGCGATTGTTACGGGGATATCCAACTCGATTGGGTTGGCGGCAAAGCGGGTACCCAATTTGACACTGGTCTCACATTTTTCGCGGTAGCCTTCTAGCGGATAGCGCGAGATTGAAGCGCCAAGAAATAGCAGATCATCGAAATGGTGAACCTTGCGTTTGGCGCCACCGCCCCGAATGTCATAAATACCGGTGGCCGCGGCACGGCGAATCTCGGCATTGACCGGGTTACTAAACGTTGCGGATTGGATCGGTTCAGTGCGCGGTATGGCGCTTTTTTCGTCTTTCATGGTCATCGTCCTTAATATGCGCCGGCGTTATCGACGTCAAAATTATACAGCTGGCGAGCTGAGCCATAGCGTGTAAATTCTTCCGGTTTTGCATCTGACCCGGCTTGTGTCAGCAGCTCTGTCAGATGAGCCAGATGTTCTGGGCGCATTTCTTTCTCGATGCAATCCGCCCCGAGGCTTTTGACCGAACCGCGAACAAACAGCTGCGCCTCGTACAGGCTATCGCCCAGTGCCTCGCCGGCATCACCACAGACGACCAGAGTGCCAGATTGCGCCATGAAGGCAGACATATGCCCGATATTGCCATGCACAACGATATCGATGCCCTTCATCGAAATGCCGCAGCGAGAAGAAGCATTACCTTTTATCACCAGCAGGCCGCCGTGGCCTGTCGCCCCGGCGTATTGGCTGGCATCGCCGTCAATAATCACCGTGCCTGACATCATATTTTCAGCCACGCCCGGCCCGACTGAACCTTTAACATTGACTGTGGCCTGCTGGTTCATACCGGCGCAATAATAGCCAGTCGAGCCGTTGACGGTGACCTCAATTGGTGCATCCAGTCCCACTGCGATCGCATGGCTGCCACGTGGGTTAATGATATTCCAAGCGGTTTGGTTGGTATTGGTTTTTTGCGCATGAAGCGTGGCGTTCAACGTACGCAGATCGTTCTGTTCGAGGTCGAATGTTTGCATGTCAATGATTCCAGAAATAAACAGTTGCGGGCTCGGGTTCCCATACGCGAGCCTGATCGATACCGGGCAGGTTGACCAAGGCGCGGTATTCCGATCCAAACGCTACATATTGATCGGTTTCGGCCATGACGGCAGGTTTACAGGCAATCGGGTCGCGCACAACACCAAAGCCGTCTTTGGTGCCGACCACAAAGGTAAAAAATCCGTCAAGATCTTCAAGACTGCTGTCCAGTGCTTCGCCTAATGTGCTGCCTTGCTGCATCTTCCATGTCAGATAAGCCGCTCCGACCTCGGTGTCGTTTTCGGTCTCGATATGAATGCCTTCGTGGCGCAGCTCGCGGCGCAGGCTGTTGTGATTGGACAGTGATCCGTTGTGGACCAGACATTGATCAGGTCCGGTTGAGAACGGGTGCGCACCCATCGTGGTGACGGCAGATTCTGTGGCCATGCGGGTGTGTCCGATGCCGTGGGTGCCGGACATTTTTCTAACGTCAAACCGTGCAGCAACGTCGCTGGGCAGCCCGACCTCTTTATAAATCTCGATTGTGTCGCCGGCACTCATCACCCGCAGTTCGGGGCGCAGTTCACGCAGAGCGCTGCGGGCGGTATCGATGCTGTTGCTTGGTATGTGCAAGACAGCATGAGTGTCTTTGCGATTGAGGCTGACGTCCACGCCGATCGCAGCACTAAGATCTGCGGCTAATGTGACAAAATCTTCAGTCCCATTGTCAGATTGGACAGTCAATTTTTTCTGTGTGTTGACCTCGTTGCCATAGATCGCAATACCCGCACTGTCGGGGCCTCGGTCTGTCATTGTCACAAGCATTTCAGTTAGCATTTCACCAAGGTGAGGCTCTAGTGTTTTATCTTTCAAAAATAATCCGACGATTCCGCACATTCACAAAAATCCTTATCTTGAGTATGTAGACATTATCGTACTCTAGATTCGACGATTCCGCAACTGCCAAGAAATATATTTTCATTTAAGGCAAGTCGGGTGCGCATAAAAAATAACGGCCGGCAAATTGCTTCACCGCCCGTTTATGCCTTGGTACTCTAGGACTTTAGTATCTGTCTATTGCTTGCGTTGCCTCTGAGCCTTTAAAGCTGTTTACCGCGTCTTCCAGTTCTTTGCTTTCAGCGTCAAACTGCATGCGATGCCAGCCAAGCCAGAAGAGAACTCCTAGGACTGTCATGGCCACTTCCCAGCCTTGAAACGGGTACACGGCCCCAACAGTCCCTAGATCAACCGCCCAACTTTCATATCCAATCGTTGACATAGTGTCGTCTCCCTATTTTTGTGCCACAGCGGCTTTTTCGGCGGCGATGACGTCGCTCTTTGCGGCCTCAAAAGCCTTGTTTTCAGAAAAATCTAACCCTTGCAGTTCAACCTCTCTTGGGATGCGTAAAACGCCAGCGGCCTGCTGTATCTTGGCCAGAGCCCATCCCGGTAGAAACCCAAGCAGACCAAACATAATCACCGCTCCAATCAATTGCCCAAGTGGATTGACCGTTGCATAGCCGTCATAGGGCGAAGATGGTGCCCCCCAAAGAACAAACCCTGCAATGATCAGACCCACGACGCCTGAATAACCGTGCACGGCAACGGCGCCGACGGCATCATCGATTTTGAACTTGCGTTCGACCCAGAAATGAAGCCGGTAGACAATCACCACACCGATTGCGGCGACCAACATGGCCTGAATAGGGTGGTACAGATCATTGCCTGCAGAGGCGGTAATGATGCCCGCCAATCCGCCCGAGAATGTCCAGAAAGCATCCCCTTTGGAAACGATATAGGCTGCCATTAACCCGCCTGACAATGACATCAGGAAGTTGAAGGTGATTGCCGATAAAGTGGTGGGTGCCAGATAGATATTGGTGGCGGTCCAGGTGGTTCCTGTAATTTGGCCGTCAATTACTTCGGGTGAAATAATCGGAACGTTGCAAGCGGCATAAAATCCCCAAAAACCAGTGTAGATCAAAAAGATTCCAATGGTAAGCAACCATGGATTGTGCGGTGGGATATCGCGCGGGGTACCATCTGCGGCAAATTTGCCGATCCGCGGCCCGAGAACCAACAGCAGACCCAATGCATAGCCTCCTGCAATGGCATGGATAACGCCCGATGCATAGGCGTCGTGATAACCCAACACCTTGACCATCCAGCCATCCCAATGCCAGCCCCAGGCGGCGTCTATAATCCACCAGACTGATCCGATCATAACCGCGTGCAGCCAAAGTGCGCTTGATCTTATACGCTCGATCACAGAGCCAGAAACAATTGATGCCGCTGTCCATGAAAACAATAGAAACGCCGCCCAAAAAACGCCGGTGATCCGGTCTTCCAGGTTGGTGCCCATATTCTCTGACCACGGGGTATAAGACGCACCGGCTGCAAAGTCGATGCCGCCGATTCCGGGAAAGGCGTTGGGGAAAGCCCAGTAAATCCACCAGCCAAAGAAAAAGAATGTTACCGTGACCAAGGGAATGATCATGATATTTTTAAGTAGAGTATGAAGATGATTTCGACTACGGCTAGCGCCGACTTCATACATACAGAATCCTACGTGAATTAGGAACATAAAGACCACTGTCACCCAGTAATAAAACTCTGTGAATATTGTAGTCAGTGCGTTTAAATTTCCATCCAAATCCCAGTCTCCCTTTGAAAAATTTTAAATTAATATCAGAAGCTAAATATACTGAAATAATGTATCTTTTTACTATAGTATATATATGCACATACTTCCCATTGGGCCTGACATGTCAACTGTGTTCTGATTTTTAGGGTCTTTTTGCAGGATTTTTCCACGGGGTTGACCACACTGTTTGTGGCTCTTGCCCTATAGATTGGTCTGAAAAACCTTGTTGCATAATCAGTTAAGGACATGCTGATTTTTGGCAGAAAAACGTTTCGAAATATCTCTATCAGCAGGGAATAGCATATTTAAATTCATACTTAAAGTTGTATTATGATATTAAAATTCGCCCCTAAACTAACCTTTGGTTACTTGGTCTAAAATTGTCCTACTGATTCGGTTCTTAACATCGTGTCCACTGAATTGATTAGCCATGTTTAAGAAGAGTATATTTCCAGTAAATAAGCTATAACATTAAGATTAGTGAAAAGCTGTTCTATCTGTATTCATACCAGATAATAAGCTTATATTTTTGGTTTATGAAAAAGTAAGCAAAAAATAAAATAGAATAAAAAGAAACAATTTTCACGCAAAATAAATTTTTGTAGAATTAAATTAGTCAGAGTGGTAACAGACACGCACACTACTCTGGCTTAAAACGAGAGTAACACACAACAGCCTGTGAAAGGCGTATCCTTATAATGCTGCAGGGAGAAATACTGTGGAAGAACAACTAGCAGAACTGGCGGCTAAGCTGGCAGCGGTCGAGTCAAAGGCAAACGTGACCAACACAATGTTTGCAGAAACCTTTTATTATATAACTATCCCGTTGATGATCCTTATTCATGCCGGCTTTCTGGCTTATGAAATGGGCGCATCGCGGACCAAAAATGTGCTGACATCCGGGGTGAAGAATATCCTCGCCTTTGCCTTCATTATCCCAACCTTCTATTTCTTTGGATGGTGGGTTTATTGGGGCTTCCCGACAGGGCTGACCTTCTCGGAAGGTCCGGCTGGTATCTCTGGCGCGGCCTATGCCAATGCCATCGCTTGGGGATGGGGCGAAAGTGCTCAATATATGGGGCCAAATATTGTCGATCAAGCCTCTGGCGTTTTCTTTGGGGCTTTTGCTCTGTTTGCCGCGACAACAGCATCGATTATGTCCGGTGCAGTGATCGAGCGAATTCAAACGGTAGGTTTTGTAATCCTAGCTGTCATTTTGGGCTCGTTTGCTTGGGTCGTTGCAGCCGCTTGGGGTTGGCATGCTGATGGCTGGCTGGTCACTCAATTTGGCGTACATGATTTTGGCGCCGCGGGTCTTGTGCACGCCGTCGCTGGTTTCTTTGCGCTGGGCGTTTTGATTGTATTGGGTCCACGGATTGGCAAGTTTAACGCGGACGGTACGGCAAATCACATTGCCGGGCACAACATGCCGCTGACAGTAACCGGCCTTATGCTGATCATTGTCGGATTCTGGGGCTTTTTAATGGCTTGCGTTATTGTACCAGGTGAAGCGTGGTCGTGGTTTGGTGATAAACCGTCGACCATATATGGCACGCCGATTACACTGTCGGCCCTGTCCTTCAATATCCTGATGGCCATAGCAGGCGGAATTATTGGTGCTTGGATCTGGACAAAAGATCCCTTCTGGATGATGTCGGGCGCGCTTGCGGGCATTATTTCGTGTGCTTCTGGTCTGGATATTTATTATCCGGCACTGGCGTTTATCGTCGCGTTTAGTGCAGGTCTTATTTTGAGGCCCTGCGCCGACTGGCTTGAACGGCGCGGCATTGATGATGCGGTTGGCGCGGTGACGGTGCACGGAACGATTGGCCTTTATGGTGTTGTAATGCTCGGTGTCTTTGCCTCAGGTTTCCCAGCGCTGCAAGGGGTTGCAGGTGAAGCACCAACCATCAGTTTCTCTGGCCAAGTTGTCGGGGCTGTGGTGTTTGGTCTGCTGGGATTCGTCCCGGGTTATATCAGCGCTTTCATTCTCAACCAATTGGGCATGTTGCGCACACCTGAAGCCGCCGAAATTCTGGGCTTGGATCCGACCAAAGTTCCAGCACAAGGCTATCCCGAAGGGATCCCTGCTTCACTTCAACCTGCTGAATAATTGTAAAAATAAAAAGGAGATAAGCTATGGGTTTTCCCTATGAAAGTGCAAGTTGGGATGTTGTCGATGGTGCAATGTTTATAGGTGCGGGTGGCGCTGCGCCGGGGTTATATACCTTCGTTGCTGCTGTGATCTGCGTTGTCGTGCTTTGGAAAGGTAATAAATCAGAGCATGATTGTTACGCCAAAGTTGAAAAGTAAGGTCTAAAATACATTAAAAGGCCGCTGTTTCAGCGGCCTTTTAATTTGAACATCTGTGTGATTACTGACAAATATTAACAATCTGCGATTTATCCCCTATCAGTACAACCCTGCCTAGCCGACCTGAGGATAGGAAATCACTGACAGATAGCGTGCGGGCAATTTAACCAAAACTTCTGGACCATGGGCCGCATCTGCATCAAAAAACAGCGTATCACCGGGCTTAAGAGCATAGACCTGAGTGCCGTGGCGATAATCTATTTCGCCTTCCAACATATAGAGCATTTCGATACCATCATGCTGAAACATGGGAAAAACATCAGACTCTCCACTAAGTGTGATCAAATAGGGTTCCACAATCACACCGCTGGCGTTTGAGCCGACGTGTCCTAAAAGATTATATTGATGTCCCGCTCGGGTGCCGGCCCGCTCGGTCTCGACACCCTCGCCTGATTTGGTATGGACTGCGGCGCGCGGTTCTTCAAAGCGGCGGAAAAAACTGGTCACTGGAACGCTCAACGCCCGCGACAGGCTTTGCAAGGTGGTCAATGATGGTGAGGTATGCCCGTTCTCGATTTTTGACAGCATGCCAATTGACAGACCGGTCATTTTTGCCAATTCGGCAACGGTGATTTGTTTCTGTCGCCGATAGGCCCGAACTTCACGTCCAATCGCCACTTCGAGATTTTTCTCTCGCTCACCACTAACGCGGTGCGGGTCTTGTGCCAGTTTAGCGACGGTCATTAAACTCTCCGATACGACTAAAAAGATGGATACTACCCGATACTATATGATAATGACAACCTGTGCGCAGTATAATCCCTTTCTGGTTTACGGAACCGTTTTTGTTGGCGGTACCGCGCATGAAGACGCCATCAGAGTGATATAATATGTACCAAAATAAAGAAAAAATCGTTCTTGGGTTTCTCATCTTTCCAGGGTTTCCAATGTCATGCCTGACATCGGCGATTGAACCGCTGCGCGCAGCAAATGAAATTGCCGGTACCGAGATCTTTGTCTGGAAGTTGATTTCTGAGAACGGCGCCCGTGTCAAATCAAGTGCAATGGTCAACTTTGACCCTGATCTGACCCTCGATGCCGCTGATGATCTTGATTTTCTGATCCTTCTCAGCAGTCCCTTGGCACAGTTTGAAGATTCCAAACACGCCAATGGCCGCCTGCGTCATCTGGCGCGTCATGGTGTCCAGATGGGGGGGGTTAGTGGCGGTGTGTTTCCTTTGGCCCGTTCGGGATTACTCGCGGGCAGCACCTGCAGTGTGCATTGGTGTTATGAGGCCGCATTCGAGGCAGAATTTCCTGATCTGGCCACCACTGATAATGTGATTTTAATTGATCGTGACCGGTTCACCGCGTCCGGCGCTGCGGCTGCTTTTGATCTGATGCTGCATCTCGTGGAAGAGCGACTTGGAGGAACGATCACAACCGAAGTTGCCTGCTGGTTCCAACATCCGTTGATGCGCGGCGAGGGGGTCCGTCAACGCATTCCGACGTCAAAACGCGAAAGCACCGCGGACATGTTGCCCACCCCGGTTGCCCAAGCGGTTGCAATTTTTGCAGAGCACATCACCCATCCACTGGATGTTGCCGAAGTGGCCGATATGGTCAATGTCTCAACACGACAGTTGGAGCGCAGCTTTAAAAAGGCAACCGATCAAAGCCCGTCTTTGTATTACCGCCAGCTGCGGATCAATGCGGCCCGCCAATTGGTATTGTATTCAAAAGACAGTATGACTGAAATCGCCAATGCTGTTGGCTACGCCAATGCGACGCCCCTGATCCGCTATTACAAAAAGGCTTTTGGTCTCTCACCGCAGGATGATCGTAGAAAAATCAATCTGTTCCGGGTGCAGTCCAATAAACCACTTCCAACGGTGTGATGGGATGTTAGCCCAAGCTCTTGGCGGCCGTGCACAGCGCATGATGTAGCGAGCCAGCCGAAGAGCGCGGGCATAATACGCTGAACCTGTGACCCGCAGCCCAGCAAATGACAAAGCACCCCAGATGTTCGATTGCGCTGCGACTGACGCTGTCTTTGGTCATGGCTCTGGCATTCAGTGGACAAAGTCGCTCGAACATCGCGACCGTGTTTTCGCCCTCGACATCAAACCGTGCCCATCCGTCAGTTTGCTCGGTGACCGAGGCGCTGGATGTAAAGCCAGTTCGCAGCATATTGGCAAGATCTTCATGGGCGTCATGTGCTGCCGTAATCATCCACTGATCTGGCCCCATCCAAAACGCAGCCATTTCAGACCCACAACTGACTTTGCCGACCTCGGGCAGATCGGTACCGATCAGGCTTGGGGCGATTTTGTGGACCGTTGCCACTTGCCCGTGACGCGCGCTCACTGAGGCCAGCGCCCAATTTGGCTGTTCGGAAATGCCCAAACCTGGAAAACTGTCGGTCTGCGCGGTCGTGCCGCCCAGTGGGGTAATTGCTATGAGGTCATGCACGCAGACGCTCTCCTTCGGGGTCAATGAAATGGGCGCTGACCACTTCAATCTGGATATCAGAGCCGGTTAGTGGGCTGACAGCGCGTATAATTTCGCCTTTACGGTCGCCGCCATTTTTCAAAAAACCAATCCCGATTGAGCTGCCAAGGCAGGGCGAGTAGGCTGCCGAGGTGATATAGCCCTGATCGTTTGCTGCATTGGCCAAGGTGTCTTTTGCCATCAAATGCGCACCGGCGGTGACCTTTTCGTTGCTGTCCACCGGCTTAAAGCCGACAAACATCAACATATCGGATTGATTCAGCCCTTCGCGTTCAGACAGGGTCGATCCGATACTGTCTTTCTTCTTGGATACCATCCGTCCCATGCCAAGGTTTTGGGCGCTGGTGGTTCCGTTCAATTCGTTGCCGGCGGCATGGCCTTTTTCGATCCGCATTACACCCAGCGCTTCGGTGCCGTAAGGCACCACATCAAACTCTTCGCCTGCAGCCATCAACTGCCGCATCAACGCATCGCCATAGCGGGTCGGCACCGCAATCTCAAACGCCAATTCGCCCGAAAAAGAAATTCGAAACAATCGTGCTTGCAAACCACCGCAGACAGTGATTGCGCCACAGCCCATAAACGGGAAAGCATCATTTGAGATGTCGAAAGCTGGATCGATGATCTTGCGCAACAAATTGCGTGAATTTGGCCCTGCCACGGCGTATTGTGCCCAGGCCTCGGTGGTTGAGATCA
>Ga0209713_10000676_pt1 | contig 19394 bp, 17 predicted proteins | sample ArcOceMetagenome_3_FD_187444 | JGI IMG/M metagenome (GOLD analysis project Ga0209713, IMG submission 187444) | Marine eukaryotic phytoplankton communities from Arctic Ocean - Arctic Ocean- Svalbard ARC20M Metagenome (SPAdes) (version 2) | ecosystem: Environmental > Aquatic > Marine > Oceanic... | reverse complement strand
CAGTCCTCGCGTCAAGCTGAGGCAGATCTGGCGCTGGCCAGTGATCGGCTGACAGGCCAGTTGCAGCGATACCGCGAATTGGCAGTACTGACTGCCGATCGCCCTTCTTTTCTTAATGCAATCCAAAGTGGGAGTGATGCGCGAACACGGGCCATCTTGCTGGAAATTGCCGATAAAACCGCAGCGCTGGACGTTATGTTGGTGGACAGACACGGCCGTGTGGTTTCGGCAGCTCGTGGAACCGTTGGCGTCGATCTTAGCCACACGCCCTATGTACAGCGTGCGATGCAAGGTGCACTTGGCAGAACGCATGGTGTCCGCCAGCCATTTGACGAACGGGTCTATTACTACGCCGCGCCGATTGTGGATGAGGCGTCAGAGGTCACGGGTGTTATTGTAGTGGCCGTGAATATCGCTGCGATTGAGTGGGATTGGGTGGGGGGCAACCCTGCGGTCTTTTTCACTGATGCTTCTGGTGTTGTCTTTATTTCAAACCGATCTGATCTGGTTTTCTGGAACCGTACTGTCGGGCAAGCAGGTTTAACCCCTCCAAGTGGGAAAGCACCAAAATTTGACAGCTATACTTTAGGCGGTCATGAGGTTTGGAACCTTGGCTGGGGGCCTTACTTGCCCAAAAAAGCGCTGCATTTGACGCGTAATCTGCCGGTGGTTGGATTGGTCGGCGAGGTGCTGGCTGATGTGCAGCCAGCGCGACGTTTTGCTGTGTTACAAGCCGCTGCGGTTGCAGCACTGTTCTTAGCCTTTGGTGCATTTTTGTTTGTTGCAACAGAGCGGCGGCGCACGTTGTCACAAGCTAATGCGATGCTTGAAGGGCGTGTTGCAGAACGTACCGTGGAGTTAGAGCAAACTAATACACAGCTGCGGCGTGAAGCGACTGAACGTGAAGAAGCACAAGCGGCTTTGGCCCAAGCACAGGTTGATTTAGAACAAGCCAGTAAGTTAAGCGCGCTCGGGCAAATGAGTGCGGGCATCAGCCATGAACTGAACCAACCGCTGATGGCAATTAGGTCGTTTGCGGAAAACGGTTTGCAATTTATGGAGCGTGATAAACTCGAAAAAGCGACAGAGAACCTTGTACGGATTTCCGACCTTGCGCGGCGGATGGGGCGGATCATCAAAAATCTAAGGGCATTTGCACGACAAGAGACCGAGAGTTTAGTACGCATTGATGTGGTTGCCGTTTTGGACAGCGCACTCGAAATGACCCAAACCCGTTTGCAAGAAGATGGCGTGGCGTTGGTATTTGAGCGGCCCAATGCGCCCGTCTGGGTTCGCGCGGGTGAAGTTCGGCTGGCGCAGGTATTCGTCAATCTGATCAGTAACGCTGCCGACGCGATGCGCGCGGTCACGGACAAACAATTCGTTATCAAAATTGATCCTGAAGAGGACAACGCACTTATCTTACGTTTCAGCGATTCTGGACCCGGTATTGATCTTCCCGAAAAGGTATTTGACCCGTTCTATACTACCAAAGAGGTGGGTGAGTCTGAAGGAATGGGTCTTGGGCTGTCCATTTCCTACGGGATCGTGCAAGGGTTTGGCGGCGAAATTCAAGGCCGAAACTTGGACCAAGGGGCGGAATTCGCGGTGAAATTGGTGCCATGGCATGAGGGCGATCAAGCATGAGTAAACAAATTTTATTGGTCGATGACGACAGTGCTGTGCGTGATGCAGTTGCTCAAACACTTGAGCTTGCTGATCTTGAACCGATAGCATTCAGTTCATTCGTAGCGGCGAAAGATACGATCTGTGCCGACTTTGAGGGCGTTGTCTTGTCTGACATTCGTATGCCCGGTCGCGATGGATTTTTCCTTTTGGATTACGCCAAAAGCCAAGATCCAGACTTGCCTGTAATATTGTTGACTGGTGAGGGCGATGTTCCGATGGCGGTAAGTGCAATGGGTCAGGGCGCGTTTGGGTTTTTAGAAAAACCCTGTGCGCCCAAAGACTTATTAGCTGTGGTTGAGCGCGCATTGCGTACGCGTAACATTGTGCTTGAGAACCGTCGTCTTCGGGTTTTGGTCGAAACAGGTGATCCTGCTGAACGGATGTTGTTTGGGCAGTCTGAGTTATCACAAGCTTTGCGTACAAGGGTACGCCGTGTTTCGCAGCTTGAGACTGAAGTGTTGATTATGGGTGCGCGTGGTGCCGGTATTTCAAAGGTCGCAGAGGTTATTCACCTGTCATCACCACGTTCCAAATCTCCCTTTGTGAAGCGTGCGGGGTCTGGCATGTCGCCAGACCAACTAAATGAAGCGGTCAGCTCTGCGAAAAGTGGTAGTCTGTTTATCGATGAAATCGCTCTACTTCCCGCAGATTCACAGCTTGCATTATTAGAGCACCTTGAACAACTAAACAGCGTTCGCCTCCTTGCTGGCAGCACACGTGATCTTGTGCAAGCTGTTGAAACTGGTTCGTTTAATGGTGATTTATTCTATCGAATTGAGGTGACTCCATTGCGCATTCCCCCACTATCTGAGCGACCGGAAGACATACCAGTCTTATTCCGACACTATGTGGCACAAGCCAGTGAGCAGGCAGGTTTGACAGCGCCAGAAGTAACTCAAGAGTTTACCTCTAGTTTGATGACCCAAGGCTGGCCTGGAAACACACGATCCTTGATGAGCGCCGCAATGCGATTTGTTTTGGGTATGCCCGAGGACGTCACACAGGCTGTCGAACTGGGGTTAAGCGAGCAGATGGCAAGTGTGGAGAAGTCATTGTTGATTGCTGCATTGGGCCGTCACAACGGGCGCGCAGTAGAAGCGGCTGCGGGCCTGCAACTGCCGCGTAAAACATTCTACGACAAGCTGGCCCGCTATGGGATTCGCGCAGAGGACTTCCGTCGTTGAGATGTGCGGATTTTCGCACTTTGGGGTTAACAGTTGTGCGGATTTTCGCACAGAACTAAAAATGTGCAACAAAGCGTAAACAGTCAAATTACATTAAACATATGTTTTTAAAAGAATTTACCAGAATTACCTAAGTTCCCCACAAACACATTGCCGCAATGCTTTTCCTAGGCTCAACTGTGGGGGACGCGGCAAATTGGAATTGCTGCGTAAGACTTAAAATTCTCTGGGAGGAGACCACAATGAAATTATTTACAGCTGCCGCTGTTGCACTCACCATGTCCGTATCTGCGGGCGCGGTTTCTGCGGCTTGCGATGACGGCGAGATCGTTATCAAGTTCAGCCACGTGACCAACACAGACAAGCATCCTAAAGGCATCGCAGCCACATTGCTTGAGCAGCGCGTCAACGATGAGATGAACGGCAAAGCCTGTCTCGAAGTTTTCCCGAACTCTACACTTTATAACGACAACCAAGTGCTAGAAGCGATGCTGCAAGGCGACGTTCAATTGGCGGCTCCGTCATTATCCAAGTTCGAGCAGTTCACAAAGCAATTCCGCATCTTCGATTTGCCGTTTATGTTCAAAAATATCAACGCAGTTGACGAGTTCCAAAACTCAGAGACTGGTCAAGCGATGAAGCAATCCATGACAAAGCGTGGCCTTCTTGGTCTAGCATTCTGGCACAACGGCATGAAGCAAATGTCAGCAAACGTTCCTTTGAATGTTCCATCTGACGCAAACGGTTTGAAGTTCCGCGTTCAGAACTCTGACGTTTTGAAAGCACAAATGGCAGCGATGGGCGCGTCTCCTCAGCCGATGGCTTTCTCCGAAGTTTATGGTGCTTTGCAAACTGGCGTTGTTGATGGACAAGAGAATACTTGGTCCAACATCTACGGCAAGAAGTTCTTTGAAGTGCAAGACGGTGTGACAGAAACAGACCACGGTATCATCGATTACTTGGTCGTGACCTCTACTGACTTCTGGGATGGTCTGCCTGCAGATGTACGTGAACAATTAGCGACAATCGTTGACGAAGTAACTGCAGCACGTAACTCAGAGTCTACATCTGTAAACGCGTCAAACAAGCAAGCAATCTTGGATGCTGGCGGTGTTATCCGTACACTTGATGCAGCAAAGCGCGCCGAGTGGGTTTCCACTATGAAACCGGTTTGGAAGCAATTCGTTGGTGACGTCGGTCAAGAAAACATCGACGCAGCTCAAGCGATCAACGCTAAGCACTAAGATCACGTGATCTTATCTGCCTGCCCACTGATATCAGTGGGCAGGCATTTTTCTAGATAATCCAAATTTGATCCAAAAGGGGGGTGGGACGTGGCATCAAGCTATGAACCCAAAACACCACTGGGCCGTTTCGTGAACGAGTTGGAAGAGACCGTCATCGCGCTGCTGCTTGGGGTGATGACGCTTATCACATTTACCAATGTTATTTTGCGCTACGGTTTTAACACTGGCCTCATCTGGGGTCTGGAGATGGTGACATTTCTATTCGCGTGGCTTGTCCTGTTCGGTGCTAGTTATGCGGTTAAGGTCACAGCACACCTTGGAGTGGATGTGATTGTTAATCTGTTTGGTCCGCGTGGGCGCAAAGTTTTTGCGCTTGTGGGTGGCACAATCTGTATTGGCTATGCCTTCCTTGTCTTTAAAGGGTCCTGGGATTACTGGGCGAACTTCGCCAACCTTCCACAGACAACAGGCCGTTGGTTCCCAACTGGTTTTGAAGAGATGCGCGGCACATCATATCGCGGCTGGTATGAAGTGATCGATATTCCGCTGCCTGAGTGGATGCGCTTTATCGAACCCATTATGAATGACGGCGACGCATATGAGAAAATTCCGCGCTTTATTCCGTACACGATCATGCCGTTTGGTATGGGCCTGTTCTTGTTCCGTATTGTTCAAGCAACCGTGCGTATTTACACGGGTGAAAATAAAACCCTGATCGTTAGTCACGAAGCTGAAGAAGCAATCGAAGACGTCAAACATATGAACGCTGGGGACTAAGACATGGAAATTGCAATTCTTTTCGCGATGGTCATCGGATTGATGTTGATCGGTGTCCCGATCGCCATCAGCCTTGGTATGTCCTCTATTTTGTTTCTGCTGGTCCTTAGTGATGCATCTCTGGCCTCGATTGCACAGACCTTGTTCCAAGCGATGGCGGGTCACTACACCTTGCTGGCGATCCCGTTCTTCATTTTGGCTTCAACATTCATGTCGACAGGCGGTGTGGCTAAACGGATTATTCGCTTTTCAATCGCTATTGTTGGTCACTTCCCTGGTGGTCTGGCAATTGCGGGTGTGTTCGCTTGTATGATGTTCGCGGCTTTGTCGGGTTCATCGCCTGCGACTGTTGTGGCCATCGGGTCCATCGTGATCGCGGGTATGCGTCAGGTCGGTTACACTAAGGAGTTCGCGGCAGGCGTGATTGCCAATGCGGGGACTTTGGGCATCTTGATCCCACCAAGCATCGTTATGGTGGTTTATGCCTCCGCAACCGACGTTTCCGTTGGCCGTATGTTCCTTGCGGGTGTTATCCCAGGCCTTATGGCCGGTTCTATGCTGATGATTACCATCTACATTATGGCGCGAGTCAAGAACCTGCCAAAAGGTGAATGGCAAGGTTGGGGCGAAGTCGGTGCATCTGCTCTGAGTGCATCAGGTGGGCTGTTTCTGATCGTTATCATCTTGGGCGGCATCTATGGGGGGGTATTTACACCAACAGAAGCCGCCGCTGTGGCGTCGGTCTATGCGTTCCTTGTGGCCTGTTTTGTGTACCGCGATATGGGACCACTGCACGTCAAAGGGGACGACACTAAAAACCATAGTTTGTTCCAAAGACCTTGGACGTTGATCACGGTGTTCTTCCACCGTGACACCCGTGATGCCTTGTTTGAGGCAGGTAAGCTGACTGTCACCCTGATGTTCATCATCGCCAATGCGTTGATCCTAAAGCACGTTCTTACGGATGAGCAAATCCCACAACAGATTGCCTCGGCGATGTTGTCTGCGGGCTTTGGCCCAATCGTGTTCTTGATCATCGTCAACATTATCTTGTTGATCGGTGGGCAGTTCATGGAACCGTCAGGTCTGCTGATCATCGTCGCCCCATTGGTGTTCCCAATTGCAATGGAGCTGGGCATTGATCCAATTCACCTTGGGATCATCATGGTTGTGAACATGGAGATTGGGATGATTACGCCGCCGGTTGGCTTGAACCTCTTTGTGACTTCTGGGGTTGCGGGTATGCCAATGATGAGCGTTGTACGTGCTGCGCTGCCGTTCTTGGGCGTTATGTTCATTTTCTTGATTATGGTGACATACATTCCTGCGATCTCAACGTGGTTGCCGACCTTAATGATGGGGCCCGAAATCATAACGAAGTAACGAAAAAGGCCCATCCCTTTGCAGGGGTGGGCCGCTGAGTCATACGATAATGAGTGATTAAGAAGCGCTGAGTGTGTCCACAATGGGCGAGAAATCAGCAGCTTTCAGGCTTGCGCCGCCGACCAGTGCACCATCCACATTTTCAGCGGTGAAGATCTCTGCAGCGTTGCTCGCTTTGACTGAACCACCATAGAGCAATGAAATACTGTTGCCGATTTCTGCGCCAAAGCGTGCATTAAGCTCTGCGCGGATAAAGTCATGCACTTCAATGATTTGCGCAAGGGTAGGGACCTTACCTGTTCCGATGGCCCAGATGGGTTCATAGGCAATAACCAAGCTGTTAGACGTTGCGCCCTCTGGAACGGAGGCGGCCAACTGTGCGCCGATAACATCAAGTGTTTTGCCCGCTTCACGATCGCTGAGGCTTTCCCCGATGCACAAGATTGCAATCAAACCAGCATCACGTGCAGCAATCGCCTTGGCGCATACATCGTCGTCTGTTTCGCCGTAGATCTCGCGCCGTTCAGAGTGGCCAGCGATAACATATTTTGCACCCGTATCTTTGACCATAGGGGCTGAAATATCACCAGTATGCGCGCCAGATTGCGCTGTGTGGCAATCTTGTGCACCAATAGCGATTGATGACCCATGGGTCAGTTCGACAGCTGAAAACAGCAATGGGGAAGGTGGGCATATCACAACCGTGCATTCCGCGCTGGTTTGGCTTTTGGCAAGTTCGCTCAGCTGGTCCAGTGAATGAGACAACCCATTCATTTTCCAATTGCCTGCTGCTATTTTTGTGCGCATTTGATGCACTCCTATTTAATCTTTTTCTAAGCTAGCATTTGGGTTAATTGGGGGCAACGCGAGGGTTTCGCGAAGTTTAAGAACAAGGCCATTCCATGATCCCTAGATTAGACGCCGCATTGATCCGTAAAGGTGATCCAAAAACACTTGCCGCTTTGAAAGAAGCAGCAACAGGGGTTGGGTTTGCGACTGTATACAACACAGCATTGACGGCTGATCGTGTGACTGAAGTCATTGAAACCTACCGTGCTTTTTTCAAACTCCCAGAGGCTCAAAAGCGTGAAATCGATATGTCCGTCACGGGCAGCAATCGTGGCTGGGGTGCTGCAGGATCAGAGCAAGTTGATCCTGATGTGAACCCAGATTATAAGCAATATTTCGACAGTGGTGTGGAATTGGCGAAGGGTGATCCACGGGCAGAAATGCCTGTGTATGGATTGAACCAATGGCCGTCTGACGACCTTGAGTTTAAAAAAATCATCCTTGAATATTATGACGACGCGATCTATGTGGCGATGGGCGTTTTGCGCGGTATAGCGAACGCGATTGATATGCCTGATGATTACTTTGACAAAGCGTTTCGAACACCGATGGCGCTACTGCGCGGTAACTTTTACCCAGAGCGTCCAAAGGATGCGACGGATATGGATTTCGGAATCGCGACACACACCGACTATGGCTGTTTGACCTTGCTGGCGACGGATGGATCACCCGGTTTAGAGGTGCGTAAACGGGGTGGGGGCTGGATACCAGTTTCTGCGCAACCCGGTCAATTTGTTATTAATTTCGGGGAAATGTTGGGATTTTGGACTGGTGGTATTGTCCAAGCGACGCCGCACCGTGTTGTGGGCGGGGAAGCTGAACGTATATCTGTTCCGCTGTTCTTTAATCCATCCCATGACACCAATGTTGCACCACCCGAAAGTGGCGAAGTTGTGCGTGCAGGGAAACATTTGGAACGCCGTTTTAACGAGACGTATCTGCACCTTCAAAAGCTCTAAGGGCCTTTTGCGCAATCTGCTTATATTTCAGCAAATTTGATGGACTCACCACAGCCACAGGCTTCGGTTACATTAGGATTTCGAAACTTGAAGCTGGACTCTAACAGACTGGTTTCATAGTCAATTTCTGTTCCAAACAGGAACATTTGCGCCATTGGCGCGATCAAAACACGGGCACCATCCTGTTCGACAACTTCGTCGTTCGGATCCTGTTCAGCCACATAATCCATCGTGTATTCCATGCCCGCACAGCCGCCTTTTTTGACGCCAATACGCAGGCCCTGATGCCCGCCAGAGGCCATCAGTTTTGCAATCTGAGCAGCCGCTTTTTCAGAAATGGAAACGGCCTGTTTGCCTGGAATTGAAAACATGATACGTACTCCTTTTCCCCTAATCTAGGGACGATGTTGGGCTGGCTCAACCCTTGTGTAAAATAGCCCGTTCACAACGTCGGTATTACGTCGGTATACTGTCGGTAAGACGTTGGTGCACACAGCGGTGTGCCAAAATTAAAAAATTACATGAAACCTAGTTCAAGACGGGCTTCGTCAGACATCATGTCCATGCCCCAAGGTGGTTCCCAAACAAGGGCCACATCCACAGTTTTGACACCAGGGATCGGTTCAACCGCATCCGCAACCCAGCCCGGCATTTCGCCAGCGACAGGGCAACCCGGTGCCGTGAGGGACATCTTGATGTTCACTTCGCTCTCGGCGTTGATGTCGATCGTATAAATCAAACCAAGTTCGTAAATGTTCACCGGAATTTCAGGGTCATAAACCGATTGGCAAGCGGCCACCACGGCCTCGTACAAAGGGTGGTCAGTTGATGATGGGGCGATCAGTGGTACGCCTTCTAGCATTTCTTTAGGCTGGTCCATATTGGCTCCGGTGTGTTCCTGACTCTTTATATAGGGTTTAGGCGTCGGGGCGTCCAGTGGGGCACTGGTTGAAAGTGGTTTCTTTATTTAGGTCACTTAAATGTCGGTACATTCTCAATTCATTTGACGGATGAGATATGGATTTGTATCAATATTTTTGTGTAAATTTAATTATTTACAAGCCTAACGGGAATTTTCGTTTGGCGCAGATTAGGATAACCAGCATGACAGAAAAAAATGATTACCACGTAGGTGAACGCGCAAGCGAAATTCTACAGCCAACCCAGTATAAGCCAAGCCCTTTTAAAAAGGGCCGCCCACCAGAGCCGTTGCAGTTTGAGGTCAATCTGACCGCACAAGCGCATGACCGTCAGAAGAAATCTGGCATGGTGCAGGTGAACATTCCAGGGTTCTCGCCGCTGAAACTATATTGTGATGAGCAAACACCGGTTGGTGATGACACTGCTCCGCCCCCGTTGGCTTATTTTTGTGCAGGTATCGGTTTCTGCCTGATGACCCACCTGACAGACATCTACACCGCGCGTGGGATCAAGATTAAGTCGATGAACCTTGAGCAAAAGCTGCGGTTCCAAACGAACCTAAGCAACATGCGCGACTTGGGCCACACTACAGAGGGCGAGACATTGGGCATTGAAACTCACGTGTTGATCGAAAGCGATGAGTCCCAAGAGGTCATTCGTGGATTGATGGAAGAGGCCGAAAACGCCTGCATGGCACACCACGCCTTGCGCAACCCGATCCCCTGGTCGTCACGCCTTATTCACAACGGTGAAGAACTGTTGAACAAAAACGGTTGATAAGAATGTAGGGCGGGGTGAAGCCCCGCCTTATGTATATCATACCTCATTCCACAAACGACGAATTTCTCGCTGTTGTCTCAAGCAATTTTCAGTCCTGTACTCGTGGTCGGGATCTTTGAATTTTTGCGTGATGTGTTCGTCCCATTGAGCTGCGAGCCAATCAATCTTTTGGAAGACATGCAGGTTTTTGACGGTTTCTTTGTGGACAATATCCAAATGTCTTTTGGTGTTCTGCGCGATGTTTTTAATGATTATAGAATTGTCGTAAATTTCTTGCCTCAAAACCTATACAATGGCGTTTGACGACCAGACACCATCATCATCACGAACTATTAGTTTGTTATCTTCTTTTTTGGTCATGCTTTCTTGTATAAATTTCAGAGCCATCTTATCCAGTGCAATCCTCGAATTTACTTCCAAAGTGCTTTCGAATTTATATGCTGCTACAACCGCTGGGCCCCATGGTGTGGTTTCCCTCTTCGAAATCGGCCCGAGCGATGCCCCGCCCCGTATCCAAATGCCCATTGCCATTAGGTCTATTGTTAGCTTGGCTAACTCCATGAACAGCCGGGAAACGGCTTCTGGCTTTGGAGTGACGGAGAGCAAAATGCAGTCTGAAAAATGTGACTTCTTAAGCTGCTAATTGATCGTAAACGCTGGATGTCTTCGATCCTGTTGAGTGCGCAGTCCACGTGCTGAGCACCATCTCCCTCTGGTGATCTTGACGTGTCCTTAACCAGTGCTTCAAAGCCTAAGATGTTGATAAAAAAGACCATGCGCTCTTCAAAAATAGTGCTCACTAATTGTCCCGATTCATATCTAAAATTGCGATTTTTATTCTCAGTAGGGTATTTCGAGCGACCGATGTTTTCCAATCGCATACCTAATCGAAGATTAGGTAGCGCCCGAACCTCCCCCATGGGGAGGGCGCGATTGCGTATGGGGCTAGGTAAAAGAAGAAGGCGGGGTTAAGCCTTATGTGCGGCTCGAATGTCAGCTTGCAGGCCAGAGTGCGTGCTAACTTTCAAGAAGGCTGAGTTCTTCCTCCTCAAGTAACACTAGTCCAGTGGGGGTGACTATCGCTTCCTCAAACTTACTTGCGATGACCTCAAATGTTACATCCTTAAATCCGATAATGAAGTGTCTTTTGCCATCATGTAAAAAATCTGCATCGCGTGGGTGGCTACTGTTATTGTCTCGAAGTTATAACACCCAAGGAGAATTTAGTACTTCTTGAAAATCTTATCTAGCCATTCCAAATTGCTGGAGTGGGTGGCCTACTTCATTATTTGGATATCTATATTTATATAGAGTTGAACTGAATTTTAGCCCAAGGATTTTATCCCCTGTTTTTTCAAGAAAAAATAGACATGATGTTGCGTTGAAACAACGAAGTTTTCGTACAGGAATCTATATTTTTTGCTAAGCAAGACTTCTAAAACTACGGGATCGCCAATTGATTTTTTGGCCTTTTTGAACATTTTTTGTCCTATCTTTCTACTCTAACCCATTTCATAATTTTGCCCACGGGACTAAAGATGAACGCCATTAAATTGGTCGAACTCAGTCTCGGGTGAAACGTCGTTTTGTTTACATGCCGATCTTTTGCCATTCGATCTCAATCATTAATGTCGTGAGTCACGCGCCGTGCGCCGGAACTCTGGCTTTTGAACACGCGCTTCAGCACGATCCATGCCGCCAGTGACAGCCCTGTAAACAGGGCCAGTGCGGCGGGGACCATCATGGCGGTGGGGAACAATGCCACCACCGCTGTCATGATCAGCGCCCCGATGGCGAAACCGATAAAGATGAAGCTGGGGGCGAGAACCTCTAGCACTGCCAGCGCGATTGCAGCAGAGAGCCAGACCCACCAGATGCTTACCATTGTATCCATTATAGGCGTCCTTTCAGTAGTTTAAACGCGTCGCCAAAGGCATCCATTGCCGATGCAGGTACAATGACGGTTTGCGATCCGTTGCTGGTGCCAAGGGCGGTTAGCGCTTCGACTTGCTTCAAAGCCACTTGGTATTGTGCGGCTTCAATCCCGTGTTCTGTGATGGCCGTGGCAACAGCTGCGGTTGCGTAGGCTTCGGCGTCTGCCAGCACTTTACGCGCTTTGGCGGATTGCTCTGATGCATATAGTTCAGCATCGGCACCTAGTTCCACGGCACGTTTTGACCCTTCGGCCTCTGTCACCTGTGCACGACGTGCGCGTTCAGCGTTCAGCTGTTGCATCATCGCGGCGCGGGTGGCGGCGTCTAGATTTACATCGAGGATTTCGGCGCGTGTCACTTCTATGCCCCAATCGTCCACGGCACCCTCGACCAGTTGTTTGACTGTGGTGATCAGGGACGTCCGGTTTGCCTGTACTTCATCAAGGTCCATTTTACCGATTTCTGCACGCACGATCCCTGCAACCGTTGTGGAAATCGCGCTGTCGACGTCGCGGATACGGTAAACTGTCTTTTCTGGCTCAGTAATGCGGTAAAAGACGGATGTGTCGATCTGAACCAGCACGTTATCGCGGGTAATCGCGTCTTGGGACGCAGTTGGCAACTGGCGTTCTAGGATCGAGATTTTATGTGCAACACGGTCAAGGAATGGGATGATCATATTGATCCCTGGGCCAAGCACCGAGTGGAGGCGACCAAAGCGTTCAATCACATGCTGCTCTGACTGTGAAACGATGCGAACGGCCTTGAGTACCAGCACAACGAAGAGGACGGCGAGCAAGAGATAGACGATGTTACCTTGGATGGCGTTCAGGATCAGTTCTTCGATTGGCATAATGCGCGTCCTTTGATTATTGTATTGTTATTATAGGTTGAAATATGGGGGCTCATCACGCTGATTGCAAGTTTGTGTGAACCGGTTTATCGCCTGTTTAACACCCTGAGAGGCCCTGACATGACCAAAGTTACATTCGATTTACACGCCACCGATGGCAAGGCCCGTACGGGGCAAATCAACACGCCGCGCGGTGAAATTCGAACACCTGCGTTTATGCCTGTGGGCACGGCTGCGACCGTTAAAGCGATGATGCCTGAAAGTGTGCGTTCAACCGGTGCTGACATCTTGCTGGGCAACACCTATCACTTGATGCTGCGCCCAACGGCTGAGCGGATTGAGCGCCTTGGTGGTTTACACAAGTTCATGAATTGGAAACGCCCGATTTTGACGGACAGTGGCGGATTTCAGGTGATGAGTTTGGCAGGATTGCGCAAGCTGACCGAGCAGGGCGTGACGTTCAAATCTCACATCGATGGGTCCAGCCACGAGATTACGCCAGAGCGGTCTATGGAAATTCAGCGCATGCTGGGATCAGACATCGTGATGTGCTTTGATGAATGTCCGGCGCTTCCTGCCGATCGCAAACGGATCGCGGAAAGTATGCGCATGTCGATGCGTTGGGCAGATCGGTCCAAGGTGGCCTTTGGCGACCGTCCGGGGCACGCGCTGTTTGGTATTATGCAGGGCGGTCTGGAAAAAGATTTTCGCGAGGAAAGTGCTAACGCACTGACCAACATTGGTTTTGATGGGTATGCTGTTGGCGGATTGGCTGTGGGCGAAGGGCAGCAGGCGATGTTTGATTGCCTGGACTATGCGCCTGACATGCTGCCAGCGGACAAGCCGCGCTATTTGATGGGCGTGGGTAAACCTGACGACATCGTGGGCGCAGTAGCACGTGGCATCGATATGATGGATTGCGTACTGCCTTCACGCTCTGGTCGTACGGGGCAGGTGTTTACCCGTCACGGTGTTGTGAACATTAAAAATGCACGTCACGCAGATGATCCGCGCCCACTTGATGAGAACTGCAGCTGTCCTGCTTGTTCCAACTATAGCCGCGCATATTTGAACCACGTGTTTCGCAGCAATGAAATGATTTCGGGCATGTTGCTGACATGGCATAACTTGCAATATTTTCAGGATATTATGCAGGGAATGCGGGATGCAATTGGGGCTGGTACTTTTGAAGCATGGCAAAAATATTTCCATGACGGGCGTGCTCAGGGCGATATAGAACCCTTATAAAACCTCAGGAAAATGCCAACAAGTTTGCTGATCTCATTGCACCTCAGTGGGGATCACGTCATTGTTGCCCTTGAAACAGGCATATAAGACCTACACTTAATAAAGTCGAAACAGGAGACGGTCACTGGTTGCCTAGATTAGGGACCGCGCTGTCTTGCCAGATTAAGGAATTGAGCATGCAAGAGCCACTTAACGCATCCTACCCAGTATTGCCTTTGCGCGATATTGTTGTGTTCCCACACATGATTGTGCCGCTTTTTGTTGGTCGCGAAAAATCAGTACGCGCCCTTGAAGAGGTCATGGCCGACGATAAGCAAATCTTGCTGTCCAGCCAAACCGATCCGTCTGAGGATGATCCACAAAGCGATGGTATTTTTAAGGCTGGCGTTCTGGCCAATGTCTTGCAGTTGCTGAAGTTGCCAGACGGAACTGTTAAAGTGCTGGTCGAGGGCCAAGCCCGCGTGCGCATCACTGAATACCTAGACAATGACGACTTCTTTGAAGCCCGCGCTGAGTATCTGACCGAGATGCCCGGTGATGTGGCCACAACTGAGGCGCTATTGCGTACGGTTGGCGACGAGTTTGAGCGCTATTCAAAAGTTAAAAAGAACATCCCTGAAGAGGCGTTGGCCGCCGTTGGTGAATCTGACGAGCCATCAAAGCTGGCCGATTTGGTCGCTGGTCACCTAGGTATCGAAGTTGAGCAAAAGCAAGACTTGCTTGAGACCCTCAGCATTTCTGAACGTCTTGAGAAGGTCTATGGCCTGATGCAGGGCGAGATGTCTGTTTTGCAGGTTGAGAAGAAGATCAAAACCCGCGTCAAAACACAGATGGAACGCACGCAGCGTGAGTATTATCTGAACGAACAGATGAAAGCGATCCAGCAAGAGTTGGGTGACGGCGAAGACGGCAAGAACGAGATGGACGAGCTGAACGAGAAGATCAGCGCGACCAAGCTTAGCAAAGAAGCGCGTGAAAAGGTTGATTCTGAGGTTAAGAAGCTCAAGAACATGTCGCCTATGTCTGCTGAGGCCACTGTTGTCCGCAACTATCTAGATTGGATACTGGGCGTTCCGTGGGGTGTAAGATCCCGCGTAAAAAAGGACTTGGTCCGCGCGCAGAAAATCTTGGACGATGATCACTATGGTCTGGAAAAGGTCAAAGAACGCATCATTGAGTATTTGGCTGTGCAGCAACGCTCTTCCAAGATGAAGGGCCCGATCATGTGTTTGGTTGGTCCTCCCGGTGTTGGTAAGACATCGCTTGGTAAATCTGTGGCTAAAGCCACAGGTCGTGAGTTTATTCGCATTTCCCTTGGTGGTGTGCGCGACGAAAGCGAAATTCGTGGTCATCGTCGTACCTATATCGGCTCTATGCCGGGTAAGATCATTCAGGCTTTGAAAAAGGCAAAGACCAGCAATCCGCTGATATTGTTGGATGAAATCGACAAAATGGGCCAAGATTTCCGCGGCGACCCTGCATCTGCAATGTTGGAAGTGTTGGATCCGGAACAGAACTCTACCTTTGTGGATCACTATCTAGAGGTCGAATATGACCTGTCTGATGTGATGTTCCTAACCACATCCAACAGCTACAACATGCCTGGTCCATTGCTGGACCGTATGGAGATCATTCCGTTGTCAGGTTACACTGAGGACGAAAAGCACGAGATCGCCAAGCAGCACTTGTTGCCTAAGCAGATCAAGAACCATGGCCTGAAAAAAGGTGAGTATGAGCTGACTGATGACGGCCTGACCGACATCATCCGCTATTACACACGTGAAGCTGGTGTTCGTAACCTTGAGCGTGAGATTGGCAAAACGGCACGTAAGTCGTTGACTAAGATCATCAAAAAGGAAGAAAATAGCGTCGTTGTTTCTGCTGAAAACATGAACGATTTCTTGGGTGTCAAAAAGTACCGCTATGGTTTGGCGGAACAGCACGACCAAGTTGGTGTTGTAACTGGATTGGCATGGACATCCGTTGGTGGTGATCTGTTGCATATCGAGGCGTTGAAATTGCCTGGTAAAGGGCGGATGAAAACGACTGGCAAGCTGGGCGATGTGATGAAGGAGTCGATTGAGGCAGCGTCATCCTATGTGCGTTCGATCAGCCCTAAAATTGGGGTTAAGCCAACCAAGTTTGATAAGCTTGATATCCACGTTCACGTGCCAGATGGCGCGACACCGAAAGATGGGCCATCTGCTGGTCTGGCGATGGTTACATCGATAGTGTCTGTCTTGACGGGTATTCCTGTGCGCAAAGATATTGCCATGACAGGTGAGGTTTCCTTGCGTGGCAACGCGATGCCGATTGGCGGCTTAAAAGAAAAGTTGTTGGCGGCGCTGCGCGGTGGGATCAAGACAGTTCTTATTCCCGAAGAGAATGAGAAAGACTTAGCCGAAATTCCAGACAACGTGAAAGAGGGATTGAAGATCATTCCTGTGACGCATGTATCTGAAGTTTTGAAATACGCATTGGTGTCTGAACCTGAGTCCATCCACTGGGATGAGGCGGCAGAAGAGGCTGCAGCAGCTGCAGCAGCTGCTGTCACGCCGCCAAGCGCGACAGCACACTAAGTTCAAAGTGATGACAAAAGGGTGGTTCATATTATGAGCCGCCCTTTTTGCATCTGCAACTAAGTTTTTGAATTGTTAACTAAATTGTGTCAACTCTAGTCTAAGTTCAAAGGAATGGCGGGTATTCCCGTATTTTGGGACTAAACTGTTTCCAATAAAGAAACAGCCATTGCGGCAGGGATGACACTAATGCCGACTAAAAAGTCAAAAACACCAGTAGTACTCGAGCAAACAACAGATCAAGAGAATGCGGTTCAAGCTGAAGTTAAGGCCGTTGTAGAAGCACCAGCAAAGGTACCAACAACAGCATCTGCATCTCCGATTGTTATCGAAGGCCAACAACCTGTTGTGAGCGGTCCTGTGATGCGCAAAAAAGAACTGATCGACCTAGTTGTTGAACGTTCTGGTATGAAGAAAAAGACGCGAAGCCAGTTGATGAAGCAACTTTGGCAATTCTGGGCGAAGCCTTGGCAGAAGCGTGCGAACTGAACCTACAGCCACTTGGTAAGGTCAAGGTACGTCGTGAAAAGCTAACGCCAAACGGCCGCGTTTTAGTGACAAAGATCCACCAGTCTAATGCTGCCGAAGGCGCGGACAACGATGCTGCTGATGCGTCTGACATGCCAACATCTGCTGAATAATCAATCTCCATAGAAACATTTTAAACCGCCCCTGTCCGCAGGGGCGGTTTTCTTTATTGGGCTTACGTGGTTTTAGTGAACGAGCGTGAAAAGGAGCCTACAGATGTACCCTGAAATTTATGTATTGCGGCACGGTGAAACGTTTTGGAACTCTGAAGGCCGGATGCAGGGCGGTTTGAATTCACCACTTACACCCCTTGGAACAGAACAAGCTGAACGTCAGGCCGCGATTCTTTCTGAAATTGATTTGAGTGGATTCGCTATTTTTTGCAGCCCACAGGGCAGGGCATTCGAAACAGCGGCGATTGCTTTGGCCCGTCAGGTCAATAATATTCACACTGATGCGCGTTTGCGCGAGATTGAAGTGGGTGATTGGGCAGGTCATCTGCGTTCTGAATTCGCTGAGCCAGGAGAATTTAAAGAAACACCTGACGGCGCTTTGGAGCTGTATGAACGGGCCCCTGGCGGGGAAGGTTTCGCCGCTCTTGAAGTTAGATGTAAGGATTTTATTTTGTCTTTACAGGGGCCTAGTATATTGGTGACACACGGAATTACATCGCGCATGTTGCGTTTAACTGTGCTGGGACTTGGGCGTGAAGGCATGTCAAAAATGCCTGGTGGGCAGGGCGTTGTGTATCATTTGAAAAATGGTGTGCAAAAACGTCTATCTTAGGCTTGCGTCTGTCTAAACCTTTGTCTAAACACCGCTTTAACGGGTCGTTAGCTCAGTTGGTAGAGCGCTTCGTTTACACCGAAGATGTCGGGAGTTCGAGCCTCTCACGACCCACCATTCATCCCGTTGATAACATAAATAAATCATACTTTACCGACCTTTGCGGATCAAAAACGCAACTACTATTGTAACTATTTATGTAACTATCAGTAGGCTTCAAGTTATCTCCGAGTCAGCGGTTGAGTCAGGTTATAGCTATCCTTTCTCACGTTTGAAGATGATGCGAGGCAAACAAACTGTCGTAATTAACATCCCAGCACATCTCAGGCATCTCTATGGCGTCTTGCGAAGCATACGGAGAACAACAGGCACAAGTGATCCCAAGGTGGCTCAAGCTAAGCACCATTACATTGCTCAGCAAATCTATGATGAGTTCGATCAGAAGCAGAGTGAACACTTAAATAAACATCATGCTGTCGCTGATAACTTTGTTATTGATGCAATCTATGGGTTGGCGACATCATTTAATTACAAGAACATCCCTGACTTGAAGCCCTCAACAGAATACAACCAGTTGGTCGCTCTGAAAACTTCCTGTGATGTCTATGCTGATATGGTTATGAACTAGCGCACAAATGATGATATTAAGGCTATGGCAGACATCTTAAATAACTCTGCTCAGCCTGCGGTGGACCTTTTAAATTTTGTTGGGCCACAGTCCAAGTCTCGTTACACAATAGAGCAAGGTGGTCTTGCTGGTCGTTATAAGCATCTAATGACCCAAACCTTCTGGCATGACCTTCTGCTTGAAGCAGCAAGAGAACAGGGGCTACCAGAGCCTAGACTAGACCCTCTCAAGGGTGCTGATGTCCCAGTGATCGTTGAAGCTGACGGTAACGTGATGGTTGATATTCCCATAATGAGGCGCACGACCAACGAACCCGTTGAACCAATTAGTCGTCCAGCTAGGGTCATACCAACAGGCGTAATAACTATTGCCTCGGTTATGGATGAGTACCTTGTGGATATGCGATTACAGTTGGCTGTGTTGAATACTCAGAAGAAGCTGACACGATGGAACAAGCAGTTCTTAGAGGTAATGGGTGACTTAGAGATAATCGAAATACAGCCAAAACACGGCTACGAGTACGTCCGTAAGGTGTTAGCTGACAACCCAAGTCGTTCAAACCGCACACTCAAGGATTACTGCTGGGGTGTTCAGCATCTTCTCCAATACTGTGTTCGGAGTGGTTATATTGAAGTGAACCCCTTCCGTGAACTTGATTTAAAGAATTACGGTAAGGAAGCTGAAGAAACCCTTACATACACGTCTCAGGAGCTAACTACGATTTTTGCGCACGATTGGGGTGAGCAAGACAGGCTGCTTCTTTCGATTATTGCGACGACAGGCATGAGGCCATCTGAGGTTGGGAATATGACTTGGGAACGCTTCAACGACACTGAATATGACGGCATAAGGTACATTACGACCACAGATGCTGATGGTGAGAAAGTGCGAGTGAAGAACAAAGGTTCAAAGCGTGATGTGCCACTACATCCTGACCTAATACTGCCTAAGAAGGGCGTTGGTCGCTTGTTCGGCTACACCAAAAATGAAGATGGTCTTTGCTCGACGGACATTGAGCATAAACTTAATCCAACGCTACATCGACTGGT
>Ga0209713_10000675_pt1 | contig 19395 bp, 18 predicted proteins | sample ArcOceMetagenome_3_FD_187444 | JGI IMG/M metagenome (GOLD analysis project Ga0209713, IMG submission 187444) | Marine eukaryotic phytoplankton communities from Arctic Ocean - Arctic Ocean- Svalbard ARC20M Metagenome (SPAdes) (version 2) | ecosystem: Environmental > Aquatic > Marine > Oceanic... | reverse complement strand
TACGATAATTAAAGAAATTTTAATTTCTAGCATTACTTATCACTCACTTCAGTTAATGTTACTTGACTTTAAAAAAAGATAAAATTACATATGTTGATAAATATCATCAAAAAATTGACTTCCCAACCTAATAGTTGGAAAAAAAAAACTTTTTTTTAAATAAAAAATCGAAGTTTTTTTCTTATTTATTCTAGGACCTCCCCTAGTATCTTTAAAAAAAACGAATTAGTTATAAAACTACAACACATTGTTTTATTATACAGGACAAAGGGGTTCTAGTGATAGACGAAAAGTTACAAAAGAAAAAATGATAGATTTTAGATCTATAGTTACTAAAGTCTGGCTAAAACACACATTCATTGGTTTAATTCTGGAAATCAAATAGAGCGGATACAACAGTGAATTTTATTTATATACTAATTAACTTAAAAAAAACTGATAACATGATAGACAATTTCCCCAACTTTACAAACAATTTTGAAACAACCCAAAAGTGGCTGATTGGAAATTTCGAAAGAAATAAGAAAGGATCTTAGAAAATCTGGATCTAGATTGAACTGGACATTAAAGGTACAGAAGATTTTAGACTAGTATATATTTTAAATTATGAAGCTTCCGAACAGCATTTAAAAAAATTGCCGATTGGAAAGAATTATTGTTTTAAAATTAACAAACCCTAAAATTGGAGTTATTAATCATTTTTTATTAAAAGGATATCATCTTGATCTAACTTTGATATTTTGTTTCGATAAAAATAAATAAAAAATTTTTTTTTACCATTTCAAATTAATTCGGGACTTTAAAACTTACTTTTTATCTTAAGTTCCTTAATTTAATGGTATTATTTTTTTTCCACGCTGAACGGATCGAGGGTCGAATTTTATTTGCTCGGTGCCCTTTCCTTCTTAAACCCCTAGATTTCCTTCCAGCGGAAGTAATACATCTAAGTTCACGGTGCTTTGACTGGGGGAGACAAATCCAATTAATTTTAAAGTCACGTCGTATACTTTTATGATTTGGATCGACTAAAATCACTTCAAAAAATTTAAAAGATGAATCCTCGTTTATCCAATAAGAATTTAGTATCCGTAGATTGCCGCAAATTTTACCTACTCTTTCTTCGGCTATAGAACGTTTGTTTCTTGAATATTTCATTTGATTAACACCGTGATTTTTAGGTTTCCCGGAAGTATTTCCCTTTGGAACTGGTTTTTTTCGATCCCCTCTTCTAACTTTAACTCGATATATTATAAACCCTTGTTTTGATTTATATCCCAATTGTCTTGCTTTTTCAGGCCTTGAAGGTTTTTTGATCCGATAAATAGTTGGTAAATTTCTATATTCCCATGCTCGAACTTGCAAGAGGAAGGACATGACATCAGATTGCTTTTTCCTCCATATTTCGTTAATGAATGTATAAGCGCCCATTAATATTAAATAGTATTTAAAAAAAAGCTTAACAAAAAAATAAAATGGGAAGACGACCTTGGAGATGTTACAGGTTTTGTAAAAATAAACCTTATCCTAAATCTCGTTTCTGCAGAGGTGTTCCGGAACCTAAACTTCGAATTTATGATCTCGGTAATAAAAAAGCTCCTAACGATATTTTTCCAGTTTCAATTCATTTAGTATCTTATGAAAGAGAACAGATATCAGCAGAGTCTATTGAAGCAGGGAGAGTTGCTTGTAATAAATATTTGGTAACAAATGTTGGTAAAGATTTTTTTCATTTAAAAATCAGAGTTCATCCGTTTCATGTTATAAGAATAAATAAAATGCTTTCTTGCGCCGGAGCTGACCGGTTACAAAGTGGTATGAGAGGTGCATTCGGAAAACCAAATGGAAAAGCCGCCCGAGTTTTACCCGGACAGATAATATTTTCGGTAAGATCTACAGAAAATAAAATAAAAGAAATTGTAAAAGCCTTAAATAGAGCAAAATATAAATTTCCTGGAAAGCAAAAAATTTTTGTTGGTAAAAAATGGGGATTCTCCAATATTCCGATTAAAGATTTTAAATCAATAACCAAATAATTTTTCTATGGAAATAAGGCTACAATCTTTTTACTAAAAAAATGGTAAATTTATCTACAATATTATTTTTACCTCCTATTAAAAATTTTATGGTATAGTATATATTATTATAGTATAAAATTTTATTGCCATTTAAATTAAGTGAAAATGTTATAGATACTGTTAAATTAAAATTTTAAAAATTCATTTATTTTTTATGAAAAACAAAAGTGTTAGGCATGTGCGAAGAGAATATTCTCAACTAAAAACAAAAATTACCAAATTAGAGTCTCACTCTAAACCAGTTTAAACCTGGACAGAACAGATACTACACTTTGATCAAAGCCTTTAGGCAGAAGATCATTACTTTCGTAAATGGGTAATAATTTTATTTGTAAGGATAAAAAAAGTCAAAAAAAAAGAAATTTTTTATTATGTAAAAAAATATTAAACTTATTTTTTTATTAAAAATTAGTATTTATATTAAGTTATTTGTAAAAAAATTTCTAATTTCGTTTCACTTTTTTAATTTAAATATTTTTAATTACAAGTGTAAGGCTTTCAATTTTTAATTTATTTTTCATTAATTTTCTTGAGTTATTATGAATAGAAATATAGCCACACTTTTTAAATAAGGGTTGTTAGTCTAGCGGCATGATTCTCGTTTTGGGTGCGAGAGGTCCCGGGTTCGAAAAATTATTCCCGGACAGCCCCTTTAAACCAGAGCCTTCTATAATTATATTGATTTTTTCAGATAAAAAATTTTTAAACGCATTCTACAGGATTCGAACCTGTGAGGGAAATCCCAATAGATTTCAAGTCTATCGCCTTAACCACTCGGCCAAGAATGCATGTACAAAAAACAATTAAAATGTCTTTGGATCCAAATAGAATAAATCTTAAAAGAACCATTTTAACAATACTTACGTATTTCAGGTATTTCTATTTATTTTCTTTCGATAAAATTGGAAAAAGAGTTGAATTATATGAATTCAGAGAACAATTAATTTTTTTAACGAAAATTTTTAAAATCAGCGAAATATTTGAAAACATATTTTTTTTCTCATTCAATGATTATTTTAATTTTTTCCAAAAAATGTTCTTTTCGGTTGCTCACAACATAAGGAAAAACTTAAACAATTCAAATATTGGAAAAGACCAATTAAAATCTTTTCATAACTTTTTTTTAAATAAAAAAAAAAATATATTTTTTAGAACTAATGAAAATAAAGTTAATTTTTCCGAAATTTTCCTCAAAAATTACATTTTGGTGACAAGAACGAAAATTTTAAAAGAATTAATGTTTAAATTTCACTCTGTTCTTTCCAAATTAAGTCACAGATTACCTCTCAGTTCTTTTGCATTGAGCTTTGATTTTGAAAAAAAATTAAAATTAATTGGTTTTTCGAAAAAATTGTTAAAAAAGCTCGTATTTATCCCTTATTCGAACTTTAAAATCTTATTAAAAAAAAAAATTTATAATTCTAGAGATTTTGAACAAAAAATTTTTTATTTTGAAGAGTTAATGTGCTTTTTTAAAATTAAATTAACAAAAAAGTACACATGCAACATTAATAAAATTTTTTCATTCGAAAAATTCTTTTACCTTGAGAAGATAAAGGAATGTAAACAAACTTTTGAATCCAAAAAATTTCTAAAAAAGCTTTTCGAACTTAAAAAAATAAATAAATTAATGTTTCGCCAGAAAAGATGGTTTAAACCTCAAATTAGAAATAAAGATGGTTTAAATTTTTTTAGCATTTATAAGAACAAATGTTTATTTTCGTCTAAAATCAAAGGGCAGAAACTTTTTTTAGAATTGTATCAAAAAAATTTAAATTTATACTGGGAGTTCGAACGGTTAAAAATTAAACTCTTTTCGTCTCTCTATTTGAAAAATTATTTAAAAAATAACCGACTCTCAATTAATGTATATGTTTATCACCTTATTTTATTTAAAATTTTAAACTTAATGAATGTTTTTAATTCAAGGATTCTTAATTTCTCTTTTATATTAGAGAAGAAATTTTATCAGTTTTATAGAAAAACAAATTTATCCTATCGAGATATAAAAAAAACTTTTTTTCAATCGGATAAGGCTTATATCCTTAAACATTCTTCATATTTTGAGGACGACCATATTTATCTGATCAATTTAAAATTAACTCAGTTAGTAAATACTTTGTTAGAAAAAATTAAGGTTAAAACTAATATAAAAAAAATTAATCCCATGCTATTCTCTGCAAAAATACATTTGAAATCGAGAAAAAAAATAAAAAATAATTTTTTAAAGGAAATTAATAAGTGGGATTCAATTCTTCATAACAGATTAACTTTTCATTTATTTTTTTTTTCGGATTCATCCATTTTGAACTTGAATATTAGAATTTTCCAATTTAATGGATTTGATTTTAGGAAAACTGGATTTTAATTTCATTATTAGTTTTAATTTTTTTTATTCCATAGTACAAATTTTTTGTCCCTAATAAATTACTGTTGATTACCGAAAGCCCTGATTCACGGCTTTTTATAAATAAATATTTTACTGGGCTTTTTCCGGCGTCAATTGAAGCTTCCTTTAATAATAGGTGTAGATCTGCTCCAGTTAAATTTTGAAGAAGAGGTTTTACGAAAAGAAAGAGATTGAGATGCGGTAAATATTTTATATTTTTGAGAATTGTTTTTATTATTATAATTTTTCCTTCTAAATTCGGATATGGTACAGGTAAAATTTTATCAATTCTTCCAGGCCTGAGGAGAGCTTTATCAATATAGTTTGGTCTATTCGTTGCTCCTATAAAATAAATCTTATGTCCTCGTGTTAATGAATCGATTTCGGTAAGTAGTTGATTAACGATACGATCATTTGAAGAAGGACTCGTGGAATCTTGAGATAATTCCCTCTTGGAAGCAACCGAGTCAAATTCATCAAAAAAAATTATTGAAGGGTCAAACATTTTTGCCTTTAAAAAAATTTTTCTTATTCCTTTTTCCGATTCGCCTAAAAATTTATTAAGTATTTCTGGCCCTTTTACAAAAATAAAATTGGCACCAGATTCTTTTACAACAGCATTGATTAGTAAGGTTTTTCCACAGCCAGGTGGACCGTAAAGTAAAAGTCCTAACCCATGATCATATCCAAATAAATTTTTATGGGAATGTTTTATGGGTTCGATTATATATCTACTTAAAACTAATTTAATTTTTTCTAATGATCCAATGTTTGACCATTTGACATCAGGAATATTTGAAAAACCTTCTCTTGATAAATTTCGGCTAATTATTAGTTTAGCTTTATTTAAATTTTTTTCTTTTATAAAAAATTTTATATTTTTTCTTTTTTTTTCACAAAAACTGGTTTTCAATAAAGTTCTACTTAATCTAGATAACGATAAATTAGCAGAAACTGAGATGAGTCGAAATAAATCACCTGATAAATAGTTTTTAGTGGAAGACGCAAGAACTTTTGGTTCAAAATCAAAAAAGAAAGAAGAACTGGTGCGTAAGTTGTTTATAATTTTTAATCTAGTTGAATAAGCCGGAACTTTAAATTTTATTTCATTATCAAATCTTCCGGGACGCCAAATAGAGTCATCTACCTGATCGATAAAACTTGTTGCTCCCATCAAAATTACGCAAATTTCTTTATTATTTTTTAATTCATCAATTAAAGTCAAAAACTGATAAGATAAATTTTTTTCATAATCTCGTAAACCACTTTCTTTTTTTGGAGCAAAGTTTTCAATCTCATCTATGAACAATATTGAAGGGGAATTGTCTGATGCTAATTTAAATATATTTTGAATTTTTTTCCCATTTATTCCCGAAACGGAACAAATTATTTTTTGAGAAGAAAGGTAAAAAATGGGTAAATTGAGTTCTCCTGCTATCACATGAACCAGTAAAGTTTTCCCGCTTCCAGAAGGACCTTTTAGTAGAATTCCTTTTGAAGTATCTAAATTAGTTTCTTGAAATAATCTATAATTAATAACAGGTAAAATTATAAACTCTCGAATTTCTGGTAGAAATTCTTCAATTCCAGCAAAATCTGTAAATCGGAGTTTTTTGCCAAAAATTCTATATTTTGATGAGGATTGTTTGTTACTCTTAAATTGAAGATAAGAAATTTTTTTTTCAAAATTATTTTTTAGTTTAATATCTCTGTCTTTTAAGGTTTTTATTTTAGGAAAAATTTTTAAAAACTTTTTTTCTGAAAAAAAAACAAAATTTCGTCGTGATTTATCTATTTTTTGGATGAATGAAAAGTTTGTAGAATAAAACGAAAATAAAAACGGAATTTTTGAATCTTTAAAAATAGAATAGATTCCACAAAGTAACAATTTCGCAAATTTATGCATTTTTTTATAATATTAATTTTATAATATTTAAAGTTTATTAATACATGGTTTATTCATCTATATAACTTTAAAAAAATTGTTTAGTTTCTTTTTCGAATTGTGTAAATTTTAAAAACTTTTGTTTTAATACTAATATAATTATTTTAAATACTTTGACTTATTAAATTTAAAATTTCATGTCTAAATTGAATCTTCAAAAGAGATTAGCCGCATCTATCATTAAATGTGGAAGACGGAAAGTTTGGATTGATCCAAATGAAACAAACGAGATTTGTTTAACTGATAGTCGTAAGTACAATTATAGGTTTATTTTTATATAAAAAAAATTCAAGTTGAAATTAAAATAAAAGGGGCAAATATAAAAAAATTAATAAAAGAAGGTTGTATAATAAAAAAAAATTCTAGAAAACATTCAAAAAATTCAATAAGACTTAGAAAAGAATTTAAAAAAAAAGGAAGGCACAGTGGTATTGGTAAAAGAAAAGGAACAAAAAATGCTCGGACTCCAATTAAAAAATTATGGATAATTAGACAAAGAGTTCTTCGAAATTTTTTAAAAAAAACTAAACTAAACTTAAAAATTGATAAACATCTTTACAGAGAACTATATTTAAAATGCAAAGGTAACGAATTTAAAAATAAAAGAACGCTCGTGGAATATATACATAAAGCTAAAACAGAAAATAACCGAAAATCTTTGTTATTTAAAAAATTTGAAAAAAAAAGAGAAAGAAATATCATAAATAAAGAAAAAAAAATTCAAAAATTTAACCATAAGATGGCTCAGATTGGTGCAAAAATTGACAATGTATCGAATTAAATTAAATATAATTTAAAACCTTTTTCTATTTCTTTCTTATGTTAGGAATTGGAACAAATTTCAAATTAAAACTATATTTATCGGAAAAAATTTTTATTCAACTAATTTCAGATCAGAAAGTTTCGGGTATATTGCGAGGATTTGACCAGTTTTTAAATATTGTTATTGACGATGCATATATAATAGATAAAAAAGAAAAACAATTCATTGGAACTACATTAATACGTGGTGACATGATAATATCGTTGGGTAAATTTTAATTTATAATAAAAAAATTAGTTTTTATTAGTTAAATTTGTTTTAATTCGAGTTTAATGCGATTTTTTGCACCGTGAAATAATTTCTTTGGGAACTTGATTAGAATTTTTGGTCTGTTTGACAAGTTTTTCTATCACTTCCTTCATTTTAATCAAATAAATTACCCTTTTTGTTTTTGAAGGATTTTTTCGTATAATAAACAAAACATCTTCAAACATTGGTCTTTTAGACAATCGTAAAAAAGACACAAAATTAACTCTGATTATAATGAGGGAAACAAATTTTACAATTGAATTTTCAATGAGACGGACGACATTTTTGTCTGTGATTCGAAAATCTCCATATGCATAAACAATTTCTTTAATTTCATTAAAAAATTTTTTTTTAAATGCACCTTTAGCTTTATTGAAATTTTTATAAAATTTTTGTGCCCTGAAAAAATAATAATATAAAATATCATTATTTTTGACTAAATTGTAATCATTTTTTTTTAAATATGTTATATCTAAATAACGTTTTATTCTGTCAATTGTCGACATTTAAAACGGACTTTTTAAAAAACCAAATTTTAAAATAAAATTTGTTTTATATACAGACATAATTTAATTTTAATCTAAATTAAATCTAAAAAATCTTAAAATAACATTTTAATTTTTTTCACTTTCAGGTTTTTAATGAAGAAATAATTTTTTTATATTAAAGCTCGTATTTTTAAAATATTCATTTATTTCTTGACAATTCAAAAAAAAATTTTATCCAAATATTTTCATGAAACCTATTCTTTGTCAGGTTAATATTTAGTCTAAAATAGAATTTTTTTTTGGAAGATATATTAATTTATAAATTTTTTCTTTATTGATGTTTATCACACTTTCGTCATTGTTAGTTATAAAACCAAAAAAATTTACTCCATACTGAAAATTTAATTTTCACCATGAAGCTTAGACTTTTTCATAATTAGAAGCCTCCTTTCAAAGAAGATAGTAAAAGATTGGTAAATATTGGAAATTATCATTACCGATTGAACGTCTTTAGTGCTATGAAGATATCTTTGAAAAAATTCCCCACTATTTTTTTCTTTGGTAAACAAACTGTTCAAATAAATTCTAAAATTTTTTATATAATTACTCTTGATTGAGAAATTAAAAATATATCTTATTAAATTCAATAAAGAAACGGAAAAATTTACACCTTGGTCATAAATTTCGGAAGTGAGGGATTTTTCTTTAAAACTCTCAACAAAATCAGTTAAAGTTGTTATTTTGAACAAAAATTTTAAATATGCTGATAATATTAAAGAATCTAGGTTTTCAGACGACAAAGAAAGTTTTTTTCTCCAAAAAAAGAAAAAGGACGTATTCTGGTTAGTTGTACCTTTTTTTTTAAAAATATTATTTACTAATATTTTCTTAAATTTTTTGTTTGAAAAAGATTTTAAGGGTTTTGTAAAAGTATCATCATTTTTACCTTTTATTACTTTTTGAAGTGATATTATTTTCCCCAAAAAATTTATCCTAAACATATGATGTATAGTAAATTGGATGAAGTAAGCTTCAATATCAAATTCAAAAAATTTTTTACCAAAATTTGCTTGTATAGATTCTCCTTCTGACCGAAGGCCTATAATAGGGGCCAACGATGGGAGATCAAACCATGAGTATTGATGAAAGGCAATTGATAGCCCGGTACCATTTTTAGTAAAAAAAATTGTTTTTTCCATAAAATTCCAACAAATTCCAATTACATCTCCTTTCCAAAACTTGGGTCCGTATTTTTTTCCGGTTCCAGAACAATCAAAAAGATGACCATCGTCTCCGTGGTATCCAAATGAATACATTTCCCAACCTGGTAAACGATCTAAATCACAATAGTAATGAGCTAAGCCAATTCCAATAAATCCTTCCCTTCCCGTATTTAAAATTTTTACTTCGAAATAATTTATAGGATTGTTATTCAGTATTTCGATATTTCCTCTTATTGCGGCCGAATCTTCATCTGAGCCTCCGAACGCTCGGTAGACGACGTTTAAATGATCAGACGAAATTTCTATATCTCCCCATATCAATTCATTCTCTTCAGCTAACCATTTCCATCTATTGTTTAGATTCCATACATCAGTAATTTTTTCCGCGTGAGAAAAAATTCCAAAGGGTAAAATTTTTTTATTACCAATTTCTTTCGATGCAATCTGAATTAAATTAATTTTATCAAATAATCCGTTTTTAACACTCGGAAAATTTATGAAGTTATAATTTTTTTTTTTGTGTAAAAATTTTTTTTTTTTATAAATTAGGAATAGATAAAATTTTAAATATGTTTTTTTTGTTTTCAAGAAAAAATTGATCAGAAAAGTTTCTTTTTTTAAACTTTTTGATAAACCTAAATCTTTTAATTTTGACCCTGAAATTAAAATTCTTTTCATAAATAGAGTTCTAATTTTTCGATAAATCTTGTAAAGAATATATAATCTTATTCAAACTTAATTAATCTTTTAAATAAATGGTAAGTACCAATTTCAAGTTGATCTATTTTCTTTGCATTTTAAATTTAAAATAAAAAGACAGTGAACAAAAACAAAAGAGGACAAGGTGTTGTAAAATCAAATAGAAAAAAAAACGTTGAATTTTTATCAAAAAAAGATTGGTTTGATGTTAAATCACCTAAAGATTTTGGAGAAAAAGTAATCGGAAAAACATTGGTAAATAAAACCAACAACATTTCAAAAATTATGGGGAGCCTTAAAAATCGAAACTATCGAGTTACTTTAAATGAACTAAAAAACACCGACGATCCTTCACATAAACAACTAACACTGAGATGCCATAATTCGGAAGAAAAAATTTGTACGACAATATTCTATGGATTAGATACATCACGTGATAAATTTTTTTCACTTATAAGAAGATGGCAAACTTTAATTGAAATAAATTCGGACGTTAAAACTAAAGATGGGTATTTTCTTCGAATTTTTTTAGTCGCATTTTCTCGAAAAAGAAGAAATCAAGTAAAAAAAACTTCTTATATCAAATCATCTCAAGTAAGAAGTATAAGAAGAAAAATGGAAGAAATTCTTATTAGGGAAACAACTTCCTGTACAATGAAAGATTTAATCCCTAAATTAATTTCTGAAAAGTTGGTTGATGAAATAGGATTTTCTGGTTCTAAGATATTTCCTCTTCAAAACGTAATTATAAAAAAAGTAAAATTAATAGAAACCCCATTGTGAAAAAATGAATATTGATTAAAAAAAGTTATTAGGTTAATCTGTTAATAATTTTTAATAATACAAATTATAATGTCTTTAATGTTTATTACAAGCCCTTCTGCGAAAATTTTTTCAATAAATTCTAAAAAAAAATGTCTTAAATTTATTAATAAGAAGTCAAAATTAACATTTAAAATGAATTTAGAAAATTTAAATGAATTTGAAGATTCAGAACTAGATCCTGAAACAAAAAAGCTAAGAGAAAAACAAGCGGAAATCGAAAGATTAAGAGCTGCTGAAAAATTCATGGAAATTGACGAAGGTAAATTTGAATGTCAAGCTTGTGGTTACGTATATGAACCTGAAAAAGGGGATAAATTTGCAGGTATTCAACCAGGAACAGAATTTTCGAATCTTCCCGAAAATTTTACTTGTCCAGCTTGCCGATCACCCAAGTCCCAATTTAAAAATATAAAAAAAGTGATTGCAGGATTTGCTGAAAATCAAAAATATGGATTTGGTGGTAATTCTCTAACAGGTGGACAAAAAAACCTCTTAATTTTTGGAGTCCTAGGATTTTTTTTTCTTCTTTTGTTGAGTGGATATTTTTTAGAATAAAACTAATTGGAAAAATCTTCAATAAATTGGATATTTTTCGATATTACTTTCACAATATTTAAGAAAAATGAATGCTTTAACCAACGATCTATTTATGATTTTTTCGAAAAACTATTTTAAAAAAAGTAAATTTAAAACAAACAGTCAAACGGTCAATTTGTAAAATAAATTAGTAAACCTATTTTATCGATAATCTTTTTTAAATCTTAAAATTATCTAAAAACAACAACAACAACATTTTGGTTCCTTTGATCATGATGATACTCAACGGTCTTCTGAAAGTCATAAAGTTAAAAGTGATGACTATTTTTAGTTCTGACTACCAATTAATTTAATATCAAGAGGGGAATTTTTTTAGTTTACAAATAAAAAAACCATCAGTATTATGCACATGGGGGAAAAATCTTCTGCATTTTTCCATATTGTCATTAAAGACCGTTCCTTTGAATTTTTTATATCCCGGCATTCCGAAGTTTAAACCAGTTTCTATAATTTTCACGTTTCTATTTTGAATAGCGTATTGAATAACACATTCATTTTCTTCAACAAGAATAGAACAGGTAGAATAAACTATTATTCCACCATTTATCGACCGTTCATTACATGCGTCTATAGCAGCTAACAAAAGTCTTTTTTGGGAGGTAAAATTAACTGAGGTTTTTTTTGATATATTTTTTAGTTTGATATGAAGATCATGACTTATTATCCCGGTACCTGTGCAGGGTGCATCGATCAACACCTTATCGAATCCTTTTAATAAAAAGGGTAAAACTGTCCCATCTAAATTCGTTACAATACAATTAGTTATTCCCATTCGATGTATAGAACTTACTAGAGATTTTATCCTAATTTTGTTTTTATCATTTGCAACCAAAACGCCCTTATTTTCCATGAGTTGACTTATAAAAGTTGATTTACCACCAGGAGCAGCTGCAATATCTAAAATTCTTTCACTTTTTTTTGGATCCAATGATAGAACTGGAAGCAGGGAAGCGACACTCTGTAAAGTATAGTACCCTCCGAGAAATTCTGAGATATTTCCGATTTTCATTTTACTTTTTACGATTATTCCTGCTACATTAAAAGGTTTATCAAGGCAAAAAATTTTTATTCCTTTTTTTTCTAAATTATATTTGATTTCTTGTATGTTTTCCTTTAAAGCATTAAATCTTATTGTCAATGGTCGGGGTTTTTCGTTAAATTCTATGAATTTCAAGGTTTCAGAAATTGGAAATAAGTTTAGAAAATATTTGATAGAATCTTTTGGATATTCGAATATTTGACATATTTCTTTGACTAAAAGTTGGAAATAATATTTTTTTGATTTTTTAGTAAAAAAAAATTCAAAGTTCTTAATTATTCTAAGTATATGATTAATTCTATGAGTTTTAAGATTTGAATTCTGAAAACTAACATTTTCTTTGTCAAACATATAAAAGATATAAATATAAAAACTATTTTATTTTCTCGAATTTTTTATTCATTATATTTGTCTTTTATGTTAACACGGATGAGCGTTATTTTAGATTTAACAATCGAAAATAACCCAATCTTTCAATTAATAGAAAAGTATCAAACTATTTTAGAAATATGCTCTAATTTAATAAATTTATATTATTCTGAAAATCCAGGAACCCAGGTTATCATAATCGTTTCAAAAAATCAACATATCGGACAACTAACTCATTTGACAGGCAATATTCAGCATCATAATCAAGGGATTTGGTGTTTTATATACGGAAATAGGAAAATTGGTGATTTCGATCTAGGCTTTTTTTTTAATGAACGAATTCAAGTTCTAAAATGTGAAATAACAAAATATGAACTTTTTTTCATTTCAGAAGGAAATTTGAATTTTCTTGGTTCTAATTTTTTTGCTGTTTTTATGGGAAAAGAAACTAGAAAATTTACTATAATTTCACAAGGAATTAAATCTTTTGGACTACAGATTTTAACAAAAATTACTGGGGGGAAATACATTAATTTAATAAATAAACAAAAAAGAATTTTAGCGAATATTTTATTAGGAAATTTTGGCTACAATCTTCCATCTGAAACCACTTATTTTCAAGAATTTACTTTCATAGTTAACCGTTTAATTTTAAAAAAAGTATTCTTAGGGCCAACAAGTAAGGTTTTTGTAAAAAAATTAGCCAAATTTTGTCCTTTGTGTCGAAAAAGTGTTTCATTGAAAAAAATAAATCGTTGTAAAAATTGTGGTATTTTTCTTACATCTCAGCCACATTTATTTCATACAAATAATTGTAGTTTAAAAGGTTTAAATCTCAAAAAAAATTTTCTGCAAAGTTTTAATTTATTTGGGCCTATTATTTTCGAGAAAAGGTTCGATTTATCTTTAAGGCAAAAACAGATTTTTAATTTTTTCAAGAATAAAAAAATAAATTCGAATGAGACTTCTCAAAATTTGACGAATAAATCAATCAACACTATTTACAATGAAATATTATTAGGAAAATTTTATTAGAAAAAAATACACGACTTATTAACAATTTTTAGAATAACTTCTAGGAATGGATTTTTCTCTTTCTACTAGTGAAATTTTAACATGACATGGATTACTGTTAAAATTATTTATTTTTCCATGAGCTCGAAAGGTCCTTCGCCTACCTTTGACTGCCCTGTTAACTTCAATTTTATCAATAAAAATTTCATTTATGTTTAAGTTCTTATACAATGCATTACTTTCCGCATTTTTAAGAACTTCAAGTAAAACTAAAGCAGATTTTTTTGGCCAACGGCCAGATGGACCTGTTTTGAACGCTTTAAGTTGACTTTTTCTTGAAACTCCATATTTGAATCTAGTAAAAGGGACAATTTCAGTTTTGGAAATAACATTTTCAAGATAATGCTGAGCTCTTTTTAAACTCATACCTTTTATAGCTGAACCGGTTTCTCTAGTATTTTTAAAATGGACCCTCAAATTTGAGGCCCGTGAATTGCAACTTTTTTCAGTTACTTCTGTTCTAGCTTTGTCGTGTTTCATATATGAATTGAGTGCACGGCAATTAAAAAATTCTAACGGGTTTCCCCATTGTTGTTTTAAGATGAAGAGAACCGACGTTTTGCCAGTTTTTTTTTAGAAGGGATACGAGAAAATTGATAGAAATTAAAGTATTCTGTAAAATTTCTGAAATTTTCATTTCACAGTTCCCAATTAATACACCTAAACATAATGATTTTTTCAATTCTAATTTTATTGTCGCTTTCATTTTATTAATTTTATCTAAAATATTGTCTGAAGCTAATAAAAGAGTTGGAAATTTTCCAGCTTTATTTAATCCTGGTCCCAGTATACGAGGAATGAGTTTGATCAAAGATTCTGATGCGAGAAAAAAATCATATTTTTTTGCAAATTTTTTTATTATTTTTTTTTGTTTATTAAATTTTTTAAGGTCGTCAGAACTGTAAGAATCCACCCCTAAATTTGTTGCTTGAGCTATATGGGCAGAATCTCCAAGAATCGCAATTTTTTTTTGGTTTTTTGGAATGAATGGGAGTGCAATAGTGCCTGAAAATCTTTTATCTTTTTTGGGATCATAATTTTTAAGGCCTATTTGAAGTTCGAAAGACTCGGTAAAGTTCCTTTTATTAGATACAGATTTAGCCAATATTTTTTCGATTGCAATATTTATCTGCTCATGTGATAATTTAGCAACCATTTAAATGGAGAAAAAAAAATTATTACTTTATATATAATTTATTTTTTTAACGATTTTTTTTTTGAAACTCAAAAAAAATTATCTGAACATAAAATGTTTTTATAAATTAAAAGGACACTCACTCGGAGCCTAAAAAATAAAATCTTTGAACTTTTTTTGATTACAAAATTTTCATAAAATAACCATAACCTAGATTTTATTGATTTTAAAATCCTTCTGCAATACAAAATTTTTTTTAAAAAAAAAAAATCTAAGAAATTTTTTTCAATAAAAACTTGGAGAAAATTAATTTTGAAAATAAAAAAAATATTTTTATTTTTTTTTTCGAGTAAATAATTTAAGAAAATTGGGTTGAATCCTCCTGAAAAATTTTCAATTCCCACAGCAGCAAAATAATTCATAATTGAAAATAATGTTTTTTGCCAAAAAGAAAAACTTTTTCTTTTTTCGCAATCAATTTTTCTAGCATACTGGTTATTAAATTTAAAAGTTTCTATGATATATCCCGAATAAAAATTTGTTTGTAGCTTTTTCCAAAACAAAGAACAGAAATAGTTTTCTTGGAAAAGTTTTATTATCATTTGTCTTGTAAATGTACCAAACATTGTTTCGATGTTTGGGAAATAATATAAAATGTTCTTTGTCCGAGAAAAATTTTTCAAAATTTCAATAAATTTAATATTTAGCCTGAATAAATTGAAAAATGAATTAGTTTTTTTCAAAATTTTTTGGAAAACTTTTAATTTAGAAAATCTCAAATAACAGTTAAACTCTTTTATATTGTTGTTAATCCTCGGTTTTGATGAATTTGAATGAAACAAAAAATCCAAAATGATTTTAGGGGGGGGAATTTTGAAATTCATATGATTAAAAAATTCAGGTTTTGTTGAGTTCAAAAGAAAAAATTTTATTAAACGAAAGAAATTTAGATTTAAAAAATCAAAAAAACCATTTCCTGAGAAAAAAACTAATATTTCGATTGTTTTGGTATAACAAATAGGGTAAAATAACTCCATACAATAAACAAAAATTTTTCTTGGATTGTTATATTTAAAGTTTTTTTTTTTAAAACTAAGAAATAAAAGAGTCCTTGTATTGACATAAAATTTTAATTTTTTATAAAATCCACGAAAAAAAAAGTCAACATCTACAATTTTTCTATATAAGTTTTTAACACTAAAAAAAAATTCTTTTATTAACAAATATTTTCTTTGTTTATTTTTCAAATATAAACTTATTTTTTGTTTTTTATTTGTGAATTCTAAATATTGTATTTTCGAAGCCAAGTTTTTTTTTCTTTGAAACTTAAATATAATTTTTATTTTTATGGACGGGACATTCTCATTGAGGTATTTTTCCAAAAATATTTGATTTAGTTTATTTTTAATAATTCCAAATAGTTTAAATTTCTTAATAAAAAACCATCTCAGACAACTTTCGTATTTTTGTCTTGAAACCATATTAAAATTCAAAAATTTTTTGAAACATTTTTTTTTGAAAAATTGTTTATTAATTAAGTACAAATTCAAAACTTGGATATAATTAAATATAATCAATTCATAAATTTTAGAAATAATAGGTCTTTGTATAAAATATTTTATTCTAATTTTAAAGTGATAACCAATCAGCAAACGCATAAACACACTTTTTTTTGTATACAAAGAAAAATTATTTATAAAATAAAAAAATATTGTTTCCAAGTTTTCCCGAAATTTTTTACTAAAACCTCTTAATTTAGCAAAATTTCGAATTAAAATCGTTTCAATTGAAAATTTAAGTGGAGAAGTAATTTCAATAAATTCAAAAAACTTTTTTTTTAGCATCTTCAAATATAGGTCTAATGTATTAAAAATACAGATACAATTATAAATTAAAATATTAATTTATTATCTTACAAAACATGTATTTTCGCGGACAATATTTCTGTTTTAATATTAAACTCTCCTTAACTTTAATAAAGACCATTAAATTTTTTTTATCGAACCAATAACTCCCGATGTTACATATCTATCTGTATAGAATAAACTCTGTGAAATTTAGGATAACAAAAAAGGATTAAAGAGTAACTTATATTAAAAAATAAAAGATTTTTAAGATTAAGAATATAATTTAAAATTTAGATTTTTAAAAAAACTTTTATAAATATTTTTAAATTTTTATCAAAATTATTATCTTACAAATTGAATAAAAACTTTTTTATGAATTATCATCCAGTTTCAGAAAATTCAAGGATATTAAAGGGAAAAAATTCCAAAACTCCAAATAATTTTAAAAATTTCCAGAAGAAAACAAAAATTATTGATATAAACCTTTTTAGATGGTTGAGTTTTTCAAAAAATAAAAAGCATGTTAAATATAGATTTCTTGTTTTCTTATTTGGAGTTGTTGACAAAGATTCTTATTCCAATTTTTACCTAGAACAACTTAAAGATATTTATTTTCATAAAAAAATAAGTTTTTACATTTCCTTTGAGCATCTTGTTATTTCGGATCCAATTCTAGCAATTTGGATAACAGATGAACCAGAAATTATATTTAGAATTTTTAAAGAAACCTGTAAAGAAGTTCTTGAAAATATTTTTCGGAGAAACGATGAAAAATTCTCCATTTCCATTAGATTACATGGTCTTCCAAATTGTGAATCTATGAGAAATTTAAAAAACAAAAAACAAAATTGCTTAGTTAAAATTAGAGGATATGTCTTATCTAAAACTCAAATATTCCCGACCATTGGATTTTTTCGTTTGACTTGCCTAAAATGCTTCGAAATTCAAGATGCGTTGTTTTCAACGATAGATCATAAAATTAAAAAAGTAAAAAATTGTTTCAATTGTAAATCAATAGGTCCTTTTCAAACTAAATGGGATAAAATTGTGGCAAATAATTTTCAAAAAATTTCTTTGCGAGAAGATTTTCAAAAAAACACTCTCAGATGGATGCCATATACTCTAGAGGTCATTTTAGAAGGAGATTTAATTAATTATGTTGAATTGGGAGACCAAATTGAAGTAACTGGAATTTTAAAATATAGTATTTCACAAAAGTTAAATAGCACTACGAATTGCCCATCTTTTTTAATGTTGATAGAAAGTAATTGTATTCAAAAAATAAATGATTTGAACGGTTTCCCCAAAATTACTTCTTATGAAATAAAAATTTTCGAAAAAGTAACTAGTGAACAAAAACTCTTGTCTTGTCTAATTAAGTCCTTTATTCCTGATATTTTCAAAAACTACTATCTTAAACTGTCCGTTTTAATAACATATTGTTCATCTGGAAAAAACACTAAAAATATCTTTAACAAAAATCGAAATAGTATAAATATGCTAATATTTGGAGATAGTTGCCAAGGAAAATCAAAAATTTTGAGATCTATTTCAAATTTTCTACCAAACTCACATTTCTTAGATGGAAATGGGTCTAGCCTAAAAGGAATAACCACCTTCTTAAAACATGACAAAATGACTGGAAAATGGGTTTTAGAAGCTGGAGTTATTACAATGATTAAAGAAGGCTTATGGTTAATCAACGGCTTGGAAGGAATGGGGTCAAAAAATATTATTGCACTTTGTAAAATTTTAGACCAACAGAATGTTTCTTTCATTCAAAAATCCACTCTAAAAAATCTACCAGTCCAGAATTCAACCATTGCAACGATAAATAATCTTACCTGTACGACTAATCCGACTCTTCCTTTTTTTTTAAATTATGGCCTAGGAGAATCATTTTTAGCAAAATTCGATATTATTCATAAGATAGAAAAAAATGGAAATCTAGAAAACGAAGAAAAATTTGCGAGGTTTTTACTTCAGAAAATAAAAAAAATTAAAAATGGCGACCAATATTCCAAAATTTATACCATGGAATTGGAAAAAAAAAACGAATATTTTTCTGAAGATTTTTTAAGACGATATCTTTTTTATTGTAAAAATAACATCATACCAAGCTTTGGAATTCTTGACCAAGCTTTTATTTTGAAATTTTATATCGATTTGAAACATGAAACTCGAACCCTAAATTCAATCAATTTTTCGTCAAATTTTTTAGAGACAATAATCCGAATTGTTTCGTCCAGTGCTAAGATTCATCTTAGATGTTATATTTCAGAAAAAGACATTGTTATTGGTTTAACCATCTTTTTTGAGTCATGGATTCAACTTCAACCTAATATTACGAAAAAACTTTTAAAATCAAAGTATCGGAAATTTTTTTACAATTTATTTAGCAAATTTGATGAATGTCAAATTTTTTTGTCAAAAAAATAAATTTAAGACTTACTTATTACTATTTTATAAAATAAATAATTTAAAAAGAAAATTCTATTTTTTAACTTAGAAAGCATTGGATAAGCATATATTATATCATTCAGATAGTAAAATTAAAAAAAAAAAAAAAAAATTTTAAAAAAAAAATTTTAATGAAAAAAAAATATTCCTAAACATCA
>Ga0209713_10000673_pt1 | contig 19412 bp, 12 predicted proteins | sample ArcOceMetagenome_3_FD_187444 | JGI IMG/M metagenome (GOLD analysis project Ga0209713, IMG submission 187444) | Marine eukaryotic phytoplankton communities from Arctic Ocean - Arctic Ocean- Svalbard ARC20M Metagenome (SPAdes) (version 2) | ecosystem: Environmental > Aquatic > Marine > Oceanic... | reverse complement strand
AAGTAAGTAACTAACGGTCAGAAACGAATTGTGGTAAAGCACCGCACGTTCGCGTGAAACGGATTGTTACAATCGCGACGAACCCGCGTGCCCGTGATGTCGTCGTCCTTCAGCGCTGCGCAGTTCAACAGCGCGTTCACCCCGGCGAAGCTGTGCAATTGGGAGATCCCGGCGATCCGCGAGCGCAAGGTGCCAAAGTTCCACCCTGCGAAGACTGGCATGACTCCGTTCATTGCCTCGGACAATGGTCACCTGCTGCGTGCCAAGAAGATGACGTCCTTCCAGACTGGCTACGAGACGAGCGCTCCGCCAGCGCGCTGGCCGGAGCACACCACCCTCTCGAACTCAGGTTACGGCGGCGCTGCGACGATGGGCTACAAGGGCATCCAGACCACCTGTGCGCTGCCCATCCCGTGAACCGCTGCCCGCCTGCCCAAGACAAAGGTCTCACACCAGTTTTGCGCTTGCCAATGTGGCAGATCTCCCGTCGAGCACCATCTTCCTTCAGACTGTCCCTGGCAGCGCGGAGCGCGCGTACCGCTGAGCTGCAGCGAGTGGTCCGCCGCTGTCAGCCTCGTCCGTTGTCCCAATGCGCCCGTGCTGACGCTCATCGACCACTTCTCTGTGAGTTCCAGCTGTTCGTCAATTACATCATGCATGCTCCCGAAAAGTAGGTGAAGCGCCGTCTTCGTCCTATCGCCTTCGAGCCTCGTTGCCCGTGTCCTTGTGTGAGGGACGCGGCCTGGCTTCGAGAGGAAAAAGGTTGGTGCGTGGCGGTGCTGCTTTTTTTGGTTTTGTGTCGCTAAGCTTTTTGGTTGGAACGGTTGCTCTTGATACGTGTACAGACTAAAGCTACCCTACACCGATCATGCCTTTCCCAGCACCTTGATGAGCTCAACCTCGAATATCAGCGTCGCGCTGGGAGGTATGACGCCCTTCTTTCCGTCCAAGCCATACGCCAGCTCGCTTGGCACGATGAGCTTGGCCCGGCCACCCTCTCGCATCATCTGCACGCCTGCGACGCGTGTTTCGGTCGTGGGTCAGACGGCATGCAGAGCTGGCATGGGATGATTGATATGCGGCTCGCACGCACCTTCGGTCCAGCCCTTGATGACACCATTCAGCGGGAACTCGGCCGCCTGCCCGCGTCGGAAGGAGGAGTCGAACATGGTGCCATCCAGCAACCTGCCCTCGTAGTGCACTCTCACGGTATCGGTGGCCTTAGGTGCAGCGCCGGTGCCACAAGCCACCTCCTGAAAGACGAGCCCGCTCTTGGTCCGCTTCGCTCCCGGCTCGGCGGCCGCCTTGGCGAGCGCCGCCTTGCCCTCAGCGACATTCTGCTCCGCCTGCTGCTCCTTGTGCAGCTTCATCCGATCACGGAGCAGAAGGCTCGCTTTGACTCCGTAGAAGTCCATGTCGACGTCGTTTCTCACCGGCTCCTCCAGCACGTAGGAGCGCAGGCCTCCGATGATGACGTCCAGCTCCGCCGGGCCAAAGCACTTGAGGTCGGAAAGCTGCTCGCCCATGAGGCGACCAAACGCGTAGAGCCGCCGCTCGGTCTCAGCGGCCGCAGCCGGGTCCTCGGGCTCCTTCTTCTGGCCTGCGGCCGACGCCGCCCGGTCAGCAAACCAGCCGCAGTAGGCCGTGCTGCCGCCGAGGGCGCCGGCTGCGCCGCCGAGGAGGGCTGTTCCGAGTGGGCGTGTGGCGAGGCGACGGAGGACGAAGGACATGTTGTGCGACGCGCGGCTGGCGTGGGCTGACCTCAAGTGCGAACTCGGCTGGCGCCAGCTCGTCGGCTGCCGTGTCGGCAATTCGCGGACAGCCCAAGTTTCGCGTCCAAGAGGGTGAACCACCCACACGAAGGCGCCAGCATCTCGAGTCAAGTCTTGACTTGGCTTGACATCTCAAGCATACTTGTGAGACCCAAGGATCCGGAAAAGGATCAGCGAACAACACGAAAGAACGACGACGAGAATCCAACAACACGAGGGACGACAACGTGGAATACAACTCACCGCCGCACTGCCCACTGCACATATCATGGATCCTGTCCCCGAGACATAATGCGTCACATGCCATTCCTCAGCGCGTCCAGCCCATGATGCGGCCGAGCGCTTCGTCTTCATCTTCGTCATCTTCGTCATCTTCGTCGTCCTCCGTCCAAGGATTGCGCCCGCCGCCGCCGCCGAAGCCGCCGCCGCCGAAGCCGCCGCCGCCGAAGAAGCCGCCCATCGCACCGCCAGATCGCCGGCCACGGGGCTTGCAGGCGCTACACGAGATCCCGGGAGCACCGGTTGGGCCGTTCTCGTGGTCCCACCCCCGCTCGCACTCATGGCACTCGAAGATGTTGCATCCCTCGCAGAAGCTGCCATGCTCAACCCAGCACTCGTTGCACCCTAGATCTTCGCCACAGCCCTCGCAGAAGGCTGCGCCGCAGCCCTGCGCGACCATCGCTGCGTCGTTCTCCGGATAGTCGGTGGTATCCTTCTGGCACAGTGGGCATGGTCCCGAGCGCTGGCCCCCAGAAGCGCGAGCGCGGGGGTTGCTGGCCTTGGCTGCAGGCACTGTGTTCGGCGCCGCACCATCTCCACCGAGGAGGGTGGAAATCGTCGTCCACTTCTGCTCCTCACGCGCCGCCGTCGCAGCAGCCGCAGCAGTCATCGGCGGTTGCCGCACGAGGCTATTGACGAAGCCGGCAGCCTCTCGCTTCGCTTTTGCTGCGAGCTGAAGTGGCGTGTTCCCGTCGCGATTCGGCATATCGATCGGTGCCCCGCACTCCAACAGAGCCTTGACGGTCCGCACCTGCAGATTCCCAGCAGCGACGTGCAACGGAGCATCGCCATGGTCATCCTTCTCGCACACGTCACCACCTAGCTTGTGCAGCACTATGATGGCCGCTGGCTGGTCGTTCGCAGCTGCCATTTGGAAGGCGCGAGATGCGGAGATGCTAGCCCCAGCCTTGACGAGACGTTCAATCTCCTTGGTGTCGCACGGATCGCTCTCCGTCTTCCCTGGGCCTGGGAAGGCACCTCCGCCGACGCAGGCTTCGGTTAGCTCGGCGTCAAGCGTCGGGTCCGTCCGAGCTTTCTTCTTCGGTGGCATCTTGCGATCGAAACCTCGCTCGGCAGGTGCGCAGCCGGTGCGCTGCCGGAGAGGACAACTGGGCAACGTGAGCGCCACGTGCATGCCCACTTGCGCTGGTTTTCACACCCCGATATGCCGGCGCCGGCGGAAACTTCAGAATATTTGTCGAATTCAAGGCGTGCACAGCTACGTAAGCAACTCCACCTCCCAGGACTGCGGTTGCCATACCACAGCCAGACACGTACCGGAAGCAATAGAGCCATAAAGCAATCACGCGCGCCAATCATGCGCTGAGGTTGTCGCGTTCCTGGGACGTTATTCGTCCGAGGCCCATCGACTGTCGTCGCATGTTCGACGTGGCCGACGCGTTGGCGGCCGCCAGTATGTCGGCGGCGCTCAACCGAGGTGGCGCCGCCGGGGCGGCCGCGGGTGGCGACGCCGCCTTTGCGCGCGCAGCAGGCTTGCTGCGGCTGCGCTCCGGGTGCGGATGCTCCTCAACGGCGGGCCCCTGGGCGCGCGTGAGGGCCTCGAGCGTGTCCTCGGGCAGCATCGCACCGCAGAGCGCCGAGAGGGCGCGCGAGACGTCGACCTGCTGCGCCGAGAGGTGCTCGACCTTCTCGGTGAGCGAGAAGATGCGCTGGTTGAAGGTCTCCTCGAGCGACGACGTCCTCTCGCCCGCCGTCCTCGCGAGGCTCTCGACGGTGCGCGCGTCCATCCGCGCCTCCTCCTCGAGGAAGCGGTCGACGTACACCTTGGCGAGCCGCTCGCCGCCGCCGCTCTTGCGCTTCCGCCGGTGCTTCTCCGCCTCGTCGATCGACGAGTCCTCGCCCAGCTCGGCCGCCCCGCCGCTGCTGTCGCGCGTGCGGCCGCTCACCGTCTGCGCCGCGAGGTCGCAGCCGCGGAAGAACTTGCGCGCGTAGTGGCGCACCAGCCCGAGGACGACGTACGGCGCGTTGAGCGGCGGCGGCACCACGAGCATCAGCCGGCGGTGCTCGAAGATGCGCCGGTAGCGCGCCGAGAGCGCCTCGACCGCCGCCGTCTCCTTGACGCGCGAGTAGGTGTCGGCCATCATCGCGATGAGCAGGTTGACGAGGACGACGCCGCAGAAGAAGAAGTAGGCCCACATCCAGAGGTCGGCGACGACGTCCGACTGCTCGAGCGTGTAGAAGCCGAGGAAGCCCCACCACGCCGTCCACAGCGGCTTGGCCTCCTCCATCCTCCCGTCGAAGAACTCGCCGCCGCGGAAGCCGAAGGAGGTGCCGTAGCCCCACTCGGAGATGTTCTTGCCGGCGAGCATCGCGGCGAGGTCGGGCGGTAGCGTCGTCGAGCCGACCCACTCGAGGCCGATGAACGAGAAGGTGAAGGCGAGGATGATGACGGCGCACAGCTTGAAGAAGACGGCGATGTCGGCGCGCATCGTGTCGATCATGATCACGAGCACCGAGAGGTCCTCCGACGCGAGCGAGAGCGGCTCGAGCAGGTTGAGGCACGCGAGGCACGACGCGATCGACATCATGTACGCGTAGGCCTTGTAGAAGAGCACCTGCGTGTCGTACTCGATCTTGCCGCCGCCGCCGCCGCCGCCGCCGTCGTCGTTGGGCAGCAGCGTCACGATGCGCGCGACGATGCACAGCACCAGGCAGACCTGCCGCATCCACGAGACGTGCTGCAGCCCCGTCCGCACCGCCGACGCGCCGTCGAACTGCAGCCCGTTCTTCCGCATGATCAGGTCCGAGTACCAGTCGTCGAGGAGCTTCGAGAAGGCGAAGACGAAGAGGAGCACCTCGGGCGTGCGCAGCTCGGGCAGGTGGCCGTCGTGCTCGATCTGGTAGATGGTCGGGTTGACCATGATCGCGGCGACGTACTGCGCGGCGACGGTCACGTGCAGCACGGTGCGCGTCAGGAACTTGACGGCCGGGATGCGGTAGAAGTTGAGCAGGTGCTTGCCCGAGACGTTGAGCGAGTCGCCGTCGAACATCGAGACCTCGCGCTCCTCGGCCTTGTGCTCGAGGTGCGACTCCATCATCGCGCGCGTCACGTGCGCGCCGCCCGTCTGCGAGTGGGTCTTCTTGCGCACCAGCGAGAGCGGCGTGCGGTGGTTCGCTCCCTTCTTCGAGCGCTCCCTCTCGGCCGCCGCCGCTGCCGCCTCCGCCTCCGCCTCCGCCTCCTTCCGGGAGAAGGAGGCGGAGGCCTCCTCCGAGCGCTCCATCTCGTTGGCCAGCAGCTTCGTCGCCTGCGCGAACGCGTCGAAGATGAAGATCGGCGGCCCGCGCTGCGGCCGGTTGCTGCCGGCCAAATAGCCGAGGACGGGCGGCGAGACGAGCGGGAAGAACGACCAGATCAGCACCTGCAGCCACGAGAAGTCGGGCGGCAGCGGGTAGCGCGAGCCGGGCAGGTCGCCGCGCCAGATGTGGTCGATGAGCGTCTGCGTGTACCGCTGCGAGATGACCTTCTTCATGTCGAGGAAGAGCGCGAGCTCGACGAGGTTGAAGTTGGACGACGACGCGTCGTCGGTGAGCGAGCGCTGCAGCGTGTGGTGGGCGACCGACTCGTCGGGGATGGCGTCGAGCGTGCCGACGACCCAGTCCTGCATCACCTCGGCCTGCGCCATCACCTGCTCCTTGCCGATGAAGACCTTGTTGGTCATGTAGCGGCACACGTACGAGCCGAGCATCGCCGTCGCGAGCGGCCGCTGCGTGAGCGGCCAGAAGAGCTTGGCGAGGTCGAACTCGCCCGACATGACCGCCCAGAAATAGACGTCCGCGTGGTCGAAGCGCGAGTAGTCGAGCACGAGCCGCTCGAGACGCGTCGAGATGTGCCGGAAGAGCGGCGCCACCGCGATAAAGTACTTCTCCTCCGACGACAGCCTGCGGCGCGAGAGACGCGGCGCGTGCGGAGAGCGCAGCGCGGCTGGTGAGCGCCCGGGCGCGGGCGGGGGCGGGGGCGTGGCGGGGCGGGGGGCGTGTGGCGTGCCGTCGAGGGGAGGCCAGGCGGGGGGCACGCGCCGATTCTCATCTGACGGGAGGCTGGTGGAGCGGATGGCCGAGCGCCGCCCCCGACGGGCGAGCTCGCTGGCCTCCGCCAGGCTGAGGTGAGGTGCGGCGCGATCGGGCGTCGCGTGGAGTGGCCAGGCGTAGGGAGAGGGGGCACCTGGGGTGGTGGCGCTCGGACCCGCCAGCGCTGCTGCCGCCCGCGGAGTTGCTCGGCCTGGCCTGGCTCATTCGCCAGGCGCTCTGCGGCCGAGCGCCGCCGGCCGTCGACCCAGAGGGGCGCGCGCCGGCCGTGGGCCGCCCCGTGACGTTGCACCCGGGGATGGACACGGTGGAGCGGCGGCTCTCGGTGGCCTCGGCGCTGGGCTGGACGCGCTGCCGTCGCTTGGTCTCGGCAAACATCTGGTCGAAGCCTGCCGAGAGCAGCTTGTTGGTGGCGGGCGAGAGGAAGAAGAACTTGCCCGGGTTGAGGTAGAGCGACGTCAGGTCGACCATCCCGACGTCCATGCCGGGCTGGTGGATGAGCTGCCGGCAGAACTCGATCCGGCCGAGCTGGATGGCCATCTGGAGCGCCTCCTGCGCCGCGGGCGTCGAGCCGGCGCCGTTTGGGTAGATGGTGCGCATGCCGCCGAGCGCGTCGATGATGTCCTGCGCCACGTCGATGCGGTCCCACTGCACCGCCAGCTTGAGCGCGCGCGAGAGCTGCCGCTGCACGCGGCGCTCCTTGGCGGCGCCCTGCGCGCCGTCGCGCTGCGGGCCGATGTCGTGCATCTGCAGGTTGACGACGGCCTTGAGCAGCACGGCCGAGAGGTCGACGTTGCCGTTGTCCTCGAGCGAGAAGAACGTGAGCAGCCGCCCGTCGTACTCGTCGTTGAACCGCTTGATCTCGTTGATCTGCTCGACGGCCTTGGCCGAGTAGCTCGGCGGGATCGCGATGCCCTTTTGCACAAAGTTGTACACGACCGTCGCGCAGCCGCCGCTCTCCGCGATGATCACGACGGGCGTGCCGCGCAGGCACGCCTCGTACATGCCGCCCAGCGTGCCGGGGCCGCCCTGCACGCACAGCTGCACGACGGGCACGCGCAGCATCTGCGCGAACCGCGACTCGAGCTCGGCGCGCAGCTGCAGCTCTGCGCCCCAGCCGTTGGTCTTGCCGCCGTCGTCGACAAAGATGAAGTGCGTGTGCTCGGGGTTGAGGTTGACCGTCTTGGGCGCGCCCTGGCCCCCGTCGGGCCGAGTGTCGAACTCGATCGGCGGCAGGTTGGCGTAGGTCACCTGTCGTGCGCGGGGGGGAGAGGGGCGGGGGTGAGCGAATAGGGGGGGTGCAGGTGCAACCGGCAGCGGGCTGCTGCCGTGGAGCTGCGGCACGGCGGCGGCGCGGCAGCGGCGCGACGGCGGAGGAAGAGGGGAGCGGACGAGGGGCAGCTTCGGGGCACGGGGGAGGGTGCCACGTGGCGGCACGCGCACCTCCTCGCCACTCTTGCCCTCGAGAGGGTCGTTCCACCCGGTGACTTTGTTGAACTGCGCGATGCCGATGATCGGCACAGACCCGCCCGTCTCGTTGAGCGCCGAGGCGACGAGCTTGGCGACGCCCGCGTCGGTGCCCGCCGCGGTGACGATCGCGTTCGCCGCGAGTGCCGCCTCGCTGAAGCCCTTGGAGAAGAGCCGCGCTAGTCGCGTCGGCTTCAGCTCAAAATCGCGCGCGCCGCCCGTGATTGTGATCAGCAGGTTGGGCCGCTTCAGCTGCCACGGCCCGTGGACCAGGAAGGTGGCGAGCAGCGTGGGCGAGGTGGTGTCGGAACAGACGAGGTAGGGCGAGTCGTCCACGTCGTGCGGGAAGCGGATCGTGCCGTAGTCGGCGGCCTTCGACCTGCCGTCGGCAGTCGTCGCCCGCGCAAATAGCATGTTGCCAAACATGGTGAACAGGGCGAGCCGCAGCCGGTACGCCCGCTGGACCGTGATGACGCAGAGCTCGAGCAGCACCCGCTCCGCGTCGGTGTGGGACGTGAAGTCGATGCCGGCCTTCATGCCGGCCATCTTGAGGTCCCGCAATCCGTCGGGCCCGGCGCACGCAGCCTTGGTCCAATTCTCGACCTTGTTGCTGTGCGGCTTGAGGCTACCCCGCCGCTCCCGCCCCCCGGCGGCCGAGGACTCCGCGAGGGAGGAGCTGCCAGCTCCCGCCGACATCCCCGGGAGCTCAAGCATGCTGAGAGCGAAAACTCGAGAGCGAAATCGCGGCCTGACTTTTCGCTCCGACCTCCCAAAGTCCCAAGGTGCGGTAGTGATAACCCCTTGCTTTCGGCGCCGCCGCGATGCCCCGGTGGACGAATGCGGCTCGTGCTATCCGGCGAGCGGCACTTCTTCCGCGGCCGGGGAGGAACGTAGCCTTGCAACTGTCGGCCGCCGTGGCGCCACGGTGCACGACGCCATCGGGCTACGGCCATCGATCGCACGCACTGACGGACTGACTGAGGCACTGACTGAGAAGCAACTTTGACACCACTGGTGACCTCACCACGCTCAAGCGCGGGCATACGTTAACGTCTTATTTCAAATTCAAAATTAACGAGCGTCCAAGGCTCACGACTCATATAGCGGGGCTCCCGTCCCCTCCCTCCTCTGTGCCACTTTTGGGCTCGCGCGCTCTTTCATTCAGGGCGGCGCGATTACGTACGTACAGTTGGTGTGCGGTGCAGATCTGATCTGCCCGCACGGCATGCATCCCTCCCCTCCTCGCTTCCCACCAGCATTCCGGCTGTGGCGCTCGTCTCAGTCACGAATCGGGACGCTCGAGACCTTGACAAAGATAGGCGAGCCCTCGTCGCTGATGATCTCCGTCTCCATCGCGGCGTGCATCGCGCTCGCCGCCTTCTTGGCCTCGCGCTGCTCCGCCAGCGCGCGGCTCGCGCCGACGTTCTCGGCGGCGAGGCCGTCGCGCCCGAGGAAGGCGGCGTTGGATGTGCCCCGGCATATCGACATCCCGGGGGCGTCGCGCAGCGCAGGGTCGACGCGCTTCAGCTTGCCGCCCGCCTTGGGCTCGGATGCCGTCGCCTCGATGTTCGCCTTGGCCTTGCGCGGTGGGCCGTCGCCCTCATCGCTGCGGCGGGCCTTTTGCTTGAGCATAGGCAGCGGCTTGGCCGCGCGGGGCATGAGGGCGGGGCTCGAGGGCTCGGAAATGGCGGTGATGGCAGTGCAGCTCGAGGGCACCACGCCATCGCAGCTCGGCGGAGCGTCGGAGGGGGCGGCGCTTCGACCAGCCGCCACAGGCGCCGGGAAGATGACGGGTGTCTTCCACGTGGAGACCGCGGTGTTGGCGGCGACGGTGGCGGCGCCTCTCGCGACAGGGAAGAAGAACGGAATGGGCTGCGGCGGAGGCGCTGTACCGCCAGCGGCGGGTTGACCGACCGTGGGCACGGGCCGGATGAGGGGCACGGATGACGGAGGCGGGTGCAGGCACGACATGACCACGGGCGACGCGCAGCGGGTGGCGCACTGGCTCGGGAAGCACGTGGGCGGGCCGCCAGCGGAGCAGGGCGTCGATGCGCCAGAGCCGAGGCGGCTGTCGATGACGAGGTTGGTGCGCAGCGGCAGCCGCATCAGAGGTGTCGTGGAGGTGGCGGCGGCGGCGACGGCCGCGGCGGCGCTGGCGGCGGCGGCGGCAGCGGCGGCGACGGCCGCCATGTCTCCAAGCATCGCGGGTCTGGCATGTGCCGAGGCGATGGTCGTCGTCGTCGTGGTTGGATTGGCCTCCGCCCACTCCGCTGCGATCTTCTTGCTGGAGCACCGCGTGCCGTCGGGCGCGAGGTAGACGTAGTGGCCGCCGCCGTGCGCCGAGAGCGTCCAGCCCTCCTCCGCCGCTCCCGGCCACAGCTTGGGGTCGACCGTCGTGGCGTCGGAGCGGCGCGTGAACTTGGGGTAGCCTCGCTTGTCGTTGCCGTTGGTGGGGAGCGGCTCGTCGTCGTCGTCCATGTCCATGTCCATCACCTCGGTGTCGAGCGTCGTGGAGCGCGAGAGCGACATCAGCGCGGACGTGCTGCTGCTCGTCGTCTCGTCTCCGCGCACGGCTGCGAGCAGGTTGAGCGGGAACGAGAAGTCGCCGTCGGTGCTCGGCGGCATCCGCCCCAGGCCGACCGAGCGGCGCGACGTGGCGGCATAGGCGCCGTCGAGCGCCGGCTCGAGCGCGAAGGGCGTCTTGCGCAGCGACGCGGGGAGCGGCGCGACGACGGCCGGCTTGGGCGTGCTGACGGTCGCGGCTGGGGCGAGCTCGTTGGGCTTGACGCCCATGCGCGCGAGGTCGGCAGGCGTCGAGAGCGCGAGCAGCGCCTCGATGGCCGCCTTGCCGGGGTCGATCGAGCCAGCAGCGATGGGGAAGCAGCGGTAGCCCGCGCCGGGGTTGCGCACGCGCTCGCGCGAGGCCTCGACCAGCGCCGTCGCCGCGGCCTCCTCCATGGCCGCGCCGCGCGTCGCGCGCGCGTTGCCGGTGGGGATGGGCCAGCGCCGCCGCGAGGCGTGCGCAGTGCTCACGCACTCGTCGTCGTCGCTCTCGACGTCGTCCTCGGCGCTGTCGTACTCGTCGCCCGCGCCCTCGCCGCCGCTGAGCTCGTCGAAGGCCTCGAGCTGCTGCTTGCGGCTCGCCTTGTCCTCCTTGGGCCGCGTGCTGGGCGTCGGCCGCGCCTTCTTGGCGACGCGCTCGCCGCCGCTGCGGGACGCCTTGGCGATGGCCTTGGTCTCGAGCTGCGTGGCGTGCTCGGTGTAGCGCAGCGCGGCCTCCTCCGCGGTCGGGAAGCGGCCGAGCGGGCCCAGGCCGCCCTTGCCGACGTCCTTGGTCGACTGGGCGAGCCAGAGGTTGTCGGCGAGCTTGCTCACGCCCTTGTAGCCGGTCGCGCCCTGGTCGGACCACATGAGCTCGACGCCCTTGTAGGAGCGGACGCGGTTCGGGTAGGAGCGCGAGCCGGTGGGGTGCTTGGACGCCCGCTTCGACTTGCCCAGCTTGGTGGGCTTCTTGACGTGCTTGGCTGCTGGCTGCAGCGGGTCGTTGCGGCTGCGCTTGCGCTCTGCGCGGGAGCGAGCCGTCGCCGCCTCCTCGTGCTCACGCAGGAACTCGGACGGGATGTCGGTGGAGTCTGCGGCGGTGGGCACGCGACGGGACTCAGCCGGGCTGGTGTGGGGAGGCTCGTGCTCAGCAGGTGGCAAGTGCTGCACCGACCCAGTTGGCGAGAGCACGCGCGACGCGCGCAAAACGGGCGGGCGGCGTGCGCGGGGGCGGGGCGGGGCCGTTCGCGGGACGCGCACCAGTCGGCGAGCTCATGTCGTGCTGCTTTGTGCGCTCGTCGGTGATGGATGGCTCGACGCGGATTACCTGCCGTCGGGTCAAAAAGTCGTGGAAAACGTTTTGATTTGTTGTTTGCGCTGCTTTGCTGCGGCATAGGCCTTTAAGAAGTTTTGACGCACTACACTGTTCACCCCCCGGTGAGCGACGCCGCCACCGGCGCCGCGACGCAGAGCGGCTCGGTCTGGCTGGTGCTCGCCAGCTCGACGCTGAACGCGCCGCCGCGCGTCGCGCCAGCAGCGCCGCCGTCGGCCGGGCGGAGCTGCCACTGCTGGTGCTCGCGCACGTCGCTGCGGCAGCGCGACCAGACGACGGCGGCGCCGTCGTGCACCTCGCCGCGCCACACCGAGAGGCAGAGCGGGTAGGTGGTCGTGTTGAGGCAGATGCCAAACGAGGCGCACTGCATCTCGCCCGGCGTGTTGTAGATCCAGTCGGGCAGGCTCAGGTCGCCGTGGCAGTGCTTGCAGCCGCGGCACTTGCAGTAGCGGCAGTGGCCGATCTTGCCCTCGTCGCACCAGTCCTCGCAGTCCTCGAAGGTCTTGTCGCCCTTGCCCGTGTACACGGACGCGCACGACTGCCCCATCCACTGCGAGCGGCGCGCCTTGAGCCGCTCGCGCCGCTTCCTGCGCACCTCGATCTGGCGCGGCGTCAGCTTCTGCAGCCGCATCGCCGCGTTCCACTCCGCCTGCGTGCGGTACTTGACCTCGTGCCGGGCGCCGCTGCTGTCGCGGTCCCTGTTGTGCTCGGCAAGCCAGCTCTGCGCCTTGTCGAGCGTCGCGCTGTAGCTCGCCTCCGCCGCGCGCGCCCCGGCGGGCTGCTGCTGCTGCTGCTGCTGCTGCTGCTGCTGCTGCTGCTGCTGCTGCTGCTGCTGCTGCTGCTGCTGCTGCTGCTGCTGCTGCAGGCGGCGCCCCATGCCGCGGAAGGACGGCGACGCCTCCTCTCCCTCGGCGGGCGGGTTGCCCAGCGCCGCCTTGAGCAGGGACGCGGCGGCGCCCGCGGCGGTGTAGGCGGAGCCGCTCGCCGAGACGGCGCCGCCCTCGAAGAGCGACCTGAGCGACTCGGCCGAGCGGCCCGGCGTGTTGATCGTGCGCGCGGTCGCGTCGTACCGGAAGTGCTGCAGCGTCTGCGGCATCGGCGCCGGCGCGGAGGGCACGGAGGACGACGACGACGACGACGCGCCTGGGAAGGTGGCGGTGGCTGTCGCGTTCATGCATTCGAGCAGCTGCGCCAGCGCAAAGTCGGGCTGGCGCGGCGCGCGGGCCGGGCCGATGTGCACGCAGAGCCGCCGCCCGGCAGCAGCAGCGGAGGAGGAGGCGACGGCGGGTGGGGGCGGCGGCGGCGAGGCGGCAGGCGGCGTCGGCGGCGGTGGCGGCGAGAGCAGCTCGAGTTGGCCCGAGTCGTTGCGCCATCGCATCCACCAGTGCGAGCCCTCGGCCCGCGCGCGCACGCTGCAGTTGACGAGGCGCAGCGGGAGGCCCTCCAGCGCCCACCACGGGTAGGCTGCTCCGACGGGCGGGGCAGGGGCGACGGCGGTCGTGGAGGCGGCGACGGTGCCGGCGGCCGCGCCGAGCGCAGCCGGCGAGGCTGCGCCGAGGATGGCGGTGGCGCGTGCGGTGGGCTCGAACGGCGCCTCGATGATGCGGGAGCGCGCGCAGCCGCCCGGCACGCCGACGGCCAGGTCGTGCACGAGGTGCTCGGCCGAGGCGGCGGCGGCGGCGGCAGCAGACGGAGAGGCGTCGGCTGCGGTGGAGGACGCGTTGGCGGCGCCGCCGCGCCACTTGATCCGCTTGCCGTCGGCGTCGCGCAGGCCCGCCTTCATCAGCCGCCACACCTGCTTGAGAAGCCGCTGACGCAGCGTCGCGGTGCGGTGGCCCGCCAGCGTCTTGCCCTCGCCGCGGAGCCGCCGCCCCTCCACCACCACCGACGACAGCGGCGCATCGGACGCAGCGGCTGCGGTGTTGCGTTTCTTGCCGCGCCGCCCTCCTCCGCCAGGCCCGGTGATGTTCTTGGCACGTCGTCGGGCACGCCGCGCCAGCATCCCCTCCTTTGGCCGGCCGCGCCCCTTGCCCTTGCAGTTATTCGACCCCTGGCAGCTGGCACCGCCGCCGCTGCCCTGCCTGTGGCGCGCGCGGCCGGCCGGCAGCTGCGGCGGCTGCCCGGCGCGGTTGAGCAGCTCGACGCACATGACCAGGTGGCGGTAGAAGTGGCGGCCGTGGTCGATGTGCGCAAGCGGGTATCTGTACGCGGGCCACGAGCGCTCGTCGAGCGTCGTCGCCATGCTCTCGAGCCGGAGCGTCTCGAGCGCGCCGCGGAAGGTCTCGAGCGGCAGCAGGCTCCACTGCAGCGCGTGCTGCTCGAAGTCGTGCTCGAGGTGGTACCGGCCGCCCGGGAGGTGCCACCACAGCCGGAGCAGCCGCGCCGCCTCCGCCGTGTTGCGCCAGAACTGCACGCCCGCATTCGGCCCAAAGGAGAACGGCCGGTCGGCGGCGAAGCTCACGGCGACCGCCTCGCGCCGCGAGTCGGTGCGCAGGTCGCGGTACTCGTGCATCACCTGCGGCAGGCTGAGCGACAGGTTGCGGAAGAAGGCGTCGCTGTCCAGGAAGGCGACGAACGAGTAGCCGCGGTGGAGCGCCTCCGCGACGGCGGCGAGCTTGCAGTAGCTCGGGTTGCGCTCGCCGAGCCGCGGGTGCTGGCACGTTGCGCTCTGCATCCGCAGGTAGAGCAGGTCGTAGCCGTGGTGGCACGCGTAGCCCTTGTTGAGCTCAAAGGCCAGCTGCGGATGCTCCAGCTCGAGCCCCTTGGCGCCCGGCGGCAGCCTCGCGGGGCGCGTGTCCATCATGACGAGCGCCGTGCGGCCCAGCATGGCGAGCGGCGACGCGACGACGGCGGGCTACGGCGGTGTGCATGCACGCAAACTTCTTGGTTTTTGATGCACTCAGCGCACGGGCTAAGCTAACGTGGGCGTCATCGATACTAACAGCAAACTAACAGCAAGCTAACTCATGCCGATGCAGTCACACCCTCCGATGCGCCGGCTCCAGCCTCTGCGCGCGTCTGGCCCGTGCTACGCTGGCCTCTGCTCGATGGGCGTCATCGACCAGCCGATGCGCAGCTGCTGCCCGACGTCGTGCCGGCGGTGCGGCGGCGCCGGCTGCGGCGGTCCTGACGGGCCGGGCGCGGCGTACTGCTGCCCCGCGCGCTTCTCGAACAGCACGTGCACCGACCCGACGCAGCTGCAGTGCAAGCTGCCGACGCACGTCGTCGGCTGCCTCAACAAGGTCAAGGGCACCATGAAGAAGGCGACGGAGTGGTCCAAGCCCAGGGAGAACCACAGCGCCAAGCCGGGCGAGCGCAGGCCCCACCGCGCGTGCAGCTGCCACGGCTCGCTCAGCCGGCCGTACCGCGGCCAGTGCCTGCCGAGCTTCATGATCATCGGCTCGCAGAAGGCGGCCACGTCCAAGCTGCGCTGGTACATGAGCCGCCACCCCGGCGTCCGCATCCCAAAGGAGGAGAACTTCCACAAGGGACCGCCGCCCGTGGCGGCGTGGGACACGGAGACCGACCCGACGCTGCTGACGCGCTTCCTCGACAACCTGGACGACGTGTGCGGCACCACCTCCATCTCGGGCCTCAAGATGCCCGACTACATTGTCATGTCCAACCTGACGATTGCGCGCTTCTACTCGGCCGCGCCGACGATGCGCATCGTGCTCACGCTGCGCGAGCCGATCGCGCGCATGTACTCGTACTTCTCGATGCAGCTGCGGCTCGGCTGGTCGCCGATCAACCACATGGGCAAGAACCCGTGCATGCAGCGGCGGCTCAAGGAGATCAAGCAGCAGAAGGACGACGCGGCCGCGGCGCGCGGCGGCGGTGGCGGCAGAGAGCTCAGTGGCGGCGGCGGCGGCGGCGGCGGCAACGGCTCGTCCAAGTCGGGCTTCGCGGCGGAGGACATCATGCGCACCAACCTGCAGTGCGTGCAGCCGTGCTACGGCTCGGGCATCGCGCGCGACGAGGTGTGGCACAACGAGGACCTCAAGGAGTGCCGCAACATCTACTTCACGCCGCTCGTCCACTCGATGTACGCGCTCCACCTGCGCCGCTGGCTGCAGGTCTTCCCGCGCGAGTCGCTGCTGCTGCTGCGCTTCGACGACCTGGTGCTGCGCCCGCTCACGGCGCTGCAGCAGCTCGCCGGCTTCCTGCGCGTCGCGAGCTTCGAGGCCGACTTCAAGGTCGAGGTGGGGCGCGCCAACTACACGACCAACGAGCGGCTACTGCAGACGGGCGCGCTCACCGCCGCGACGCTCTCAGAGCTGCAGGCCTACTTCAAGCCGCACAACGAGGCGCTCGAGGCCATGTTCCCGGGCAGCAGCTTTTGGTAGTACGAGTGATGCCGCCGGAGGGCACCTCCGCCCGGACGTGCCGGGCGTGCCGTTTTCAACACCTCCGCCCGGGTGTTCTCGACTGTAGCGCGATACGCTTTATAAATAGACCGGTAGAAAACAGCACAGGCATTGACACATGAGCCGTGAGCCGAGGCGCGGCGGCGACCCGGCCGCGAGGCACCGACTCATCTCAGGAGCAGCGATCCGACGAGCGCCGCGCACGCAGGCACCGTCAGGTTGTCGTCTGTGAGCACCGCCATCACGCCCTGCCCTTTCGGGAGCAGCTCGACGAGGGCCGACGCGACGGAGACGGCGAGCAGTGGCACCACCGCCGCCTGCGCCGTCAGCGCCGTGTAGCCGAAGGTATGGTACACGGAGACGACGCCGAGGGAGGCGGCCCACGCGCCGACGACGAAGGCGCCGGTGCCGGCGTACGACTTCGAGTCCGAGAACGGCCATTTGATGGTGCCCCACCTGTGGCGGCGGACGGATGGTGAGCGCGCGGATACACATGATGTGGGCATGCGGGCGGCGGCGGTGGGTGGCGGCGGCAGCGGCGGCGGCGCGTACCGGCGGCCGACAATGTCGGCGACGCCGTCGCCTACGGCCATCTGGCAGACGGCGACGGCGGCGACGACCGAGCGGAAGCCGAGGAGCGTCGCGGCGAGTAGCACCCACGTGTACCTGCGAGGCGAAAGAAACGGTCTCAGAGGTGGCGCAGATTGCGCCCAACAATTGCGCCGAATTGCGCAAGGCGCACAGAAACGGGCCGCCGAGCGCCTCCTTGCGCTTGCCGGTGCGCGAGAGCGTGCTGACGAGCTCCGACGAGCTGGCGTCCTCGGTCGAGCTGCCCGCTCGCCACAGCCGCACGAGCTGCAGCGCGGGGACCACCGCCGCCAGCAGCCGCGCGCTCGGCGCGTCCGAGTAGATGCACCACAGCAGCATGAAGCCGGTGCCGCACGTGGAGTGGACGAGTTTTCGTGAGAAGTTGGGCGCGAGCGCGCCGGCCCGCGTGGCGAGCGAGACGCTCTTCAGCCACGCGAGCGTGATCAGCAGCGAGAAGACTGCGCTGCCGGCGTCCCACGCGAGCGGCGCGACGCCTGGAGCGAGCGCGGCTGCAAACGACGGTCCGGCCGGGTGGAGCGCCACCGGCGCCGCCGTGATGCGCGCAAATCGCGCCGGCGGCGGCCGCAGCTGCGGCCGCGGGAGCGGCAGGGCAGCGCGGTAGCCGCTCGCCGGGTCGAGGAGGAGGAGCGCGAGGCCGACCACGCGCAGAGCTGGGAGCGGCATGTCGGCGCCCGACGCGAGATTGGGCTCGCAGCTCACGAGCCCCGCATGCTCGCTCATTAGCGGGTGCATACCGTGCGGTGCTTTTTGCTGGCGCGCTCGCGCTGCCGGACATGCGGTCGCTCCCTGCGGCGGCGGCGTCGTGACGCGTCGGCTGCAAGACTATCTCTTCAGGTCTAATGAGCGACCCGCGAGTGCAAACCCCCTGTCTAGTAAGCGAATCTCATGCGTGTTTATTTTATAGCTTATAGGATACCGGCAACTTGTTGATTTCCGGATGCGCGTTTCCCCGGGGTCCCGGGAGGGAGGGAGGGAGGGAGGGTGGTAGGCGCGTAAATCCGTAAATCCGTAAAATCTACGTGAGAAGCCGTTTTACCGCTAGATACGGCATCCAACTCGTACCCAGCGGCGTTTTGTAAGGGGGGTAACACCACCGCAAACTAGTTTGGTGCCCGCTAGAGCCCAAACGTACGTGGTAGCGGGGGGCATGGCCCCGTGCGGGGGAAAGAAACTAGCCGTGCGAGCAGGTGGCCGACGTGAAAGGGCCGTTTCTCCGCTTCCTCTATTTATTTGCACCGTAAATTTCACTGTAAAAAGACTTGTACGAGCGTCACGACGGCGTCATGTCATGAACTGTGGCGCGCTGGCACCGCGCTATGAGGCTTCCAATCTCTCTAGTGATAATCATCTTCCAAAGAACGCGTAGTGAAGAGCTACGCCTCGATAAGCGCGTCAATTGGCACCGCCACGCACCATGCGGGAGCACCTCCTGCCCGCACACTTGCACCACCGTCACGACGGTGCGCTAGATTCTCATGTCATGAGCTGTGACGCGTCAGTACCGCGCTGCAAGGCTCTCAACCTCTCTAGTGAGGGTCATCTTCCAACCAACGCGTGCTGAAGAGCTACACCTCGATGAGCACGTCAATTGTAGCACTCATCGAGAGAGGTGCGTCAAGATGCCAGGCGCAAAACCGGCACTACTTGGGCCCATGTGCTCGGATTGAGGTGATACTTGGACCCACACGCTCGTGGCTGAGCCGTATAGCTCGGTACAAGTGCAAACGGGAGCTCTACCGGCCGTCTTCTGCTCCAGAAACCGCGTTGTGTGTTCTCTGGCGTCTTGCCGGACGGCACGGTGACGTCACGAAGAGGCCGTGAGACGCATCGCCACGACTACACGCGGCCACGTGCAGCTTTGAGCGATGAACTGGGCGGATTGAGCACCTCGCTGGGGCTCTTTGCAAGTCCACCACTGATACTGTCGACCGAATCAGTCGTGGTGATGAAGTGGAAGGGCATGAGCACAGCGATTGCAACGCGGGCGGCCTCTCCCGGTAGACCCTCAGGAGATGCAGGTCGCAAGCGCGGAATCGGCACTACTCGGGCCCATGAGCTCGGATTGATGTGATGCTTTGACCCACACGCTCGTGGCTGGACCGCACAGCCCGGATCAGGTGCAAACGGAAGCTCTACAGGCCATCTCATACTCCGAAAGCCGCGCACCGCGTGCTGGGGCGGCTTGCACGAGCGGCACGGTGACGTCACGAAGAGGCCGCGAGACGCATCGCCACGACTACACACGGCCACCTGCACCTTTGGGCGATGAAGTGGGCGGATTGAGCACCTCGCTGGGGCTCTTTGCAAGTCCCCCACTGATACTGTCGACCGAATCGGTCGTGGTCATGGAGTGGAAGGGCATGCCACCAGGTGAGGGTGGTGGCGAGGGAGGCGGAGGAGAGGGAGGAGGCGGAGCTGGAGGAGGAGATGGCGGAGGCGGCGACGGAGGCGGAGAGGGAGGTGGCACAGATGGAGGAGGAGGAGACGGGGGAGGAGTAGATGGAGGAGGCCGGGGAGGTGGAGAGGGGGGCGGAGGCGAGGGAGGCGGAGTAGGCGGGGGCGAGGGAGGAGGCGGAGACGGTGGCGGCGGCGATGGAGGTGGTGGTGGTGAGGGCGGCGGAGGTGAGGGAGGCGGCGAGGGCGGTGGTGGAGACGGCGGTGGTGGCGACGGTGGAGGCGGCGACGGAGGCGGTGGTGCGGGTGGCGGCGAAGGCGGCGGCGGCAACGGCGGCGGAGACGGCGGTGGAGGCGAGGGAGGTGGCGGTGTCGGTGGTGGTGACGGGGGCGGTGGCGACGGCGGCGGCGGTGAGGGTGGTGGTGAGGGCGGAGGTGGCAACGGAGCCAAATCCGGCGGCCAGGGCGGAGGCGACGGCATTGGAGGAGAGGGGGGCACGAACGGAGGCGACGGTGGCGGAGAGGGAGGAGGGGGTGAGTGACGGTGGCAGCGAGGGCGGCGGCTGGGGTGGTGGCGACGGCGGAGGTGGCGACGGTGGGAAG